>Ga0075419_10000145_pt1 | contig 39480 bp, 25 predicted proteins | sample SoiMetdeltSBSDD3_FD_76900 | JGI IMG/M metagenome (GOLD analysis project Ga0075419, IMG submission 76900) | Bulk soil microbial communities from a Populus tree surrounding site in Tennessee, USA - Soil MetaG P. deltoides SBSDD3 | ecosystem: Environmental > Terrestrial > Soil > Tree plantation... | reverse complement strand
GGACCATTTGCCGAACAGCACGATGTCGCCGACCTTGAGGTCGATCGGGATCAGCTTGCCGTTTTCGTCGCGGCCGCCTGGGCCCACTGCGATAATTTCGCCCTGCGAGGGCTTCTCTTTCGCGGTATCGGGAATGATGATGCCGCCGGCGGTCTTTTCCTCGGCATCGATGCGCTTGACGACAACGCGGTCGTGAAGCGGACGAAACTTCATGGCAGTCCTCCTAAATTTTGACGGTCTAGTTTTTGGTGCCTGATTGGCCTCGCAGCCAAGATGGCGCGTTTCGCCCAGACTGGGCGTTCAAAAAGCCTTTAGCACTCATCCTGATCGAGTGCCAACAATTTCCGAAACACCCGTAGAATCAACGATTACGGCTCGTCAGGAACTGCACCGCTGCCCGAAGGGTTTTACGCCAGCAAGATCGCTGGAAAGCAGCCTTCGAATCAGAAACGGTGGTGCGATGGTTTTTCGTGGTTTTGGCAAAACGAACCCAATTGCAATGAGCGGCTTCCCGGAACCATCTCCCATCGCCTAATCCCAGTTCGACAGGGTCCTAATACACCTCCCACAATCCCGGCGTCGCAAGCTCGAGGAGATGCCCGTCAGGATCGCGGAAATAGATGCTGTGTCCGCCGCGCTCCCAGTCGTTGCGTCCTTCGATTGTCACGCCCCGCGACGCGAGATGCGCTTCCCACCGCGCAAGCTCGTCCTTGCCGATGGCATGCAACACGCCCTGCCCGCCATGTCCTGGAATGGTCCCGCTCGGCAGGACGACGGTCTGCGTCGCGGCGCCCTTGAGGAAGACCAGGAGGACATCGCGCCCCGCCACGGCATAGCCGGTCAGGCGGTCGTCGCTGTAGATCGGCTTAAGCCCGAGCACGTCCTCGTAGAAGGCCCGCGCGCGGGGCATGTTCTCGGTGTGGATCGCGGTTTCCAGGATGCCATCGAGCTTCGGCATGATGCTCCAATCGCCCCCGTATTGCCGCCGACAAATCTCAATATCGCCGGTTTTGCCGGGAACCATCCACAGACCCTGCGCCTTGTCTCAGATTGACGGTAAAGGCGGGGATTATCGGCGCCACACATTTGTATATTAAGGCCGGGCACGCTCATGATTCGCGCACGAGCGGACTCAGATGGAACTTTTTGCTGTCGGTTAGGTCGGTGGGGGCGTAGAAACTGAACGTTGGTAGCCGCAAATGGCCGCGACGCCGCAAATAAAGCGCCTGCACCTGACGTCTCCGGGCCGCGACAGCGAGGAAGCTGAGCTGCGCGAGGCGATCCAGGCGAAGCTTGCCTATGCGCTGGGCAAGATGCGCGAATCGGCAACCGATGCCGACTGGTATCAGGCCACGGCGCTGGCGGTGCGCGACCGCGTCATCAATACCTTCCTGCATGGGCGCGCCGAGACCAAGCGGGCGCGCAAAAAACGCGTCTATTACCTGTCGATCGAATTCTTGATTGGCCGCCTGCTGTTCGACACGCTCACGAATTTGCAGCTGGTCGAGCCGGCGCGCGCGGCGCTGAAAAGCCTCGGCGCCGATCTCGACCGTCTGCGCGAGGTCGAGCCCGATGCCGCGCTCGGCAACGGCGGGCTGGGCCGGCTCGCCGCCTGCTATCTCGACAGCCTGTCGGCGGTCGGCATCGCGGCCTATGGCTACGGCATCCGCTACGAGAACGGCCTGTTCGAGCAGCGCATCGACGACGGCTCGCAGCGCGAGCTGCCGGAGGATTGGCTCGCGCACGGCAACCCGTGGGAATTGAACCACCGCGAGGCGCCCTACTCGGTCGGCTTCGGCGGCACGGTGCAATATCTCGGCAGCCCGGGTACAACGGCGCGCGGGCTGTGGTACCCGGCCGAGCGCGTGCTGGCGGTGCCCTACGACACGCCGATCGCCGGCTGGGGCGGCCGCCATGCCAACATGCTGCGGCTGTGGTCGGCGCGCGCGGTCGAGCCGATCCAGCTCGCGGCCTTCAACAAGGGCGACTATGTCGGCGCAACGGCCGACCGCGCGCAGATCGAGGCGATCTCGCGCTTCCTTTATCCGAACGATTCGACGCCGGAAGGACGGGAGCTGCGGCTGCGGCAGGAATATTTCTTCACCTCCGCCTCGCTGCAGGACCTGGTGCGGCGCCATCTCGAGGAATTCGGCACGCTGGACAATCTCGCCAAGCAGGCGGCGGTGCAGCTCAACGACACGCATCCGGCGGTCGCGGTGGCCGAGCTGATGCGCATCCTGATCGACGATCACGAATTCTCCTGGGAGCAGGCCTGGACCATCACGCGCGGCACGCTCAGCTACACCAACCACACGCTGCTGCCGGAAGCGCTGGAAAGCTGGCCGATCGAGCTGTTCGGGCGCCTGCTGCCGCGCCACCTGCAGATCATCTACCTGATCAACTGGTTCCACCTGCAGGAAGCCGAGCGGCGCGGTCTGCACGATCGCGAGTTTCTCTCGCGCGTCTCGCTCGTGCATGAGAACGGCGGCAAGCGCGTGCGCATGGCGCATCTTGCGTTTCTCGGCAGTCACTGCGTCAACGGCGTGTCGCAGCTGCACACCGAGTTGATGCGCAGAACGGTGTTCCACGATCTCGCGCGCACGACCTCGACGCGCATCGTCAACAAGACCAACGGGATTTCCTTCCGGCGCTGGCTCTACGAGGCCAACCCGCAATTGACGGACTTGCTGGTCGGCCGGCTGGGCGAGCGCGTGCTCGACGAGCCGGAACGCCTGCGCGAGCTCGAGCCCGCGGCCGAGGACGAGGCCTTCGTCGAGCATGTCCGGCGCGTCAGGCTTATGAACAAGACGCGGCTCGCGGCCACGCTGCGCGAGAGCACGGGCATCGTCATCGAGCCGCACGCGCTCTACGACGTGCAGATCAAGCGTATCCACGAATACAAGCGGCAGCTGCTCAACCTCCTGGAGACCATCGCGCTGTGGCAGGAGATCCGGGCGCACCCGGATGCCGACCACGTGCCGCGGGTGAAGATCTTCGCCGGCAAGGCGGCGGCGTCCTACGAGCGCGCCAAGCTGATCATCAAGCTCGCCAATGACGTCGCCAAGGTCGTGAACAACGATCCCGCTATCGGCAACCGGCTGAAGGTGGTGTTTGCGCCCAATTACAGCGCGACGCTGGCAGAGAAGATCATCCCGGCCGCCGATCTCTCCGAGCAGATCTCGACCGCCGGCATGGAAGCGTCCGGCACCGGCAACATGAAATTAGCGCTGAACGGCGCGCTGACCATCGGCACGCTCGACGGCGCCAACATCGAGATCCGCGAGCACGTGGGCGCGGAGAACGTGGTGATCTTCGGCCTGACGGCGGAGCAAGTGGCGGAGAAACAGCGCGCGGGGCTCCTGGGCTCGGCCGCGGTCGAGGCGTCGCGGCGGCTGGCCGCGGTGGTCGACAGCCTCTCCGACGGAACGTTCTCGCCGGATGATCACGACCGCTTCGTGCCGATCGTGAAAGCGCTGTGCGAGTACGACCGCTTCATGGTGGCGGCCGATTTCGACGCCTACTGGCGGGCGCAGCGCGAGGTCGATGCGCTGTGGCGCTCGCCGCGCGACTGGTGGCGGATGTCGGTGCTGAACACCGCGCGCATGGGCTGGTTCTCCTCCGACCGCGCCGTGCGCGAATACGCCCGCGACATCTGGCACGTGGGGGTGTGAGGTCCGAATACGGACCTCTCCGTTCGCCCCCGCTCCGCCTCCGCGGGGGGGCCACTGTTACATACTCCGTTCGTCCCCGCGAAAGCGGGGACCCAGAAAAATTCTTGTCAGGTGTCAGAGCCCGCAACCTCAACCCAGAGGTCACGCCAGTGCGGATTTTCTTGCTCGATCAGGTCAAGTTTCCAGGCCCTGTTCCATTTCTTGAGCCGGCGCTCTCGCACCAGTACAGACTCGCGTGATCCATGTGACTCATACCAAACGAGCATCTTAACGTTGTACGTCTGCGCAAAGCCCGGAATGACGTCGTTGCGATGTTGCCAGATGCGTTTCAACAGGTCGTCGGTCATCCCAACATAGAGCGTGCCATTACGCCGGCTCAAGGATGTAAACAAAGAACGCCACGTTTTGTGACCACTGGGTCCCCGCTTGCGCGGGGACGAACGGAGTAAAACTATCATCCGCACTCTTAGGTCGACTTGGCCGAAGGTGTAATCCACCGTACGCAGTACACCGTTCATTCCCGTTGTAGGTACGCCTACCACATACTCCGTTCATTCCCGCGCAAGCAGGAATCCAGGGATATCACTTAGTCAGCGATGGATTGCGCTGGGTCCCCACTTGCGCGGGGACGAACGGGGGGCATGCGCCTGCCACAGAAATATCATACAGGTCAGCGTAAGACTGCTCTGGGTCCCCGCGTGCGCGGGGACGAACGGAGTTCGTGGCAATGGCCATCCACCCGTTCATTCCCGCGTAAGCGGGAATCCAGAAATACATTTCAGACTCGGAGATAAGAGATTCTGGGTCCCCGCTTGCGCGGGGACGAACGGAGAAAGACGCCAGCCCGTCAGACACCCGCAAGTCACCGAAATCCCCGGCCCTGCTGCGCAAACACCTCGCCCACGCGGCGCAGGGATTCATTGCCCTCGAGATCCTCCAGCGCCACCGGCAGCTTGCGGCGCCAGTTCGGATGCTGGTCGACCGTGCCCGGAATATTGATCTGCTCCAGCGCGCCGAGCACGTCATCGAGTGCGATCACCACCAGGCGCGACGGTGTCTGCGCGAGGAAGGCGGTAATGGCGAAAAGCTCGTTGCTCCCTCCCTGGGTCTTTGCATTCTCGTTCTGGATCCCCGCTTGCGCGGGGATGAACGGAAGTTGGCCTGACTGATCCCCCTCGAGATACTGTCCCGCGCGCTCGCGCAGGATGTCGCGCAGGCGCTGCTGCGAGGAGGCACGGGCCTCATCGCTCTCGCCCGGATCGAGGCCGAGCCCGCGCTTGACGCCAAGGTCGTGCGCGGCGAGCCAGCCGCGCAGGCTCGGCAGGTCGTGGGTGTTGAACGTTGCCAGTGCCTGCTCCGGATAAGCCTCCGGCGGCTTGAAGCGGCCGTCGTGCTCGCGCTCGAACAGCACCACGCGGTACGACCACAGGCCCCAGCGCGCCATGGTCTCGCGAAATCCTTCCGGCACGGTGCCGAGGTCCTCGCCGATGACGACGCAGCGCAGCGCGGTGCTTTCGCGCGCGACCGTCTGCAGCAACGCTTCGAACGGAAAGTGCACATAGGTGCCCTCGCTCGCGCCGCAGCCATGCGGGACCATGTAGATGCGCTTGAGCCCGAGCACGTGGTCGAGCCTGATCGCGCCGGCATGCCGCATGGTCGACTGCATCAGGCTGCGCAGGGGCGCGAACTCGTGGACCACGAGCGCACTCGGGCTGAACGGGGCCAGGCCCCAGTCCTGCCCGGCGCGGTTGAATTCGTCCGGCGGCGCGCCCATCGACACATCCGCGAGCACGGCATGCTGCTGCGCCCACGCCTCGGCGCCGGCGGGATGCATGCCGGCGGCAAGATCGACATAAAGACCGACCGGCATGCCGCAGCGGCGCGCGGTCTCCTTGCAAGCGCGCAACTGGCGGTCGGCGATCCACTGCACGAACTCATGGAATTCGCACTGGTCGCGTTCCTCCCGCCGCAATATCTTCAGCCGCGACGGCGCCGGATGACGCCACGGCCGCGGCCACTGCCGCCACGGCTTGGGCGCAAAGCGCGCGCGCAAGGTCTCGAAGCAGGAGAACTTGAGCAGCCGCTCGCCCTGCTCGCGCCGGTAGCGGTTGAAGTCGGTGATGCGCTCGCGGCTGCCTGAGGTCGCAAAGTGCTCGTAGGCGAGCCGCAGCCCGTCGAGCTTGGCGCGCGCGACCTCCTCGTAGTCGATGAGATCGCCGCTGCGCACCGCCTCGAGGTCGATCCCGGCCGCGGCGGCGCCGGGAAATTCCGGAACGGCGTCGAGGTCGATGTAGAGCGGATTGAGAAACAGCCGGCTGCTGGGCGCATAGGGGCTCGCCTCCTGCGCGCGGTCGGGGAAGAGCGCATGCAGCGGGTTGAGCCCGATGGCGGCGGCGCCGCGCGCGGCGGCAAGCTCAATCAGCCGGGTGAGATCGGTGAAATCGCCATGGCCCCAGTTGCGGCGCGATCGCAGCGCGTAGAGCTGGACGGCCAGCGCCCAATACCTTCGGCCATCGCCCTGGAAAGCGCGGATCGGCTCGTGAACGTGCGGGACTTCCGGCGGCCGGGGGAGGCCCCGCGACAGCGCGGCGATCAGCCGGCGCTGCGTCTCCTCGCTCGCCGCATGCCAATTGCCAAATACGTCGTGATATCCCGGTTCGACCCCCCAACGCCGCGCTTCTGCCGTCAAATCATCCATTTCGGGGTGGAACTTTCGGGAAATCCTGTGGTTTCCGTCACGGGTTGGTCGAGACAATAACCATGAAGCAGTCCCGTGCTGAGCGTACTGCGGTGCGCGTGCGGAGTTCTTTCCCTGCCGAAGACTGGGAACACTCTCCCGCTGACCCGACCGATCCCCGCTTCCTCATCGAAGACATCTACCCCTGCGTGGACGGCGGACGCTATCCGGTTAAACGTATAGCGGGCGAAAGTGTTGAGGTCTGGGCGGACATTTTTCGCGAGGGACACGATGTCACAGCGGCGGCGCTGCTGTGGCGGCCGGACACCTCGCCCGAGTGGCGCCGCGCGCCGATGCGGCTGCACAACAACGACCGCTGGCATGGCGCATTCACCCCGCCCGAGCCGGGCAACTATCTGTTCGCGATCGAGGCCTGGACCGACCAGTTCGCGAGCTGGCGCAAGGAATTCATGCTGCGCAAGGAGGCCGGCCAGGACCTGACGCTGCCTGCGCTCGAAGGCCAGGAACTGCTGGCCGAGCTGGCACCGCAGGACCCCGAGGCACGTCACGTGGTCGAATCCTTCGCGCAGATCTTCGCCGACGAGGGCGACCCCGACGACCTGCTCCACGACGAGCTCGCGGCGGCGATGGCGAAGAGCGAGACGCGGCCCGACCTCACCCGCAGCACGGTCGTTCCGCTCCTGGCCGAGCGCGAGCGCACGCGCTTCGGCTCCTGGTACGAGATGGTGCCGCGCAGCCAGGGACAGCATCCCGGCGAGCACGGCACCTTCGACGACTGCATCGCGCGCCTGCCCGAGATCGCCGCGCTTGGCTTCGACGTGCTTTATCTCACGCCGATCCACCCGGTCGGCCAGACCAACCGCAAGGGCAAGAATAATTCGCTGAACGCTGGGCCCGACGATCCCGGCAGCTTCTATGCCATCGGCAACGAGCACGGCGGGCACGACGCGGTCGAGCCGCAACTCGGGACGCTTGAGGACTTCCGGCATCTCGTTCACGCCTGCGAGGAGTTCGGCATGGAGATCGCGCTCGATTTCGCCGTGCAGTGCTCGCTCGACCATCCGTGGCTGTCGTTGCATCCGGAATGGTTCCGCTTCCGCCCGGACGGCTCGATCAAGTTTTCCGAGAACCCGCCGAAGAAATACGAGGACATCGTCAACCCGGATTTCAACTGCGCCGACCGCATCGCGCTGTGGGAGGCCTTGCGCAAGGTCGTGATGTTCTGGGTCGAGCAGGGCGTGCGCATTTTCCGCGTCGACAATCCGCACACCAAGCCGTTCCCGTTCTGGGAATGGCTCATCCGCGAGGTGCGCCGGCGCGACCCCAACGTGATCTTCCTCTCAGAGGCCTTCACGCGGCCGAAGGTGATGAAGGCGCTGGCCAAGCTCGGCTTCTCGCAGTCCTACACTTATTTCACCTGGCGGACGACGAAAGAGGAGCTGCAGGCCTATCTCAGCGAGATCACCGGCTACCCGGAGCGGGAATATTTCCGGCCGAATTTCTTCGTCACGACGCCCGACATCCTGCCGGTGCAGCTGCAGACCGGCGAGCCGTGGATGTTCAAGTCGCGCTTCGCGCTGGCCGCAACGCTGTCGTCGAATTACGGCATCTACAACGGCTTCGAATTGCTCGAGCACGAGCCGATCCCGGGGCGCGAGGAATTTCTCAACTCGGAGAAATACGAGATCAAGACGCGCGACTGGGACGCGCCGGGCAACATCAAGGATTATATCGGCCGGCTGAACGAGATCAGGCGCGAGAACAGCGCGCTGCAGCAGACCGCCAACCTGCAATTCCTGCAGGTCGACAATGACAATGTCATCGGCTTCGTGAAAGAGTCAGTCAGCGGCGACAACGCGGTCGTCTGCGCCATCGCGCTCGCGGACGGGCCGCAGGAATTCTGGCTGCACTTCGGCGACCAGTACATCGGCACGGGCGAGACCAGGAAGCCGGTGCGCGAAGTGGAGAATTTGGCGACCGGCGAGCGCCTGCTGCTCGAATGGGGCGGCGTGCGGCTGCGCATCGATCCGGGGACCGACCCGGCCCTCATCTTCCGCTGCATCGGATGAGGGCCCGATGACCATCCGGCCTGGCATTACTGCGTTGGACTTTGAGTCCCACTCCGTTCGCGCGTGTGCAACGAAAATCCGTTCGTCCCCGCGAAAGCGGGGACCCAGGGCCGCACAACGTGACCCACATATTGTTGTCTGGATCCCCGCTTGCGCGGGGATGAACGGGGTGAGAGCCACCCTGCTCTCAGCTTCCACCGCACTGTTTGAGGCCGGCGCATGAACATCCGGCCCGAGATCGCCGTGTCGTCCCAGACCGCTGATGGCCTGTGGTTCAAGGACGCGATCGTCTACCAGCTGCACGTGAAGGCGTTCCGCGACAGCAACGGCGACGGCGTCGGCGATTTCGCCGGCCTCACCGAGAAGCTCGACTACCTGCGCGACCTCGGCATCACCACGCTGTGGCTGCTGCCGTTCTACCCGAGCCCGGGGCGCGACGACGGCTACGATATTTCCGACTACGGCGACATCAATCCCGCCTTCGGCAACATGCGCGACTTCCGCCGCTTCATGGCGGAGGCGAAGCGGCGCGACCTGCGCGTCATTACCGAACTGGTCGTCAACCACACCTCCGACCAGCACGACTGGTTCAAGCGCGCCAAGCGCAGCCCGAAGGGCTCGAGCGCGCGCGACTGGTACGTCTGGAGCGAGACCGACCAGAAATACCAGGGCACGCGCATCATCTTCACCGACACCGAGAAGTCGAACTGGGCCTGGGACCCGGACGCGGGAGCGTTCTACTGGCACCGCTTCTTCTCGCACCAGCCGGACCTGAACTTCGACAATCCGCGGGTCGTAAGCGCGGTGCTGCAGGTGATGAAGCGCTGGCTCGACACCGGCGTCGACGGATTCCGTCTCGACGCGGTGCCCTACCTGTGCGAGCGCGAGGGCACCAACAACGAGAACCTGCCCGAGACGCACGCGGTGCTCAAAACGCTGCGTGCCGCGCTCGACGAATATGCGCCCGGCAAGGTGCTGCTCGCCGAAGCCAACCAGTGGCCGGAGGACGTGCAGCAATATTTCGGCGCCGGCGATGAATGTCACATGGCCTATCACTTTCCGCTGATGCCGCGCATCTACATGGCGATTGCGCAGGAAGACCGCTTCCCGATCACCGACATCATGCGGCAGACGCCGGAAATCCCGTCCAACTGTCAGTGGGCGATGTTTCTGCGCAACCACGACGAGTTGACGCTCGAGATGGTCACCGACTCCGAGCGCGACTATCTCTGGTCGACCTACGCCGCCGACCCCCGCGCCCGCATCAATCTCGGCATCCGCCGCCGCCTCGCGCCGCTGATGGATAATGACCGGCGCAAGATCGAGTTGATGAATTCGATCCTGCTGTCGATGCCCGGCACGCCGATCATCTATTACGGCGACGAGATCGGCATGGGCGACAACATCTATCTCGGCGACCGCAACAGCGTGCGCACGCCGATGCAATGGACGCCCGACCGCAATGGCGGGTTCTCGCGCTGCGACCCGGCGCAGCTCTTCCTGCCCTGCATCATGGACCCGGTGTACGGCTTCGACGCGGTCAACGTGGAAGCGCAGACGCGCTCGCTGTCGTCGCTTCTCAATTGGATGAAGCGCCTGATCGGCGTGCGCAAGTCGACCCGCGTCTTTGGACGCGGCACGCTCACTTTCATCCGCCCGGCCAACCGGGCCGTGCTCGCCTATGTGCGCCAGCTCGACAACGAAGCCATTCTTTGCGTCGCCAACATGTCGCGCTCGGCGCAGGCGGTCGAGCTCGACATGAGCCAGTGGAAAGGGCGCGTGCCGCAGGAGATGCTGGGCCGCACGCATTTCCCCCGCATCGGCGACCTCCCCTACCTGGTGACGCTGCCGCCGTACGGTTTCTTCTGGTTCCACCTCAACATCGATCCGAAGACCGAGCCGGAAAAAGTGCTGCCGCGCGACATCACCACGCTGGTCGTGGGGCACGGCTGGGAAAACGCGCTGTCGAGCTGGACCCGGCGCACGTTCGAGGCCGAGGTGCTGCCGAGCTTCATGCCCGAACGGCGCTGGTTCGCCGACAAGGATTCGCGCATGATCTCGGCCAAGGTCGTGGCCGCGGTGCCGGTCGAGCACAGAGACGGCCGCATCGCGTTCGTGATCGTGGAATCGACCGGCCGGAATAGCGCGAGCCGCTACTTCCTGCCGCTGACCATCCACTGGTCGCGCTACACCGTCATCGACAAGAGCCCGGCGGCCGTACTGGCCGCCGTGCGCCGCGGCTCGAGCGAAGGCACCCTGATCGATGCAACGGCCGAGCCCGATTTCATCACGGTGCTGCTGAGCAAGGTCAAGGCGGGCGAAACGATCGGAAACGATTCGCAGCAGATCGAATTCCGGCCAACGTCCGCCTTTGTCGACGATCTGCCGCAGGAGCTCAAGAGCATCAGCCCGATCGATCGCGAGCAGTCGAACACCAGCGTCATCGTCGACAATAGGTACGTCGTGAAGGTCCTGCGCAGGGTAACGCCGGGCGATCATCCGGAATTCGAGATGGGCCGCTTCCTGGTCGACGTCGCGCATTTCAAGAATGTGCCGGCGCTGCTGGGCACGGTCGAACTGGTCGAGGGCGACAGCCGCACCGCGCTGGCGACGGTGCATGACTTCATCCAGAACCAGGGCGACGCATGGGGCGTTACCGGGGCATCGCTCGACCGCCTCATCGACGAGCAGCGCCTGATGCCGGAGGAGACCGCCGCCGAAACGTCCGAGATGACGTCGATGCTCCAGCGCATGCTGCAGATCGGCCGGCGCACCGCCGAGCTGCATCGCGCGCTTGCAAGCCACGGCGACATCGAAGCCTTCGCGCCCGAACCAATCTCCGCCGAGGACAGCGAACGCTGGAGCGCCGGCCTTACGGATCGCGCCACCCGCGTGTTCGAGATGCTCGAGAGCGGCGCGGACCGCCTCGCCGAGCCCACGCTGACGCTGGCGCGGCGGCTGATGGGGCAGCGCGACGTGATCTTCGCCTACATCGCGGCGATGAAGGACGCGCGCTTCGAAGGCAGCAAGATCCGCCACCACGGCGACTTCCATCTCGGCCAGATCCTGATCGCCAAGGACGACGCCTACATTCTCGATTTCGAGGGCGAGCCGCGGCTCAGCCTCGAGCAGCGGCGGCGCAAGGCGCCGCCGGCCCGCGACGTCGCGGGATTCCTGCGTTCCATCGACTATGCGGTGAGCGCGGCGGTCGAGCGCGCACCGAACGTGAGCCCCGACGAACGGCCGGTGCTGGCGCAGCGGATCCGCTCGTGGGGCGCGCGGCTCTCCGGGGCGTTCTGGGACTCGTACTGGGAGTCGCTCGCCGATACGGCGTTCTGGCCGACGGATCACGGGGAGGTGCGGCGATTGCTCGACATCTTCCTGCTCGAGAAGGCGTTCTACGAAATCGAATACGAGCTGACCAACCGGCCGACCTGGACGCACATTCCGCTCGACGGCGCCTGGCGCATCCTCGAGGAACGCGAGGTCGTGCCATGACCGAGCTGTCGACAGGCGCACGCGAGATCATTGCCGGCCGCAACGCCGACCCGTTTCACTATCTCGGGCCGCATACCGAAGACGGCCGCACGGTCGTGCGCGTCTTCCTGCCCGATGCCAGCCGCGTTGTCGCAATCAGCAACGGCAGCGAGCGGGAACTCGAGCGCGTCGACCCGGCGGGGCTGTTCGTCGGACCGGTCGACCATCCCGAGCACTACCGCTTGCGTGCGCGTTTCGGCGAGAGCGACGTGGAAATGGAGGACCCCTATCGCTTTCCTCCGATCCTGTCCGATGTCGATCTCTACCTGCTCGGCGAGGGCAATCACCTGCGGCTCTACGACAAGCTCGGCGCACACCCGATGGAGATGGAGGGCGTGCGGGGCGTCGGCTTCGTGGTGTGGGCGCCCAATGCGCGGCGCGTCAGCGTCGTGGGCGATTTCAATTTCTGGGACGGACGCCGTCATGCAATGCGCGTGCGCGGCAACGGCTATTGGGAGATTTTCGTCCCCGGCGCGCAGGCGGGCGACAAGTACAAGTACGAGATCATCTCGCGCTCGGGCAACCTGCTGATGAAGTCCGATCCGGTCGGCTTTGGCGGCGAGATGCGGCCCGCCACCGCATCGGTCGTCATCGATACTGCGATGGGGCCGCACCCGAGGCCTGCGCGCGAGGGAATCAATTCGCTCAACGCGCCGATAGCGATCTACGAGATCCATCTCGGCTCCTGGCGCAAGAAAGGCCACCAAGGTGAATACTGGCTCACCTACCGCGAGCTGGCCGAGCAGCTTCCGGCGTACGCCAATGAGATGGGCTTCACCCATGTCGAATTGCTGCCGGTGATGGAGCATCCGTTCGACGGATCATGGGGCTACCAGCCGACCGGGCTCTATGCGCCGACGAGCCGCTTCGGCACGCCGGCGGACTTCGCCGTGCTGGTCGACGCCCTGCACCACGCCGGCCTCGGCGTGTTGCTCGACTGGGTGCCGGGCCACTTTCCCGACGATCCGCACGGGCTTGCGCGCTTCGACGGCACCGCGATCTACGAGCACGAAAACCCGATGCAGGGCCGCCATCTCGACTGGGACACGCTCATCTACAATTACGGGCGCGTCGAGGTGACGAATTTCCTCCTCGCCAATGCGCTGTTCTGGCTCGATCGCTACAAGGTCGACGGGCTGCGCGTCGATGCGGTCGCCTCCATGCTCTATCTCGACTACAGCCGGCCGGAAGGCGGCTGGATTCCGAACAAGTATGGCGGGCGCGAAAACATCGATGCCATCAGCTTTCTGCAGCGAACGAACACGGAGGTGTTTCGGCAATTTCCGCAGGCGACCACGGCGGCCGAAGAGTCGACGGCCTGGCCAATGGTCTCGCGCCCGATCGAGTGGGGTGGGCTCGGCTTCGGCTACAAGTGGAACATGGGCTGGATGCACGACACGCTCGACTACATCTCCAAGGATCCGATCTACCGCCGGCATCACCACGGCAACATCCTGTTCGGGCTGCACTACGCGTTCTCGGAAAATTTCATCCTGCCGCTCTCCCACGACGAGGTCGTGCACGGCAAGCGCTCGATCCTGGGCCGCATGCCGGGCGACCCATGGCAGCGCTTCGCCAACCTGCGCGCCTACTACGCCTTCATGTACGGCCACCCGGGCAAGAAGCTGATGTTCATGGGCTCGGAATTCGCACAGGACACCGAATGGAATCACGACGTCAGCCTGCCGTGGCATCTGCTCGACCAGCCCTCGCACGCCGGAATCCACCGACTGGTGCGCGATCTCAACCGCCTCTACCGCGATCTGCCCGCGCTGCATGCGCTCGACTGCGATGCCGCCGGCTTCGAATGGCTGGTTGCCGACGATGCGAACAACAGCATCTTTGCGTGGCTCAGAAAGGGCTATCACGCCCGCGAGCGCTGCCTCGTGGTGGTGAATTTCACCCCGCAGGTGCTGCGCGACTACCGCGTGCGCGTGCCGTTCGCGGGCAAATGGCGGGAGGTCTTCAATTCCGATGCCGCGATCTACGGCGGGAGCAATGTCGGGAACGCCGGGGCGGTATCCACCGTTGTGACGCGTGACACGCCGGAGCTTCGCATTGCTGTCCCACCCCTTGCTGCCGTCTTTTTCGTTCCTGAGATCGAATAACGGCAAGGTTTCAGCGGGATCCCCCAATCCGCTCGGGGCAACCTGGGACGGGCGTGGGACGAACTTTGCGCTTTTCTCTGCCAACGCCACCAAGGTGGAGCTGTGCCTTTTCGATCGCGAGGGCAAGCGCGAGACCGAACGCATCGTCATGCCGGAGCGCACCGACGACGTGTGGCACGCCTACCTGCCGCACGCGACGGTCGGTCAGCTCTATGGCTATCGGGTGCATGGCCCCTACTCGCCGGATGCGGGCCACCGCTTCAATGCGAACAAGCTGCTGATCGATCCGTACAGCAAGCGGCTGGGCGGGCATTTTTCCTGGACCGACGCGCATTTCGGCTATCGTCCCGGCCACAAGCTTGCCGACCTGTCGTTCGACCGGCGCGACAACGCGCGCGCGATGTTCAAGTCGGTCGTGGTCGATGTCGCCCACACATGGAGCCGCGAGCGCCGCCCCGAAACGGCATGGGAAGACACGATCATCTACGAGGCGCACGTCAAGGGTCTCACGCAGCAGCGCCCCGACATTCCCGCCGCGGCGCGCGGCATGTTTCGCGGACTGTCGGACCCCGAGACGATCGCGCACCTGCGGCGGCTTGGCATCACCTCGATCGAGCTCCTGCCGATTCATGCCTTTCTCGACGATCGTTACCTGGTCGAGCGCGGGCTGAAAAACTACTGGGGCTACAACTCGCTCAGCTTCTTCACGCCCGAGATGCGCTATGCCCCCGGCAAAGCGATCAATGAGTTTCGCTCGACCGTGGCGGCGCTGCATGACGCCGGCATCGAGGTCATTCTCGACGTGGTCTACAACCATACCTCCGAAGGCAATCATCTCGGGCCGACGCTGTGCTACCGCGGCATCGACAATGCGTCCTATTACTGGCTCGTCCCCGATCAGGCGCGCTACTACGAGAATTTCACCGGCACCGGCAACGCGCTGAAGCTTGCGCATCCGCGCGTGCTGCAGATGGTGATGGATTCGCTGCGGCTGTGGGTCGAGGCGTTTCACGTCGATGGCTTCCGCTTCGATCTCGCGACCACGCTGGGGCGCAACCCGGCATTTGACGCTAACGCGCCGTTCTTCGCGGCCGTACGGCAGGACCCCGTTCTCTCCAACGTCAAATTGATCGCCGAACCGTGGGACATCGGGCCCGGCGGGTACCAGGTCGGCGCCTTTCCCACCGGCTGGTCGGAGTGGAACGATTTCTACCGCAGGACCGTGCGGCGCTTCTGGCGCGGAGAAGGAAGCCTGATCGGCGACCTCGCCCACGGCATGACCGGCTCGTCCGCGCAATTCCAGCACAACGGCCGCGGGCCGCGCAGCAGCATCAACCACGTCACGGTGCACGACGGCTTCACGCTCAACGATCTCGTCAGCTATGAGCACAAGCACAACGAACCCAACGGCGAGGACAATCGCGACGGCTCCGACGACAACCTGAGCACCAACTGCGGCGCCGAGGGGCCGACGAACGATCTCGACATCATCGCACTACGGCGCAGGCTACGCCGCAATCAGCTGGCCTGCCTGTTCCTGGCGCAGGGCGTGCCGCTCCTGCTCGCCGGCGACGAATGCGCCAACAGCCAGGGCGGCAACAACAACGCATACTGCCAGGACAATGAGACCGGCTGGGTCGACTGGTCCGCGCTCGGCAGCGAGGACGACATGACTGATTTCGTCGGCGAGCTCGTGCAACTGCGCCAGCGCTTTCCGCAGCTGAAGCCGCATCGTTGGCTCGTGGGCAAGAAGTCCGACGGCTCGTATGACGTGAAATGGCTGACGCCGAATGGCACCGAGATGCAGGAGGCCGACTGGAATTTCCCCGACGGGCGGTTCCTTGGTTACATCCTCGGCGCCGTGGTCGATGGCGGCGAGCCATTGTTCATCGTGCTCAATGGCGCGGAAGAAATCGTCGACATCACCGGCCCCGATTGGCCCGAGGTTGCGCGCTGGCAATGTCTCGTCGATACGGCGAATGGACAATCCAATTCCGCAATCCTTGAGCTCGGAGGCCATTGGGCTGCGCAGCCGCGATCCGTGCTGGCCTTCGCAGGCACGCCGTGAGTGAACAGCGAATCCGTTCGTCCCCGCGAAAGCGGGGACCCAGAGCCACACGGAATCACTCGGGTCTTGCTCTCCCTGGATCCCCGCGTGCGCGGGGATGAACGGAGTGAGGGAAAATGCCCGATAACAACATCAGCACGACGCGGTTCGGCCCCCTCCTCACTAATCGCGGCGTTACGTTCCGCCTGTGGGCGCCGGCCGCGCGGCAGGTCGATCTCATCCTCGAACGCAGGATCCCGATGCGACAAGACGCCGAGTGGTTCGTGCTCGAAGTCCCGCAAGCAGGAGTTGGCACGCGCTACCGTTTCAGAATCGACGACGACATCGAAATTCCCGATCCCGCCTCGCATTTCCAACCTGAGGACGTGCACGGTCCGAGTGAGGTGATCGATCACGCCTATCACTGGGAGTGCAGCGACTGGAAAGGCCGACCTTGGTCGGACGCGGTGTTTCTCGAGGCTCACGTCGGCACGTTCACGCCAGAGGGTACATTCCGCGCGATGATCGAGCGTCTTGATCACCTCATCGCGACCGGTATCACCGCACTCGAATTGATGCCGGTGTCGGATTTTCCGGGCCGCCGGAACTGGGGCTACGACGGCGCCCTGCTATTTGCACCAGACTCCAGTTACGGCCGGCCTGAGGACCTCAAGGCGCTGATCGATGCCGCGCACGCGCGCGGCCTGATGGTGTTTCTTGATGCCGTCTACAATCACTTCGGACCGGAGGGAAACTACCTCGGGCGCGGCGCGCCGCAATTTTTCAGCGATGCACAGACGCCTTGGGGCGGCGCCATCGACTATCGCGTGCCGGAGGTGCGCCGCTTTGCGATCGAGAACGCGCTGCATTGGTTGCGCGCGTATCGTTTTGACGGGCTGCGTCTCGATGCCGTGCACGCAATCGCCACTCGCGGCAAACCCGATATCCTCGTCGAGTTGAGCCGCGCGGTCGGAAAATTCGCGCAGGTAAGCGGCCGGCACATCCACCTCGTCCTTGAAAATGACGACAACAGCGCAAACCTGCTCGCGCCGGACGAAGAGCCGGCTTCCGGTCGCTATCGCGCACAATGGAATGACGACTATCACCACGTCTGGCATGTTCTTTTGACCGGCGAAGGGCAAAGCTACTACCGGGATTACGGCCAGACGCGTCATCTCGTGCGCAGCCTGTCGCAAGGCTTTGCCTACCAGGGTGAGCCGTCGCGCCACCGCTGCGGACGCCAGCGCGGCGAGCCAAGCGGGCATTTGCCGCCGGCCGCTTTCGTCAATTTCCTGCAGAATCACGATCAGATCGGTAATCGGCCGCTTGGCGAGCGGCTGACCGCGCTCGCGAAGCCCGATGCGCTGGCTGCGGCACTGTCCGTTCTATTGCTGCAGCCATCTCCACCACTTTTGTTCATGGGCGAAGAATGGGGCGCGAGCGAACCATTCCCGTTTTTCTGCGATTTCAAGGGAGAATTGGCAGCGGCCGTGCGCAACGGGCGCAAGCGCGAGTTTGCCGAAGCCTATGCGTGCCATGCCAACATTCCCGATCCGATTTCACCAGACACGCGGGCTAGCGCCGTTCTTGATTGGGACGCGATCACACGACCGGAGCATGCGCGTCGGCTCGCGCTGACGCGTTCGCTTCTGGATGTGCGCAGGCGCGCGATCGTGCCGCTGCTCGCGGCAATTGGGGACAGCGAGGCGAGCTTCGATGACGGAGTTCTGAGCGGCCGCTGGCAAGCCGGGTCCAAGGTGCTGAAACTGCTGGCCAACCTGACGGACCTTACGCTGCGACGCGCGGAGATGAACTGGGGCGAACCGATCTGGGGCGGCGAGCCTGCGCGCGAATTGCCACCGTGGTCGGTCTACGCAGCCATCGGGGACGCTTGATGGCCAATGCACCAGATAGTTCCCACGTGATTGGTGCAATAATCAGCCCGGACACACGGACAGGCCACTGCAGGTGCAGAGGGTAAAGTTCGCCTGCTCCTTCGCCGCCCCCGCCGCAATCTCCGCGCTTCATCCGACACGGTGTCGATGACGAGCTCTTCCCTATGTCGGTCTCAAGTCTGCCAGATCAACTTCAAAGCTTCCGTCCGCGCTTCGATCTTGCCGAACGGCAGAAGATAATCCCACGGATCATCGCTTCATTCGGGCTGTAGGACAGGCGGCGCAATTCGAATTAGTCGGAAACGTCGTTATCCATGACGATCCGCGTGCCTTTTGCCCCATTCAGCAACCGCTTGAGGTGGAAAGCGGCCAGGCGGTCCTCAGGCTGCTTGCCGATATGAGCCGCAAAACCCGCGACGGCGCCGGCATTGCCTGCCTCCAGCAGCGCAAATGCGTCGAGATAGCTTTTGGTGGAGGCATCATCATATCGCTCGTTTGAAAGAGGCTCGAAAGCGCGTATCACCTCGCCTCTGCCTCGCAAGACAAGGTCTCCGATCGGACGTCCGTGAAACTGCTTCACCCCTTCGGCCAAGGCCGCGCTGACGCAAATGCGCGTGCCCAGCTGCTTGTTGGCCGTTTCGAGGCGCGCCGCCACGTTAATCGTGTCGCCGTAGGCCGTGTAGTCGAAAAACCTGCCGCCCCCAAAATTGCCGACGATGGCCGGTCCCGCGTGTACCCCGATGCGTGTGATTCCGAATGCGATGCCCTTTTCCTGCCAGCGCTCGGAAAACGACTGTGCGAATTGGTCGAGTGCCAGCGCGCAGGTCACGGCGCGGGTGGCATGGTCCGGCTGCTCACCCGGCGCGCCAAACAGGATGTGCAGAGCGTCGCCGACAATCTTTGCCACCGTGCCGTCATTAGCAAATACGATATCGGTCATGCCTGCGAGATACTCATTCAGAAGCGGGCCAAGCACGCTGGGCTCGAGCGTCTCCACGAGTGCAGTGAAACTTGAAATGTCGGTGAAAAGCGTCGCGATCTCGCGGCGTTGACCCTCCAGATCGACGGCGTCGCTGTCATCGGCAAGACGCTGGGCGAGATTTGGCGAAAAGTATCGCGACAAGGAGGCATAGGCCCGTTCCGCTTCGGCCTGCCGTTGACGCGCCTGACGCAGAAACCCGATGTGGCGGATGGTCTTGGCGATCGTGGTTTCGAGATCCTGGAAGTCGATCGGCTTGGTCACGAAATCGAAGGCGCCTCGGTTCATCGCGGTGCGAATATTGGTCATGTCGCCATAGGCCGAAACGATGACCGTCATTATGTTTTCTTCGTTTTCCTGCAACTTCTGCAGGAGCGAGAGCCCATCCATCCGGGGCATGTTGATATCGGTGACGACCAGATCGATGTCCGCGTTCGCCTTCAACGCCGCCAGCGCCTCCACACCATCGTGGGCGAATATGAAGCTGACAGCTTCGTCCCGGATTTGATGACGAAACTTCTGCAGAACGAGAGCCTCAAGGTCAGGCTCGTCATCCACGACCAGTATCCGAGTGGTCATGCGGCCTTTTCGACGCGCGTGTCGATCTCACTGCGAAGCATCACAAAATCGATCGGCTTGGTGAACAACGCCTCGGCGCCGCTTTCCAACGCCTTGCGCTTGGTGTCCGCGTCGCCATAGGCCGTGATCATGATCACTGGCACGTCGGGCCGAGCCGCCTTGGCTTTGGGCAGAAGCTCAAGACCACTCATGCCCGGCATATTGATGTCCGACAGGATAAGGATGAGCGAGGCATCGCCGGCATCGGTGATCGCCTGAAGCGCCGCCGGAGCGGACTGGACGAATTCCATGGTAAACCGGCCGGCACGCAGATCCCGCCGGAATTGCTGGCGAAACAGCATTTCAACATCCGCCTCATCGTCAACAACAAGAATAAGAAGCTTCACTGCGGCCCCCCTGTCCTGGCAAGCGTTGCGCTTTTGCGCGGAAGAACGATCCGAAACTCCGTGTATTCGCCGGGCTTCGTATCGACATCAATAGACCCGCCATGCTGCTTGACGATGATGTCATGACTGATCGACAGGCCAAGCCCTGTGCCCTCGCCTGCAGGCTTCGTCGTGAAAAACGGATTGAACATCCGCTCCCTGACGTCAGGTGCGATACCGCTGCCATTGTCGCGAATCCGGATTTCGACGTTGTCGCCCAGATTTTTCGTCGCTGCCGCGAGGGTGGGCTCATAGCCGTCGCCGCCATTCTGCACCTTACGCTTGGTCGCGGCGTAAAAGCCATTCGAAATAAGATTGAGAAGAACGCGCGTGATCTCCTGCGGGAAGAGGTCGGCCTCGCCGGCAGCCGGATCGAACGATCGCTGCAGGGTGATGTTAAAGCCTTGTTTCTCGGCGCGGGCGCCATGATAGGCGAGATTGAGGCTTTCCTCGACGATGGCATTGATCTCGACCGGTCTGTGTTCGCCGGAGCCCTGGCGCGAGTGGAGAAGCATGTTCTTGACGATCGAATCGGCGCGCTTGCCGTGCTGTACGACCTTTTCAAGGTTGCCACGAAGCATGTCCATCAGTTCAGCCAGCTGATCCCCGGTCTTTCCGTCGAATTTTGCGCCTTCCAGCGTTTCCCCGATTTCATCAATCAGTTCGGCAGAGACCGCCGAGAAGTTGTTGACAAAATTAAGTGGATTCTTGATCTCGTGCGCGATGCCCGCGGTGAGTTGTCCGAGCGAGGCGAGCTTTTCCGTTTGCACCAGCCGATCCTGGGCGGTGCGAAGATTATCCAGGGATGCGGTCAGCTCGGCCGTCCGCGCCTGCACTTCGCCAAACAACCGGGCATTTTCGATCGCTATCACCGCCTGGTCGGCGAATGTGCTGACGATCTCGATCTGCTTGTCGGTAAATGGCTCGGGAACCGACTTTGCCATCGACATGACGCCAATGCACTTTCCCTCCCGGAGCAACGGTGCCCCAAGCACCGCACGGTACCCGCCGAGTTTCTGGCCTTCACGGAAGGTATATTCCGGATCGGCGAGAACGTCGGGAATATGAATCGTCGCGAGCCTTTCCGCGGTTCGAGCGACCAGCGTGCCGCGCCGCGCCGGGATGGGATGCTGTTTCAAATACTCCTGATATTCCGGCGAGAAGCCATTGTGCGCGGTCAACCGGTACACGTCCCCATCGCGAAGAAAGATTTGCACATTTTCCGCCTGGCACAGCCTGCCCGCCGACTCCACCAGCGTATCGAGGACAGCCTGAACATTGAATGCCGAGCGGCTGATCACCTTGAGCACGTCAGCCGTCGCGGTCTGCTGATCGAGCGACCTGCGCAGCTCATCGAGCAATCTCGTGTTCTCGATTGCGATAACCGCTTGCGCGGCGAAATTCTTCACCAATTCAATCTGCTTGTCGGGAAAAGCGCCAGCCTCCTGCCGATAGATGTTGATGGCGCCGATCACCTCGTTGTCTCTGAGCATGGGGATGGAAAGAACGGCGCGGTAGCCGCCGAGCTCGACCAGTGCCATGCGATCGGGGTCACGGTCGGAATAGACTTTTTCTGCCTTGATATCGGGGATCTGGATCGCCTGCTTTACTGTGGTACTGCGTCGGATGGCGGTTCCTGGGCCTGCGCGCACGATCGGATCCCGCCGACGGGCTTCCGCCAGCGCAGGCGGCGTGTTGTGCTGTGCAACCACGCGAAAGTTCTCTCCCTCGCGTAGAAAAAGAGTGCCAAACTTGGCAGCGCAGAGCCGCGTCGCGTTTGCGAGCAGAGAATCGAACACCGGTTGGAGTTCGCCCTGCGACGAGCTGATCGTTTGCAGCACTTCTGACGTCGCTGTCTGCTGCTCCAGCGACTCGGAAAGGTCACGCGTACGCGCCTGTACTTCGTCGAACAGACGCACATTCTCAATAGCGATCACCGCCTGGTCGGCGAAAGTCCGCAACACATCGATTTGCTTGTCGGTAAACGGACGGACAGCGCTCCGGGTCAGCACAATAACGCCGATTGGATTTCCCTCCCGCAACAGGGGAACGCCTAGAACCGTGCGATAGCCGCCCCGCTTCTGCGCCTCACCAAAGGTGAAGTCCGGATCGGCAAGAACGTCGGCAATGTGAACGACGCGCCCGTCAAGCAAGGCCCGCCCCGCGACCGAACCGCGATTGCGCAAAATAGGACGGGTCTTGACGTAGTCCATGAACGCCGGGGGAAAGTTCAGGCTTGTGACCCAGTAGTGTTCGCCATCCCTGGGGCGCACGATGCCAGCCATATCGGCTTCGCAGAGTTTTGCCGCAGATTCGGTGAGGGTGTCGAGGACGGCCTGGAGATCAAAGGCGGACCGGCTGATAACTTTCAGCACATCTGCGGTCGCGGTCTGCTGCTCTAGAGATTCACGCAACTCATTGAGGAGGCGCGTGTTTTCGATCGCGATGACGGCCTGGTCGGCAAAGGTCGTCACCAACTCGATCTGTTTCGCCGTATATGGCTGCGGCGAAGTCCGTGCGACGAAGATGACACCCACGACATCACCTTTGCGCAATAGAGGAACGCCCAGAGCGGCGCGGTAGCCTCCGATCTTCTGGGCCCGACCCCAAGTGTAGTCCTTGTCATCGAGCACATCAGTGACGTGGATCACTTTTCCCTCGAGCGCAGCGCGACCCGTGACGCTGCCACGATCGACCGGAACCGGGCGCTTCAGGAAATAGTCCTTGATACGTGCATGAATATCGGTCGCGTTGCCGTAGCCGGCGACCCAACTGAAATACTCGCCCTTCCGTTCGAACAACCACGCATGATCGGCATCGCAAAGCCGCGTTGCCGATTCGACCAAAGTATCGAGCACCGTCTGCAGATCGAACGTCGACCGGCTGATGACCTTGAGCACATCGGCGGTGGCGGTCTGCTGCTGGAGTGATTCGGAAAGATCGTCGGTGCGTTGGCGCAGCTCATTGAGCAGCCGCGTGTTCTCGATGGCAATCACGGCCTGCGCGGCAAAGTTCGTGACCAATTCGACTTGCTTGTCCGTGAACGGCCGCACTTCCTGACGATAGATACCGATGGCACCGATCAGTTCTCCGTCCTTGATCATCGGCACATTCAGCAAGCTACGCGCGCCGCCAAGGTCTGCGGTCGCAACGCGAAGCGGTTCGCGTTTGGTGTAGGCTTCTTCGCTTTTCGTGTCGGCAACCTGGATGGTTTTTTTCTCTCTAGCGAGGCGGCCGAGGCCGGTGGTGGGGCCAGGTCGTATCGGCCCGCGATTAAGATATTCCGCGTATGCAGGCGCTACGCCGAGTAAGGATGTGGCGGTGTATGCGCCATCCGCATACCTGAACAGGATCCCGATGCTGGCCCCGCAAATCCGCACTGCGTTTTCGAGCATCGCCTGAAATACCGGCTCCAATTCGCCCGGCGACTTCGAAATAACTTGCAAGACTTCCGAAGTCGCAGTCTGTTGCTCCAGTGATTCGGTCAGATCGTCCGTACTCTCGCGCAGTTCCCTGAGCAACCGGGCATTCTCGATCGCGATCACCGCCTGATCGGCGAAAGTACGGACAAGCTCAATCTGACGTTCGGGAAATAGTCCGACTTGCGGTCGTGCAATGGCGATCGCTCCCACGGGACGACCCGTCTTCAGCATTGGGACAGCAACAATGCTTCGGAAGTTCACGATCTTCGCGGTATCGTGGTGCCCGTATTCGGGGTCGACCTCGATGTCCGGAATTTGTTCAACGTTTCCAGTGAGGATTGCGCGGGCCGCAGCACTCTTCCGTCCGGGAGGAATTGGATATGCCCCACGGAGAGCTTCTATTGCTTCGCCTTCGTAGCCGTAATTTGCTGCAAAGTGGATAAGCTCCCCGTCGAAACGAAAGACGTGGCAAAAACGCGAGTTGCAGAGGCGGGCAACGCTCCTGGCGATGATTTCGAACACAGGCTGGGCATCGGCTACCGAGCTGGAGATGACACTCAACACCTCGGACGTCGCGGTTTGCTGCTCCAGTGACTCGGTCAGATCGTCGGTGCGATGGCGCAGTTCGTTGAGCAGGCGCGTATTCTCGACCGCAATCACCGCCTGGGCCGCAAAGCTAGATAACAATTCGACCTGCTTGTCGGTGAACGGCCGCACTTCCTGACGATAGATCGCAATTGTACCGAGCAGCTCGTTCTCCTTGAGCATCGGCACATTCAGGAGCGTGCGGAAGCCTCCGAGGTCGACAGCAGCCACGAAAACAGGCTCGCCATCAATGTAGGCCTGTTCCGTCTTAACGTCGGCAATGTGGACGATTTCTTTCTTTTCAACAACGCGTCCGAGCGCAGTTCGCGGACCCGGGCGTCGCGGTCCGCTATGCCAGAACTCGGCAAATTGCGGCGGCACGCCGACCATCGCCACGGCGCGCACGAGCCCCTGCTCGATACGAAACAACATGCCGAAGCTGGCATCGCAGATGCGTACCGCGTTCTCCAACATGGCTTGGAAGACAGGCTCGAGATCGCCGGGCGAGCTTGAGATGACACTCAAGACCTCTGATGTCGCCGTCTGTTGCTCCAAAGACTCCGAGAGATCATCGGTACGCTGGCGCAGCTCGTTGAGGAGCCGCGTGTTCTCGATCGCTATGACCGCCTGATTGCCGAAGGTTTTCAAAAGCTCGAGCTGTTTCTCCGAGAGCGGGCCCGGAGCCGCGCGCACCACGCTGAGAGCGCCGATCGCTTCGTCGCCGCGCATCATCGGCATGCTCGTGATCGCGCGATTTCCCGTTGCCAGGAACCTTTTGGCCCCGGGCGCGACATCCGGCGGCGCGTTCCTGACATCGGGAACATCAACAATGCGCCGATCGAGAATGGCGATGGCGTGCATGTATTCATGCGTCAGCGGGAAGGGAAACCGCTTTCGCCAGGACGCCGCGCGCGCCGGATCGGAGGCAGCGATTGCGGCAAGCGCCACGTGATCGTTTTTCGGCAGCGCGACGCTGATCGCGGCATTACCGAAAAGCTTTATTCCGCTCCGGACAATGGACTCGAACACCGGCTGCGTGTCGGTCGGCGAACTGCTGATGACCTTGAGGATTTCCGCGGTTGCAGTTTGCCGCTCGAGCGCTTCGATTGTTTCGTTGAACAGGCGGACATTTTCGATCGCGATCACGGCCTGGTCGGCAAATGTCGTTACCAATTCGATCTGCTTTTCGGAGAACGGCCTGACCGTACGACGCGTGAGCATGATGATGCCGATTGACACGCCTTCACGCAAAAGCGGAACGCCCAGTACTGTGCGATATTTACCAATATTACGCTGTTCGGTTAATTTGTACGCAGGATCTGCGCGAACATCGGCAACGTGAACCGTTTTTCCGCTAACAACCGTTCGTCCCAGCACAGACCCCGGATCAGGTACTATTGGATGAGTCCGCAGGTATTGCTCGAATTTCTTCGGATAACCGTAGCTTGCAACAAATGGGTAGACCCCGTCTTTCGGTCGATGGATGGTTGCACTGTCGGCCTCGCATAACCGAGTCGCTGATTCGACCAAGGTGTCGAGCACTGTCTGCAGATCGAAGGTCGAGCGGCTGATGACCTTTAGTACGTCGGCGGTCGCAGTCTGTTGCTCCAGCGATTCCGAAAGCTCGCGTGTCCGTTTCTGTTCACCTTCGAACAGCCGCACATTCTCGATCGCAATCACTGCCTGATCGGCGAAGGTTTCAACCAGTGCGACCTGCTGCGGCGTGAAAACCTCCACCTTGGTTCGCGTCAGGAACAACACACCGATGGGGGTGCCTTCACGTAGAAGCGGAACGCCGAGCGCCGTGCGGTAATTGCCGAGCGCCAGAAGGCCCTTCACATTGTACTCCGGATCCTTTTGCAGATCGGGCACCTGAATGACCCGTCCTTCGATCAACGTGCGGCCGACAATCGTTCCGCGACCAGGCACGATCGTGATGCTTCGCAGGTATTCCTGGTTCTTTAACGCCTCTCGGCGTTTGCCTGAGACGACATAGGAGGCTGCAAGCCGGAAACTTCCTCCGTCGGGACGCCAGATGTTCGCCACTTCCGCATCGCAAAGCCTGGCGGCCGATTCCACCAGCGTATTCAGCACCGCCTGCAGGTCGAAGGTCGAGCGGCTAATGACCTTGAGCACATCGGCCGTTGCAGTCTGCTGTTGCAGCGACCTCGAGAGATCGGCACTGCGCTCGCGCAACTGATTGAACAGCCGCGCATTCTCGATCGCGATAACGGCTTGCGCCGCAAAGTTTTTGACCAATTCAATCTGCTTGTCGGTAAACGGGCGGACTTCCTGACGATAGATCACAATCGTCCCGATAAGTTCGCCATTCTTGAGCATCGGGACGCCCAAAACCGTGCGCGCGCCTGCAAACCTGCGAGTACCGACCTGAACCGGACTAGATCCTGAATATCCTTTGTCCTTTCTGACATCGGAAATGTGAACGAGCTGTTTGGTAGCAGCGATGCGACCGAGAGCCGTGCCTTTCGCGGGATGAACGACAGGTTCACGTCGCAAAAAGTCGGCATATGCAGGCGGCGCGCCATGCATTGCGACAATCCGGAATCGGTCACCCTCGGTTAGCCACAGGTTGCCAAATTTGGCGCCACAAATGCGCACCGCGTTCTCGAGCATGACGCGAAATACCGGCTCAAGCCTGCCGCGGGACGAATTGATGACCTGAAGCACCTTGGAGGTCGCGACCTGCTGCTCCTGCAATTCGCGCATCTCGCGGGTGCGCCCGTCGAACTGCTGCGCCAGGGTCGCCTCGTTCGGCTTGCCTCGAGTTTTCGGCTGCAAACGACGCTTTGTCACCGCCGGCTTAGTCAGCCGGGGCCTTGTGCGCTTCGCCTTCACGCCGCCACGTCGTTTCACTGCCGCCCCTGGCAAAAACCGACTGAATTTCAAGCCTATTGCACCATGGTTTGCATCTATTGGGAACAGGGCGAGTGTGCTGCCAGGGCTGGATTGCCGTAGACGGACGAGCCATTTGCAGTAGACTGCCTTGGCAATTCACATGGCCTAAAGGTCTATTCTTCTCGAACCGATAAGGCGTCAGACTGCCGAAATTGACCACTGCGATTTCGGCTCACAAATTTGACGCTATCCCGCGCGCCATGTCGAAAATAAACCCGAACCCATTCACCACGCGGCCCGAGATCGACGGCACCTTCGGGGTCGTGGCATCGACCCACTGGATCGCAACGGCTGTCGGCATGGCCACGCTGGAAAAAGGCGGCAACGCGTTCGATGCCGCGGTCGCGACAGCCTTCACGCTTCAGGTCGTCGAGCCACATCTGAATGGGCCGGGCGGCGACGTGCCGGTGATACTTCACGACGTAAGGTACGGCCGCACTGAGGTGATCTGCGGACAAGGCCCCGCGCCGGCAAAAGCAACGATTGAATACTATCGCGCGCAGGGCATCGATCTCATTCCGGGGACGGGGCTGTTGGCCGCGTGCGTCCCAGGCATGTTCGACACGTGGATGCTGTTGCTGCGCGATTACGGCACCATGACCCTGGCCGACGCGCTCGGCCCCGCGATCAGTTATGCGCAAAATGGTCATCCATTGGTCGAGCGCGCCAATGCTACGATCGCGCTCGTCCAACGCCTGTTCCGTGAGCACTGGCCGACATCCGCGGCGGTCTATCTGCCGAACGGAAAAGTGCCGGACATAGGCACGCTGTTCACCAACAATGCTCTCGCTCAAACCTATACGCGCATCGTCAATGAAGCCGAAAACGTGGGCGGCGATCGTGTCGCGCAAATCGAGCGCGCGCGTAAAATCTGGTCGCAGGGATTTGTCGCCGAAGCGATCGATCGTTTTTGCCGCACGCAGGAAATCATGGACGTGAGCGGGGAGCGCCACCGCGGCCTATTGACCGGCGATGACATGGCGAACTGGCAGGCGGAAGTGGAAGCGCCGTTGACCTACGACTATGGCCGCTACACCGTCTGCAAACCCGGCGTCTGGAGCCAAGGACCGGTCCTGCTTCAGCAACTCGCATTGCTGAAAGGCATCGGGTTGGATGGGCTTCATCCGACCGGCCCGGACTTCATCCATCTGCAGGTGGAGGCGGCCAAGCTTGCTTTCGCCGACCGCGAAAAGTTTTACGGCGATCCGAACTTCGTGAAGGTGCCGATTGAGACCCTGCTGTCCGATTCCTACAATTCCGGCCGCCGCAAGCTCGTGACAAACAAAGCATCACTCGAATTGCGGCCAGGCTCCGTTGAAGGATTCGGCGCGGTGATCGAATTGCGTCGTGAAACCGAAGCTCGCGTTGCTGTCAGCGCGCTCGGCGCCGGCGAACCGACCGTGGGCCGCATGGGCGAAATGCGTGGCGATACAGTGCACTTCGACATCGTCGATAAAGCCGGCAACATGATCTCGGCAACGCCGTCGGGCGGTTGGCTGCAATCATCGCCAGTCATTCCAGAGCTCGGTTTCGGGCTTGGCACGCGCGCGCAGGTGTTCTGGCTCGATGAAAAGCACCCGGCTGGTCTCGCACCCGGCAAGCGTCCGCGCACGACGCTGAGCCCGACACTCGCGTTGCGTGACGGCGAGCCATACCTCGCGTGGGGCTCTCCCGGTGGCGATCAGCAGGATCAGTGGACGACTCAATTCTTCCTCAGGCATGTCCACTGCAAAATGAATTTGCAGGAGGCGATCGATTCCCCGGCGTGGCATTCCGAGCATTTCCCGATTTCATTCTGGCCGCGCACCGCCCGACCGGGCGTGCTTGTGCTGGAAAACCGGATGCCGAAATCCACCATCGATGAGTTGAAACGACGCGGGCATATTGTTGAAATCGGCCCGGACTGGTCTGAAGGTCGGCTCACGGCCGCATCGCGCGAAGGGAGACGGCGCAAAGCCGCCGCCAATCCTCGCGGCATGCAGGGCTATGCCGCGGGACGATAGACTCGCGAAAGGCGCCTATGACGTGGTCGATCATTGCCCGCGATAAGGCAACCGGCTGCTTCGGCATTGCCGTCGCAACAAAGTTTTTTGCGGTCGGCGCCCGGGTGCCGTTCATCGCCGCCGGTGTCGGGGCCATCGCAACGCAGGCGCTTGTCAATCCGTTTTACGGCACCAAGGGCTTGCGGCTCCTGCGCGACGGCAAGACGGCGGATGCGGTTGTTAACGAGCTCATCGCCGACGACGACGGGCGCGACCACCGCCAGGTCCACATCATCGACTCGAACGGCCGCATAGTCGCGCATACCGGGACGGAATGCATCGGATGGCATGGGCATGTCGCGGGTGAGGAATTCTCCGTTGCCGGAAACATGCTTGCCGGCGCGCGCGTTCTCGACGAGACGGCAAGCGCCTACCTTGGCGGCGCGGGGCTGCCATTTCCACGCCGGCTGGTCGCGGCGATGCTGGCCGGCGAAGTTGCCGGAGGCGACAAGCGTGGCAAGCAGTCGGCCGCGCTCCTCATCTACGGCGAGGAGGACTGGTCGGACCTTGACCTGCGGGTCGACGATCATGCCGAACCGCTGGCCGAGCTCGAGCGGCTCGAGCGCGTGAGCCGCGAGCGATGGATGTCGTTTCGGCGTTTCCTGCCGGGCCGCCGAGATCCCGTTGGCGTGACCGACCGATCCATTATCGAACTTGAAATTGCCCGTGAGCTTGCCGGCGAGAACCGACAATGACGCCTCTCGTCGACGTCGAAAATCTGAAGGTCGTATTTCACGGCGATCGCGGTCGGACAACCCACGCGGTCGAAAGCGTCAGCTTCGATCTCGCGCCAGGCGTCACGCTTGGGCTCGTCGGCGAGTCCGGCTGTGGCAAGAGCGTTACCGCTCTCGCAATCATGGGCCTGCTGCCGAAGGGATCCGCCGAGGTTTCGGGCCGCGTGGACTTTGACGGCAACAATCTTCTTGATCTCACCGACGCGGCGATGCGCGACCTTCGCGGCGACCGACTCGCCATGATTTTTCAGGAGCCGATGACCTCGCTCAATCCGGCCTACACGATCGGCGAGCAGATCGGCGAAACGCTGGTTCGCCACCGCGGGCTCACCCGCACGCAGGCACGCACCCGCGCCATCGAGCTGTTGCGTGACGTACGAATTCCCTCGCCTGAGCAGCGGGTGGACGAGTACCCGCACAAGCTTTCGGGCGGCATGCGTCAACGCGCGATGGTCGCAATGGCGCTTGCTTGCGACCCACAGCTTTTGATCGCCGACGAGCCGACCACGGCGCTTGACGTCACCATCCAAGCGCAGGTGCTCGACCTCCTGCGCAGCCTCAAGGCCAAAACCAACGCCGCAATTGTCCTGATTTCGCACGACATGGGAGTGATTGCGGAGATTTGCGATGAAGTTGCCGTCATGTACGCCGGCGAAATTGTCGAACATGCGCCCGTCGATGTGTTATTCGAATCTCCGCAGCATCCCTATACGATCGGCCTCCTGGCCTCCATTCCTCGCCTTGATCGCCGCGTGGAGACCCTCGCCGCCATCGAAGGCTCGCTTCCGGACATGAGCGCCGTTCCGCAAGCCTGTCGCTTTGCGCCGCGCTGTCCGTTCAGAAGCGAGATTTGCGTGAGCCGTTCTCCACCCATCGTCGACATCGGGACGAGACATTGGTCACGATGCGTCAAGGCACCGCTGGAAAGGATAGTTGCGTGAGCGCCCTGCTCGAGGTCGAAGGCCTGACGCGGCATTTTGTGACCCGCCGCTCGCCGTTCGGACGACCGCTGGCGACGGTCAAGGCGGTGGACGGCGTAGACCTGACTGTGCAGGCCGGCAGCACGCTCGCCCTCGTCGGCGAGACCGGCTGTGGCAAGTCAACGGTCGGCCGGCTGATCCTGCGGTTGATCGAGCCCATGGCTGGCGACATCCGCTTCGAAGGCCGACGCATCCTCACGTTCGGCGAAAAGCAACTGCGAGCCTTTCGGCGCGAGGCGCAGATTGTTTTTCAGGATCCCTATTCATCGCTCAATCCGCGAATGAGGGTAGAAGAGCTGATCGCCGAGCCGCTCGCGCTGCATAATATCGTTCCCGCTTCCCGCCGCCGCGATCGCGTGGCCGAGCTTCTGAGCCTCGTTGGCCTTGACCCAAGGTATGGTCAAAGATACCCGCACGAATTCTCCGGCGGCCAGCGGCAGCGAATTGCCATCGCGCGCGCGCTCGCAGTTGAACCGAAGCTTATTGTCTGTGACGAGCCGGTTTCGGCACTCGATGTTTCGATTCGCTCGCAGGTGCTTAATCTGCTCGCCGGCCTCCGCAAGCGCCTTGCTCTAACCTACGTATTCATTTCGCACGACCTCTCCGTGATCAAGCACATCGCCGACCGCGTCGCGGTCATGTACCTCGGCCGCATAGTCGAGACCGCACCCGCGGACGAACTGTTCGCCAATCCACGGCACCCCTATACCCGCGCCCTGTTTTCCGCGATCCCCATCCCGCAGCCGCACTCGAGACGGCAACGGCAGCTGCTGGAGGGTGATGTTCCAAGTCCTCTTTCGCCGCCAACGGGGTGCCACCTTCACCCGCGTTGCGCCTATGCGATCGAACGCTGCCGGCTCGAGCGGCCTGCGCTTGTTGCTGACCAAAACGGACACGCCACCGCGTGCCACCGTTGGCGCGAACTGCCCGCCCTGTCCGGCCTGAACGAGCAGGAGGCTCCTGGCTCCCGGCTCGAAAGGCTGATGTCGGAATTCACTCGGAAACCGGGTGTCGGGGCCACCGCGGTTGCTGCTACACTTAATTCGAGAGGTTCAAACGGCGTGCCTGAACGCCGGTGATCACTGCGAGGGGAACCATGAACATTCTGCGCTGGGCCGCAATCGCGGCCGCATACGTCGCATTGACCTGCGGGCCGGCGACGGCTCAGGCAACGCTGCGGATCGGGTTGGCCGAGGACCCGGACGTGCTCGATCCCACGCTCGCCAGGACATATGTCGGGCGCATCGTCTTTGCGTCCTTTTGCGACAAGCTGTTCGACATCGACCAGAATCTCAATGTTGTGCCACAGCTCGCGCTGTCCCATTCCACCTCGCCCGATGGCAAGACCGTCACGATCAAGCTGAGGCCCGGCGTCAAATTTCATGACGGCGAGCCCTTCAACGCCGAAGCAGCCAAGTTCTCGCTCGAACGCCATGTCACCATGACCGGCTCATTCCGCAAGCCGGAGTTGGCGGCTGTTGATCACGTTGATGTGGTTGATCCGCTCACGATCAACGTCGTACTCAAAAACCCCTACTCGCCATTGATCGCGCAATTCACCGACCGCGCCGGGATGATGGTATCGCCGAAAGCCGCCAAGGATCAGGGCGACAAGTTTGGCCTGCACCCGGTCTGCGCCGGGCCCTACAAGTTCGTGGAGCGCGTGCAGCAGGATCGCATCGTGTTTGAAAAATTCCAGGACTACTGGAACAAGGACAAGATCCATATCGATCGCGTCGTCTACCTGCCGATCGTCGATTCAACGGTGCGCCTTGCGAACTTAAAGTCCGGCGCGCTTGACCTTATCGAGCGTGTGCTGGCGACCGACATCAAGAACGTGCGCGCCGACAAGACGCTGCAGCTCGCGACCGCGCTCGAGCTTGGCTACCAGGGGCTCGACATCAATGTCGCAAATGGCGATCAATCGAAGAACCCGCTCGGCCAATCGGCAAAAGTGCGTCAGGCGCTCGAATTGGCAATCGATCGTGAAGCTTTGAACCAGGTCGTATTCAACGGCGAGTTCAGGCCAGGCAATCAGTGGGTTAACCCGGAAAACCCCTATTACCAGCAGGCCTATCCGGTTGCGAAACGCGACGTCGCGAAAGCCAAAGCCCTCCTGAAGGAGGCCGGCGTCACCGCGCCTTTCGATGTCGATTTCATGGTGCCCAAGGGGGCGGAAACCCAGGCAGTCGCCGAGGTGATCCAGGCGATGGCCGGCGAGATCGGAATTAATATGAAGATCCGTGTCACCGAATTTGCGACCTCGCTCAAGCAGGCCGAGCAAGGCAACTACCAGGCCTATCTCCTGGCCTGGAGCGGACGAACGGACCCGGACGGCAACACCTACATCTTTTTCAAATGCAATGCCCCGCAGGATTCAATGGGCTATTGCAAGCCCGAGGTTGACAAGCTGCTCGATGAAGCGCGCGTTCCCTCCGAAACGGCCGCGCGCAAGGTCATCTACGAAAAGCTGACAAAGACTATCCTGGAGGACCTTCCCAAGATCTATCTCTATCACCGTCGTATTCTGATCGCGCACTCGACCAAACTGAACGGCTACAAGCAGATGCCGGATGGACTGGTGCGCGTTGTGGGACTGTCGCTGAAGTGAGCGCTGCCGTCCTCGCGCAGGCTTGCCAATGTTGAACCTCCTCGGCAAACGGCTGTTGCAGCTGATCCCGACCTTGTTCTTTGTGTCGGTTATCATCTTCTCGTTGCAACAACTGCTGCCCGGCGACCCCGCCTTGATCATGGCGGGGGAAGAGCGCGATCCGGCAGTGATCGAGCAGATCCGCCGGCAATATCACCTCGACCAGCCGATTCCCGTTCAATACTTCTACTGGGTGAAGGGCGTGCTGTCCGGTAATCTCGGCGAGTCGATGCGCATTCACGTGCCTGTGCTTGATCTCATTCTGCAAAAATTGCCGGTGACCATCCAACTCGCCTCGATGGCCATCGTGATCGCACTTGCGATTGGCATCACCGCCGGAATTATATCGGCGGTGAAGAAAAACACCGTCTGGGACTACGTCGCCAACGCATTCGCGCTGTGGGGCATTTCTACGCCGAATTTCTGGCTCGGCATCATGTTGATCTTTCTGTTTTCGGTAAAACTGGGCTGGCTGCCCGCGTCGGGTTACGTTCCACTGACCGAAGATTGGCGTGCCAGTCTCGCGTCCACGATCATGCCGGCTTTTGTCCTCGGCAATGCGATCGCAGCCATCCTGATGCGCCATACCCGTAGCGCCATGCTTCAGGTGCTCGAGAGCGACTACGTGCGTACGGCCCGGGCCAAGGGCCTTTTGGAGCGCACGGTCATCCTCAAGCATGCGATGCGGAACGCCCTCACCCCCGTCATCACCCTTGGCGCACTCGAATTCGGGACCTTGTTGTCCGGCGCTGTACTAACCGAGCAGATCTTCACGATTCCCGGGTTCGGCAAGCTGATCATCGATGCGGTCTTCAACCGCGACTACGCCGTGGTGCAGGGCGTCGTGCTGGTAACGGCAACGGTCTATATCGCGCTTAATCTGCTGGCCGACATCGCCTACGTCCTTGTCAATCCGCGGCTGCGCAGCTGATGAACATGGTCGACGTTGCCGTCAACGCAAAGCTGCCCTCGGCGAGCGAGAGTTTCGAAACACCCTTGCGGCGCGCGTTACGCCGGCTTTTCCGCCGCAAAAGCGCGGTCTTTGGCCTGGCCATTGTCGTGTTTTTTGTTGCGCTCGCGGTCTTCGCGCCCCTGCTTTCGCCATACGATCCTACGGCGCAAAGCTGGACTCTGGTGCGCAACGAGCCGTCCGTCGCGCATTGGTTCGGCACCGACGACCTTGGTCGCGATATCCTGGCGCGCATCATTTTCGGGACGCGCGCGTCGCTGATGGCGGGCGTCATTTCCGTTGGCATCGCGCTTTCGATCGGTGTGCCGCTCGGCCTGGCGGCCGGCTTTCTGGGCGGCCTGCTCGATGCGCTGATCAGCCGCATGACAGATGCGATGCTCGCCTGTCCGTTTCTTATCCTGGCCATCGCATTGGCCGCTTTCCTCGGTCCAAGCCTCGGCAACGCCATGATCGCCATCGGGGTGACGGCAACACCGATCTTCGTGCGGCTGACGCGCGGACAAGTCCTCGCCGTCAAAATGGAGGATTACGTCGAGGCCGCGCGCGCAGTAGGAAATCCGCGCTGGCGAATCGTATTCGTACATATCCTGCCGAACATCATGCCGGCACTGTTGGTTCAGGCGACTTTGTCCATCGCCGCAGCCATCATTGCCGAAGCCGCACTCTCTTTCCTTGGCCTGGGGCAGCAACCGCCGGCGCCTTCGTGGGGCAGCATGCTGAATTCGGCGCAACGTTTCCTGGTCAATGCACCGTGGATGGCGGTGTGGCCGGGACTTGCGATCTTCCTGACGGTGCTCTCATTCAATTTGGTCGGTGACGGCCTGCGCGATGCACTCGACCCACGCGAGAGCGGGCGAGGCTAGCCCGTCGGGGCAGTTCATCGGGCACACGACCCTTAGAGCACTTCTTCGATCCTGACGCCCCGGCAATCCATCTCGAATTCGAGACCCCTCACCGGCGGCCGGCAGAAATGCCATGTCAGCCCGGAGCGCGCCGCACCCCGGCGCACGATTTCCTCGGCGAGGAAAGGATAGAGATCGTAAACCGTGTAGGCCTGCGTCGCGGTGGTTGCGGCCCAGTTCATCCCGAGGAACGCAAGGCGACGTTCCATCTCCCCCATCACAAAACGCGCCTTTTCATGCATGGCCTCGGCACTTGTCTCGCCGTATCGCACTGTCCGCTCGGCATAGCTTGCGCCCCCCTCGCGCGCCTCGCCGCTGCCGGAGATGACGAAGCTCGGCGCCGCGTCCAACGTTTCAACGGTGAAGCAGAACGCGTGAAACGACGGCTCCGCGGGAGGATCGATTTCCGGGCAGACATTGCTGCGCGCCACGGGGTTGCGGTCATTTTCCATGATGCCCCAATCGCCAAGGGTCACGACGTAGCTTTGATTGAACTTGCGAAAGCCATCGTCGCTGAATGGCGCGGGGGAGCGCAGTTCGCACGCGCAGAAGGCCGTCAGTGGCCTGCCAGCGGCCTGGACGATGCCCGCAATCGCTGCAAAACCTTGCGGGATCGGCAGCGGAGCATGGAACCGCACACGCCGGATCCTGAAACCGGCAGAAGCAGCCACGCCGGCAGAATATTGAAACACCGCCGGAATGTAGCGAAATCCGCCCGCTCCGAATACGACGGCACCGCCATCATGGGAACTCTGCGTGGTTTTATTCATGATCGATCGTCAATATGCATCCCCGGCCTGCGGGCAAAAAGACATTACGTCCCCAGATTTCAATGTGCGGTATTAGCATAAAGCACGAAGGGTTTCGTCAGCGAGCCTTTCGGGGTGCAGGCAATCAACAGCGAGGAGAACGACGATGGCAACCTATGTCGTGCTTGCCAGGTTCACCGATCAAGGCATCAAAAACGCCAAGGACTCTCCGAAACGGGCACAAGCTTTCAAGCAAATGGCAGAGACATTTGGCGTGTCCGTGAAGGACATATTCTGGACGCAGGGACGCTATGACATCGTGACAATCGTTGAGGCGCCAGATGAGCATTCTGCCACGGCACTCAACTTGAGCCTCAACGCACTGGGGAATATCCGCACCGAGTCGCTACGAGCCTTTTCGTCAGCAGACATGATGAAGATTGTCGCCAAAATGCTCTAACTGGCATCGGTCGTTGCATCGCGGCAAATGGGCGGCCCGCAAAACTCAATGCCTGTATTCAGGATTCGGCGAGCGCAACGGGCTTCCGAGCAATCCAAAAAGGCACTACCATTCAAACAGGATCGAGGCATATCCGGGAATCCCGGACCCAAGCCGATTTCTCGCACTTTGATTGTAGGAGACTTGGATCGTAGGACGACTTCCCGGCCGTTCATTTACTTCAACGGAGGTCTGCCATGAAGGTCAAAGAAGCGATGCACAAGGGCGTTGAGTGGGTCGGCCCTGACACCCCAGTCATCGAGCTCGCCAAGCTAATGTGCAAGCATGATATCGGAGCCATTCCAATCGGAGAGAACGATCAGCTCGTTGGGATGGTGACGGACCGCGACATTGTATGCAAAGGCCTAGCCGAGGACAGCGATCCTGCCCGCCTGACCGCGCGCGATGTAATGACTCCCGGCATTCATTGCTGTCGGGACGATGATGACCTCGACAAGGCGGTGCGGCATATGGAGGAACTGAGGATCCGTAGGTTGCCTGTGATCAACAAAGGCAAGCGGATGATCGGCATCCTTAGTCTTGGCGACGTTAGCGGCATAGCGCCGAATGGTCTGCTGTCCGAATACGTCAAGAGCGTATCGGCCCATCACCACTGAAGCACTTGGTTCACTGCCGCGCGCTGTCGAAAAATGACGAGGCCGCGAATTCGGATTCGCGTCACGGCCCGTGGTATGCCGTCGCGCATCAGATGTAGGCCGCGACGCTGCTGCGGCACCATTCACTTGAGTTCCATTCCTGCTTCGACATCCAGGTTCCGCTTGAGCATCGACGGATCCTTGCGTATGCGCCAGGAACGACCCAAGATGGCCGCATTTGCCATGCAAGAAGTTTTCAAGCTGGCGCAAGAGTCAGAAATAAGAGTCAGAAAGATGACTCAAGACCGGCGACGCCATGGCCACCTGCATCCCTCAACAGAGCCTGGCAAGGCTTGTCGCCGCAGCGTCAGGACCGGGAGGAAGCAATGTGGGACAACGCAAAACTCCAAGGCCCGAAAGACAGGACCCGGATCAGCACGACCGAGGACTATGAACTGCTCTATTGGTCGCAAACCTTGGGACTCTCGGCCGAGGACCTGAAAAATCTCGTGGCTCAATACGGCAATTCGGTCGACGCAGTTCGCCAGGTCCTCGGAAAGCGGGCCTGTCAGCGCGCTCACTGATCGTCAGCGCACAAGCGAAGGTCGCTTGGGGTCGAATTTCCATTCCGGAATCAAAAACTTCATCGCGACCGCGTCGTCGCGCGCGCCGAGCCCCATGCTTTTGTAACGGCGATGCGCCGATTCGATCTGGGCCATGTCGACTTCGATCCCGAGGCCCGGCCGATCAGGAACGAGCACCGAGCCTTTGACGATTTTCAATGGCTGCTTCGTCAGACGTTGTCCATCCTGCCATATCCAATGGGTGTCGATTGCGGTGATGTCGCCGGGAGCCGCAGCCGCAACATGGGTGAACATCGCAAGCGAGATGTCGAAATGATTATTTGAATGCGATCCCCAGGTGAGGCCAAAGTCCCGGCACATCTGCGCAACCCTCACCGATCCTTGCAGCGTCCAGAAATGCGGATCGGCAAGGGGAATATCGACGGAGTGAAGCTGGATGGCATGGCTCATCTCGCGCCAATCGGTGGCAACCATGTTGGTCGCCGTGGGCAAGCCGGTTGAGCTACGAAACTCCGCCAGGATCTCGCGGCCGGAAAAGCCTTTCTCGGCGCCACAGGGATCTTCGGCATAGGCCAGGATATCGTGCTGTCCGCGACACAGCGTCACCGCTTCCTTCAGCGACCACGCCCCGTTTGGATCGATAGTGATGCGCGCTCCCGGGAATCGGTGCGCAAGCGCGCCGACTGCCTCCATCTCCTTCTCGCCTTCGAGCACGCCGCCCTTCAGCTTGAAGTCCTGAAATCCGTAGCGGTCTTGCGCCGCCTCCGCGAGCCGCACGATAGTCGCCGGGGTCAATGCTTCCTCGTCGCGGAGGCGAAACCAGTCATCGTTTGTGTTTGTAGCGCTGCGATACGGCAGGTTGGTTCGCTTGCGATCCCCTACGTAGAAAAGATAGCCCAGCATTCTTACGGCCGAGCGCTGCTGACCCTCTCCCAGCAACGCCGCCAACGGAACGTTGAGATGTTGTCCGAGCAGATCGAACAGGGCAGTTTCGACGGCCGTAACCGCGTGAACGGTCGTGCGAAGATCGAAGGTTTGCTGGCCGCGCCCGCCGGCATCGCGGGAAGCAAATTTTTTGCGGATGGCGTTGAGAACATCGTTGTAGGAGGCGATTGATCGTCCCACGACCAATGGCCGCGCATCTTCGAGCGTCTGCTGGATTGCAGTTCCGCCCGGCACCTCGCCCGCGCCGGTACGCCCGGCATTGTCTCTCAGGATAACGATGTTGCGGGTGAATAACGGGCCATGCGCGCCGCTCAGGTTGAGCAGCATGCTGTCTTCGCCGGCCACGGGGATCACCAGCATTTCAGCGACGGCTGGTGAGCTCCTGCCTGGATCGATCATGGCCGAGCCTTACTCTGCGGTGATGTTTCCCGCCTCGACTGCTTTTTTCCAACGCTGCGTTTCGCCGGCCAGGAATTCCCTGAATTGTGGTCCGTTGCTGCCGACCACGTCGAAGCCGATGTCATTGAACTGCTTTTTGACGTCAGGTGAACTGACGGTGGCGGCGATTTCCGACTCAAGTTTCGCCCGTATATCGGTCGGCAGACCTTTTGGCGCCGCCGCAGCTTGCCAGGAGTAGACAACAAGATCGGGGATGCCTGCCTCAGCCGCAGTCGGAACGTCGGGCAACGCGGGCGCGCGTTTCTCTCCGGTAACAGCCAGCGCCTTCAGCTTGCCCGCTTTGATATGCTGGGCGACCGCGCCCAGATTCTGAAATGACGCGTTGGCGTGCCCGCCCATCAGGTCGTTGATCGCGGGACCGCCGCCTTTGTATGGCACATGCACGCCGCTCGTGCCGGTATTTTGCCAGAACAGCACGGCTGTCAGATGATCGGACGAG
>Ga0075419_10000143_pt1 | contig 39697 bp, 38 predicted proteins | sample SoiMetdeltSBSDD3_FD_76900 | JGI IMG/M metagenome (GOLD analysis project Ga0075419, IMG submission 76900) | Bulk soil microbial communities from a Populus tree surrounding site in Tennessee, USA - Soil MetaG P. deltoides SBSDD3 | ecosystem: Environmental > Terrestrial > Soil > Tree plantation... | reverse complement strand
GTTTTCCCCCACGTCCAGCCATTTCCCGGGGTGGGAGAGTGCGGCGTGAGCGGCTTGGCTGCGAATTTCAAGCAACTGCTGTTGGGAAGCGAACAGCAGATCGATGGGCCCATACTGTTCCACCAGGCGGGCGATGACGTGGTCCTTTAAAGCGGATCGTCCATCGTTGGTCGGCCCGCTATCCGCGTGGACCAGCACGTTATGGCCTCGATCGCTGATGAGGTAACAATTACGCGGCATGCGGAGATCGCAAGGATCTTCTCCATAAAACGGCACCGAGAGGACCGTCCCGCCCTCGAAGGGCCAGGCTTCTCCATGCGCTAACTCGACGACTCGTGTAAATCCCAACTCGCGCAGGAGCGACGGGTAATCAAAGTACAAGCAATGACGGTTCTTGCGGCTTGGCACGACCACCGGCGTGTCTTTAGGAAGATGCAGCAATGTCCGCGGATCTACGTGATCGTCGTGGTCGTGCGTGAGAAAGATTGCCGCGGGTTTGGGGAGGAGCGAGGTCCAAAGGGACGGGACGGACGATTCGGCAAACCACGGGAGGAGCCAGGGATCAAAGAGAAACACGTCGCCCCGTTGGCGGTATAAGAGGGCTGCATGACCCAGGTGAACCGTATCACGGTCCTGGACCACGTCAAACCAACGCCGGCCTGTTGAAGCGCCCGGCGAGCTTCGCAAACAATCATATTGGTGCAACGATTCGACCAATCGAGAGAGCACCGCCTGGGCCTCCCGCGGTGAGGACAGGACCACCGTCCTGATCTCATCCATTCGATGCGTCCCGTCCAACAGGCCGAGCAGCCGGCCGACGATCGGCCCCAGAGATCTTTGGTCGAAGCCGATCGGAATGGCTTGCCGCTTGACCGCATGAAAAATACGGAGACCGCCGTTCGTAACGGTAGCCGACTTGTTCGGATCGAATGGGATATCCCACTGGAAGCGCCCGTCATCCCTGCGACCGCACTTGATGTGCCGGCTCAGGTACGGACGGGCATTCACTAACTCTGCATACGCATCTTCGAGCCGCCTGGAACGAAGTGGATCGTCGAGCGGAGCCCGCTTTGCAAACACGTCGCTGATCGCCGTATCGATCGAGCTCGCGAGCAAGCTATGCGCTTCGTGCAGCGCGCCCACGACTTCAGGAGCAAGGCCGGCGACAAACGGAAAAGGACCGGGCGGGTCGGCACTCTCGAGTTGCACCCAACACCAGGGAACCAGACTGAGATAGTGGTCACGCGGCACACTGTCCCAAATTGTACTCATGATCATGACCGACTGATTGTCGGCTCATAGAGCGCTTGAATCACGTTTCCGTCGGGATCCGAAAAATAGAACGAGTAGCTGCCGTCGCGGTGTTGCTTCGGCGGTTTCGCAATCGTCCCTCCCAATGATTCGACCTTCGTCTCAATCTGACGATACATCCGGTTCACTGCCTCAGGATCCTCCAGAATGACGCCCATGTGATCCAACAACTGCGCCTGCGGAGGCCGATACGCGTTCAGCTCTGCCGGCGATATTTGATGGAGCGCGAGGTTATCCGTCCCGGAGCTAAGATATACGTTGTCGGCGTCCGGCTCCCACACAACCCGCATGTCGAGGAGTGCTTCATAAAAGGCCCGGGAGCGCGCCAAATTGGTCACGCGCAATGCCACATGCCGGAGACCCTTGTGGACGGCTCGCCCCATAGCACGATATCCTCAGAAGCCGTATAGTAGGTGGGCTTCCGGATCTGCGTCAATTTGAATTTGACTGGTCGAAGCCCTGCGAGTCACTTTGCCATTGTGTTACATGCCTCTTCACAACCAGGAGACCTCATGTCTTTCCTTTTACCCTTAGTCGTCACTGGAGTGATCCTTTTTGTCCCCTGCAATCTCATGGCGGACAATTCACGCCTCCCGGAAGGGGACTCGGCTCCAATGATCCTGATCCCTGCCGGGCCATTCCCCATGGGTGTCCCGCCCGGTGACCGGGACGGCGGACGCGACGAATATCCGCGTCATGAGGTGTACCTTGATGCATACATGATTGACACCTATGAAGTCACGAACGGTCGCTATCTGGAGTTCGTGAAAGCCACCGGCCATCGTGTCCCGCAGAATCCTACCAATCCTACGAGGAACCTGTGGGAGGGCGACCGGATCACGGAGTCGATCGCCGACCGTCCGGTGGTCAACGTGGACTGGTCGGATGCGGACGCCTACTGCCGGTGGACGGGCAAGCGGCTGCCTACGGAAGCAGAATGGGAAAAGGCTGCCAAGGGCAACCATGATTGGCGTTTCCCCTGGGGCAATATCGAGCCTACAACGAAACATTTGAATTACAATCAGCGTTGGATCGGCGAAAAGACCTTAATGCCGGTCGGCAGTTACGAGGCCGGAAAGAGTCCGTATGGGCTGTATGATATGGCCGGGAATGTCTGGGAGTGGGTCCAAGATTGGTATGATCCCCGATATTATGAGAAAAGCCCCAAGAACAATCCGAAAGGCCCAGAAACCGGCACGAAGCGCGTCCTGCGCGGATCGGGCTGGCAGAACGAGACGCCGACAGTCCGGATTTTCACACGGGTGGATAGTGATCCCGCCGTCAGGAACGAATCGACCGGTTTCCGCTGCGCTCGCGATGCAAAATAAGCGTTTGCGTTGAGCGTCCCCGCGGCCTCCGTGATAGAAACGAGTCATGACCGGATCGGAACAGACAGATCAGCTCCGGACCAAGACCAAGCAGTTCGCGATCGGCATTCTCAAACTGTGTGGCCCCCTTCCCAAGACGCCTGAAACTCTCGCCATTCAAACTCCGCTCGTCAAAGCCGCCACGACACTCGCGGCCAACTGCCGCGCATTGGCGCGAGCCTGGTCCGAAGATGATTTTCATCGCAACCGCAACCTCGCCTCCGGAGACGCCGATGACTGTGTTTTTTGGCTGGAACTCCTCGCCGCCGCGGGCACGGAACAGGACCAGCCGATCCAAGCACTGCTGGATGAGGCGTCAGATATTGTGGCGCTCCTGTCGATCTGCGGTGAGCCTGACAACTCAGCGCAGACTCGTACAGAACCCACAGCACCGGCGGCCAAGCCGTCAACTCCATCACCTTTGGTGGTCCCTACAGATTTTCATGGTTTGCGCGTGCTCTCTTTTGAAAGCCGGATGGGTGCCGAGATGGCCCGGTTGATCCAACGCCACAACGGGCAACCTCTGGTCGTACCGGCCCTTCGCGAAATCCCCATTCCTCTTCAAGACAACTCTGCGGTGTTCCGGTTCGGTGTGAAACTCATCCTCAATCAACTCGATATTCTGATTCTGATGACCGGCGTGGGCACGAAAGCTCTCCTGGAGATCCTTCAGACACGTTATCCATTGACGGAAATCATTGATGCCCTCAGAAAAACAATCATTGTCACGCGGGGTCCAAAGCCGCTCGCAGTTCTAAAGACCCTGGGGGTGGAGGCCAATATCACCGTCCCGGAACCCAACACCTGGCACGATGTCATCGCCACCCTGGATTATTATCGACCGGTACAGGGCCTCAAGATCGCGATTCAGGAATACGGCGTCTCAAAGCCCGACATGATCCACGACTTACAAAAGCGCGGGGCAGACGTCTTCTCGGTGCCGGTGTATCGGTGGGCCTTACCCGAAGACACGGCTCCTTTACATTCCGCGATCACCGAAGTGGTCAAGGGCGCGATTGACGCAATGGTCATCACGAATGCGGCGCAGGTTGATCATGTCCTGCAGCTCGCCGAGCAAGACAAGAAGACTGAATTGTTCAGGGAATGGTGCAGGAAAATAGTGGTGGCTTCAATTGGACCGACCGCCAGCGAAGGCCTGAAACACTATGACCTTCCCGTCGATTTCGAACCGTCACATCCCAAGATGGGGGTGCTCGTTAAAGAGTTAAGCGAGCAGATTCACGCGATCCGGCAAGCCAAGCTGCCCACACAACCGGACTGACGCCGCCTGACTGCTTACTGAAGCCTTGTTTGGGCCGGCGTCCCGCCCGACGCCTCGCCGGCATCCTTCGCATCACGTGCACAACGAAAGCCCAGCCAGTTCATTTTGGTATTGGGATCCGTTCCGTTTCGCTGGGCAGGCCTGACCGAAGGCGTGCTATCAATCCAACCGCCGCCTCGGAAGGCTCGTTGGGTCCCCTTTTCAGGACCTTTGGGGTTTCGATCGGGAGCCGTTTTGTAGTAGTGCTGGTCGTACCAATCGGCAGTCCATTCGGCAACATTTCCTGCCATCTGAAAGACGCCATAGGGGCTGACCGCATTTTCATACTTGTCGACGGAAATGATGGGCGGATACAAGAGTAGGCGTTCGGGACGATCACGCACCGGCCCCGACAATCCGGTACGTCCGAAGTTCGCACGGCTCAATCCTGCCGGCTCATTGCCCCACGGATAAATACGCCCATCCTCACCGCGTGCCGCTTTTTCCCATTCTGCCGACGTCGGTAGGCGCTTGCCCGCCCACTGGCAATAGGCATCCGCGTCAAACCATGACACGTGCATGACGGGATGATTGGCCATTGTCTCTTGAAAGTTTCCTCCATCGTATTGCCAGTCGATGAGCGGCTTCCTATCGGTGGCAAGGACAAACTTCAAGAACTGCACAGTGGTGACTTCATATTTGTCGATTTCGTAGGCATCGAGATAGACTCTCCGCTGCGGGAATTCCGGTTGGTACGCGTTTCGATCGACTTTCTTGTCGCTGCCCATGAGAAAGGTGCCGGCGGGGATTGTCACCATGTCGTCGTGAGCCGGCAGCTTAGCCCGCTCAGCTGCAATCTTTTTTCCTTCCGCAGTCCACTCTCTCGTGACATCAGCGACGTCCAATGCCGAAACCCATCCGCTCGCCCCCATGAGTATAGCCGTGACCATCATTCCTGTTTGTTTCGCTCTCCGCACGGGACGCCCTCCTTGTTCCGTCATTGGCTCGACACCGGTGGGGAGGCGTCGAACTCCTCAAGTGGTTGAAAATTCACGGGCAGATTAAACAGATAATCGGACACGGAGCGCATTTTGACATGTTGATATTCGACGATCCAACTCCCGTCCTTCTTCGCCAGCTTCATGGGAAATTGCAGGTCGTTGGCGACCCATTGGTAGTATTGCTCGACGTGCTCTCCCTGCTTGGTCGTGACTTCATACAAGGTCGTGGGATGCCCTTCGCGGATCTCAGTCCCGATTTCCTGCCGAGAGACCTCTCCATCAAGTCCGGCGGTGACCCGCAGATCCTGGCTGGCATCGTACGGCAATGTCTTAAAATGTTTCATCCGAGATAACAGCAGCCAGACGAGTTGCTTATCCTTGCGGACGATGGTGACATTGACCGGCCCAAGCGAGTGGTGTTCGATTCGCCACATCTGGTCTCGATAGTAAATAAACGCTTTGTGGGTCCTCCCGTCGATCTTGGTTATTTGATCGGCGGTGAACTCCAGCGCTGAAGCGGTAGGCGTGCCTGATCCCATCCCCAAAGTCAAGGCCCAGACGAACCAAATCCAGCGTCGCATCGGCCCCATCCTACCATACCGGTGGCGACCGCCCATCCGTGGCCTCACGACTGATGGAGAGTCAGCACGCCAGCGCCATTGATCCCACCGGACTTGAGCGCCTGCAAGGCGCGATTCGCCTGATCGAGAGGAAATTGTTGCGTGCGAGGCTTGATGGGAATCGCCGCAGCCTCACGCAGGAGATCGAGTCCGTCTTGGCGCGTGTTGGCAGTGACGCTTCGGATTACGCGCTCTCCAAAGAGATCACGATCATACTCGAGTGGCGGAATGGTGCTCATATGGATCCCTGCCAGTGCCAGCGTCCCGCCTCGTTCGAGAGCCCGCAAGGCAGGAATCACCAATTGACCGGCGGGGGCGAACATGATTGAGGCATGCAGGGGAACGGGAGGAGCGTCTGAGGCCCCTCCGACCCAGGCGGCGCCGAGATCCCGAGCCAGGGCCTGATGACTCGGCTTGAGGGAACAGACATAGACCTCACATCCCCAATGCCGTGCGAGTTGGATGGCAATGTGCGCGGACGCACCAAATCCATACAGGCCAAGCCGCTGCCCGGGCCGAATCTGGCTCAGACGCAGCGCGCGATAGCCGATAATGCCTGCACACAGCAACGGAGCAGCTTCTTCATCGGAAAAGGCCGGAGGAATCGGATAAGCAAAGGCTGCCGGAAGCACCACATATTCCGCATACCCGCCGTCGACCTGATACCCGGTGAATCGGGCACTGAGGCACAAGTTTTCCCGGCCGCTTCGACAGTATTCACATTGGCCACAGGTGCCCTGTAACCAGGCAACGCCGACCCGTTCCCCGATGGTTCGGTCATTGACGCCGGATCCCAGTCGGCTGATGAGTCCAACCGCCTGATGTCCGGGAATGAGAGGGAGTTTGGGACGTTCCAACTCGCCCTCGACGACGTGCAGATCCGTCCGGCAGATACCGCAGACGGAAACGCGGACAAGGACTTCCCCGAAGCCGGGCTCCGGCATGGGCACATTGTTGAGCCTGAGTGGATTGCCGGCTACATCCCCCAGGCTGTCGAGAACCATCGCCTTCATCATTCGCAGCATGTACCGTATTGACCGAGGAGCCACGACCACTGCTTGTCACCATCAAGCGCTTTGCTCCATACATAAGAAGGCACGTTATCGCTGGGCCACGCAGCAGTCGGTGAGTGGGAGAAGAAGAGCCGCAAGCGGAGAGCGTCGCCGGTCATACTGTTGCGGGACATCTATTTTTTCGGCTGCGCCGGTGCTTCAAGTTTCCCATTCGAAGAATTGCCGACAGATTGCACTTCGCGAGCGGTGGAACGGGCTCCCGTTCTCATGCGAACATGGACGTCAACCGGCTCATCGCCCACCTCCTCGGGCAAAGGAGGGAACGGCTGGGCATTTACGACCGCATAGATCCCGGCCTCGTCGATTTCCCGCGCCCCGGAGCCCTTTTCAATTTGGATCAATTGTGCCCGCCCGTTCGGATAGAGCTTGAAGCGCACCCGGACTGTTTCGCTGCTGGGGCTGCGCCGAATCCCACGCACCTGCCGTGCCCAACTGCGACTCACGAGGAGGCTGACCTGCTGCCAATAGGCCTTGCCCTGGCCGGGATCGCCGAGCGGCATCAAATCTTCTTCGAGCAGGGCTCCCGTCGAGACGGGAGCGACGCCGCTCGGTTGCGGCTCATCGACGATCAAATCACCGGTTGGCGGCTCCTCAGGACGCACGACGGGGGTCTCGCTCGTGTCACTGGACGGCTCCTGGCGGTCTAATGTCACATAGACGATGCGCTTCATAAAGCGTTCCAGCTTCTCCGGACGCGCCCTCGCGAAGGTTACCTGAATGCGCGCAGCCTTTTGATGAACCGACGTGCGGCTCGACGGCATCGGGTCGAGGGTGACCTCCGCTTTAAATGTGGACGATTCGCCGTCCTGTTCAAGCGTAATAAGCTGAGGCTCGAAGAGAATGGATTCGCACAACGCAACGATCGGCCCGGTGCCCTGTGTCACCCCGCCCAGTGTAATTACCAGCGCGACAGGTTTGCCGGTCTGCAGATCGCCGGCGGCATCCGGTTGGTTGAGTTCAAAGCGGGCCCAGCGACTGCCCGACCCCGCCGCTGACGAGGGTGAGATGGCCATGAGGAAAGACCCGCACAACACTACCCCAATCCCGAACGCTCCTACCAGAAGCATGAATCTTCGATGATGCGGCGGCGCGAACATAAGCGGGCATCCTACCGAGGCGACCTGGCTCGCGCAACCCGTAATTCTCCTGATGTTAGGCAAGCTGCCGTGAGTCGGATACAATAGGGCCATGCGTGCGCTAATGAAAACCGCTCCACAGCCGGGGTTGACTGCGACGACGTGTCCTGATCCGGCGCCGGGACCACACGAGGCAGTCATCCGCGTCAAGGCCACATCGCTCTGCGGAACGGACGCCCACATTTACAACTGGGATCCCTGGGCTCATAGCCGCATCCACCCGCCCCGCATCATTGGCCATGAAATGTGCGGCGAGGTCGTCGAAATCGGCTCTGCCGTGATGCTGGTGAAGGTCGGCGATTATGTGGCCGCAGAATCGCATATCACGTGTGGGTTGTGTTTTCAGTGCCGTACCGGCCAGGCACACGTTTGCCGCAATTACAAGATTCTCGGAGTGGACCGCGACGGTTCGTTTGCGGATTACGTCGTGTTGCCGGAAAACGTGCTCTGGCACACGTCCAGGACGATTGCGCCGGAGTACGCCTCGCTCCAGGAGCCATTGGGCAACGCCGTCGATGCCGCCCTGGTTGAGGATCTGACAGGCCATACGGTCTTGATCACGGGTTGCGGACCAACGGGCCTCTTTGCCGCCGCCGTCGCGCGGACGTCCGGCGCAGCTACCATCATTGCCTCGGATATCAGCGAGTACCGCTTAGGCTTGGCCAAGCAGGTCGGAGCCGATCACGTCTTGAACGCCAAAACCGAGACGGCCGCGTCGCTGGCCGAAGCCATTGACGAGATCACCGACGGCGAGGGCGTCGATGCCTCCCTTGAAATGTCAGGCAATCCGGATGCGCTGCATCTCGCCTTCGATGCCGTCAAAAACGGCGGCCGGGTCACGCTATTTGGCATCCCTACCGGCCCGATTACCTGCGATCTTGCAAACGACATCATCTTTAAGGGCATCCGTGTACACGGGATCACCGGCCGGCGGCTGTTTGGGACCTGGTACCGGCTGGCAGGGCTCTTCAAGGCCGGATTGAATATCAAGCCCATCGTGACTCACACGTTCCCCATGAGCGATTTTTCCAAGGGGTTCGATCTCATCAAGACGGGCCAATGCGGAAAGGTTGTCCTCTTTCCGTAAGCAGGCGACCTGCTTCAACGACACGTACATGCTGGTGACCTGATGGCTGACTTAATCCTCAAGCAGATCGTCAGCGAGCAGTTGACAAGCATCAGCGCGAAAGGCCTCCATAAATCAGAGCGACAGCTCCTGAGCCCGCAGAGCACAGATATTTTCGTCGCACAGGGCCATGTCTTGAACCTCTGCGCCAACAACTACCTCGGGCTGGCCAATCATCCGCGAATCATCGAGGCGGCCATGAAAGGCCTGCGAGATCACGGCTACGGCATGGCATCAGTGCGGTTCATCTGCGGGACGCAGGACATTCACAAAGAACTCGAACGTGCGATCAGCACGTTTTTCGGAACTGACGATGCGATCCTCTACGGCTCATGCTTCGATGCGAACGGCGGACTATTCGAGGTGCTGCTGGATGAACGCGACGCCGTCATCAGCGACGCCCTGAATCATGCCAGTGTGATTGACGGCATCCGCCTCTGCAAAGCCAAACGTTTTCGCTATGCCCACTCCGACATGAAGGATTTAGAAGCGCGGCTGCACGAGGCGCGGCCATACCGCCTGCGTCTGATCGCGACAGACGGCGTCTTTTCCATGGACGGCGATCTGGCGAGACTCGATCAGATCGTTGAACTTGCGGAACGGTTCGACGCCGCGGTGATGGTCGACGACAGTCACGCCACCGGGGTGATCGGACGAGAGGGCCGAGGGACTCCGGATCACTTCGGCGTCGCCGATCGTATCGACATCGTGACGAGTACCTTGGGCAAGACCTTAGGGGGAGCAACCGGAGGGTTCACGACGGGGCACGCCGGAGTTGTTGAGCTTCTCCGACAGCGTTCACGACCCTATCTGTTCTCGAATTCGCTGCCTCCACCGATAGCGGCGGGGGCCCTGCAGGCCATCGCCATGGTTGCGGAAGGCGATCATTTGAGAACACGGCTGAGTGAGAACGCCGCATTCTTTCGCGCCCGGCTTACGGAGCTGGGCTTCCGGCTGGTCCCAGGCAACCACCCCATCATTCCCGTCCTGTTGGGAGAGGCGTCGCTGGCCACCTCGATGGCGGATCGACTACTCGAGGAGCACGTGTACGTCGTCGGGTTCAGTTATCCGGTCGTGCCGGAAGGTCAAGCCAGGATTCGCGTACAGATGTCGGCCGCCCATACGCACGAACAACTGGAGCGAGCCGTAGCCGCCTTCGCCAAGGTGGGTCGGGAATTAGGCGTGATTTCGAAGCGGTAAGTTCGGGAACTATTGCTGAATCGCTCTCGCGCGGGATTGCAGGTACGCGTTCCGGACGGCGGTGTAGAGATCGAGCGTCGCTTCCTCTACGCCCTGGAATTTTTCCAGGTTTCGTGACCGTTCGTTGACGATCTCACCGACACGGGCGCCGATTTGAACAAACGTCGTCGTCGTACGATTTTTATGCGCGATCAATGACGGCACGCCCTCGACTTCGATGATCGGCGCAACCAGCCAGTTGATCGGATTGAGAAAGATATCGGCGACATAGCCCGTGAAATCTCTGACAGTAAACGGTTGGAGGAACGGGATGACCAGGTAGGGTCCCGGTGTCACGCCATACGAGCCCAGCGTTTGCCCGAAATCCTCTTCCGGCGTGACGAGATCGACTTCCTTCGCTAGATCCAGAAATCCCGCATACCCCACGGCGGTATTGATCAAGAAACGTCCCACCTCGATGCCGGCGCCTTTGACTTTCCCTTGAAACACGTTATTCAGGAACCTCTGCGGGAAACGGAGGTTGTATAACATGTTGCTGATGCCGACTTGGACAAAGTCGGGCATGATGAAATCATAGCCCTGCGCCACCGGTTTCAGCACATAACGATCTACCTGACGGTTGAATTCAAAGACCTTCGTGTTCAAAGATTCCCAGGGATCGTACTCCTGTTCGGCTTCCTCACCGGATTTCGCGAAGGGATCATACGGGTCGTCCCCACCGCCGTCAGATGCGTGCGATTGCCTGGCCGCGACTGAGACGTCCGACACGGCGACGTCCCCGAGATCAGCCACCAGTAATAAAGGCACCGGCCCATTATGGACGATCGAGGCTGGACTCTCCTTCGCCTGTCCGGTTGTTGCGGCTGCGACGCAGCCCGTTAGAAGGGCATGCAGACTTAGCACCGAGAGGATCACGCGAGGCCACGAGATCCTCACATTTACACTCCAGAGGCGAATGATATAGGCACTGAAGGCCGGGAAGCTGCGGGGTGGCGCTGCATGGTCGCGCACTCTACCAAAAGTTCCACGCTCGCGAAACCATTTTTTGTGTTATGAACGGATCGCGCGACCGGCGAAGTCGCTGAACGTCTGGAAGTACCGAGCGCCGCCGACCTGATAGGTATTGTTATGAGCAGCACCGTTAATCACATGAAACATCTTGGGTGGCTTCGCGGCTTCATAGATCTGTCGCCCCAATTCAAATGGAATGATATCGTCCCGATCGCCGTGAATGATCAGTTTCGGAAGGGAGAGTGCCGGGAGCCGATCGATTAATCGAAATTGTGCCCCGAGCAGCCAATGGACCGGCAACCCGCCATAGTAGTGCTTGGCAACCGCTTCGATCGAAGGAAATGCGGATTCCAGAATGAGGCCGGCTGCGGGTTTGTGGCTGGCCAGGTCCGCCGCGACAGCCGCGCCAAGTGAACGCCCGAAAATGATGAGCCGTTCAGGTTTAAGCATCCGCACACGGACCAGATAATCGTATGCACCGATCGCATCCTGATACAGTCCTTCTTCGCTGGGCCGGACGTTCTGGCTTTTCCCATACCCTCGATAATCGAACAAGAAAACTGACAGATTCTGACGAAAAAGCAACCGGAGATTGTCGAGCCGATTGACGATGTTTCCAGCGTTTCCATGGCACCAGATGACGACGGGGCGGTCCGCGGGCGCTTCAACATACCACCCAAAGAGTGTGGCGCCGTCAGCCGCCTTAAACCAGACGTCCTCGAGTGGAAGCCCGCTGGCCGAGCGCCAATCCTTCTCATGCCACCGTTCGGGATGAAAAACGAAGAACTGGTCAAGAATGTTCATGGCCGTACGATTTTATTTTGGGCATTGCAGAACCCGGGATCACAACCACAGACGACATCCCGATGTTACAGGTTTTTGACTTTCCGAGTACCTAGGAGGAAGGGAAGGGAAAAGAGTTGTCAGATGACCATACGAAGAGCCGAGACCGGCGGGCTCCGAACGCATTGAAGTCGAAGATACGTCGGAGCCGCGTCCCTGGAACGACGCGTCTATTTGTTGGCGACGGCCGTCCCCTCCACTTTGAAGATAAATCCATCCAGGACGACTGCATAGAACCATTGCTCTGAAATCGTTACATCGGTCAGTCTCGTCCCGCCGGCTTTTGCTGCCGCCTCTCGCATGGCGTCTTCAAATCGCGTATTTTGGTTGATAGGAATGAACCCAAACAGCATGATTCCCGTGCTGGTCGCCTCGGTTTTTCCCAGAGCCTTTTCATTCGGACCGATCGGTGCAGAGGGGAATTTCAAAGGAGTCGAAACGCACGCCGTTAAAAGGAGACACATTCCGAGCAGTACACCAACAGCTTTCATGGGTTTCTCCCTATTTGGGTAGGATTTATTTGTTCGTGACAGCCGTGCCTTCTACCTTAAAGACATATCCGTTAATCACATATCCCCACCACCATCGTTCGGAGATCGTCACGTTCGTCAGCCTCGTCGCACCGGCTTTTTGAACGGCTTCATTGTAGGCCTCGACGAACCGGTCGTTTTGTTGAATCGGGATGAATCCAAACAACAACAGGCCCACATGATCACCCCAGGTTTGCCCCAGCGATTTCTCACCCGGCGCAATGGGAGCGGTTGGAATTTGCACGTGTGTCGAGTGACATGCCGCAGTGCCGATAAAGAATGCGGCGAAGAGGACCATGCCCACGAGTCTCATGTTTCCCTCCTTGCTACGAGGACCGGTTCCAAGGTTGCTCTTACTGAGAATTGCGGCGCGGAGACTACCACTTAGGACAAAATCGGTCAACACGGTGCCGAAAGAAGTTTCTCACCCGTTCGACGCCCGCTAGCCAACCTCGCGTTTCTTGGGTATACTCCGGCGACGGCTTCCGAAGTTTGCCAATATCTTTTTCCAGATGAACAGCCTCTCTCCTATCGTCAAGCCCTGCACATCTTGTGACGTGTTGGTGATCGGAGGTGGACCGGCAGGCTCCACAATTTCGGCGTTGCTCGCCGAACAGGGCTGGAACGTTCACGTTCTGGAAAAGGACTCTCATCCTCGATTCCACATCGGGGAGTCTCTGCTTCCCCAATCCATTCCCATGCTGCGACGGCTCGGTGTGTTGCCTGATGTGGAAAAGATCGGCATCGTCAAGTACGGTGCCGAGCTGGTATCGCATCGCTTTGGCCGGTCTCAGATGTTCCATTTTGCAAAGGCATACGATGACTCCCAGCCCTATGCTTTCGAAGTGAAACGGGCCGAATTCGATGCCATCCTGGCCCGAAACGCGAAGCAAAAGGGTGCACAGTTTCATGAAGAGGTAAAAGCCCACCGAGCCGAATTCCGTTCGGGACGGACGTCATTGGTCTACGCAGAAGATCGAACGGGGCATGCTCGGACATGGGAAGCCCGGTTCATTGTTGATGCAAGCGGGCGCGATACATTTTTATCCGGACAATTGAGAGGCAAACACCGCAGCAAGAAGCACGGCAGCGCCGCCGTTTTCAGTCATTTCGAAGGAGTCACGAGACTGACTGGATTGGACGAAGGAAACATCACTGCTGCCTGGCTCGACGACGGTTGGTGCTGGATGATTCCATTCAAAGATGGAACGATGAGTGTCGGCGTGGTGTGCCACCCCGATTACATCAAGTCCAGGAGGACTCCGCTCGATCAATTTCTGCTGGATACCCTGCGACAATCCCCTCCCATTGCCAAACGCATGGAACAAGCCAGGCCCTTGACGCCCGCATACGCTGCAGCCAATTTCTCCTACCGTCGTACCACAATGTCGGGAGATGGATATTTGATGATTGGAGACGCCTTTGCCTTCATCGACCCAGTCTTTTCCAGCGGTGTGCATCTTGCGTTGAACAGCGGGACCCTGGGGGCTGGAGTCGTCGATGCATTTCTGCGAGGCTCGCCAGAATACTCCGTCCGGCTGAAGCATTTTGAGCGGATGGTGCGACGAGGCATCGACACCTTCTCCTGGTTCATCCACAGATTCAATCAACCGGCGTTTCAAGCGCTGTTCGTGTCGCCTAAGCGTCCCCCGAAGATTGAACGAGCCGTCCTGTCGTTACTGGCTGGAGATGTCTTCGCTCAATCGAAGATGCGCTTCCCTCTTTTCCTCTTTAAAGTTGTCTATTACCTCGTTTTCATGTTGAATTGGAAAGAAAACTGGAGCGTGGCCCGCCGGCGTAAGCGTGGCAGCCGCGCCACGGTAACTGAAGTGACCGACTACGCCGTGAAGTCGGCGTCCGCATAGGGTCATCCGACGAATGGGCATGCGACATCGTCAGGTCTCCTCTCCCGCGTCCGCGCAGCGGGTTCTCGAACCCGCGGGTCACGTCAGAATCAGTTACCTTGAGCCGAATGAGCTTGTCCGGCAGTTGACGACATCGGAGACCTACCCGCTCGCCGTGGTTTCGTTCGGTCTGCCTCTGCCGTTTTCCCTGCCCTGTCCGGTCGTTCACCTTGATTTGCCGGTGCTGGACCGATCCCCCCGATGCGAACTCTGGAGCTGCGATCAGCCAGTCCGCGTGTACAAGGAGAATGAGGTTTCGGTTGCCATGAGCGGCTCTTTGCTGTTCGGCTCAATTACCGTCGCGGAAGATCCCGATTTGAGTCTCGATCGGACCACTGAAATTGCGTACCGGCACCTCCTTCACCAACTGCTCGAATCAGGGTTCCCGCATTTATGGCGTATCTGGAATTATTTTCCGGCTATCAATCAAGACCAGCATGGCCTGGAACGGTATCGGTTGTTCTGCATCGGACGGCACCAAGCCTTGGCCGACACATTGCCGGGGTTCCCTGCCTCGGTACCGGCGGGAACGGCTGTGGGAACACAAAGCGGTGCCCTTCAGATTTATTTCCTGGCCGGGGCCCATCCAGCCTTGCATCTTGGCAACCCACGTCAAGTGAATGCATACGACTACCCAAGCCTCTATGGCCCCCGCAGCCCCTCGTTCGCTCGTGCCAGTCTGTACCGATCGGATAACGCCACGCAGTTGTTCATCTCCGGGACGGCGAGCGTTGTCGGCCATGAGAGTCAGCACAAAGGGTTAGCCGACCTCCAAGCTCGAGAAACCATGACGAACTTGCGGGCGCTGCTCGATCGTGCTCATTGCGTTCCGGCCAGCCTTGAGCGAGAGGCAGGGGTACAATCGATCTTCAAAGTGTACGTGCGAAATCGAGACCATCTCGATGCCGTGCGCCGAGTCACGGACGATCCGTTTTTTGCTTCAAGCCACCTGCTCTATCTCCAAGGCGATCTCTGCCGCAAAGAATTGTTGGTCGAAATCGAAGGGCTCGTCACTGCGGACTGATGCCCTTTTCCTTACCCGCACGCCATACGGAAACCGGTTGAACAGAACCATGAACCTCATGCAGCGGACCCCAGTACCTACCGTGGGACTCTCGGACTCACTCATTACGAGAGCATGCGATTTTCCATCCCCGAAACAGTTGCACTTCACCATTGATTGCGACTGGGTGCCGGGATCGGAGAAAGGCCTCCAAGCTCTGCTCGATTGTTGCGACCGTCATGCTATGACGGCGACCGTCTTTTTCACAGGTCGTTTTGCAGAGGCGTATCCTAACCTGGTGCGGGATTGTCACGAGCGCGGACATCAATTGGGGACGCATGGATGGGCTCATGGCGGCCTTGAAGAGGACGAAGACTTTCGAACCGCCGGGTACGAGCAGCAACGAAGCTGGATACGCCGGGCCACACAAGCCGTGGAGCAGGCTGCCGGTGTTCGCCCGGTGATTTTCCGGGCACCGAATCTTTGGATCGGTGAAACCACCTTGCGGATCCTTGAAGAAGAAGGCTATCTCTACGACTCTTCGGTCCCGGCCAGGCGCTTTGACTTGGGATTCGGACGTGTGCACTATCTGAAGTACTTCTGGGCTCCGACCCAGCCCTATCGACCATCTGAAGCCGACCTGGGCAAACCGGGCGCCAGTGCCATCACGGAAATACCGCCGTCTGCCTTTCTGTTCCCTGTCAATATGGCAACACTCCGAGTGCTGGGTTTGCAGACGCTCGGTGCAATGATCGACTGGATCGGGCGGGCATCCCGGTGCCTGGTCTTTTACTGCCATCCGTCGGAATTCATCCACGCGAAAGACCAGTCGTTTCCAAAGAGCATGTCGAAATGGAACACAAGGGGAATGGGTCCCAAAAACTTATGCTTGCTCGAAGCGCTGCTGGATTTTCTCTCAGCCAGACACTTCGTGCCCGCCCCCCTGATTGGCAGCGGGGCCACCCATCTTGACGTGAGCCGTCCGGTCGTAATAAGAGCTAGAGCGTTTTCCTGAGCAAGTCTTTCAATGGGAGGTCAGCCATGAAGAGAGTAAGATGGGCGACAGCAGCCGCCTGTGTCGCGTTGATAGCCTTGATCGGCTGCAGAGGTGGGGGGCAGGTGTATCAAGTCAAAGATGCACCCGTGCAAACTGCATCTGGAAAAGATCTCAGCCTGGAAGAAGTTCGAAAAGAGATTATCGCGGCAGGAGTCGCGGCCGGCTGGCAAATGGCCCCTGGCAAACCGGGTGAAATCATTGGCACTCTCAACATTCGCAGCCATCAAGCCGTCGTCTCGATACCCTATACCACCAAGACCTACAGCATTCTCTACAAGGATAGCTCGAACCTCAAGTATGACGGGAACGCGCAAACCATACACGAAAATTATGCCGGCTGGATCCAACGATTGGATGGCGCCATCCGCACACGCTTAGCCGCTGCTGGAAGTTAACCTTCTCACCGGCACAATAATCGTCACTGGATGACTGGCGAGGACCTTGCTAGCTGAGCCTGCGGGCAGACTGCTTGTGTGGCATTCCGCTTGCCGGTGAGAAAGCACCATAGTCCGCTCAGGTACATCCCTCGCTTCATCAGCTTCCATGACACCATTTTTGTGATCCGAAGCGCGTCTGCAAGCGGCCGGAAATTGCTGGGTCGCTGACCGGGGCGCACCATCACCGACACCGCAATATTCCGGCATGGAAACCCGCGGCGTGCTGCCTCGATCAGGATTTCGCTTTCGTAAACAAAGCTCCGCGGGCGGTCATGTCGGAGCACCACTTCACGTAGCAAGCGGGCCGGATACGAACGAAACCCCGACTGCGTGTCCTCAATCCGCACTCCTGCCGCCCAGCCGATCCAGAAATCAGCCATGCAGTTGGCCCAATACCGCCAAGGTGATACCTTCCGATGCTCGCGTCTCCGTGCACCGACAAAAAGCGTCTCAGGATTGTCCTGCACCGCCGCAACAAACCAGTGAATCTCCTCCGGCCTGTGTTGTCCATCCGCATCGAGCGTAATGATAGCGACTGCTCCATGAGCCAGTGCTCGCTGAAATCCCCTCCAAAGACTTTCTGCCTTCCCGGCGTTGTGCTCGTTTCGTAGAACCATCACGTCCAGACCGGCCAGGCTCTCGGCGGTGTTGTCCGTCGAGCCGTCGTCCACCACGATGACCTGTGCACACTGTTGGCGCGAACGCATGGCCACTTCCCGTACCGTCGCGGCTTCGTTGTATGCCGGAATGACGACCCAACAGCGATCGCGTTCGCAGCCATGGATGCTGCTGTCTTCTGTCGGTCCCGGGACGACTGGCTTTGAATGGTCCTGCCGGTTCACGCCATGCCTCCATTGACCCCAATCACTTGTCCGGTAATGTACCCAGCTTGCTCCGAGACCAAGAACGAGACCAGTGACGCGACATCTTCAGGAGTGCCTGTCCGCTTCATCGGCACGATCGACGCGACCTGTTCGGGAGCAAACGAGCGTCTTGTGGCGGGTGATTCGATCAAACCTGGAGCGACCACATTGACCGTGATGCCACGTGAAGCGAGCTCGATGGCAAGCGACTTACTGGCCCCGTGGAGGGCGGATTTTGCCGCGGCATAATTGGTTTGTCCCCGATTGCCAATGACACCCGCCACCGACGACATCGACACAATCCTTCCCCATCTGGTTCCGATCATCGGAAGGAGGAGCGGCTGCGTGACATGGAAAAACCCGTTCAACGAAACATCGAGCACTCCTCTCCACTGCCCGATGGTCATGCCCGCCATTGGCGCATCGTCGTGCATACCCGCATTGTTGACGAGCACCTGAATAGGACCTTCATCCAGGAGCGCCTCGAGCGCCTTTCGCGTCGCGTCCGGATCTGCGACATCAAACATCGACATTTGCGCTGCCCCGCCATCTGCAGTGATTTTTTCCACCACCTGCTGTGCAGACTCCGGATGCCGGTTGGCATGCACGATGACTGCGCAACCGTCCGCCGCCAGCCGCTGACAGATCACGGCACCGATCGTCCCGCTGCCGCCGGTTACCAGGGCCCGTCTACTCATGACGACGCCGTTCTGATAAAGATCGACGCGCGCCCTTCGATGACGGCGGATCCGTCATGCGTCACGCTGAAGCAATACATGTAACTGCTGTCTCCCTCCAGGAGACGGGTAGCGGTCACTGTGAGGTCCTGTGTCAAGTCATCCAGCCGATTGATGGTAAAGATCACGTCGCGAACGCTTCCGACGAAGCCAATTTGCTTCCCGCTCCGGAGACCGCCGTTCAAGAGTCCGACATGGACCCCCATGGCTTGCGCGGCAAATTCAAGGCCTGCCGTGATCATCAACCGTCCCCCGACACGCAACGGGTTGCCTTGATCGCGATGACTGGAAGTCCGGCAGGTAATGGTGCTGTCGTCCCACGAATCGACCGCATCGAGAAAACACATAGTCTCCCCATGGGGGAGCAACCGGCCGATCTCGGCTTTGAGTATTCCCGTCATGACTCAATGTCCACAACAAGCCGTTGATCGTCGAGGACATTTAAACACGCGCGATGGGAACCTGTCTGTGCAAGCGCACGAAGCAGAGGCAGCAACCGAGCGGCAGGGTTACCACGCCGGAGCCCTTCCAGCGTCTGGTGCTCCATCTCGGTGACCTCAGCCTGGCTGCTGGCAGCAAGTGTGAGGTCGGCACGGACCGAAGCCGTGCTTGCCGACGGGGTCATGACCAGCGCCGCCGCGAACGCAAACCGGATCGGCCGTGCGCGATCAAGCGGTGGCGGCGACGGCAGGTCATAGGCCACAAAAAGGACCGGACGTTCTTCGACGGTCGCATAGGCGGCTGCTTCCAAGAGTCCCAGAGCCGACGAATCGTCATAGGAGGACAGCGCAGTGGAGGACTGCTGACAGCCGGTCGCAATGCCCCAATAACCGGCCGCCGTGTTGTGAACCGACTGGTGAAAGAGCGTCGGAGACAAGGCCCGGTCGGTTGTGGTCAATGCGCGACACAACTGATCCAAGACAGCCATTTCCCCGCCCGAGGAGGCAAACACGGTGGCAACCTCCTGCGCGTGGAGCGTTGACTGGCGGACAGCTTCCTCTGCGACATGAAGAGCCCAGCGCACGGCATCGCTACTGCGCCGACGTTCGTTCGCTGGCAGTAATGATGGCTCTGGCTCAGGTACAGACCCGGGGCTGTAGGAACTGGTGCCGGCCAAGACTGCACGTCCCTTCACCCAGCCGTCGAGGCCGGCACTCAGCAGACCCACACCCAAGATACCCACCTTCATCACAGGACTCCGAGAACCAAGCTGCAATTGTTGCCGCCGAATCCGAAGATATTACTCACCGCCAACCGAATAGGGCGTGCTTCGTTATTGCGGATGACACGGCTTTTCAATGCCGGATCGACACGCTCGCAGTGAAGCGTGCCGGGAACAAATGCTTCCTTCAGGCAGATGGCCGTCATCAACGCCTCGGTAATGCCGGCCGCTCCCAGCGTGTGCCCTGTCCAGCCTTTGGTCGAGCTGACCACTGGAGATGAACCGAATATGTGATAGACCGCTTTGTCCTCCACCAAATCATTCGCTTTTGTCGCGGTCCCATGGAGGTTGACATAGTCGATGTCCGAGGGGACAAGGCCCGCGCGATCCAGAGATTGCTGAATGGCTCTTATGGCGCCCAGCCCTTCAGGATGCGGTTGGGACATATGATGGCCATCCGTGCTTTCACCGTAGCCGAGCAATGCGACGGCTCCCTTCCTGCCCACATTCGTGCTCGATTCCAGCAACGCATAGCCGGCGGCTTCACCCAGAGAAAGCCCGTCCCGATCTTCATCGCAAGGGCGGCAGGGCTGGGCAGACAACAGCTGCAAGGCCGAAAAGCCGTACAAGGTGGTCAAACAGAGGCTGTCCACACCCCCGACGATCGCGGCATCGCAAAGACCAGCTCGCAGATAACGGGCGGCCGTTGCGAATACTTTGGCGCTGGAGGAACAGGCCGTCGAAATGACCAGGGTCGGCCCATGCAGCCCCAGGCAGGTCCGGACAAAGTTTCCCAACGAAAACATGTTGTGCGTGTATCGATAGCGTGCCGTGAAATCGTCTCCAAGCCTGTCTGTCCGAGGATCCCGTTGCCTATAGGCATGTTCCGTCTCGAGAATTCCGGAGGTGCTGGTTCCCATGACGACCGCAATGCGGTCGGAGCCGTACCGTTGCTTCGCTTCAGCCACCGCCACCATGAAGCCGTCTTGTTGAAGGGCGAGCCATGCCAGCCGATTATTCCGGCAATCAAACGGCGCTAATCCGTTTCCAAGCGAAAAATCCTCCAGTCCATCCACCCGGCCGATGTATGTCTTGAGCAAGGCATCCTCGAAATTGCAGGGCCGCAAACCGGACCGCCGCTCACGCAACGATCGGGATACCGCCCCGATGCCGCGACCGGTGGCAGCTACGAGCGTGTAGGCCGACAGCGTCAAGGGAGTCATCGATCGTTTATCCGGAGACATGCACCTTCTCCTTTGCCATCACCCCGGTGAAGAGCAAACAACAGAAAGAGCCGATAGAGGCAGTCAGACCAATGGCGTGCAGCACTGGAATCGTCGAGGTGGCCAGTATGCCAAAAACCAGTATTGTGCTCGTTGCGCAGACCAGCAGCCCATACAGGGTGCGGGCTCGCCCCTCTGCGCTTCCCTCCGAACGGTTGAAGAACAGGGCATAGTCAAGCCCCAGCCCGATGACCAGCAGGAAGGTCGCGACATGAAACAAGGACAGGGATTCGCCCGACGCATTGACCAAGGCCACCATCACGAGTAACGCACTGAGAATAGGGAGGAACACCGGCCCTACCAGCTTGAGTGACTTCAATGCCATGGCCAGAATCACGGCAATCGCCAGCCCTCCCCACAGCACGACTGAGAAGGTCCGGTCACGGTAATCGGTCATCAGCCGGTTGGATTCTTCTTTGAGATCGACATAGCCAACGTGGGAAAGGTTCCAACCGGTCACGATTTGCTTCAACCGTTGGCGGTCCTCAACACCGCGTAACGGAACCACCCCTATCCAGTGTCCCTGGTGTTTGAACAGGAGGGAGGCCATTCTCATTCCGAGTGGGGTTCCCTCGAATACTGTCCTGTCGACCGGCGATTGAGATCGCGCGCCCTCCACTGCATCGATGAAAGGAGCAAACAAGCCGCGCGTGAAGGGTAGGCCTTTGGCTGCGGTCTCGACATTTCTCCGCAGAACGTGTGGCTCCGGCAAGAACTGCTGTCGCTGCTGTTGCAGACGTTGACTCGGGAGGTAGCGTGAAATCAGATCATAGCCAGCGATGACCCCATCCTGACGCAGCTGTTCTATCTTGGGCATCACCGTTTCGCCGGCTTGAAGCACCGCCTCTTCGGCTGGTCCCTCAATCATCAACAGATCCCGAACATCCGGTGCGCTCAACTCCTGCCGTAGTTCATGATCGAGCTGCTTTTGCCTCTCCGTGACAGGGCTGAGCTCGGACAGATCCGTCTCCCATATAGGCGTATGAGACCACAACAACGCGACGCTGGCAAGGAGAACGGCAACCGGCACGAGCGGCTTCATTCGCCACACTCGTTGCAGTGTCGATTCGTACCCCGCCCAAGCATATCTGGGAACAAAACCGTCTGGGACGAACAAAGGGAGAACCCACCGGGTGACTGCCGCTCCCGTCAAGATCCCCACGACGGCAAACACTCCGAGCTGGGTAAGTGCGGGAAACCCGGCAAGCAGCAGTGAGGCAAATCCGATGGTCGTCGTCAGCACGCCCAGCCGCATCGTCGGCCAAATCGCTCGAATGACCTCTACGGCGGAACCTCGAGCGGTCAAATGGCTGAACAAGTGGATCGGATAATCATCGACCACGCCGAGGAGCGCGATCCCGAAACCCAGCGTGATGCCATGAATAAACCCAAACCACCCTTGCACAGCCAGCATTCCTGCCAGGATTCCGGAAGTCAATGGGATGGCACTCAACAACACCAGCGTGACCGATCGATAGCTGGCATAGAGAAACCCCAACACGAGCGTGGCGGCAGCCATTGACAACCACCAGACTTCCATTTCAATGGTGTGCTTGATTTCGACCGCAAATACCCCCGGTCCACTCATGTGTAATCGGAGCGGAGAGGCTCCCACCAGCGACGCGAACAAGGCGCGCACGTGATGCTGGACTGTGGCTTGAGCATCGGCATCAAACCCAGTGGCACGAGTCTCTGCAACGAGCAACGCTCTTGACCGGTCACGGGACATCCACGCCCCGCGATGTGCGGCCGGCGTCTCCAATGGGGACACTGCCGCGAGTATGGCCAGCGCCTCGCCGGTAGGATCTTCTCGTAACGTCGGTTTGATGACTGGCGCGAGGGGCGACCGGAGATCCTCCAGCCGTTGTTCCAGCCTACTGCGAAGCCCTTCGCTCGAGAAAGACTCATGACCGACCTGTGAACTGAGGAGATATCGCCATCGGAACAAGATGTCCCAGTCACGGCGATCCACACCCTGGTTGCCGTTGGCGATGAATACAAAGTGGCCGGTGGCATGAAGCTGCTCGCGCAAAGCGTTGCTGGCGTCCACCAGCTCGTCCGGATTTCCGCCCTCGATCGCGAGTAAGAGCATCCGACCGGCCTGGCCGCTTCGCAACTGTGTCAACAAGAGACGCTGCGTCGCCGTCGTTCCATCGGGCAGCAAATCGCCCAATTCACTGTGGACCACCACCCTCGTGACAACCAGCCAGAGGGCGAGGAGCATTGCAAAAACCCAGAGGGCCCCGACTCCATACCTGTGCCTCACCGACTTGCTCCCCAGAGCAGCCTCATGACCGTACGATCCCCATCCGGCGAGCGGACGGCGATAGTACCGATCCGACCGTCCGAGCCGGTAAAGAGGAGGTAGTCGACGACAGACTTGCCTGCGGGATCCAGTGGCCGCAGCAAAAGCGCCCAATTGGCAGGGGTCCCATCGAGTGTGACTTCGTAGAGTTGTTTTAACTCCGCGTCCTCGCCCATCAGACTCATGCGAAACGCCTCAACAAAACTCCGCAGAGCCGGGTACTCTCCAAGAGAAAGTGTGCGTGTGATTCCTTTGCGTTGACTCTCGAATGTGACGCGGTCTCCTTGGATGACGTAGCGTTCATGATGAGGATCGGTGACGAGCTTTTCCAGCGTAGCCGGTGGGATGAACCGCAGGATGCCGCGAACTTTTAACGGTTCAGTCAGCACAGAGGAGTAGGTGGCCTCCTCAAATGCGACCGAAGGCTTTCGCTGCTCCCTTACCAAAATCATCAATCTCTCAATCGTCCAGTCCGCGTCGGTGACAGGGAGAATCGGAGGGAAGCTCCCAAGCGTGAGAATTAAACAGCCGAGGGCACACTGGCGGCGTAGTGGGTTCACGATGGCCATTGTGCTCTTTTACCCCACTTCGGCAAGCCTTTCACGGCGATCTGCTCCATGACTCTAGCTGTCGCAGGCGGGTGATTTCTCCGGCAAACGGTCACAGACTCACGGGCTGTCTTGCCAGAAGTCATAGAAGTTGAACCAGTTGTCAGTGGCGTTTCGGCTGTAGTGCGCGAGACGGTCCGCGTACTGTTGAATCCATCGCCGTATGTCGTCCTCACGCCGCTCTGAAGAGAGCTGAATCTCCTCACTGAGCAGTTCCAAGTGCACGTCGTAGCGATTGGTTCCTCGGTATAAACCGAAAAACATAACCACGGGCGTGCGGACCACATGAGCTAATCGTATGGAGCCCGTCGGGAACAGTGCGTCGAAGCCCAAAAAGCTGCAGCGGACGGCCTGGTCATGGGATATGAGCCGATCTCCCATCATGCCGACGATCCCTCCTCCCTCCAGACACTCCTGGACGCGCAGCATGTTGTCGATACCTCCGACCTGCAAGACGCCGCCGGCTATGACAGGGTTCATCTCGTGAGAGAATGCGCGCATCAAGGGCGCGTTCTGCTCGTCCATCAGCACCTTAATATCGAGCTCTTCGCGCGAGACGCCCATCGCTCTCACCACTTCGAAACTTCCCAGATGCGATCCCAGGAGGAGGCATCCACGCCCAAGCGACAGTGCACGAGTGAGTGCGTCAATGCCATTCACTCGGATATTGAATAACCCGAAACGCCCGCGGAGAAAATACACCCGGTCAAGAATCGTGGACCCAAACCAGTAGTAATGGTGGAAGAGCCCTAGCCAGCCAGGTGACCCGCGTTGCGCACGGAGGTAATACTGGCGCAATGCTTGATTCGCCTCACCTGAACGACAGAGATAATAGAAACAGACAGGAATGAGCAGCGCCCTGGCCACCGGTCTGCCCAACGACTCCGCTACCCACGTCATCAGACGGATCAACCGGCGGTTTCCGCGTTCTTGTCGCGTTTTCCAGGCAACGGCCATCAACTGCCTGATCGGCTTCCATCCGGCAACCGAAACCGGATGGAACCGGACGCGATGAGGCGCCTTCCCACCTCGCAGGTGAAGGCTGCTGTATTGGCATCCTGAGATTCGACGGTTATAGTGAGCCGCTCTTCAGGTCTCAGTGGAGAAGAGAGTTTGACCGCCGGCATTCCCGTAACGACTAACTCCTGCCCGTAGATTTCTCTCAGCGCTGCAATGACTTCGTCCAGCACGATGACGCCCGGGACGACCGGATGGCCCGGGAAATGCCCCGGCAGCGCCGGATGATCGCTGTTGATCGTCAGTGTCCGTTCATACGTCATTCGACGATTCGTTCTTCCACCGTGCCATGACCTGACGCAAGGCTTCACGCGGCAGCTTGCCTGTTTCGTTGCGAGGAAGCCGCGGCAAAAGCAGTAAGGGACGCGGCAAAAACACAGGATTCAGACGCTGCCTCAGCGCATGCTGGATGTCTTCTTGGGTCTTGCCAGGCGCCACGACCAAAGCCATGAGACGGCTCGACGAGCCTTCCTTCCCATCGGGCAAGATAAACACTCCGTCGTGCACGCCTTCTACCTCCAACAACTGTCGGGTGAGATCGCCCAGTGATGCACGATGTCCCGCGATGTTTACCTGATCCTCGACACGGCCCAACACACGAAATGTGGCCCGCCCGCTCACCGAAATGCGATCAGGAATTGGAACAGGGCATGGCAGATAGGGTGCCTGTACGGAGCCATGAACGCCGTTCCGCACCAGGGCGACGCCCTCGAGCATGCGCCAGTCTCCGTCTGTCACCGTCCTCCTCGAGGCGACGCTGCCTGCTTCCGCAAATCCGAAGATTTCATGCACGGGCGCATGAAACCGCTGCTCGGCTTCCCGAGCCAGATCGGGGGTGAGGGGTGACGTCGCTGACAGGATCATCCCTATGGGAGGAAGTTTCACGCCGGCTAGCAGACAGGTCCGGAGGTGCAAAGGAGTGGAAACGAGTAACGATCGCTCTGGTGACTTGGTCAAGGCCACCCGAATGTCCTCAGGGAACAGCGGCCTGCCTGCGTGCATAGTCAGGCCTTGCTGCATCGGCAGCATGACCGACGCCTCTAGTCCGAACATATGCTGATGAGGGACGGTGGCGACCATGCCTTGAACGCGAGCCGCTTTCAAACCCAGCCGCCTCGCCGTCGCGCGTGCCACGGACACCAAGGCGTCCCACGTTTTCAGGTTCGGTGTCGGGTGTCCCGTACTGCCGGATGTAAACGCAATGGCAACGTGTTGTTGGAGCGGGATTTGCGGAATGTTCCAGGCTCCTCTGGATGAGCCTCTCTCGGCTGGCAGCACGACAGCAGGGATGTCGTGGACCGGTTCCCCCCGGTCCGTCAAGCAATAGCAGTTCTTGTGATCGACGGCAATGCGGCGCAGGGTCTCGGGCGCTCGACTCTGCGGCAGGAGCGTCACTTGGCGGCGCAACATCGCGGCAGCAAAGCCGACTAGAAACTCGTAACGGCTCGTGAGCAGATTGAGCACCGTTGGCCGGTCGGGAAGGATATCGGCCAAATTGACCGCCTCTGAAAGAAACTCGCTTGCGGAGCGAGGGCCATCCGGCCCCCAGGCCAGCACGTCGTCCGGGCGGTAACAGCCGATCAGAGGCGCATCTACCATGACATCACAGGAATCACTTCGTGCGATGTAATTCGATCGCGCGTGCAAGCGCTCGCAGAGAGGAAAACGTGGTCTTGATCTCGGGATCGCTGGACTTCAGTTGATACCCGTAGGTTTGCGCGATGGCCAGCGACAGCTCCAATGCATCGATGGAATCAAGCCCCAGTCCGTCACCGAACAGAACCGCTTCCGGTTCGATCGAAGATGGATCCGCTTTCAACTTGAGCGCCTGCACGATCAGCTTGGCGATCTCAAGCTCAAAAGGGGCAAGCTGCGGACTCTTCATCGAACGGCTTCCGGTTTCACGGCACGGTAATCGCGCAGGAGCCCGTTGAACAACTCATGTATCGTACACTCGACAAATCCAGCCTCTTTCAAGGCAGCCACAATGGTGGCTGCCCCGACACAGTGCTCAGTCGTGTCCCACCAATAATCCATGAGCGTCTTCATGTCGCGGTTCCCCGTCGAAGCCGAGAACGCGATGCCCAAGACCGTCCTGACGTAGAACCGGGAGAGAGAAAGCAAGAGAGGTGAACGCGGGCGACAAATATCGAGCAGGAGCACGATGCCGCCGGGCTTTAACACCCGTCGATACTCAGAAAATGCGTCCCTGAGATCGGAGACATGCCGCAAGGCATACCCCATGCTCAAGAAATCAAAGCAGGCGTCAGGAAAGGGCAGCCGCTCACCGATGGCATTCACCAGCGTATGACATGGACCGCGTCTCGCCTCTAGAAGCATTCCATTACTAGGATCAAGTCCTATAACCGATCCCGCAGGCCCTACGATTTGACGGGCACATTGCGCAACCAGACCGGGCCCGCACGCGACATCGAGGACGTGCATCCCGGCTTTAAGTCCCGCCCTCAGCAGCGCCTTTCGTCGATACCAGAGTCCGGATCCAAGACCGGTTGCCTTGTCGATATTGCGATATTGGTGGGCCGTACGATTGAACAGGTCGTTGAGAAAGCGTTGACGGGCCTCACCCTGGTCGTAGTAACGGCGCAAAAGAGGATGGGGAGGCAGAGGGGCGAGCTGGCCGGCTGAGCGCGTGCCGATATTATGATTGGATTCGGGATTCATGAAAATATGTCTGATCCGGTCCCATCTTGTAGCAGGACTCTCGCGGACGGGCAAGAGGGCGGCGGCCGGGTCCTCTCATTAAAACGAGAGACCGACTCCAATGGCCACAATGTGTGTCCGGAAATCAAGCGAGGGCTCTAGGCTTCCGCTCCACTGGTAACGGCTCGCAAAATATTTATACTCTCCAAACACGAAGACCTGTTCCGTCACAAGCATGCGGACACCGGCGAAATATTGAAAGGCCAGACTGGTGTCACGTAGGGTGCCGGTCTGTGTCACCGCGCCCTTCGTCAAGTCTGCGTTGACCAGATAGGATGACGACCAGCCCGCGCCCACGCCGCCATATGGCTTTACGAGCTTGCCGGGGTACTGAATGATGAGGCTCACCATGGTCGTCCAGGCCAACAGGGTCCCATGTCCCGATTGCATGCCCGAAGCGCCCATGGAGGCAGGGGCTTTCACCTCATGGCCCAGTCCGAACGACTCGGCCTCAATCCCGACCACATAGCCTGTGAACGCAGGAAACACGCCGGCCTTGAACCCGCCACCGGCGGCGTTCTTGATCGTAGTCGATGGGAGTGCTTCGCCACCGACATTCAGGTTTCGATTTTGAGCTAAGGAGCCGAAGACATAGACTCCTCCATAAATTTCCGGCCCCGTTCTTGGCGAAGGATCGTCTGCAGCCCGGCTCTCCTGTACTTGGGGCATCAAGACGGCGAACCATACAGCCGCGACAAGAGAAACCGAAGCGAGACGGATGACAGCACGCAGGGCAGCGGCCCGGTCAAAAATAGACGTGCAATGTGGCCAACACATCATTATCGTGGTTCCGATGGTTGTACTCCACACGAATGGCCAGATTCGTAGTCAGGGAGATGCGCTGTCCGATTGACCATCGCCAGTCCTCGGATTGTTCACCCAGCGCGTACCGAAGATAGGTACCGGAGGCCAGGATCTTCCATCGGTCCGTAATATCGGCCACCATGCCGAACGTGCCGCCACCGCCGATCCGGTGGGACTCCTCATAGGCCTTACTGGCATTCGCTTCCACTTCAGCCATGGCAAAGAACACCTGCCGACCAGCGAGATGTGTTTCAATCGCTCCGCCGATGCCGCCGTTCAAGTACCCGTTGGTGCACAGTTGGCAACCACGATGGGCGATCGTATTCATGCCGAGACCGAGCTTCCAGGAGGGCGCTTGAAACAGGGAATCGATCGGAGAAAGGGAAATCATGTTCAGCGGGCTGAAACGCTCTAGTCTCGCCTGTGAGTCATTATGATAATGCCGCACCGCAAAGGACATCGCTTCTATTTGCGCGTTCGGTGTATACCCGGGCTCGGGGTCCAACAGGTCTTGATAGGCGGCACGAACGTTGATTTCTTCAAACGCCCGATCATTTCGCCAGCCGCCCCCGATGCCAATCCGGCTGGTCCCATGGCCCAGATCCGGCCGTTTGACATAGGGTTCGATCGTCATCTCGTTCGGAGCCACCCTCATTTGGCTCCGAGCCGACAAGATGGCTCGGTTTTTTTGCCGGTAGGGCTCCCCCTCTGGTCCTCCGCTCCCCTTCATCAAGAGATAGTCAGAGGCCGTATCAAGGATGAACGCTTGTCGGTCGAGAGCGAGGTGGCGAAAGCGATCCGACTTCAACTCGGCGGGATCTTTGATCATTCGCTTGAGCCAAGCCCGTTCATCGAGGGTCATCGCCTCACGCTTGCGCCGCACCAACGTGCTCCTTGATGGCCGGGAAACGACTTCGCCGATGATGCCGGATTCACCAAGAACCCGGACAGTGTCCACGGGAATCGCGTAAAACGGAAACCGGTCAACCAAATGGATCGAGGGCTCGGCAGCTTCAATGAGCGACAAGATGTGGTACGAGCAATTTTCATCGAAAAAGAAATAATCAAAATAGGCATTCCCCAGTTCCCATGTGTGCATCAAGAGGCGCTTTACCTGTAATTCGGTCAAAGCCAAGCGGTATTCCCATATGTCGCGGTTTTCAATATCGCGGTATTCCTGGACCTTCAAGTAATAAGGGATCGTCGAGAAGTGCCCCGGGTAGCCGCCAAATACCCCTTTTACGGCATACTCAGGTCCGGAATTGGGCGGCACTTCTGCGGCAAAATTGATGGTGTAATCCAGAATCCGAGTCTGCGGAGTTTGCCCCTTGCCGTCGATCCGTAAGAACGTATGGCCGAACATCGAGGAAGGATTGTTCATAAATCCGGTGGGGAAGATGACGCTGATCGTTTCGGCATTGAACTCGTTGAACCAGCGGGTGAATCGTTCGCACGTTTGTGCCGGTAATCGGCGCTCGTCAAAGTGCAACTTGTCCTTGAGCCAATGGTACCTCGCGATGAAGGCGCATTGTGCCGGCTGCTTTGAGCGGCCGACTAATTCATCAGAAAAAAACCTCGCGAGGGTCGCAGCCAGTTCAGCCTGCGGGTCCGTCTTCCCGTCAGGGGCCATAAAGAACCCTGGATCATCCTGCATGCTGGTGAACCCGCCAAACCAGTTTCGGTTGTAATGAAGCAGGACCTGCCATTCCCGCTCTTCGGCCAGACGGGCAACTGTGGCTTGTTCAACGAGTTCCGGGAGATAAGAGAGATCCGCGGGGGCTGCGGCCCCGTACTCAACCCCGAGGACCAGTAGAGGTAAAAACAGGGACCCGGCGGAGGCGAGTAACCGGGGGTTCCAGCCTATGAGACCGGAACCCCACAGCACGAGCTTACTTGTGCAATGAAACTTTGGCGAGGGTAGGATGCGTTGCCACTGCGTCATTCAACGCCTTGATCATCGCACCGGGTGAGGTTTCCCCCGCCTTGACGAAGGAGGCGTATCGTTCCTGCGTCATCGCGAAGAAGGCCGGTTGTTGATCAGCCGGAATGCCCATGAGCGTTGCAAGCGAGCTGAGATGTTCCCCGTGCCCTTGCGCCATATCCTGAGCAAGATTTTGGAAGTTGATTGCGGCAAAGACATTCGCCTTTTCTGAGGCCCAGACTTGTCCGTCATTGGTACAGCCGGAGGTACCACTGCTGATCCCGAAGGTGCCGCTGCCGAAGGTGCCGTTCGTGGTCGCTTGCATCACCTGAACGCCGATTGTCTTTTGGTGCGGATAGTTCTGCCAAGCCAGCTTACCAAGGCCGCAACCGGGACCGGTATCAGGATTGCCGGTGGGCGCCGCCAACGCAATGCCAACTTGCAAACCGAATAACACCGCTACCGAGAGAACCAGCACTCTCTTCGTCATAAGTCCTCCTTAGTGAAAGAGTTGTCGTACCGCCGGTGCCTACGATTAATAGGCAGTACCTAGGCCAAGTATACCCAAATTCGGATAGAGATGTCTCACAAAATTTCGCCGGATCGCTGTCTGACGCAATCTGAAGTGTAATGTCCTTGGTTCGGTCATGCGATGCGTCCGCATCCGCATCGAATTATAGACGCTGCACCGATGGTTCAATCGGCAATCGTCACTTCGATCACGCTCTATCAGATGCAATGACGCCGTGCCTCTGCCGAGCGATCGCATCACCCGACGCATTCTGAGTTTGGCGATTTGCAATTCAACAGGCTCCGCGTTTCCACGCCCTGGCTTCCAGCTGGATCAATGACGGCACTGCCTTCCTGCCTGTGATCGTCAGGATTCCGACCCCTCGCGGCAACGAAAATCGTTTGGGACCGGCGGAACCGGGGTTGAAGAGAATCGTGCGGCCGCGCCGATCTATCGTTGGACGGTGACTGTGACCGAAGATGCACACATCGGGCTGTTCAAGATCCAGCCAGGCCTGCGCCTCTGAGCTCATCCGACCGTTTTCATACAACACATGACAGAGCACGATGGTCATGCCGCCGCGCCGAAGCACCACACGTCGTGCCCACCCGCTTTGTTCATAGCCATCCACATTGCCGGATACCGCAGTCACCGGCGCAAGCCGTCGTAAGCACTGGATCACGTCCTTGCCGCCAATGTCGCCCGCGTGAAGGATTTCGCTCACCGAGGCAAAATGCGGCTCCACTGCCGGATCGTAAAGGCCGTGCGTGTCGGCAATCACTCCAATCCGAAGCGTCCGGCGTTTCACCCCCGGACTGCGACCGGCCTGAGCGCGTCTTGAATGGTGTTCCATTTGAAGGTAAATGGCTCCGCCGCTGTTCTCGGCAACCTGGCAATTTCCGCCTCGAGCCGTTGAGCCCGGCCGGCACTCATGGGATGGGTTGAGAGCCATTCCACCCCGCCCCGCTCATTTTTATTGAGCCGCTTAAAAAATGTGACCATCCCGGAGGGATCGATGCGGGACCGATGGAGCAACTGGAGCCCGGTCACATCGGCCTCCGTTTCCTGATTGCGACCGAATTTCAAGGAGAGCAACTCGACGCCAATCTGCTTCATGACCCTCACCAACCCTTGTTGATCACCTACGATAATTCCGACCACGGTCACCAATCCCAATTGCTTAACGATTCGCTGGAGGGCATGGCGTTCGAGCACGTGGTTCAATTCATGGCTCAGCACTCCTGCGACCTCCTCACCGTTTTCGGCCTGCTGCAGGAGCGCCGTGAACACGACGACATACCCGCCGGGCAGTGCGAACGCGTTGACGATCTCGCTTTCAACCACGGCAATCTTGAAGGTATAGGGATTGCCGGGAATGTGATCACTGAGCCGTTCGCTGATTTCCTTCACAGCGGCCACTGCCGGACCGTCTTTCAAGGCCGGGTGCTGGACGAGGAAATCTTCAAATGCCGCTTCCCCGATCCGTCGTTCCCAGTCGAGCGGAATCCGATTGACGGCCCACCCGACGAGCAGGTCCATGCTGAACCATATGCCCACGATCAGGGCTCCGATGGTAGCCGCGGCAATTCCCCAGGCCGTCCTGTTCCGGCTTCTCGTTCGCCGGACAGCCGCAGCTGTCACATCAAGTTCTTTCATCAGTTCCGGTGGCGCCGCCGACCGAAAAGATGTGATGAGAGATGAGTCTTTGAGATAGACCCTCTGCATGGAGGGAGCCGTCCCCCATCGCACAACCAACTGATCGTGGTTGAGACCGCCGGCCGACACTGAAAGAACGCGAAACGGCAGATTGAGTTCGCGCAAGCCGTTGCCGTCGTCAAATCGGACCGTCAGCCCGTTCGGCGATATTTCGACATGGCACGGTAGCCCCGTGGAGGGAAGACCGTCGCTAAAGCACAGCGCATTCGAAGAAGTCGGGGCAGTTGCTGAACCCAAGTTACTCGCTCACTGGAATAAATTGGCGCACCCACGCGCCAAAGCTACCGGGATTACGGCTTTGAATGTACACGACACCCGGCCCACGAAAACGGCAAACGAACCCTTCGCCCGACGTGAAGCTCGCCACCCAGCCAGAAGCTGCGCGTTCTATGTGATACGAGGTGGTTCCCGACCACGCAACGAGATGGCTATTATCAACGATATATTCCTGATCTGGTTTTAATTCGACCTTATGGATGGCGCCGAAGCTATTTAAAATTAATGCCCCCTTGCCGCTGATTTTCAAGATGAAAAATCCCTCTCCGCCAAGCAGTCCTCTGCTGAGGCTTTGCATCTGGCTCTCGATCTTGATCGAGTCGGATCCGGCGAGAAACCCGTCTTTTTGCACCATGTATTCATTGAGACCGTCCAGTTCCATGACCACGATTTCCCCCGGGACGGTCGGCGCGAGCAACACTTCCCCTGCACCACGACTGGCCCGCAACGTCTGAAAGAAGAATTTCTCGCCGGTGAGCAGCTTTCGGGAGAGTGCGCCCAGAAAACCACCTTCCATCTTGCTCTCGATGTCGATCGTCGGGGAGGAGGCGACCATTGCGCCGGACTCGGCTTTGATCGTCTCTCCGGCCGCCAGTTCCACCCGCACCATCGGGAAGGCCCCTGGATACAAAATTTCGTGCTTCATCGCTTTCCCCTCATTCCGCCGCTGTTCCTAGGTCGCCACCCATCCGTACAACCTGTGACTTGGTTCCGGTCCTTCCTCCAGATAACTCAGACGAAGCCGGCCGACGTAGTCTTTGGGAATGCCCTGTCTGGTGGCCGCCGGGTCCACAGCGAACAGTCGTGCGGCATTCAATCCGAAAACCTTCGCCTTTACGTCCCGGGTGAGCGAGGGGTAGTGATGCTGTTCGATCAAGTGGTCCGGCATCTGGAAACGGCGAAACGCTTCGATTTGCCACTGAGGCGTCCCATACCAGATCGAGTCGGTTCCCCACAGCACATGATCGTCACCGAACGCTTGCAATATCTGACCGAGCAAGTGCGCACAGACCAGTGGATGACTGGTTACCAACTGACCGAAGGTCGAGCCAAGTTCCATATAAATGTTATTCACGCCCGGATGCGCTCGCTTCATTCGGCAGAATTCAGTCGTCCAGGGTATCTCGCCGGTCTTGCCAAACACCTCATCAATGGATTGAGCGCTCTTCATGCCGGAATGGTAGACCAGAAAATCGATGTCCGGAAAGTCCTCGGCAGCCTGGATAAGGTCCCGGGGGTGATTGTAATCAGGGACCGGACCGAGCGGTAATCCCTTATGCACGCACACACGTGGCACATGGAGCCTTCTCGCTTGTTCCAGCATCGGATACGCGATCTTCTCATCGTCCATCCACCAGCCGTGGTCGAAGCCTTTCGGACACGAACCGGTATAGCATTTCCAGGCATCAATTTTCAGTTGCTCCGCTTGTTGCGCCATGAACTCCAAATCGGTGGTACCCAGTTGCGGTGTGGCCAACCCGTGCGCGAGCATCCGTTGGGATCCGGCGAGGCGGTTGAGCTCATCCCTGATGTGCGCCATTTCCTTTGGCGGCACGACCGCTTCTTGCGGATAGGGTCCTGGAGGGGTGCTGATCAGCCCTACCGACGTTTCGCTGTCAAGGAACACCTCCTTGACAAAGTTTTGCCATGAGAGATCATCGATGGTGCCACGGTCAGCCGTGAGTCGAGGATTGAGTCCCGCGTCACGCGCTCTCCGCCTTAATCCCAGCAGAGCCTCTTTTGACACCGCCCCCCGACGGCGCGCTTCCGCATCAGACGGATCATAGCCGGTGCTGACATAATGGGTCTGTACGTCGAAGACGAAGTAGGGAGCGCCCTGTTGTTCGGCGAAAGCGGCCGGCTCGAACAGCTCGGTTTCGAAGACTTCGAAGAAACGGCCGAATACCGAATTCAGGGCAAGTAATGCCGCCGCCATCCCGCCCGAGGTCTTCAGAAAATGTCGTCGGGTCATGCCGAGGCGCACGGCCGCTTCGCGGCCTGTTCTGACCACGGCCTCCTCGACTAACGCTTGTTCCGGCGTGCGTGGCCATGGCGTGAATTCCTCGTTCGAGACGATTCGGGTGGGAATCGGTCCGGTTGAACGCGCTCCTTGCCGGAGATGCGAGGTTCGATGTGGTTTCATATACCCCCGGGGCGAAACGGGTCCAGTGGATTTTTGTGGAATACCCCTGACCCTGTCAAGCGTACAACCACCCGCCGTCGCCGGGAACGGTCGCACGGAGGCGAACCAGGCTGCAGACATGCTTTGTTATCGAGCCGAGGAAGAAAGCGGAGCCCGTCTGGAGTCTGAAGATGAAACGAAGGGAATAGGTACGGCCAGGTCTCGAGTGTTGTCCCCTTCTTGATCCTTCCCGTCGCGTCCGACGCTGTAGAGGACCCCTTTCCGCTGGTTGACGAGCATCGGAAGGCCGGTAAAAGGGTCGTAGTAGGCTTGGCCGGCTTTGGCCAACCGCGAGAGAACATCCCCTTCCTGCGGACCTTTCCGAATCCAGGCCTGCAGTCCAGCTAAACGGAGTTCGGCATCGGCCTCGACTATCCGCAGGACGTACGGATCCCACGAAGGAAGAGGCTCGACTCCCACGATGTGCTCAACCGGATTGACGAGATAATCCATCACTCCAGAAGGAGGCGTCCGCACAAAGGATGAGAGCTTCGGGAGATTCGTGTAACGGCCTCCGGCCACCGCCTTGTTCGCCGCTTCATAGTATTCGGCGTAGGCATTAGCTCGGCGCTGAATAGGCAGCCGCATTGCCGCCGCCATGGTGGCGAGCCATGGACGGTCGCGAGTCTGGTCGTCTTTGAGTTCGGCCGAAACCGATTGAGTAGCCCACACAAATTGGCTGTGCATCGGCCAGCGTACCGAGAGTTCAGCCTGATCGAGAGGGCGCACCATCTTACTCAGCCGCGCAAGGGCCGCTCCATCCAACTCTGCGCGGCTCAGCAATCCAGAGGCTACCGAGGCATCATCTTGCACCGCCGTGACGGCAAGCATTTTCATGGCTAAGGTCTTGGATTGTCCCAGCGCGGCTCTCCACGACTGCATGTCGGTTTCCAGTCGATCAATTCCGTTGGAAAGATCTTGATTGAATCCTTCCAGCAGGAAGAGGCGGTGCGCCAGCAAGACCCGTGAGCAATTGGGACTCAGCGATTGTCCAAATCCCCAATCATCGAACGGCATGGTCAACCACTGCTGGTAACGGGCAAGCGTGGTGGATTCACGCGAGACGAACGAGCGAATGCTCCCACTCTGTCCTCTAATTTGCGACAGAAAGTCCCCGCTGCGGACCCAACCTCTGACGACCTGCCCTGAAGCGCCGGCTGATCCTGTATCTTCTTTCGCCTCGTCGCCTCCCGAGCAGATCTGTGCCGCCGCCTTGTCCTGCAGGCCCGGTTTGCGCTCGTAGCCGGCTTGGAGGGGGTCCAATCCTACAGGGGCGTCAAATCCCAACAACATAAGATAGCCGTTCTTTTTCGCATCCATGATCGTTCGTGGTGGGCTAATGGTCAAGTTCTGATACAGCGAACTGGGCGCATCTTCCATGACCATCCATGTCAACCCTATCGCAGCAAGGCCTGCGGCGACCACCACCACCACAGCCACTGCAGTCATCAAGACGAGAAAGGTGAGCGACCGCGTTGTGGAAAAGCATGACCAGATCAACGACCAGATGCTGATCCGGATCCGGTGCAGGCGAGCGATCAACCGAGGAGCCGGCTTCGACCACAAAGGAACATGCGGACGAGCATCATCGATGGGTCCGCTCCGTGCGAACAACATATCGACGGCTGAGGCGGCGACAGATGGAGGACCCTCTACCTCTATGGGGGAAGCCGTGACGGCCGGTACGTCGCTCCATACCGGTGCGGGGGGCGGCGCCGGCTTATTAAAAGTAATGGCATCCGTGGCCTGCATCCAGTCCGGACGGGTATCCTTCGACGCTGAGGCACTCTCTTCAATGAGGGGCGTTTCCTCGTTGGAGGTCGATATCCACTCCCGCCCGGTCTGACTGACTCCATCGGACAGGGACTCCGTCGTGGGCGCAACTGGGGGAGGTTTGGGCTCAGCTTCCTCCGGTCGGTGTCTCGAACGTTTGTGCTTCTTGGACGGCCGATGGACCTGTATCGCCACCTCACCGGTATTCCAATGTTCAGACGGATCCGCCTGTGGAGGCGTCGGCTCGACGACGGATTCATGTAAGGCGCCTTCTTCGAAGACGGCCGTAGACGACGCAGACACTGCCGGCTCGAGGGGTGAGAGGGGCGCCTCTATATCAGGCGAGGATACGACTGCGATCGACTGTTCCAAAGGCGGACCATCTACTGTTACTGGGGGCGGCGCAGCTTCGTCTGGCTGCTCTTCATCACTAGGCTCATGTCCGATTGAAGAAGGAACCGGGTAACTCGGCGCCATGGTTCCTGCTGTGAATTTCCATGCCTTGTCAAACACTGAATTCCATGAAAAGGAGGCAGGCTGTGTGCTGTCCGCTGATGGCACCAGCGGAGAATCCGATGGAATCAAGTCGGGCGATGGAGGCGCACCTTGGTCTAGAGTTGGCGCCGCCGGGGAGTCGACACCAACCGCGGCGGATAAAGCGGCCGGCTCGGGTTCGGCGGTCACCACATTGAACGGCCGATCTTCAAGAGGAAGAGGCGCAGGCTCCTCTGTAGTAATCTGTATCGCCGCATCTGAAACTTGCTCCCAAGGCATCGGTGACGACAGGGAGATGAATGCAATATCAGTCACCGGTGCGGGCGCCATCGGCTCCTCAGTCTCTACTTGAGGCACTGTTGCCTCTGCAACCATCGCCTCAGGAGCGACGCTATTATCGTCAGTTCGCAACGAGGCGAGGATCGATTCGAGCAAGCCCGGATCCGGAGGGGGACTTTCAGGTTCGATGATCCGTATCGAGGCGTCCGCCATCTGCTCCCACGGCATATGCGAGGGCAGGCCCGCCGATGCTTGCGGCAATACAGGTTCGGGTTCGCTCGGCACCGTCGTCGTGTGTGAAGCGTCGGCCGAGGGCTCGATGAGAGTCTCCTCTGTTCTCAGCGTGAAGACGGGTGGTGATTCATCGACAGGCGTGCGCTGCACGGGCTCCGACACCGTTTGGTCCACCGATTCGACATCCTCCGTTACAGAGGACGTGGATAGAACCGCGTCTTCACTTGCCGTGTAGGATGCAGCGAGTCTCGCTTCAGATTCAGGAGCCGGAGGCGTTTCCTCGGTCACTTCCCATGGCATCACTTCAGGGTGGAGATGATCCACATGGGTTGCAGCCGAGGCATCGGCAAGCGACGACGAGACATCATCGTGCGCTGCTGACTGAGCGGACGGGCGGACCAGAAACTCTCCGGTCTGTACGTCGAACAAGGTAGCCAATTGCATGGCCACCGAGCTTGCGGGCGCCAGTTCCCTAATCTTCGAATAGAGTTGTGCAGCTTTCTGCGGATTGTCGGCGTCCGGATCATCTCGCAAGATTTCAATGGCTTTGCCAAGCTCGCCGACGGCGGCCAATTCGTCACCTTTTTCCTGATAGACATACGCCAGCTGCTCGAGGAAGGGCACGCAGCGAGGACCGGCGGCCAAGTACTCCCGCAGCAGAGACTCGGCGAGCCAGTAGTCCTGGCGCCCAATCGCTTCGTTGGCGAGCGACTCGAAGGCTTGTCTGGCAGTGACAAGACTCCCAAGCCGGAGATGGAGGGTGGCAAACAATCGGCGGGCTTCGGTGTTCTGGGGATCGAGTGCGAGCAGTTCTTTGAGTGCAGCGGACGACCGGCCGTACTTGCCGGTGTTCATGTGCGTGATCGCTTCCTCGAGGAGCGCAGTCTTCTTACTATATCCGACGACACCCCGCTTATGCACTCGAGAGGGTGCCTTTTTGTCAGTCCGTTGAGAGGAGCGCTTGTCTGCCCGCACGTTTTAACCTTAGCAGATTAGGTTCAATGCAAACCGGCTCTGACGGCTGGTTTCAGCCGCGGTGCGTCTCCGCCAACCGGTCCGGGATGACTAATGGGGAAAACTGGTGACAGATCTGCAATCCTGATGCCATCTTGCTCCATTCTTTCATCGCTGTTTCTCTTTGTTTCTCCTACGTTACAGCGTGTCGCGACAACGGTACCGGACAAGACCACTTCAAATTTGCACAGCAGTACCGAGAATGGGCAAGGGACGGCCGATCGCGGCCCGGTCTGACCGAAAGAGTACAGATGCCCCATTTGGTTGTGTCCTGCGGTGCCTTGTGTTACGGTCTGGCCCATGCTATTCGTCCATCCACTATCGGGTCTGAGCGGATGACACAGTTCCGGTTCGGCGGCCGCCTGGCCCGCCTTCTGCGGGTCTTCTCACAGGTTCCATCTCATTCATGGTACAGGCCTCTTCGGGTCTATGTGCTCTGTCTGATGTTAGGACTGCTGGCTCCTCTACCCGTTGATGCACAATCCAATGGCAATTCTCGGGTGGCGTTGGATTTCAACGACGTCGAGCTTTCGGTTTTCGTGCGGTTCATCAGCGAGCTCACAGGGAAAAATTTCGTCTTAGACGATGCGGTCAAAAAAGCCGGCGGTAAGATCACCGTGTTTTCTCCGACCAAGGTGACGCCGGATCAGGCGTACAGCCTCTTCGTTTCCGCGCTCGAAGTCAGCAGGTTGGCTGTTGTACCGCGAGGACCTGTACATCAGATTGTGCAGATGGGGGAACTTCCACCGGAACGCGGCGTCTTCGTCTACAAACTGAAACACGCCAATGCCACGGATTTAGCGGCGGTCTTAACAAACTTGGTGGCCAGGTCGCAGACGGTCTCGCAGACAACGCCCGGCATCAGGCCGCCGATCAGGCCCTTGACCGAATTCGAAGCTCCCGTCCAAGTGTTTGC
>Ga0075419_10000141_pt1 | contig 39871 bp, 45 predicted proteins | sample SoiMetdeltSBSDD3_FD_76900 | JGI IMG/M metagenome (GOLD analysis project Ga0075419, IMG submission 76900) | Bulk soil microbial communities from a Populus tree surrounding site in Tennessee, USA - Soil MetaG P. deltoides SBSDD3 | ecosystem: Environmental > Terrestrial > Soil > Tree plantation... | reverse complement strand
AGGCAAGCGCAGCGACACGTCTTGCACAGGCGTATCAATAAACAGCGGCAGGAGAAAAAATCTTTACGAAGGGGCGTTGCCAGCCTTCCACTTGATGGAGCAGCCGATGCTGGGTTGCTGATGGCTATCCACCGGCTTGCCGGCAAGCACGGCATCGATCGCGGCACGCAGATCACGCCCCGTCACCGGCTTGTTGTTACCCGGCCGGCTGTCGTCGAGCTGCCCGCGATACACCAATCGGCGCTGCGCATCAAAGAGAAAAAAGTCAGGCGTACAGGTGGCCTTGTAGCTCTTGGCCACGTCCTGCGTTTCGTCGAAGCAGAACGGGAACCGGAAGTCGAGCCGTTTTGCCATTTCTTTCAGCCGGTCCGGGGCGTCATCGGGATAGGTCGCAGGGTCATTACTGCTGATCCCCACGATGCCAAGCTTTTTGTTCTGATAGTCCTTCCCGATCCGGGCGATTTCCTGCTCAACGTGCTTCACGTACGGACAGTGCTGGCAGATGAACATGACCAACAAGGCATCTTTGCCATGAAACGAGTCGAGTGAATAGACCTGCCGGTTGACCACGTCAGGCAAGAAAAACGACGGAGCAGTGGTCCCGAGCGGAAGCATGACGGATTCAACAGCCATAGAGTCCTCGTTGCATCACGGTGATTCCCTTCATGTAAGACAGTGCCTGAGTCCGTTATGCCGTACAGCGGTTTCACACGCGAACATGTTACTGTATGCGCCCACGTCGGTATTGTCTCGCCAGTCTTTGTCGCTGGCAACTAGCAACTCACGTCAAAGGAGCCAAGTGCCCTATCTGATCGACTTCGATGCTACCAATCGGATCCTTCGAGCGCGATTTAAGGGACGGGTGACGGATGACGATCTGAGAGATATGTATCGAGTCGGCCAAGAGAACGTTGCCCGGCTCGATCCGCTCTCGGGCATCACCGATTTCTCCGAAGTCACGGAGGTGGCGTTCTCACCGCAAACGATGCGCGACCTCGCCCGGACCAAGCCAATTATGCCCGATCCCCGTCGACCCGTAATATTCGTGGCCCCGACACCTGAGCTTTTTGGGATGGCACGTATGTTCGAGTTGGAAAGTGGAGAGACTCGTCCGAATCTGCGTGTCGTGCACACGGTGGAAGAAGCCTATCAGATCCTGAATGTGCCGGCCCCTCAGTTCGGTCCGCTGTAGCCTTTTGGATTCAGGCCTTCCGCATTGAGGCCTTGTGGCCTGATTTTACAACAGCTTCCACTTTTAATGAACCGGTGACCAAAAAGCTAGGGGTTCCCCCAGGACAAGGCTCCTACACAGTCGCGGTATGAATAGGTCCCATCGGCTCAAAAGAAACACCTCACATTGGTTACTTTACACCAGATAATGCCAGAAAGGGCTGGGGCGCGAGTATGAGCAAAGCGGCCGTCTCTTCTCCCATCGACTCACGTTGCCACACCGGCGTTGAAGGACTTGATGAAGTATTGGCTGAGGGATTGCCCTCCAATTGCTTCTATCTGATTCAGGGCGACCCGGGGTCAGGAAAGACCACCCTCGCCCTGCAGTTCCTTTTGGAGGGAGTACGCCGCGGAGAAAAGACCCTGTACATCACGCTCTCGGAAACGAAAGAGGAGTTGTTTAAAGTCGCGCACTCGCATGGATGGTCACTCGACGGCATCGCTTTGTTTGAGTTATCAGCCATCGAAGCCCTCGTTCGTCCTGGCGCGCACACGACGGTATTCCATCCCTCCGAAATCGAGTTGACCAAGGTGACCGAGCAATTATTGGATGAAATCCGCAACACTCGCCCCTCGCGGATCGTGTTCGATTCGCTTTCGGAGTTCAGGCTGTGGGCCGAAACGGCGTTGCGCTATCGGCGGCAGCTCTTGAACCTCAAACAAGAACTGACCAAGTACCAGAGTACGGTCCTGCTGCTGGACGACAAGATGGACAATAAAAACATCGCCGGCGATCCCCATGTGTTGAGCCTGACGCATGGCGTCATTGAAATGGAACAACTGTCTCCGGATTACGGACGCTCGCGCCGGCGGTTGCGTGTGCTGAAGCTGCGCGGCGTCCGGTTCCGAGAAGGGTTTCACGACTACACGATTGAGAAAGGCGGCCTGCGCGTCTTTCCCCGCATCGTCGCGGCGGAGCATCGCTCGGATTTCCGCAGGGAACCCGTTGCGAGCGGGTATAAGGATCTGGACGACTTGCTCGGCGGCGGCCTGGATCGCGGGACGACGACGTTGATCATGGGTCAGGCGGGCACGGGGAAATCGACGCTGTCACTACAATATGCGGTTCAGATGGCTTCGCGCGGGGAACGAAGCATTCTGTTCGCCTTCGATGAAGTACGAGACCTGGTGCTGGCCCGCGCCGCTTCACTGGGTCTGAAGCTTGCCCCGCATATCGAAACCGGCGTCATCTCTGTTCAGCAGGTGGATCCCGCCGAACTCTCACCGGGAGAGTTTGCGATGCGGATCAGGCGGGGAGTGGAGGCGGGTTGCAAGCTGGTCGTTATCGATAGTCTTAATGGATATATGAACGCGATGCCAGGCGAGCGGTACCTGGCCAACCAGTTACATGAATTGTCGGCTTATCTGAACCAGCAGGGCGTCGTGACGATTTTCATCCTGGCGCTTCACGGGTTGGTGAGTCAGGCTGAGGCCCCGATAGACCTCAGCTACCTCGCTGATACGGTAGTGAACGTGCGCTTTTTCGAAGCCGCGGGTGCGGTCAGGCAGGCGCTCTCGGTGATCAAGAAGCGGAGCGGTCGTCATGAGAAGACGATTCGTGAACTTCAATTGGAATCGGGCACCGGCTTGCGTATCGGCAAGCCGCTAACAGAATTTCAGGGTGTCCTCGGCGGTGCGCCGGTGTTTCGCGGCGGCTCTGAACAGATGATGAGGCAGCCCGATGGCGGACGGTAATCCGGAAGATCGCATTCTTATTCTTGCGCCGATCGGGCAGGACGCGACCGCCATGGCGAGGCTGTTGCACGCGCATGGATTCGTCGGAACAGTGTGTGAGAGCGCTGCTGAGGCTTGCCATCATCTGACGGGAGGGGCGGGCGTCTTGCTCATCACCGAGGAAGCGCTGGAATTGCCGAAGATGCCCGAGCTGCTCCAGGAGCTGAATGCGCAGCCGCCCTGGTCGGAATTGCCGCTGATCGTGCTGACCCGCGGCGGCGAATCGCGATTGGCCAAGCTGCTGCATCTGGTGGCCCAAGCCGCCGGCAGCCTCACCTTGCTCGAGCGGCCACTCGGAGAGGCCACCTTGCTGCGCTCAGTGGAAGTGGCCTTGCGAGCGAGACGCCGCCAATATCAAGTGCGGGACTTGCTGGAGCAGCAGCGGATCGTTCACAAGGAGCTGTGCGAATCGGAAGAAAAGTACCGGTCGTTGTTCGAGTCCATCGATCAGGGGTTCTGCACGATTGAAGTCCTGTTCGATGAACATGATGAGCCGGTGGACTACCGCTTCCTTTCCATAAACCCCTGCTTCGAGCGACAGACGGGGATTGCGAATGCGGTGGGCCGGCGCGTCCGTGAGGTGGTGCCGCTGCATGAAGACCACTGGTTTCAGACATACGGAAAGATCGCGAAGACGGGTGAGGCCCTGAGATTCGAGCGAGAGGCCGCGCAACTCCATCGCCATTACGACGTGTTTGCCTGGCGCGTCGGAGAGCCGGCTGAACGGAAAGTGGCCGTGCTTTTCAACGATATCAGTGACCGCAAGCGAACTGAAGCCGCGTTACGTGAGAGCGAGGAACGGTTGAGTCTGGCGATGGGTGCGGCGAGCATGGGCGCCTGGGACCTGGATTTGCAACGGGGGTCTATTGTCTGGGACTCTCGACAGCCTGAGATTTTTGGACGATCCGTCGAGACTGCGCCGAAGACGGCGGATGAGTTTTATCAGCTGGTGCATCCACAGGACGTCGATCGCATCAAGCGGGCGACAGAGGCCGCCAATAAGAGCGGACACTTCTCGGAGGAATTTCGCATTGTCGGCGGGGATGGCGCCGTGCGCTGGATCGCTGGTCATGGCGTGATCGTCAAAGATCCCGCCGGTCGCCCTGCGCGGATGGTGGGCGTCAATTACGACATCACGGACAACAAAGCCGCACAGGCTCGCTTGGAGCAGTTTACGGAAGAACTGGAGCGACAGGTGTGTGAACGCACACAGGAGCTGATGTCCTCGCAGGGCCAACTTCGGGCCCTGGCGACGGAGTTGAACCTGGCGGAGCAACGGGAGCGAAAACGGATCGCTGCCGAAATGCACGACCACTTGGCGCAGATGCTGGTGCTCGTGCGGTTGAAGCTGGGTCAGGCGAAACAAGGGCCTGTCCATAGATCGCTGGAGATGATCAAACAGGCGGAAGACGTCGTCAACGACGCGCTCACTTACACGAGAAATCTCGTTGCGGAACTCAGTCCGCCGGTGTTGCATGAGTTCGGTTTATTCGCCGCACTCAAGTGGCTCGGTGAGCAGATGCAACGCTATCAGTTACAAGTCACCGTGCAGATCGAGTCGACGGGAGGCCTCCGGCTACCTGAAGACCAGGCCGTGCTCATGTTCCAGTCGGTGCGCGAGCTGCTCATGAACGCGGTGAAGCACGCGGTCGCCAAACAGGCGTTCCTGCTCGTCGAGGAGCGGGAGGGGTATTTGCAAATTGTCGTTGAAGACCAGGGGGTAGGATTTGATTTGCTGGCCATGGCGACGCAACAGCCATCGCCCCTTTCATCAAAGTTCGGCTTGTTCAGCATCCGTGAACGTATGAACGCGATGGGCGGCCGGTTGGAGCTGCATTCCTCGCCGGGGGAAGGCACGAGGGCGACGCTCATCCTCCCGTGCTCTAGCAGTCAGCAGACCAGTCTTGAACCCGCGTCGAAGGTGTTTCTCGGGACACCCGCCTCGATAAGTCAGAGTCGACTCCATGGACCCTGTCGCGTTCTGATCGCCGACGATCACACGATGGTGCGGGAGGGATTACGTTCCGTGCTCGAAGGCTTTTCCGACATCGACGTAATTGGCGAAGCGTCCAATGGACAAGAAGCCATTGACCTCACCGAGCGATTCAAACCGGCGGCGATTGTCATGGATATCAACATGCCGCTGATAAATGGCATCGAGGCCACCGCCAGAATAAAGACGAGGCATCCGGAGATCGTGGTCATCGGTATGTCGGTCAACGCCTCGGCCGATAATCACGATGCTATGCGAACAGCTGGCGCCACGATGCTCTTGACCAAGGAAGCGGCCGTCGACCAGCTCCATGGCGCGATCCAACAGGCCGTAAGGGAAATCCGGCAGCCTGGAAGAGACGCATTGGGAAGGCCCTGCTAGACGTCCCGTCCCTGATTACACGACGTTCATTATTCTACAGGTGAGAAATTGGCTCCTCGCTTCTTTCAATTATGCTGCCCTGCGTAGCCGCATTTTGACCGACGGCTCATACGCGATAGACTCAACCCCACCGTCCCGTGTCCTGAAAATCCATATGAGCAGCGTCGCCACGAAGGTGGTGAAGCCGAGAATAATCGCGCCGACGATGACGAGGCTTAAAACGCTTCCCATCAACCCTTCAAACATAAGACACCTCTTGAGAAGGTTGTATCGAGATTCTGCCTATTCTACAGACAAAGGCCGAAGGTGGGAGCAAGACTTTCCCTAGGCGTTCCGAGGGGTGCCAAGCAGTCGGCGAGGGTACAACCTTCAGGACGTTTTTTGGTTCGAATGCTCTGTAGCGATTCGATACAACTGCCATCCGACTAACGCCATGATCACGAGCCCGGGCCAGCCGCCGATGGGAGGCGCCTCAAACAGCGTGAAGGGATCCGGATTAAGGCCGGGCCACAGCGCGCTCAAACCAATTGGGAACGCCAACAGAATGCCCATCAGTGCTTCGCCTGTGATCAAACCGGCAGAGCAGAGAAGCCCGCGGCGTGAGACCTCAGTGCTTTTCGCGACCCCTCTGCTTGCCAAGGTTGCGATCACGCCGCCTAAGAAAATCGTGGCCGAGAGTTTCAGCGGCAGATAGATGCCCAGCGCCACGGCGAGGACGGGAAGTCGGAAGTCGCTCGCGCGCGCTTCCTGTCTGCGATCGATAAAAATTATGAGCACTCCGATGATGGCGCCCACTCCAACGAGCGGCCAGGGCAGCCCCGCGCCGAAGACGCTGCGCGTGAGACTGGCCATCAGCGTCGCCTGGGGCGCGCTCAACGGATGAGGATGTCCGATCGTCGGTTCGCCGATTCCGTACTTGGCCTGAAGTAGCGAGAGGACGGGCACCAACACCACGGCGCCAGTTAGCACGCCAACGACTTGCATGACTTGCTGCTTCCAGGGCGTTGATCCGACCACATGACCGGTTTTTAGATCTTGCAGATTGTCGCCTCCCATGGCTGCAGCGCAACAGACCACGGCACCGATTACGAGCGTCGCCGCAGGCCCAGCCGGATGGTCGGTTCCCAGGAACAGCACGAGCAAGAGCGACGCCACCATGATCGTGGCGATGGTGACCCCGGACACCGGATTGCTGGAGCTGCCGACCAGTCCGGCCATGTAAGCCGCGACTGAGGAAAACAGAAAGGCGGCGACCACCATTAGCATCGTCATCGCAAGGCCGATCGGAACACTGTTCACGACGCTACTATAGATCCAGGCCATCGGCACCAAGGACACGACAAAGGGGAGGACAATCCAACCGAGCGAAGCATCCCGCTCCGTTCTGGGCACGGTTCGTCCGGATTGCGATGATCCGGCTTGCCGATAACTATCCCTGAGCGTCTCGAGACTTTTCCACACCGGCTCACGCAATCTGGTCAGTGTCCAGAGTCCGCCGATCAGCATCGCTCCGATGCCGACGTAGCGGATCTGTCCGCTCCATATCGACATTGCTGCGGCGAGGCCGGTCCGATCGGGAGGCAGCCCATTGATGAGTCCGTAGGCCGGCATCAGGAACAACCAGCCAAGCATGCCGCCGAGGAACACGACGAAGGCCGTATTCAGGCCGATGATAAATCCCACGGCGAGCAGCGCGGGCGAGAGATTGAGTCCTGCATAGATGACGGTGCGTCCAACCTGTGCTGCACCTTCGAGGGATTCCGCCCAGAGGCGCAAGCCGCTTTCGCCGAATTTGACCGCGCCGCCAAGCAGGGCGGCGAAGAGCAATGTCCGGAAATCGCCGCCCGCTTGGGCCTGACCTGTCTCTCGTCGATCCGGTGCCGCGACCTTCAGGACTTCTGCCGTCGCAACCCCTTCGGGGAAACGCAGGCGCGCGGTGACAATGAGCGCTCGACGCAACGGAATGGTAAAAAGTACGCCGAGGAGACCACCGACCGTGGCGATCAAGGCGGTCTGCCAATAGTCGAAGTCGGACCAATAGCCGACGAGCAGCAGGGCCGGGATCGTGAAGATTACGCCGGCGGCCAGTGCTTCCCCTGATGAGGCGGCGGTCTGGATGATGTTGTTTTCGAGGATATTGGAGCGTTTGAACAGACGAAGAATTGCCATCGAGGCGACGGCGGCAGGAATCGAAGCCGACACGGTCATACCGGCGAACAATCCGAGATAGGCATTGGCAGCGGCCAGGATGGCCGCGAGGACCACCGACAGCACGACCGCTTTGACGGTGATTTCAGGGAGCGTAACGGTTGCCGGCACTACCGGTTGGTCATCCTTCATGAGCGCATCGAACCGGGTAACAGAACGAGAGTGTGGAAACGGAACGAAAGACGCTGGGCGGACGCATCATAACGCAGCCTTGGAAAAAGGCACCGATGTCAGTACGCTGAATTTAGTTGCGAACTTGAGGTGCAGAACTGGCGCGGAGGCGCACGGCCGCCGTTCGCCTATTGATACGCAGGGCCGCCGTGGCCCAGCAGGTCGATACGAAAACGACGTGGAACATGACGTCACTCCACGGACCGAAGAGATAGCCTTCTTCTGCTCCATGAAGGAGGGCGACGAAGAGGGTCAAGGCCCCGACCGTCAGCCATCGGGCAGCTTCGAGCAAGGTAACCCGCTCGTGTTGCTCATGGCTTTCTTCCGAGAGGATGATTGCCCGCTCGTTGGTGAGCCAGCGTGAGCCGAGCTGCATCCGCTTTCCCCGACAGAGAAATAGGATGCCGCCGGCCGATACGAAGCTGCCAAGCAGAGTGAGATCGAATGTGCTGATCAAGTCGGCGCTCCTTGCGAGCGATGATGATGTCGGAGGTCGAACAAGGCTTCTCGTGTAAGCGGGGCGTAACCTACCTCAGACAGCGGGCGAACACAAGACACACTTCCCGTGGTGACCCTCACCGACCTTGGATGGGTAGAGGCATGCAGGCTCCTTCCAAAGCTCGCTCGTGTGGTTTTCCTAGGATGAGGGCTGATTGGTCTCTCACTGCGCGCTTCAACGAGCACCGTCTTTCTAAAAATACGATTAATCCGGTGTGCGCGTTGGGCGAGCAAGAGAGACCAACATCTCCTCATCCGTATTATTTTTTGCCGATCGTCTGCTGCAGCAGACTCTTCCATTCCTCGCGGTCCACGGCCGGCATGGTAGTGATTTCAATGTGCCCGAGCGAGGCATTGAGGACCGCGGCTTTCATGGCCGTCTTGTTGTCCGGGAATTCCCAGATGGCGATGACGTCGTATTCGCCGAGGCAGTAGTAAGCCTGGATGAGCTTTCCGCCCAGGGATTGGGCATTGTGCTTGACGGCCTCGGCTCGCTCGATCCCCTTGTCCTTCATGGATTGGAGACCATGTTGCGTGAACTTTACGAGGCTGACATAGGTCTGCATGGTGGGTCCTCCTGGGTGACTGTGAAAGGCAAATTGTAGGGGAATGAAGGGAAGGATGATAGACCCCCGCTGCTCGAGCGAGAGCGTACTCGCATGGCCTGCCGTGCTAGGCTCCAAAAGCTCGTTGCGTCCGAACCTTCTCCGAACGGATGAGGTGTCCTCCGGGAGGGATCAGCATATGGATACAAGGGGTTTTACTAGGCTGCCCATTCCTGAAAGCAGCAGATAGTTATTAGTAGAGTCGAGCAGGCGTTGCGCCCATAGAACATGGAGGAAGGAGCCATGGATATACAACGCGCCGTCAAGGCATTCATCGCAGATGGAAAAGATTTGTATCATCGACTCCGCTCTAGTGGTGAAGGATTGTCGGATCTCGATCTGGTCGCGCTCCGAGAGCAGTTATACATTCTTGATACTGAGGCTGGTCGTTTGCAGGAGCTCAAGGATGGTCGATCCGAGGGAGCCGAGTTCATCTTCAGGAACAGGCCGCCAGTTGTCCAGCCGTTCAGCCGCAAAGCGGCCTAGTTGAACATAGCCGTTTTGATGCAGTCATGAGATCCGACGGCGCCTCAGCGCGGTGGTTCATTTCCGCCGGGTAGAGGCCTATTCCGGTTTCGGAGTGGTCGGTGTGTGTGGCTTTCAAAATTGCCAGCCGAGCATCAGTCGTTGAAACGGCAGCTAACGCCATCTAAACTACCCGTCTGACAAAGTAGATATGGGGGGAGGATCACGCCCCTCAGGCCAGCCTGTCGAGAGGAGTGGCTGTGAAACCTGGTTATCGTTTGATTCTTGTCGATTACGATGGCGTGATGGTGTCGGAGTTCCAGTTGACGGAGAGTGATCTGGCCGATCCCCCGGCGTTTGTGGCCGCGATTAAACAGTCGATCGAGCAGGTTGAAGATGAAGAACCTTGAGATACCGCCTCCTGAAATCGATCCTGCTGAGAGTGACCGGCCGATGAGTGCGCCGACCACCCCCCATGATCTGGTGCGATCGACTTTCTCTGTTCTGGTGATGGTCGGCCTCATCGCCGCCTCGTTTTGGATTCTGCGCCCCTTTATACCTGCGATGCTCTGGGCGACGATGATTGTCGTCGCGGGTTGGCCATTAATGTTACAGCTCGAAGCGTGGCTCTGGGGACGGCGCGGCTTGGCCGTAACGGTCATGACGTTGGCGCTGTTGCTTGTATTCGTCGTTCCCTTTTCGCTGGCAGTGGCAGCGCTCGTGACCCATCTCGATGAGATCGTTGATTGGGCGCAGTCGCTCAAATCTCTCACTCTTCCTGCACCACCATCCTGGGTCGAAAGCATCCCTCTCGCCGGTACGCGAATCGCATCGTCCTGGCGCGATTTCGCTTCGTCCGGTCCTGAGGAGCTCGCCCGATCCGCGGCGCCGTATGCCAAGGTGACCGGAAGCTGGCTGCTGACTCAACTCGGCAGTCTGGGCGCCATGACTGGGCAATTTCTGCTCACAGTGTTGATGGCGGCCGTGCTTTTTGCCAGAGGGGACGGCGCCGTAGCGGACCTACGCCGATTCGGACGGCGCCTCGCAGGAGCACGCGGCGAACAGGCAGTGAATCTGGCCGGCCAGGCGATTCGCGGCGTTGCGCTCGGCATCGTCCTCGTGGCCATGGGGCAAGCAGTGTTGGGAGGAATCGGTCTCTTTGTAGCAGGCGTGCCGTTTGCCGTAGTGTTGACGGCACTGATGTTTCTGTTCGGCATTGTGCAGGTTGGCGTGGTGCCGGTGCTTGCTCTTGCCGTCGTCTGGCTCTATTGGCAGGGGAGCCATGGCTGGGCCACCGCGCTTCTGGCCTGGACGATCTTTGTCGGGACCATTGACAACGTGATACGGCCGATTCTCATTCAGAAGGGTGCGCGGTTACCGCTGGTGCTCATCATCGCCGGCGTCATTGGCGGTCTGGTCGCATTCGGCGTGGTGGGAATTTTTGTAGGACCGGTCGTGCTGGGGGTGGGTTATATGCTGTTTGAAGCCTGGATTCAGGAAGAACCGCTCGATTCTGAGGAAGGGGTATAAATGTGGTTCATCGATGGGCGATTGATGGGCCAAGCCATGCGAGAGCGACGGCTAGCGACCATCACGTTCGCATCCTGCCTTGTCTCCCTGTTACTCGTCACAGCGCCGGTTTTTGCCGCACCGCCAGATCGAGAAACGGAGCGGGGTGCCTGGCGCACTGCAGCGCCGGCGGCCATGAAGCGGACGGAAGTGGCTGCGGCAACGGTCGGACGCAAGATCTATCTCGTGGGCGGTTTTGAAGAGCCGAGCATCAGCAATGTGGTGAATCTCTCGATCACACCCGTACTCGAAGAGTACGACGCCTCTGCCGACAGATGGAACTCGAAGGCGCCGATGCCGGTCGGTCTGCATCATGTCGGTATTGGCGTAGTCGGCGGGCGCCTCTACGTGATCGGCGGTTACCAACAGTCCGGCCTCAGTGTCTGGAGGCCAGTCGCCACCTTGTACGCCTACGATCCGGCCGCGGACGTCTGGACGGAGCTCCCCGCGATGCCGACCGCTCGGGGAGCTCTGTCGGTCACGGTGCATGAAGGGAAACTGTACGCGATCGGTGGCTATGATGGAAAGGGCAACAGCGCAGCGGTCGAAGTGTACGATCCTGTGAGAAACGCTTGGAGCACGCGCGCGGCGCTACCGACTCCGCGTGATCATCTGGCGACTGCGACGGCGGCCGGGAAGGTCTACGCCATCGGCGGACGGTTGAAAGGCGACTACCATCGCAATCTTGCCGTCACGGAGGTATATGATCCGGGCTCTGACAAATGGACCAAAGCGCCGGACCTTCCCACAGCCAGGAGCGGGATTACTGCGGCTGAAAGCGGAGGGCGAATCTATGTGTTCGGCGGCGAAGGTGCGAACGGAACCTTCCATGAAAACGAAGCCTACGATCCGACACGCGATGCCTGGCAGGCGATGGCGCCACTGCCAACAGCACGTCACGGCCTTGGATCGGGCGTCATCGATGGGCACATCCACGTGATCAGCGGCGGGCCGACCCCTGGCGGCTCCTTCAGCAATCTCAACGAAGTCTTCTCACCGCCGGGAGCCGGTGAGTCCATTGGCGCTGCTCACCCCGCTTCCTCAAAATAACTACGATAGCTGTCGAGCACGGACATCGTGTTATTCCTTCGGTCTATGAGTTTCCACACATCTCCAGCCCCGACGTCACCTTCCTCCACCACGGCCAGATAAAAGCCGCAGCGGCCGCTCGCATGAAACCGTTGTGGCATGTCGGGGCGTCCGAACCGCACGCCGAGTTTGTAGCAGGGCATTCTGGGCTGCGTGACTTCGACCACCGCGGATCCGATACTGAATCGATCACCGGTGTAGACGGTCGATTCGTCCAATCCTTCCGTCGTGAAATTCTCACCGAATAGCCCGTACGGCAACGGCATGCCGGGTAGCTCGGCGCGCCAGAACGTATAATGCTCCGATGGATAGACATAGACCGCCTTATCCCATCCGCCATGCACTGTCAGATCGGCTTGTTCGTCCCCCTCTAGATTGTGCGGGCGCAACATGATGCGCCCCTCTACCTGTTTCTTGTAGATGCCGGTCGTTACAGTCCCGCGTCGCCATGGGACCGGGCGTGGACGGCCCACTTGAATGGAAAGCAGTCTCATCATGACCTCCAAATTAGAGCCGGCCCGGCGGATCAGTGCTCCGCCGCGTGTAAATCTTCACTCACTGCCCTGGCTCCAACTTCTACCGGCTCTAACGCGCGCAGAAACTCCACGATCTTCGCGCCGATTTCCGAGCCGTGCGTTTCGAGCGCGAAATGGCCGGTGTCGAAGAAGGCGACCTGTGCATTCGGATTATCCCGAGTGAACGCATGCGCCCCTGCCGGGAGAAAAAATGGATCCCCTTTGCCCCAGACGGCAAGCAGTGGCGGCCGATGCTCTCGGAAATACTGCTGAAAGCGCGGATACAGTGTCACGTTGGTGCCATAATCAAGAAACAGATCGAGTTGAACGTCCTCGTTGCCGGCCCGTGCCAACAGGGCGCTGTCAAGCGTGTAGGATTCAGGCGCGATGTGCGATTCATCCGTGCCCTGCGTGTATTGCCACTTGGTTGCGTCGGGCGAGAGAAAGGCTTTCAACGCGTTTCGATTTTCTTGAGTAGGCTGCGCCCAATACCGTTGAATCGGATTCCAGCCTGCGCTGAGACCTTCCTCGTATGCGTTCCCGTTTTGGGACACGATTGCCGTGATCCGTTCGGGATGACGGAGCGCCAGTCGAAGACCCACAGGAGCACCGTAGTCGAAGATATAGAGTGCATAGCGAGCGAGGCCGATGGCTTCGGTAAAGCGTTCCATCACATCAGTCAGGTGATCGAAGGTATAGGCAAAGTGTGACCGGCTGGGCGCATCCGAGAAGCCGAATCCAGGCAGATCAGGAGCGATGACGTGAAAGTGCTGCGCAAGCAGTGGAATCAGGCCGCGGAACATGTGCGATGACGAGGGAAAGCCATGCATCAACAGGACGGCGGGAGCTGTCGGGGTGCCGGCTTCCCGATAAAAAATGTTGGTTCCATCGACGTCTTGCTTGAAGTAGCGGATTGACGGGGTGCGAGCAGTCATACGAACTCCTTTGTTGGTTGCGGCCGGAGTTGCCGGCGGCAGGTGATGAATCGTGTGGAATGGCCGATCATGCTAACTATCTATATAATGTTTTGACGGTTATAGCAGCGGTGAGCTAACCTGTCAAGTATGGATTTGCCGGTTCAACACAAAATCCCTTTTCTATTCGTCGGCAACCACCCGTGTTTGGATTTCATCAATACGGACTTGGTAATAAACGGACAGCCCACGGACTTGTTATGGTCTTTTCAGGACCTGCTCGCCTGGCTCCTTCAGGCGGGTCTCGTGACTGATGAGGAGGCCAAGAGAATCGAGCAGGTAGGGACGCGCCAGGGCAAGGACACCTTGAAGCAGGCGAAGGCCTTTCGTACGGCCATGCGGGACATGGCCCGACGCCTCGCGGACGGCGATTCCGTTTCCCAAACGGCGCTTGAGACCATTAACCGCCTGCTGCGCCATCGGATTGGGTATTCTCAGATCAGCCGACGAAGCGGCAGCACGTTCCAGCGCAGCTACCAGTCGGAGCTCCAGGACGCTAATCAGCTGCTCGGGTTGCTCGGGAAAGTGGCGAGCGATCTCCTGGTCACGTGCAATCTCTCATTGGTCAAGAAGTGCCAAAATCCGGCGTGCGTGCTTTTTTTCTACGACACGACGAAAAATCATGCACGGCACTGGTGCAGCATGGGCCTCTGCGGCAATCGAAGTAAGGTGGCCGCCCACTATCATCGACACCGGAAGGGCAGGCCATGACGGCGACAGAGCCCACCGTCGTCGGCGTGGATGTCGGCGGCATGAAGAAGGGCTTTCATGCCGTCGCCCTGCGGGACAATCACATCGTGGCCAAGCTCACGACCCACAGCGCCTTGGATGTGGCGACCTTGTGTCGCAAGCAAGGCGCGGCAGCCGTCGGCATCGATGCGCCATGTCAGTGGAGTCTCACCGGACGGGCCCGATCCTGCGAGCGGCAGCTAGCCGGTCTCGGCATGTCTGTCTTCTGTACGCCGCGCCAGGCGGTCGGACAAGTCCATCCCTTTTACCGTTGGATGCTCAATGGCGCCGAGCTGTTCAGGCTGCTTGCTCCGCACTATCGGCTTTACGACGGTCGAACCGCGCCGCTCGATCCGCTGTGCTTCGAAACATTCCCTCAAGCCATCGCCTGCTCATTGGCCGGTACGAAACTTTCGGCTCAGAATAAACGGGCGGATCGACGTCGGCTCTTAGTGCATGCCGGCATATCGAGCGACGCTCTTACGACCATCGACCATATTGATGCTGCACTGTGCGCCTTGAGCGCTCAACATGTTCTCGCGGGTAGCTTCAAGGCCTATGGTGACGCCGCCGAAGGCTTCATCCTCTTGCCTGCCCGATAATTCCTGACAATAGCTGTTCAGTCTTTCCAAGCTTGATTGTTTGTGCTCTCAAGAGCAGCCTGGATCAGTCCAAACGTGCGCGCGTGAACGAGCACCGCCTATTCGAAAATACAATTAGTCCCGTGTGTCGCGTTCCGCCAGTACAAGGACTGACCAGGCTGCTCCCTCTCGTTTTGTCTTGACTTCATTCGGCACTTCGATTACAAAGGCCGACATTCAGTGGCGTGGGCATGCAGGAACAGGAAGCCGGCGGCACCCGTAATGCACTCCGCCTCGGTCACATCCTCTCATCATTAACCGGAACGATTTGCCTTCCCGCTCGTATGGAATACAACGAGACGCCTCGGACTGACATCTTCACACAAGGCTGCCGTGATCTCGTTCGGACGTTCACGTACGAGGCGATACTGGCTTGCACGGTCTATCTTCCGCCGATGCTTTTCATGGTGGGCCCTGGGGCTATCGTCATCCAGCATCCGTTGATCCTCATCATCCTCCATAGCGTTTTGGGGTTTGGGTTGAGCCGGAGCATCCACCGCATGGGACACTGCTTGCTCATGCCGCTGCCGAAGGCGCCGCAAAAAATTTATTTCTGCGGGTCGTTATGCCTGCCGGTAAAGCTGACTCTCAGCCAGTTCATTTGGATGATGGAGATTCTTGTGGCGGCGGGCGTCTTTTCCGGGATCATTGCCAAGCGGCTGCTTGCCGAGGATCTCGTGAACAGCCTCTTGTTGTTCGGGGTCGGTTTCGTGCTGTACTTCACACCGGTTTACCTGACGAGGCTTTGGACCCACCGATACTATCCAGGCATGACGCTCTTGCGCCCGACGGAAGCTGTCATCAAGAAGTCTTTCCCGGGGCTGCGCTCCTTGTTCCAGTAAGCAACGTACTTCCCCCCGTGTATCCCGAGATCGCTTCCTGGTTGCAGTTCTGTTTTCTCGAGCGAAGGGCTCAATCTCCTGGAGCCTGCTTTTCCTCTCGAAGCAGCTTCTCATTGAGCGGGCTTGTGCTTCTCAAGCTAACAATCCTCAGTTTCCATTACATCTTGTCACTCTGTCGGCATCTCAACACCCTTTCAGCTCACCCATGAAGCACGGTCTTTCCCCTCTTCCATGGGATGGACAAGGTAGCTCCCTAATCGGCATGATGACCCTTCGATGAAGACTGTGATTGGCACAGCTACGCTTGCCTTGTTCTTTGCGCCTACACTGCTTGGACCGGTCTGGGCAGCGTTGGGCGAACCGGCTGCCTCGGTGGAGCGTGACCGCATGATGATGAAGGGCCAGCGCCAAAGCCGGACAGGGACAGGGTATTCGATCGATACCATCACGGTTGCCGGGATGCGGGTGAAAGAATATGTCTCGCCCGACGGGGTCGTGTTCGCCGTCGTCTGGACAGGCACGGGCATGCCCGATCTTCAACTCTTGCTTGGCGAGTATTTTGAGGAGTATCGCAAAGGAGTCCATGCCGCTCGAAGCCAGCGGCCTAAAATACGAAAGCCCTTCCAGATGAAGTCCGAGCGGTTGGTCGTGGAGCGCAGCGGGCATTCCCGTTCGTTATGGGGACGAGCCTTTCTCCCGGCTGCCTTACCTCCCGGAGTCACAGCAGAGGATATTCGATGAGATTGATGGCGGTTGTCAGTCTAGTCGTGTGCCTTCTTGCCGGTTGTTCCAACGGAGACGATGACAGCAGTGGCCCGTCATCGGCGGGCAATGTTGTGCCCATATCCGTTGGTGAATCCGCCGTCTGTCGCACGATCAATCAACTTTGCGCTGTCATTACGATTTGCCAGCCGGGCACCTCCAGTTGCCAAACTATTTCGGAAGTACTGGTTGATAATGGATCGGTAGGCCTGCGTGTGTTCAGTTCGGTGTTGTCAACGCCGCTCACACAGACGGTGGATGTCCGGGGTCGTGCGGTCGGCGAATGCACATTCTTTGCGGACGGCGGGACGACCTGGGGACCCGTGCAGGTAGCTGATGTGGTATTGGGCGGCGCGCCGGCCGTTCGCGTTCCCATTCAGGTGATTCAATCGACCTTCGGGGGGCAGTCATCGTCGAACAATCCCTGCAACGACGAAGTGGATACCGACCCGCAGGCGGCGAGCTTTAATGGCATTCTTGGCATCGGCATCTTTCGCCAGGATTGCGGATTGATCTGTGCAACAAACAGCAACAATACCCTGTACTTTTCGTGTAACGGCGGCTCCTGCACGGGTGTCGCGGTGCCGCTCGCTGACCAAGTACAAAATCCCGTGTGGCTGCTCCCCTCCGGTAACAACGGCCTGGTCATCACTCTACCGAATGTTCCCGCCATGGGAGCGCCGTCTGTTTCCGGATCTCTGATTCTCGGAATCGGGACAACGGACAACAATACCCCGTCAGCCGGCATCTCGGTTCTTACCACCGATGACAATGGGTTCGTCACGACGGTGTACAAAGGCAGGACGTTCGGCCAAAGCATCATCGACTCTGGCTCCAACGGTTTGTTTTTTCCGGACGCGAGCCTCCAGCAGTGCGCCACTCCGTTGGATCCATTCTATTGCCCCCCCAATGCGGTCAATCTCTCAGGGACAGTGATCGGAGAGAACGGGAGTCAAATTGTCGTTCCTTTTCAAGTCGCCAACACGGAGAATCTGGTACAGACAGGCAACGCGGTCTTCAACAACTTGGGAGGAGACTTTTCGATCTTCGACTGGGGCCTTCCGTTCTTTTTGGGCCGTACAGTATTCATAGGGATCGAAGGCCAATCGAGTAGCCTGGGTACAGGCCCGTACTTTGCCTTCTGATCTGTCGGAGAGGGCGGTGAGCTGCAGGGGGCTAGTACATTTCCAGCATTCCAACTGGTCATTTTCCCAGGATCAGTCTCTCAATTGATGCGGTAAGGTGAACTTACTTTAGAAAACGGCAGTGGAAACATTGCCGCATCTCCGAGGTAGGAGCCCGCTTTCCGAAAGGAAGCGGGCTCTTTTTTTTGGGGTTTAGAAGCCTAGCAAGCCCTGCTGTTGTCTATGAGGAACGTGCGGTGCGTTGGTCTCTCATGGCCGTCCTTCACAGCACGTCTCGCGTCAGGCGGACACGAGAGACCAACAGCCTTCAGGTGTTTAAGCGGCTTTTCTCCACTCGTAGGATTCTTCGTAAGGCTGACTATACGAGGGTTGTCGATACACCGTGCTCTCGACAGGTTGCGCGGAGGATCCCATGAGACGCCTTGTCAGACCAACGAACATGGCTCCTATCAGAAGGGCGGCGGCGATATATGACATCGCCTCCAAAAACGGAAGTTGAAAGAAACGATTGCCAAATAACAATTCAATGGTCTCTTCCATCATGAACCTCCTTGTGAGCTGGTTTTGTCTCGATGCTCGAGACATTGATACTGAGAATGAGGTACCCGCCAGGGGTCGGCTGGGCACTGTAGGACGGGGCGGCAACCTCACAGGTTGGTTTTGCAATGGAGATGCCTTGTGTAAGTTGGCAAAGATACGTAAAGAGGGATATGCGTCGGTGAAACGTTTGTCCTGCGGTGGGAAGAAATGTCTGGTGCCCGGGAAATCCCCAGACTCGAATCAGGTCTCCTCCGCCGTCTATTCCTGCTGGATTAACATGTCGCGTATGGCCTTCACTGTGCCTGGCGCGTGGCCTTCGCTGCGGTTGTTAACCAGCACATACGCACGGCGGCGCTCTTCCACCGCTTGCCTCACCAGCCGGACGCTTGATTCGCGCATGTCGGGAAGGGGACGGACAAGTTTGTCGTACGGTTCATAGGCTTTCACCGCCTCGTGATACTTTTTATCACGCGGAGTCAGCAGCCGCAGCAGGGTGAAGGGCGCCGTGAACTGGTGCCCGAGCTTCTCGTGTTGTTGTTCGAGCGTCGGCATTCCATACAAATGGTTGTACACGTGACAGACGCCATGCGTGTTGAGAACCTCTCGATAAGCGGGACCAATCACAGCGGGATTGCGAACTTCTACCGCATACTTAAAGCGAGTAGGCAGGCGTCGAAAGAAGGCATCCAACTTTGGGAGAAATGTGTCGGGCTCGAGGCCAGTGCGTTGGAACTCGAAGATAAACGGTCCGGTGTACGGCTCGAACGCCTGCGCGAAGGGAGCGAGGACCTGATCGAGAAAATAGGCAGCATCGAGAAATCGGGGATTGGGTCCAGCCTTGCTGCGGTAGCGTAGCCCCGGTGGAAACAGAGGGATCGTGATTTCTTCCCACACTTTTGCACAGGCTTCGAAGCCGGGCGGCAAGAGTGAGGCATAGTGCTCGAGCTGTGTGGCCGTCGGAGGACCGTAGAACGTAAAATCGAAACCGACCGTGCGAAACAGCGGGTCCCCTTCGTGCTCATAGCGCGCGTACTCGGCCAGGCAGTCTTGCTTGAACCGGCCTTTCGGATACGACTGCTTGTACACCTCGCCCCTCCAGCCTTCATAGGTCCAGGTCGAGGTGCCGAACCGCACTAAGGAGGAAAGTGCCATGTGAATTATTGTAACCGCCTGATGCGCAGCAAACGACAACTATGCACGGCAAAGGAAAAACCTTTCCGGCTGAGGGCTCCTACGGAACGGAGTGGATGTCCATCTCGGCGAGTACGCCGTAGTGGTCTGACGGCCAGAGCGTCGTCCCGTCAGGTAAGTGTCCAGGATGATCGAGCACTAGACGGCTGGATCGTACTGAGGCGGCCCGCTGCCGGCCATTCAACAGCAGGATGAAATCCACCCGACGCGAGACCGTGGGGTCCGGTGATTTAATCCGCTGCCACACCGTTGGTCCTGCTGCCTCGGGATTGGCGAGACGATATGCATCCATGAACCCTGCCTTGTTTATGAGCGTCGTGAGCTCCTGTGACGTCTCCGGCGTGTTGAAGTCTCCCATGAGCAGAGAGGGACCGGCGCCAAGACGGCCACGGACGATCTCGCCGACGCGTTCCATCTGGCATTCGTCGCCGCGGCCTGTGTGTGTGGAAAACACTTGCAGCGGTCCCCACACCGTGGAAACCTCAGCCTGGAGCAGGATGCGGGGCTCCAGCCATTTCTTGCAGCGCGGCAAATCATAGACATGAGATGCCGTGATGGGAAATCGACTCAAAATGGCCGAGCCTTCCTTGAACCCCATCATGCCGACGACAATGCTGTCGAGTGGCCACAAGCCGAAGACATGTTCGGTGGCTGGTTCAAAGACCACGTGGAAGCCGAGAGCCATGGCCAGACGATCCGGAACATTGCCATGTCTGCGGCTGTCCGACGCCTCTTGTACAGCGATGATATCCGGGTCAAGTTTCTTCAGCTCGTGGATGGTCATCTGCAGTCGTTCTTCGAGACGGGTATCGCCGTCGAGGAAGCCTGAGCCGGCTCCATCGTGCAAAAGATTGAACGTCACGACGCGCAACGGACGAAGGCCGTTGTGCGATTCGGCCCTAGCCTGGGCTGTAGCAGCACCAGTCAGATATCCGGTCAAGAGAAGAAGCGTCGACAATAACCACTGCATCATACGTGGTGAAAGACCCTGGTGGAGGATCACGTCATGCGCCCCCTGTGATGTTCCTCCTTTCTGGCTGACTGGTTTGCGGGTGGCTTCCGTTTGGCCTCGGCACGACTGCTCATGCCGAGGCGGACGTGCATGGAGTGAAAGCGCGCCAATGGATTTCTCCTCAACTTCGCGTCCCTCGGTGAAACCATTCGCGCCGCCGGACGCGAGTTCGATCTCCACACTACTATAATGCCGGCGTTCTATCTCGGTGTGCGCTTCTGACGAGACCGGTTTCCGGGGGTGGCAGATTCTTTCATGGTTGCGGACGAACGAACTTTCGATAGACAACAGGCATCAGAAAGAGCAAGCCGAGTACGGTAAACGCCAGGAGCAGCCGCGGCGAGGCCAGCTCCGCGAGCGAGTCAATGGTGCCGAGCTGGCGTCCGGCAAAGGTATAAGCCAGGCTTCCCGGGATGATACCGAGCGCAGTGGCCGCGACATAGGTGCCGACACTGATTCTCGTCAGCCCGGAGAGCAGGTTCACGACGAAAAAGGGAAATATCGGAATCAAGCGCAGCGTGAGTAGATACAGAAAGGCGTTCCGTGCAAATCCCCCCTGGAACGCCTCGAGCCGGTCTCCAACACGGTGTTCCACCCAATCCCGGAACAAATAACGGGCGGCGAGAAAGGCCAGCGTCGCCCCTGTTGTGGCTCCGATGTTTACGTACAGGGCGGCCAATAAGGTGCCGAAAAGGAACCCACCTGTCAGCGTGAGCAGGGTAGCGCCGGGAAGCGAAAAGGCTGTTTGTGCGATGTACAAAAGTATGAACAATAAGACGGCCTGCGCATAGTGTTTTTCGGTAAAGGCCAAGAGCTTATCGCGGTTCGCTTTCAGCATGTCCAGCGAAAGGTATGCCATAAGGTCAAAAAAATAGAAGGCGCCGATGACTACAAGAAAGACAGCTGCGACGATGAATTTGCCTCGAGCAGAGGGCCGGCTCGAGGATTCGGGCATCGGCATGTGCCGGTCACGAGACATTGCAACCCTCCTTAATTGTCCGTACAGTAGTTTGCTCAAGTGGATGCTTCGGACATAGACGGTCACTTCACGTGTGAGTGCAGACTGCCGGTCCTGCCAATGGGATCCCGGCGTGCCGCGGGGAATGTTTTGGTCGCCTTTCCGCACATTGAGGTGTGCTGGCGCCTTGATGGAAGAGGTGGATGAGCTGCCATCATAATGGACCACTTCCTGACACTCAACTGCTACGGGCCGCCAGGAAGCTGTCGTCGCCGGCGAGTGATTCCATGAAAGCGAGGGGTACTATGGTGGTTGTGTCATTACTGACGGCATTGATGGTCGTTCCAGTCATCGTTTATGCCCATGACGAGACGGCGGAAAAACCGTCTATTACGGTTTCCGGGCACGGTCAAATCGCGCTGGCTCCCGATACGGCGTTCGTCACGGTTGGGGTGGAGACGGTAGGCAAGTCCGTTGGGGAAGCCCAGCGCCAGAACCGCCAGGCGATGAACAAGGTCGTGGAACGACTACTTGGACTGCAGATCGATCAGGAACGGATGCAGACGGCCTCGTTCACGGTGTCGCCGCAGTACAAACCACCTCCTAAACGCACGGCCGACGCACCGCCGGCGGCCCCTGAGATCATTGCGTACATCGTCAGCAACAGCCTTACGGTCGAAGTGCGGAATCTTGAGAAGGTGGGGGCGGTAATCGAGGAGTCATTGGCGGCAGGTGCCAATCGTTTTCAAGCGTTGCACTGGGCACTTCGCGACGAACAGCAGGCGAAACTGAGTGCCCTCAAGCGGGCGGCGGTCATGGCGCATGAGAAAGCCACCGTTTTAAGCGAGTCCTTGAAGGTGAAACTAATCAGACTGATGAGCGCCACCGAGGACAGTCATCTCGTGCGTCCCCTGCCGAAACTGGCCCGGTCCATGATGATGGAGGGGGGCAGCGAGGAAACGCCTGTCTTCGCGGGCGAAATAAAGATCGAGGCAACCGTCACGCTGAACTACGAGGTAGGCCAGGACTAAGCCCTAGAGATTTTAGTAGGCGTAGCTGGTCATTTTACCAGCCCCCTTTTCTGTGGACCAATGCTAGGCTGAGATTACTTGAGAAGACGGCAATGGAAACATTGCCAAAATCCGAGGTGGGAGCCCGCTTTCGTAAGAAAGTGGGCTCTTTTTATTTTCAAGCCAAATTGGGGATCACGATGACAGTCATCTGTTTCTGACTTCCTCACCTTCCCGACCTTCTGCGAGCATTTTTCAGGCCATCCGGCCGATTGCCTCCCCAACGATGGCGGGCTAATTGATCTCCTGCGCGCATGCACCGAGCCCGGGCCCAATGAAATAGCTTACGTGCTATCCCCTTAGAGGAATGACGCGCATACCGCTCCCACTGCGCCGCTGGAGGGAGCACCTCCCTCAGTTTTCAAACCCGATGAATCCTGTGTGCGCACTCTGGGGAGCACAGGAGTGATATGCGTGTCATTCCTCACCTTTTCGCCTTTACAAACTTTCCGAAATCTGTAGAATAGAAAAAATTTTCTGGCCCGTTCTCATCCTCATTCATCCTGCATCTTTCCGGTTTCTTCGGCCGACGTCTCGCGATTCACTCAGTGGAAGGTGGCTGTATGGCTATATTGCCTACCACAACTCGTCCTTCCTGCGTACTTGGCACACCGGCATGCCCTCAATGCAAGGATACGGCACTGGTCGCCAATGGCGGGTTCTTGACCTGTCCGAGCTGCGGACTGGCGATTACGCGCCAGGCGTTGCTACAGGAGGCGCTCAATGAGTGTGTGGCGACTGAGTCCCAATAGAAGATGAAATCTCAACAGCTCGGTCTGTTATTAGGGATAGCGGTTCTCCTCGCCATCATCTTTGCGATCGATATTCACATCGGACTTGGCGTCACGCCGTGGCTCCTCTATGTGGTGCCGTTGGGACTGACCTATTGGATCCGCTATCTGTATGGCCCGCTGGTGGTGGCGTCCGTCTGCATCGTATTGATCTTTATGGGCTATCGACTTTCTCCACCACTCATGCCGCCGTCCATTGCCTTGACCAACCGTCTGCTCGGTACGATCACCTTTCTGGCACTGGGCGGGTTGATCATCTCTTACAAGCTCCTCGCACAGCGTCTCGCAACGCTGACCGATCAACTGAGGCAGGAATTGTTTGAGCGTACCCAGGATCTTGGGCGTGCTGTTCGAATCCTCAAGGCAGAGACTGCCCTCCACGACGAGATCAAACACACCTCACAAGGGGACGAGGAACTTGGTCGCCATCTCACCGACATGTTGGTCGTTGAAAGCCGGCGCCTGCAACACCAATTTGGATTCCTTGAGGAGCGCGAAGTTAGCTCGGCAGAGAGCCGGTTGGAGGAAACTCGTGCCGAACTCGATCGCCTCGCTAAACAGTTGGAGCAGTTTCAGCGAGACCTACTCGGCCGCGAGTTGCATTAAGCTGGTCGGTAGTGCGATGCGTGCGGTCATCAAGCGCTGATTGAAGGCGCAAGGTCGGATCTGGGATGCGCGTCCACCATAAGCCTGTCGTCAGTTGGGGGTGTGAGTTCCTCCACTATCGACCGGCGGATCCGCTCGACACAACTCTCACAGATCCCATGCGTCACGCAGGTTTCCGATTGGACAAAATCGAGGTACGTTGCACACCATGCGCATTGACGGGTCATGGGATCCTCCGGTGATTGTCGTTCGCTCAACTGGGCGGGAATCATAGGCTGGCTGGAAAGTGGCTCCCACTAGGAACTTCCCTAGATATCGATTTGGTTTATATCAAGGAATATTCCTGGCTAAGTATTGAACAATGCAGGTGATCCAGCCAACAAGGGCTAAGGCAATACCCCAGTGCAGGCCATGGGGCAGACAGCTCTTGGTGAAACTCGGGATCAGCCCTAAGCCTGAAATTCAATATCATCGCCGGTGCGTCAGGCTTGGCGGCGAGATCTGCTCAACGAGAACGTAGGTTGAGATCGCGCGACGGGAAAGGTTCCCACATCAAAAATAAAAAGGCCCGCTTCACAGGAAGCGGGCCTTCTTATCTGTCTTCGTGTTGTTGTGTCTTCGTTGTCGTGTGGTGAGAACCTTTCGGACTGGTTAGTCTTTCACCAAAAAGTGAACACTGCGATTCTTTTGCATGCAGTCTTCGGTATGTTGATAACAGAGCGGACGATCTTTGCCATAGCTTGTCGTCTTTAGCTGGAGAGAGAGGCCTCGCTCCTGCAAATAAGACTTCACGCTTCTCGCCCGGCGCTCGCCCAGCACGATGTTATAGGCCGACGTGCCGATTTCGTCCCCACGGCCCTCGAGCAATAAGCGCGTGACCCCGTCCTGCATGAGGCGTCGCGTATTCGCTTCTAACAAGGGGAGCGCCTCGCGCCGCAGCACCGCCTGATCAAAATCAAAGAGCACGTCAGACAAGGCGCCGAACGGCAGACCCGTCGCATTTACCGCTGACAGCTCCGCTCGTGGGGACGGCCGCCGAGAAGTGCTCATGCTGTATTCCGGAGGAGGAATGTGTTTGATCATGGGTTCAGTAATCTGTTCCTGAGCGAATTCATCGCCCCCGACGGAACCTGACTGGGAAGCACAGGCCTGTATCAGCAGTGACATAAGGCCAAGCGTTCCAATGAAGATGAATCCAGCAGCCTTCTTCATGTTGCCCCTCCTTGTGCGGATCAACCATTCCATAGGTAAGCAAGGCGGGTGCCATTGGTTCGTGGGACACTCGCGACTCGGAGAGGGGGGCTTCGGACGCTGCGATACCTCGTAGATTGACAGGAAATCTGAAGTTAGGGCAGATGGGTGGTCGAGTGCAGTCTCGGAGCCTTACGCCTGTAGCATGCGATGTTTGTACAAAAGTTGCCTTTTTTGTCGCTCGACTCAGTTGGTTACCGATTATCCGCGAACGCTTCGCCGCCGTCCTCCGTTCGGCTGGCTCTTGTCCAGGTTTGCGATGGAGGCGGGATTTTTTCCAAAAGCTCGCTCGCACACTGGCGGATCATGGTCGCTTCATCGTCGGTAATGTGATCTCCGTGCAACAGCGCGCTCTGAATTCTTTCGTTTATGCTAATGAGCTCACGAACTTCTTTGCGCAGGTTGTTCATGTTGACCTCCCCGAGCGTGGTACAAATCTCCATGAAATCTCCATGTCGCGGAGATGACATAATCATGCGCTCCCTATGGTCAAGGGGCGGCGGCAGGGTCGGGACAGCTAGATACTGGGAGGGTCTTCTCGGTCCTCTCCCGTCAGCATTGCTACTTCTTTGGCTTCCATATCCTGCATTTCGCTGAGGATGCCAAGCAAGACCTGGCGGCGCTGTTGGACGGCGGTCTTAGGTAAATCCTTGGCCATTGGTTCTTGTGCCGATTCGGGAAGGTTGACGAGCGCTTCGCTCTCCGCAACAGTCGCATACTTGTAGGCTTCGAGGTACTTGTGACTTTCCCCGTACAGCCGGCCCAAGAGCGCTTCGGTCTCTGCATCGAACCCATCCAGGGTGGGGAGAACAGGCGTACGGTGGTCCAGGCTTTCCAATTTTCCGATCTGCTCCTTGAGCTCATCGCTACGCATGCGTGGAGAAAACGAGGCGTTGGTATTAGGCATGAGGCGCTCCTTATCTATCTGAATTCTGAAATCAGCTTGTACAATTCGGTTCGCTTCATGAACTGGGAAGGTCCCCTGACTCGCGCTGCCGAAACTTGGCGAACTGGCGTTGCAATTCGTCAAGTCATTTTTGAGGGATGCCTAGTTAGGGGGAAAAGAAAAAACGGCCGTCCTGGGAAGCCAGAGAACGGCCGTGCAAATCAGGCAGCTTATGGGCACTGAGAGCTACGCCGCCTTCTTTCGTGGAACCTTGGCGCCTTTCCGTCTGGCTTCCGACAATCCGATAGCGATTGCCTGCTTGCGGTTTTTCACTCGCTTCCCGCTCTTGCCGCTGGTCAGTGTTCCCTTTTTCCGCTTATGCATCGTGCGCTTCACCGATTTCTGGGCAGCCTTGCCGTAGCGTGCCATGCACGCACCTCCCTTCGCGGTGAGACATTCATGTGCGGATGAGCAGACGCCGGCGGGTTGCCGGCGTCATCACTACTTGGTCGCAAACAAGCTAATCAGCGCGTTGCAGTGTGGTGGTGTGGCCTTTGTCAGTGATATACGCCTTGACCATATCTCCCACGACGACCTTGTCCATCTTCGTGCTCTTGTCGACGTGAATCTTCACTTCTTTTCCGTCAGTGTCCTTGATCCAGTAGTACTCGCCTTCCGTCTTCATCAAGGTACCCTTGACCGTATCCTTGGTGATGCGCTCTTTGAGCGTGGGCGAGGCTTCTTTCTCTGACATCGGATTGGCCGCTTGCGCGACGCTTATGCCGAAGCAGAGTAGCCCGGCCGCGAGAAATGACAGCATGATCGACTTCATTGGAATCCTCCTTGTGGTGTGAGTGTCACACGTACGCCTTGAGACGGCGCACGACATCTCCCTCCACACACTGTCCTACGGGATACCCGGAGAGTGTACTAGTAAACCGCCTAGGAAATGAGAGAAGCGGTGAGACTATCCTACGAGGTCTGCGTCAAACTCGTTGAGAGGGCGGATCACGATCGCATTCACTTCGTTGTAGACCGCGAGGCGCCCGCCTTGGCGGCGGCGGGTGAACGTACCTTCGACGATGATTTGATCACCGTCTTGTACTTCTCGGTGGCTGATTACTTTTATGGTGCCAACGTTATCTTTTAATAAAAACTGGAAGGCCGGGTGGCCTTGCTTGTCGGTTATCGCCTGGACCCCGCTGACCTGTCCCATGACCACCACTTCTTTTCGATCGTAATGCTGGGGTCGTGCGATCACGTCGGCCACTTCGAGCAACTCCGCTGCCGCTGGTACCGGGGTAGACAGCAGGGAAACCAATCCGAAAACCATCCAAATTGAGGGGTGAAGCAAGGGTCGGATCGAGGTATGAACTAGGGTTTTGCCTGTCATCTGCGGCGCTATTATAGCGATTTCATTTTCTTTGGCAAGCTGGGCGTTCACCCTAGAGGCCTCCCCTGAGCATTGGCGGGGGTCTGATACTTTTACACCTTGATCCCCCCACGCCATCTGTATAGAATGGCGCGTTTTTCATGCAGTCGCCTCAGCCATTCTGCACCACCTTCGGTTCTCCCCAGATCCCATGAAGTGTGTCCTATGGTGAGCACAAAGGGAATGGTTGTGACGACAGACTGCGTAACCTTGGAGGAGGACATCCAGTGAGTGATTCGGCCATTGTAACGTTTGCATTGATTGCCGCCTGTGCTGGCATTGGCTATGGTCTTTATCTGGCGATGTGGGTGTTCAGATTGGACGCCGGGAACGCCAAAATGCAGGAAATTGCCAAGGCCATTCAAGAAGGCGCCGGTGCCTACATGAATCGGCAGTACAAGACCGTCGGCCTTGTGGCGGCAGTGTTGTTCGTGGTGCTGGCCGCTGCCGGCGCCTTCTCGGACAAGTTCGGGATTTTGACGGCGGTGGGGTTCCTGATCGGAGCCGGAGCCTCAGCGATTGCCGGTTACGTCGGCATGATCATCGCGGTGCGTGCGAACGTGCGTACGGCGCAGGCGGCGCATCAGGGGATGAATGCCGCTTTGACGGTGGCCTTCCGCGGCGGCGCTGTCACGGGGTTGTTGTTGATCGGGCTCGGGCTCCTCGCCATCACGGGATTCTTCATGATCGCGCAATCAATTTCGGGGCAGGAGAAAGCTGTACACGCCTTGCTGAGTCTGGGATTCGGCGGCAGCCTGATTTCAGTGTTCGCCCGTGTCGGCGGCGGCATCTACACCAAGGCGGCCGACGTCGGGGCCGATCTGGTCGGCAAGGTGGAGGCGGGAATTCCGGAGGACGATCCCCGCAACCCGGCCGTGATTGCCGACAACGTCGGCGACAACGTCGGCGATTGTGCAGGCATGGCGGCCGACCTCTTCGAGACCTATGCCGTCACCACCGTCGCCGCGATGGTGTTGGCATACACGATGTTCAAGGGAGCGAGCGCACCGATCCTCTATCCGCTGGCGTTGGGCGGCGTGACGATCTTTGCGACGATCATCGGCATTTTCTTCGTGCGGGTGGGGCCAGGCGGGGGAATCATGCCGGCGCTGTATAAAGGGCTGTTCGTGGCGGGCGGGATCGCGGCAATTGCGTTTTATCCGGTGACGACGCAGGTCATGGAGGGTGTGGGTGGCGTGAGCGGCCTGAATTACTACATCGCGTCTTTGATCGGACTCGTCGTGACCTTGGCGTTGGTGTTCATCACCGACTATTACACGTCAAAAAGTTATGCGCCGGTGCAATATATTGCCAAAGCGAGTGAGACGGGTCATGCGACCAATATCATCGCCGGACTCGCGGTGGGCATGCAGGCGACCGCGGCCCCTGTCATGGTCATCGCTTCGGCGATTCTCGGCAGTTTTTGGATCTGCGGTGGCGTCGAATCCGGAGGACTCTATGGCGTAGCCGTGGCGGCCGTATCCATGTTGTCGATGGCCGGAATCGTCGTGGCGATCGATGCGTTCGGACCGATCACGGACAATGCCGGCGGCATTGCCGAAATGTCGCATTTGGGCAAAGCGGTCAGAGATATCACCGATCCGCTCGATGCGGTCGGCAATACGACCAAGGCGGTGACGAAGGGGTATGCCATTGGCTCCGCCGGTCTTGCGGCCGTCGTGCTGTTCGCCGAGTATTCTCGCGAAGTGGCCGCGCACAATGCAGCCTTGGCGGCCTTCGACCTGTCCAATCCCAAAGTCCTGGTGGGGTTATTCCTGGGCGGCATGTTGCCGTTTATCTTCGGCGCCCTGTGCATGAAGGCGGTCGGTGAAGCCGGTGGATTGATCGTTGAAGAAGTCCGGCGGCAATTCCGCACCATTAAGGGGATCATGGAAGGCACGGGGAAGCCGGATTATGCCACCTGCGTGGACATCGTCACACAAGCCGCAATCCAAAAAATGATGGTTCCCGGCTTGATCCCTGTCCTGTCGCCCGTGATCGTGGGCGTGGTACTCGGGCCGCAGGCCCTCGGCGGGGTGCTGGTCGGGAGCATTGTCACGGGGCTCTTTGTTGCCATCTCCATGACGAGCGGGGGCGGCGCGTGGGACAATGCGAAGAAATTCATCGAAGAGCAGGGCAAAAAGGGCAGTGAGACGCATAAGGCAGCAGTCACCGGCGACACCGTGGGCGATCCATATAAGGATACGGCCGGTCCCGCGGTCAACCCGATGATCAAGGTGATTAATATTGTGGCGCTGCTCATCGTCTCGCTAATCGTCAAGTAGACGAAGGGGTACCAGGCAACTCGGTAAAGTACTAGGCACGGGTGCCGGATCGGCGCCCAAGCTTGACGGTGTAGACCTCCTAGAGTATCGTGATCTTAGGCTAAGGGCGGATCCACGATTCCATCTGGGAGGTATGCGATGGAAAAACAGGAACGCAAGCAAGAGGTCAGACGGGAACCGCAGGGTAAAGAAGAAGTCAAAGCCAACCCAAAGGTCGTCGAGACTGGCAAGAAACTCAAAGAAGACATCGACAAGCTGGTCGACGAAATCGACGACGTCCTCGAGAAAAACGCCGAAGAATTCGTCAAGAACTACGTGCAAAAAGGGGGAGAGTAGCTCGCTCTCCCTCACTCTTCCTGCCTCGTTCTCCTTTCCTATCTTTCCGTCTCGGCTGGTTTGACAAACCTCCAATGAGCTTATAGTATCCGGCCCGATTCTTCTATGCGCTGAAAACTCAGCGGTTTAGATGTGTCGAGAGGCTCAGGCTTCTTCGAGGTGGGATGAAGTCCAAGCTCTGGGTCTTCCGCGATATCAATCCGTTCAACCGCGCTGCCCTGGCGCAGGCTCTCTCGATTTCATCTGCGACCGCCTCATTATTGCTGGCCCGCGGGGTGACCACTCCGGATCAAGCAACGACCTGGATGTCGCACCAGCTTCCGCACGATCCCTTCTTGATTCCTGACATGGACCAGGCGGTAGAACGGCTGCATCGAGCCGTGGTCGCTCATGAGCCGGTCTGTTTTTACGGTGATTATGACGTCGACGGGATGTCGGCGACGGCTGTGTATCTCTCCTTTTTCCGATCGCTCGGCGCCAATGTGAAGGCCTATATCCCTCATCGGAAGCGGGAGGGCTACGGATTGAATGCGCGGGCGGTTCAATGGCTGCATGACGAGGGGATCTCACTCCTCGTCACTTCGGACTGCGGGACCACGTCGCATCGCGAGGTGGCCTTGGCCACCCAGCTTGGCATGGATGTGATCGTGACGGACCATCACCAAACGGATCCGGAACTGCCTCCCGCCATTGCCGTCATGAATCCCCATCGTGCGGATGCGCGGTATCCCTTTCTTGGATTATGCTCCGCCGGGCTGGCCTACAAAGTCGCACAGGCCTATCAGCTGCGGTATGGCGAGGCCGCTGTTCCGTTGGAATCGCTGCTGGATCTGGTAGCGCTTGCCACCATCGCTGACGTGGTGCCATTGCATGACGAAAACCGCGGCTTTGTACGCGAAGGTCTCTCGCAGATTTCGCGTGGCGCTCGTTGCGGCATCAGGGCGTTGAAGCAGGTCGCCGGGGTGGTGCGCGAGTGTACAGCCGAGACGATTGCATTCAAGTTGGCCCCGAGACTCAATGCCGCCGGCAGATTAGATCATGCGATGTTGGGAGTCCGGCTGCTGACCACCGAATCTCCAGCGGAGGCGCAGCAGTTAGCCGAGCAGTTGGAGCAGTTCAATCGCGAGCGGCAAAAGATTGAGGCCGAACTCATGTCGGAAGCCGTTGCATCCTTGAAAGATCAGGAACTGCCGGCTGGCTTGGTCCTGGCTTCCCGGCGGTGGCACGTCGGGGTCGTGGGCATCGCGGCGGCTCGGTTGGTTGAAAAGTTTCATCGGCCGGCGATCGTCATCGCTATTGATGAAGCAGGTGTCGGCAAGGGATCGGCGCGGACCACGGGAGGATTCGATCTGTATCAAGGACTTGTCGTCTGCCGGGATCTCCTCGAGGCCTTCGGTGGGCATCCGAGCGCTGCTGGTGTGACCGTGCGGGAATCGAACCTCGACACCCTTCGCGAGCGGTTTTCGGCCGTTGTGGCGGAGTGGAATCGGGGAGGGATGACCGTTCCGACATTGCAAGTCGATGCAGAGGTACAATTATCTGAGATCACGGCCAGGCTGATCAAAGAGATAGGTACGTTACATCCGTTCGGTGCCGGAAATCCGGAGCCGACCTTCGCGGTCAAGGGACTTGAAGTGATGAATTCGCGGACGGTAGGAGAGAAGCACTTGAAGATGATGGTTCGGCAAGGACGATCGATGCCCTTCGACAGCATCGGCTTTGGGATGAAATCTTTGATCGATCGCGGCATTCCCGCTGGCACGCCGGTCGATCTGGCATTCATGCCCGAGTTCAATCACTGGAACGGCTATGACAGGATTCAGCTGCGCATTCGCGATCTCCGCGTCAGCGATCGGGGAACCGCCTGATGGTGAACCAAACGGTCAGGGACATTGATCAACTGCTGGACCGCGTGAAGAGTTACAACGCGGAAGCGGACTTGAACATCGTGCGCAAGGCCTACGAGTTCTCAGCCAAAGTGCACGAAGGCCAGCGGCGTCGGTCGGGCGAGCCCTACCTGCAGCACCCGATCGCTGTCGCGGGTGTGTTGACGTCTTTGCGGACGGATGTGACGGCCATCGTCGCCGCCCTGCTGCACGATACTCTCGAAGATACGGTCGCAACCCCGGAAGAATTGGAAAGCGAGTTCGGGAAAGATGTGGTGCATCTCGTCGACGGCGTCACGAAGATCGGCAAGATCACCTTCAAGAGTCACGAAGAAAAGCAGGCGGAAAATTTCCGCAAGATGCTGCTTTCCATGGCTGACGACATCCGGGTCGTGCTCATCAAGCTGGCCGATCGGCTCCATAACATGCGCACGCTCGAGCATCTGAGCCAAGCGAAGCGGCATGCCATCGCGGAAGAAACGCTCGAAATCTACGCCCCGCTGGCCAACCGGCTGGGCATCGGCTGGATCAAGAATGAGCTGGAAGATCTCTGCCTCAAGCATCTCAAGCCAGACGTCTATGAGGTGCTGCGGACCCGTGTCGCCAAACGAGACGAAGACCGGCAGCAGTACATTCAGGAGGTCATCGAACTGGTCAACAAGGCCCTCCAGGAACACGGACTGCCCGGACAGGTGTACGGCAGGCCGAAACACCTCTACGGCATCTATCAGAAGATGAATAAGCAGTCGATCTCGTTCGAGGAAGTATACGATTTGACCGCCTTACGAATCGTGACTGACACCAAAATGAACTGCTATGCGCTCGTGGGCGTCATCCACTCCCTGTGGCGCCCGGTACCCGGGCGGTTCAAAGACTATATCGCGATCCCAAAATCCAACCTCTATCAATCCATTCATACCACCGTGGTCGGTCCCAAAGGCGAACATGTGGAATTTCAGATCAGGACGGAGGAGATGCATCGGGTTGCGGAGTGTGGCATTGCCGCGCATTGGAAGTATAAGGAACAGGGCCGCGTGACAGAGCGCGACAGCAAGACCTTCGGCTGGCTCCATCAATTCGTCGAATGGCATCGTGACTTGCCGGACAACCGCCAGTTCATGGATTCCGTCAAACTGGATCTCTTCCACGATGTCGTCTATGTCTTTACACCGAAAGGGATCGTGAAGGAGCTCCCGAGAGGCTCGACGCCGGTTGATTTTGCCTATGCCATTCACACCGAAGTCGGTGATCACTGCGTGGGAGCCAAGGTCAACGGAAAGATTGTGCCGCTGAAGCATCTGGTTGAAAGCGGTGACACGATCGAGATCCTCACGTCTCCGACGCAAACGCCTCACAAGGATTGGCTCAAATTCGTCCGCACGTCCCGCGCGAAAACCAAGATCAAACATTGGATCAAAATCGAGGAACAGAAGCGCAGTCTGGAGATCGGGCGTCGGCTGTTGGAATCGGAGTTCCGTCGGCACGGCATGGCGCCGGCGCAAATGCTCAAGTCGTCCGAACTGGCGGCCGCGGCGCGGCAGGCTGGGTACGATACTACGGACGAATTGATCGCGTCGGTCGGCTTCGGCCACCTGCCGACGGCCAACGTGATGGAGAAGTTGGCCGCTTTATCGGCGAGTCTGGTCCCGGAAAAACGTGCGACGCCGAGCAAGCGCAAGGCCGTTGCCGGCAAGTCCGACGACAAAGGTGTGAAAGTGAAAGGGGCGCGTGATGTGTTGATGCAGCTGTCCCGCTGCTGCAATCCCGTTCCCGGCGACCGGATTCTTGGCTACATTACACGCGGCCGCGGATTGACGATTCATGCCGTCGACTGTCCGAATCTTGAGGCGCTGGACTACGATCGCGAGCGGTTGGTGGAAGTGGAATGGGATAGTGCCACACCCAGCACGCACGCCGTCAAAATCTCGGTGATGGCTGTGGACAAGACGGGCGTCCTCGCGAATGTCTCCTCCGCCATCGCTGAATGCCGAGCCAATATCAGTCGGGCCGAGATCGCCACCAGGGAAGACCGCAAGGCAGTTCTCGACTTTATTGTGGAAATTTCCGGCACGGATCACCTTGATCAGGTTCTCAAAACCATCGAGCGGGTGGACGGTGTGATCACGGCCCGGCGTGTCAGGGCCTGGCAGGAAAAATAAGCACGGCCGTTGAGGACCCTTCTCACCGTCACGCAGGTGAGCCGACACGCGCAGTCGTCTGATTACGGAATCCGGAACTGCAGCTTTGACCCCTTCTCGAGTTTGAGGCGCTCTGCTTCGCCGCCGCTAAGTTCCAACACATACATGGCCGGGTCGTTCGGCTGGTATTGAGGACAGCCATCGTCGGTGCGCGTGCAGATAGGGACATTCCGTGCAATGTGAATGATCTGTTTTTTCTCATTCATCCAAATGATGTCGAGCGGGATCTTTGTATTCTTCATCCAGAAGGTCCAGGGCTGCGCCTGATCGAAGGTAAACAGCATGCCGCGGTCCTTTGCCAAATGTTCGCGGTACATCAATCCTTGGGCGCGCTTCGTCATCGTGCTGGCGATCTCTGCCTGAATGATGACTCCGCCGGGAAGCTGAATGGGGATGAGTCCGTCCTCAGCTTGGGTGCAGGAAGGAAGCGCCAGGATCAACGCAAGTACAGCAGCAATGACCCAGTGGGTGTGCACGGCAGCGGCATCCTATCGGCTGCCTCAATAGCGAGTCAAGGCACATGGCAGGCGAGGCCGGCCGCCTTGCATTACCGCCTGGACCTGTGCGATTCTCACGCGAACCGTGGAGGTTAGTATGAAAGAAGTGAGGAAAGTGCACTATGTGAAGGGCGTCTTTGTCTGCCCCAAATGCCGCCAGTCCTATGTCCAGGAGAAATGGATCGAATCCTGGCGTGTACGGTGCCACCGCTGCGACTACCGGGGCGCTCTGACTGATGTCTCGGTCGAAGAACGCATGGAAGAGGAAACGTTTCGTCGGTGAGCCGGCGTGACTCCACCCACTGCATCTCCTTCCTGATTCTTTGTCTCCTATCATTGCTCTCGCCGTTCGGATGCGGATTGTTACGTGCCGAGGAGCCTGCTCTCTCTCTCGTCAAGGTGCTGGTCGCCTATCATTCGTTGTCAGGAAACACGGAACGCATGGCGCAAGCTGTGGTTGAAGGTGCCCAGAGCGTTTCCGGCACGGACGTCGTCATGAAGCGAGTCAGCCACGTGACGGCAGACGATTTGTTTTCTTCCGACGCCCTTGTCGTGGGCTCCCCTGTGTACTGGTCGAACATGTCTGGGGAGGTCAAAACTTTCTTCGACAACTGGCAGTTCAAGTTCGGTATCTTTCCGGACTTTAAAATGAAAAACAAGATCGGCGCCGCCTTTGCGACGGGCGGGCAGATCTCGAGCGGCAAGGAAGTGACGATGCTGACAATCCTCGCCGCGATGCTGGGCAATCAGATGATCGTCGTCAGTGCCGGTGGCGCGTTCGGCGCTTCTGCAACGACGGAAGGCGAAAGTCACGGTATCGACAAGAACGAGTTGGCAGACGCCCGGACGCTCGGCCGGCGGGTGGCCGAAGTGGCCGCCATGCTCAAGCGACGGCCTTCCGATTAGTTCCTTTTAGTTCCTTCCCTCTCGCAAGCTCTCATTTCCTCGAACAAGAGCGCCCAGGGCGCAGCAATCTTGTGCGCACCCGTCGGCCATGACGTGGAGGAAGAATGATTGGGAAAGAATTGCGGGGGAGGAAATCAGGTGCTCACGGTGTTTTTGCAGGGGAGGCACGTTTCACTGGTGGCAAGTTCGACGAAGGCTTGAATATTCTTTGAGCAACGGCCGCAGCAGCCGGCATCTTTCAGGCCGAACCTTGCTTTGATCTGGCAGGGCATCACGATTCCGGCCCGGCCTGCGTCTCGCACATCCGAATCCTTGATCCCCTTGCACAAGCACAGATACATGGGCGCCTCCCTGGCCAAGAACGATTATGAGAAGCATTCTCAGTATGCCACGTATGATGGATCTTGTCAACAGGGTCGACCGATTGGGGAAAATGCAGAAATTTCCGGTTCTTAGGAGGAAGAGGTGAGCCTGACTCGGAGACGCTATAGGGTCGCTTCGAGTTGGTCAATCATCTCTCGGATCGTCCTGAACCCCGATTGCCAAAACATCTTTGATGTCATGTCGACGTTCACCGCCGCGAGAATACGCTCCGGGGAGCGGGAGCCGCCGGTCGCCAGGAGATCGAGGTACTTCGGGACGAAGGCTGCGCCTTCCTGCTGATACATGCGATACAGGGCCAGGACCAAGAGATTGCCGAAACTATACGAGTAGCAGTAGAACGGACTCGCAAAAATATGGGGGATGGTCAGCCACTCCCATTGGAACTCATCCGGAACTTTCACGGCTTTTCCAAATTGCTGCCGCAATTCGCCCAAATAGGCCTGTGCGAGTTGGTCTCCGGTCGCACCTCCGGCGATCATTTCATGGGCCGTCTTTTCGAATCGAACGAAGTAGGCCTGGCGAAGCACCGTCGCATAGATATCGTCGAGCTGGCTCAACAGCAGGCCCTGGCGGACCTTTTTATTGGTTTCCTGCTGCATCAGCGCATCGGACAAAATGCGCTCACCGAAGACGGACGCCGTTTCAGCGAGCGGCAATGTCGAATGGAAAGTGAAGACGGAATGGTGCGCTGCCAGCATCCCGTGTAGGGCATGGCCAAGCTCATGCGCCATCGTGGCGATGTCGCGGGCGTCGCCGGTATAGTTCAGCATTACATAGGGAGTCAAGCCTGGCACCACACTATAGCAATACGCCCCCCCTAGCTTTCCTGGTCTGGTTGGAGCGTCGATGTGGCGATCGGTAAAAACCTGTTGAGCGAGATCGGCCAGCTTGGGTGAAAATGTACGATAGGCCTCCAGCACCATCCGCACGGCGTCCGCATAGCGATAGCGCTTAGTCTCGCTCCGATGAGGTGCATAGAGGTGATACCGGCTCATGGACCGGATGCCGCAAATGCTGGCCTTCAGTTTGAAGTACCGTTGAAAGAGATCGGCATTTTCAGCACAGACGGACAGCAATGCCTCCACGGCGCCGTCCGGTACGTCGTTGCCCAGGTTCCGTGTCGCAATGGGTGACGCGAAACGGCGCAGGCTCAGATTCTCGGATTTCCAGTCGTTGACCAGCGTCTTGTACATCTCTGCAAGCAGGTCTCGTTGCGCGGAGAAGACGCGGTACAGTTCCTGATACGCCGCCTGGCGTAGCGAAGCCTTGTGACTGCGTACGAAGCTCATCAACTCTTCGCGGTTGAGGCGCTTTTTCTTTCCGTTGACGTGCAGAGTGAAGGTCAACCCATTCGTGACGAGGTCGTAGAGGGTGTTGACCGCACTGCGACCCGTGACGTTCTTCACGTTGATGACTTTTTCTTCCGGTTCCGACAACGTATGCGGTTTATAGCGGCGGATGGTCTCCAGATGGTACCGCACATCGCCCGCGTCGGCCATTAATCGTGCGGCGTTCTGTTCATCGACTCCCTGCCACCAGAGATCAAAAAATAGGAGGCGGTTTTGCAATACCGTCAAGCGCTCTTCGACCTGCGCCTTGAACGAGCGCGCCTTGGCGTCCTTCGTGTTTTCCGAGAACCACAGATAGGCATAGGCGCCGAGCCGAGAAACGTTTGCGGTCACACGTTCGCTGACTTTGATGATCGATTGAAAGTCGCTGCCCGTCATATCGGGAAGAAGCGTCTCCCGGGCTGCTTCGATCTGCGCCACGTCTGCCTCGAGACTGGCAAGATGTTGCTCAAGCTTCCGAACCGGCTCGCTCACCAAATCGCTCAAGTTCCATCGATCCGGCGGATTGCTCATCGGTGTCTGTCTGCCGTTCTTCATTGCGGCCATGCGGCTCCTTCTCAGAGGGTCATGCCCTGACGATTTTACCATCCGCACGGCATTTCGAGCAGGAAAATTCCCAGTCGACCCGCCTTGCGCGTTTGACACGTCTCGAGCAGGATGTGAAAATCTTTACAGGTCATACCCATGAACGATCACGAAATCAACCGCGCCGTTCAATATGTCACGGCGAGCACCTCCTACGGACGGGAGACCGTCGCCGCGATCCTCAAAACGGGTTTCGGGGAATTGACGGATTTGGCTGTTCAATCGACGCGGCAGTTCGAGCGCGACGCCTTGCTGGAATATGTCTCACAATGGACGATCAGACGCACAGGACAGCCCGAACCGTTGGTCCGGGAGGTGTTGAGCTGTGCCGGCCGATGGCTCGATGAAGTCTATGACGAATTGTCGACGACACCGCCTGGACCGCCTGAACCACCGAGCCCCGCGCCACAAGACGACGAGGACGGTGAGCCGGTATAGATATGGCACGGTTTCGCCCACGGAAGACCTTCCGGCTTGTCTCGCATCTGCGTGAGGGGCATCGTGAGCCAATTCCCGGCTGGAAGCGTGAAGAACAGGGCCTGGCGCGCGATCTGGAAGAGCGTTGGACCACGCTGCATCGGCATTGTGCCGACCAATCGAGTCATCTCCGCTTAGCACGTCTCGTCCGGCGAATCACCCATGGAGATTACGGTGTGCGTGAGTCGGCACTTGCCGAACTGGAGTTGGCGACCCAGCTGATTCGTGTAGGTGCAAAGGTGACTTTCCTCCCGGAATCGCAGGCGCGAACGGCGGATTTGGAATGCCGTTTTGGCCGCGAGCGGTTTTTTGTTGAAGTGACCGCCATGGTTGGGTCGTCTGGGCGGCAGCGGATTCCCCGGCGTCTGCTTCCTGATGACGAGGAGTCAGAAGGGATGGAGCCGGGCGCGATTCTGATCCATCGCATTCTTGCACGCATCCAGCAAAAGACTAAACAGCTCGCAGACTACGCCGATGCGGTGGTCTTGAGTATTTCCATTCCGCGCGCCGATTTGCGTGGCGAAGGAACCGTGCGGTCGGAGGCACTGTGGCTGGATCTAAAGGCCCTGGCGGGGTCAGTGACCCTCCTGCTCACGAAACTTCGCATGCTCAGCGCTGTGATGATCTCTCTTTGGGATGTCGAGCCGATGCGTGCACAGGCTGGTACGAGACTGGCCAACGTGGAGCTGGTCGAGCGGTCAAAACAACAACGCGGGTTTCCCCGTGTAAGGATCCTCATCCAGAATCCGGCTGCCGCCACTCCCCTGAGCGAACGCCAGCAGCAAGGTTTTTGTCAGCTGCTTTGAAGCGAGTTCCTCAACTGCTCCAAATTCTTGGTCACCATGGCGTCGCCGTTCTTAGTTGAGACCTCGATCCCTGTGCTGCAGACGGTCCGGCATTCGTCAAGGAGGCTGAGCTTGTGCAGCGATTGGGCAAGGGCATAGTAAGCCGCCGAGTAGGTCGGCTTCACGGTAATGCATTGCCGTAGCGCCTTGGCAGCTTCTTCGAAGTTTCCGTCGTCCATGTAGGCTTTGCCCAATCCGAACCAGGCTACTTCGTCATTCGGATCGATTCCCAAGACTTTTTTGAGTGGTTCAATTCTCGGATTAGGCATGTGTTCCTTTCAGCATAAACGATAGCAGTGCCGTACGCGCGTTGTCTATGCCGATTCCTGCATGCTACATTCCAAGAGCTGCGAGGATGTGAAAGTATGCGAACGGGCCTTGTGTACCATCCGGCCTACCTTGAACACGATATGGGCGCCGGCCATCCGGAATCCCCGAATCGTCTGCGTGCGATCATGCAACAGTTGGAGCAGAGTGGCACGGCGGCGCGCCTGACGAGGATCGAGCCGCGAAAAGCAGAGGACGAATGGATCACACAAATCCATAGTCCCGGTTATGTTGCCGCGCTGAATCGACACTCCCCGACGAGTGGGCGGGTTTCACTCGATCCGGATACGTCCATGTCGCCCGGTTCCTTGTCCGCTGCCTATTTGGCCGCCGGCGGCGCGCTTGCGGGGGTCGATGCAATCATGCAGAGGCATGTGGAGCATGTGTTTTGCGCCGTTCGGCCCCCGGGGGATCATGCGGAAGCCGACTGGGGGATGGGATTCTGCCTGTTCAATAATGTGGCCATCGCCGCGCGTTATCTGCAGAAAAACTATGGGCTCAGGCGGGT
>Ga0075419_10000133_pt1 | contig 41217 bp, 44 predicted proteins | sample SoiMetdeltSBSDD3_FD_76900 | JGI IMG/M metagenome (GOLD analysis project Ga0075419, IMG submission 76900) | Bulk soil microbial communities from a Populus tree surrounding site in Tennessee, USA - Soil MetaG P. deltoides SBSDD3 | ecosystem: Environmental > Terrestrial > Soil > Tree plantation... | reverse complement strand
GTGAGCGTCCCCTACCCCGTCGAGCAGTCCGAGGACGGCATCCTCATGCAGTTCCTGGGCGACGACCGCACGAGCGCGCCCCGCCTGGTGTCCGCCCGGCTGTCACCGGACGAGCTGGGGTGTGCCCATGCCCAGCTGATGGACGACCTGGCTCGCCTGACCCGGGCCGACCTCGTCCACGCCGACCTGTCGCCGTACAACGTGCTGTGGTGGCGCGCCCGGGCATGGGTCATCGACCTGCCCCAGGCGGTCGACCTGGTCGCCAACCCCGGCGGGCTGGACCTGCTGCACCACGACGTCACCACCGTGTGCCGCTGGTTCTCCCGCCGGGGGCTGGACTGCGACGGGGAGGCGGCGTTCGCCGCGCTCCTGGCCGAGGCGTTCTAGAGCCTGGACAGGACCGAGTCGGCCGAGCTCACGTCGAGGCCGGGCGCGGACTCCACCATGAGCTCGGTCACCACGCCGTCCTCGAGGATCGCCGCATAGCGCTGCGAGCGCGTGCCGAGGCCGAAGCCGGTGCCGTCCATCTCCAGGCCCATCTCGGCCGTGAAGTCGCCGTTGCCGTCGGCCAGCATCACCACGTTGCCGTCGGTGTTCTGCGTCTGGGCCCAGGCGCCCATGACGAACGCGTCGTTCACCGCCACGCAGGCGATGGTGTCGACGCCCTTGGCCCGGATGTCGTCGGCCCGCAGCACGAACCCCGGCAGGTGGTGGTCCGAGCACGTCGGGGTGAAAGCGCCCGGCACGGCGAAGAGGACGACCTTGCCCTTGCCGAGGGCGTCGCCGCTCTGGACGGGGCGGGGCCCCTCGGCCGTCATCGTCATCAGCTTCACGTCGGGGATCTGCTCACCTACGGAGATCGCCATCGATCGTCCTCCCAGGGGGGTTGTCTACGAACGCCGCGATCATGCCCCACGCCAGGGGCCTGACGCGCCACCGCCCCCGGGCGCTCCGTGTCACGCTCGGGGGCGATGGTGCCGTGTGTGTCAGGTGGGCGTCAGATCCGACGGCCCATGCCACGCCGGTGGGTGGCGGCGTTGTAGACCAGCAGGGCGATGACGGCACCGAGGATCGAGCCGATCACCCCGGAGGGCTGCAGTGCACCCTCGTTGATGTCCTTGTCGAACAGGACGTAGCCGAGGAAGCCACCGATGAACGAACCGACGACACCCAGCACGAGGGTTTGGACGAAGGACATGGGATCACGGCCCGGCACCAGCAGGCGGGCCAGGTACCCGGCCACGATCCCGATGATGATCATCGTGATGATGAAAGCAAGCACTGTTGACTCTCCCGTCCTGGCAGCGAGGTGCGCTGCACGATTGGTCGGCAAAGGGGTGCCCAGGGTCGGCGACGCCCATACCTTCCCGGGCCGGGCGGCCCCTGATGCTCATACGGGCTCGAGCTCGCGCTCCTCGTCCGTGGGGGTGTCCGCGTCGGCCTCGTGGCCCTCGACGGCGATGGTCGGCAGGATCCGGTCCAGCCAGCGGGGCAGCCACCAGTTGCGGTCGCCCAGCAGCTCCATCGTGGCCGGCACCAACAGCATCCGGACCACGGTGGCGTCGAGCAGCACCGCGGTCGCCAGGCCGGTGCCGAACAGCTTGACCGTCCGGTTCGACTCCAGCAGGAAGCTGCCGAACACCACGACCATGATCGCCGCGGCGGCCGTGATGACCCGGGCCGTGGCCGCCAGGCCGTCGGCCACAGAGGTGTGGCTGTCGCCGGTGCGGTCCCACTCCTCCTTGACCCGGGAGAGCAGGAACACCTCGTAGTCCATGGAGAGGCCGAAAACGATGGCGAACAGCATCATCGGCATGAACGGCTCGACCGGCGCGCCGTCGATCCCCAGGACCGGGCCGGCCCAGCCCCACTGGAACGCCGCCACCACCACGCCGTAGGCGGCGCCGATCGACAGCAGGTTCATCACCACGGCCTTGAGCGGCACGAGCAGCGACCGGAACACGACCATCAGCAGCAGGAACGACAGCGTCAGCACGGCGGCGAAGAACACGAGCAGCCGTTCGGCCAGGTACTCGGAGAAGTCGACGCCCACGGCCACCGTGCCGGTCACCGCGATGTCCAGGTCGGTCCCGGCCGTGGCCTCGGGGATGACCTCCTCGCGCAGCCGGGCGACGGTCTCGGAGGTGGCCTCGTCCTGGGGGGCGGTGGTCGGGATCACCTGCCACACCACCGCGGACGGGTCCTCGGGGTCGTCGGGGACCGCTGGGCTGGCGAAGGCGACGCCCGGGTCCTCGCCCAGCGCCGTCGTGACGCGCTCCAGGCCCTCGATGTCGAGCTCGCCGGGGACCCGGGCGGCCAGCACGAGCGGCCCGTTGGTCCCGGGGCCGAATCCGTCGGCCCGCAGGTCGTAGGCCCGGCGGGTCGACGTGTCCTCGGGGTAGTTGCCCTCGTCCGGGAAGCCGAGCCGCAGCCCGAAGACCGGCAGCGCCAGCACGACGAGGACCAGCACGCCGGCCAGCGCCGCGGGCCAGGGGTGGTGCTGGATGAGCCGGCTCCAGCGGTAGGCGGCCGTCTCCCGGGTCGGGCGCGGCGCCCGCCGGGGCACCTCGGCCTTCAGCGGGCGCACCGCCAACCCGGCCAGCAGCACGATGACCGCCAGCGGCAGCGCCACGGCGAAGGCCGTCGCGCCGGCGCCCAGCCCGATCAGGGCCAGCGCCACCAGGCCGGCGGCGATCAGGCCCCGCCAGCGGGTCGTCTCGATCCGAGTGCCGGCGAAGCCGAGCAGTGCGGGCAGCAGGGTCAGCGACGCCACCAGGGTGGTGGCCACGACCGCCGCGGTGCCGATGGCCAGGCCGGTGATGAACGTGACGTCCATGACCAGCATGCCGAGCAGCGAGATCACGACCGTCGTGCCGGCGAACAGCACGGCCCGCCCGGCCGTGTCCATGGCGACCACGGTGGCCCGCTCGATGTCGTGGCCGGCGTGGAGGTTCTCCCGGAACCGGGTCACGATGAACAGCGCGTAGTCGATGCCGACGCCGAGGCCGATCATCACGCCGAGGATCGAGGCGAAGTCCGGCATGGACACGAGGTGGCCGAGGACCCCGGCCAGCACCGTGCCGACGCCGATGCCGGCGAGCGCCACGCCGATCGGCAGGCCCATCGCCAGGACCGACCCGAACGCGATCACCAGGATGAAGATCGCGAAGCCGAGGCCGATCGCCTCCGAGGACGGGGCCTCGAACTCGGCGAAGATCTCGCCGCCGAGCTCGACGTCGACGCCGGCGAGGTCGTCGGGCAGCTCGGCGCGGATGTCCTCGGCGAGCGCGGTCGCCTCCTCCTGGGTGACGTCGGAGGGCAGCTCGACCGAGGCGTAGGCGATCTTGCCGGCCTCGGGGCCCTCGGCGGCGATCTGCCGGGCGCCCTCGGGGGCGTAGGGGCTGATGATGTTCAGGCCGCCGAGGTCCGCGATGCGGTCGAACGCCGCCGACATCTCCTCGCGGACGCCCGGGTCGGCCACGCCCTGGTCGGCGTGGAACACCACGGAGCCGCCCCAGCCGGCCCCGAAGCCGCCGAAGCTCTCGTCCAGGATGTCGGCACCCCGCTTGCTCTCGACGTCGGGCAGCGAGAACTCCGAGCGCGTCTCGGTGCCGAGCGCGGACAGGCTGCTGAAGCCGATGACGAGGGTCGCCACCCATGCGATGACGACGATCCAGCGGCGCCGGAAGCACCAGCGCCCGAGTCGAGCGAACACGGGACGACGCTACCGACGTCACGTCGGACCCGCGACTGGTCGTTTGACACATCTCGGGGCGCCAAACTGCCTTCCGTGACCCCCGCGCTGCCGACCCGCGCCGACATCGAGGCGGCCGCCGGCCGGCTGGCGCCGTACCTGCGCACCACCCCCGTCGTGGCCGTCGACCCCGACGACCTGGGGTTGTCCGGGCGGCGGGCGCCGCTGCTGCTCAAGCTGGAGATGGTCCAGCACAGCGGCTCGTTCAAGGCGCGCGGCGCCCACCTCCACCTGCTGGCCCCCGACCTCCCGGCCGCCGGCGTGGTGGCGGCGTCGGGTGGGAACTTCGGCGCCGCGGTGGCCTACGCGGCCCGCCGGCTGGGCGTGCCGGCCACGGTGTTCATCCCCGACAGCTCGGCCCCCGCCAAGCTGGACCGGCTGCGGTCCCTCGGCGCCACGGTCGAGGTCATCCCCGGGATCTACGACGACGCCCTGGCCGCCAGCCGCCGGCGGGCCGGCGAGTCCGGCGCCCGGTTCCTGCACGCGTTCGACCAGCCCGAGATGCTCGCCGGCTCGGGAACGCTGGCGGCCGAGCTGGCCGGCCAGGTCGACGCCGACCGGGTGGTGGTGGCCGTGGGCGGCGGCGGGCTGATCGGTGGCGTGGCCGCCTGGCACCGGGGCGACCTGCCGGTGACCGGGGTCGAGACCGCAGGGTGCCGGACCATGGCTGCGGCGCTCGCCGCGGGGCACCCGGTCGAGGTCGAGGTGTCGGGCATCGGCACGGACGCCCTCGGCGCCCGCCGGGCGGGCGACCTGCCGTTCGCGTCGGCGTCGCGGTGGGTCGACGAGGTCGTCGTCGTGGCCGACGAGGACGTCGTGGACGCCCAGCGCCGCCTGTGGTCCGCCCTGCGGCTGGCCACCGAGCCGGCGGGCGCGGCCGCGCTCGCCGCCCTGACCACCGGCGCGCTGGCCGACCCGGACGAGCGGGTGGCGGTCGTGCTGTGCGGGGCCAACGTCGACCCCGGCACCCTGGCGTGAGGGCTCAGGCGTCCGGGTTGACGCCCAGCACCACCAGCCCGACGGTGTCCGACCCCGGGGAGCGGATCGTCAGCAGGTTGCCAGCCGCCGCAGGGTCCCCGGCGATGCCGTCGTCCTCGTTGCGGGTGTCGCGCTCCCCGCGGCCTGCATAGGGCTCCTCGGTGAAGACCTCGTCCGAGATGTCGTCGGGGAAGTACAGCTGGGTGGTCAGGACTTCGGCGTCGTTGATGTGCACCTTGGTGTGGACGTGCACCGCCCGGCCCCGGTACCAGCCCGGGTAGTTGGTGGCGAACTCGACGATGCCGTCTGCGTCGGCCACCTGAGAGCCCCGGAGGAACGTGGTCCCCTCCCCCGCGTCGTCCGAGCTGCCGGCGCCGTCGCTGAACGCCGAGTAGTCGCCGTCGACGTCGCAGTGCCAGACGTCCACCACCGCGCCCGGCAGGGCTGCGCACTCCTCGTCGACGACCCGGATCCCGAGCCGCAGAGGGTGGCCGGTCAGGCCCTCCGTGATGTCCCGGCGCTCCAGCCCGACGTCCGCGTAGAACGGCCCCTCGGTCTGCTCGGGCGCGAGCAGGCAGGTACCGAGGTCGGCGAAGTCGGCGGCGGTGAGCGTGGCGTCGCCGGACGCGGCGCCGGCGGCGGCCGTGGTCGAGGTCGTCGACGCACCCGCCGAGCCCCCGTCAGCGGACGGGGAGGCGGCCGGCCCGTTGTCGCCGTCTCCGCCGGCGCAGCCGGCCAGGGCGGCGCCCACCAGGGCGGCGCTGCCGGCCAGGAACCTGCGGCGGGTCGGGCCGGCCTCGGGGGTCGCATCCATGGAACGCATCACAGCACGGGATCCTGGGAATCACCGGTGACCCCGCCGCGAGCCTCCTGCTGGGCCCGGAACGTGGCCCGGCTCAGCAGGTTCGCCCCCACCGGCAGGGTCAGCACCTGGAGCGCGGCGGCCAGCAGCAGCGACGTCACGTCGTTGGGGTGGTCGAGCGTGATCGCGGCCCCCACCAGCGCGAGCACCATGCCGACCGTCGAGGCCTTGGTCAGCGCGTGCATGCGGGCCAGCACGTCGGGGAAGCGGACGACGCCCACGGCTGCCAGCAGTGTCAGCAGCGCCCCGAACAGGGCGAGGCCGGGCCCGATCACTGCCCCGACCCCTCGATGAAGCGGGCCACGATCCCGGTGCCGACGAACCCCACCAGGGTGGCCACCACCGCCACGGGGAGGAAGGCCCCCTCCCCGGTCTGCATCGCCCGCACGGCCAGGGAGCAGACGCCCACGACGATCAGGCCGTCGACGCCCAGCACCCGATCGGTGAGCGACGGCCCGAACACGAGCCGGTAGCCAAAGCCGCACGCCGCCAGCGCCAGCAGGACGAACGCCGCCGCGGTCACGACGCCAACGCCGCCACCGCCTCGGGCGATCCGAAGGCCCGCACCACGAGGTCCCGCAGCGACCAGATGTCCCGGCGCACCTCGTCGACGCTGCGGAGGTCGAGGACGTGGATCACCATCTCGGGCGGATCCCGGCTCACGTCCACCGGCATCGTCCCCGGGGTCAGCGCCACGAGCGTGGCCAGCAACGTCAGCACCTCGTCGGTGCACTCGGACAGCGGCACGCGCACCACCCCGGTGCGGATGCGGGGCCGCGGCGCCAGCACCTCCCTTGTCAGCAGGACGTTGGACACCACGAGGTCGCGACCCAGCCGCAGCAGCAACCGGGCCAGGGCCGCGGGCCGCACCACCGGCAGGTGGGACCGGCGGCGGAGGCCGGGGATGGCGACCAGCAGTGCCAGGGCCACCGCCAGGCCGCTGAGCACGTTGGCCCACGACAGCGAGCCCCAGGCCAGCAGCCAGATGGCCAGCAGCATGGCCACGAAGCCGAGCGAGCTCCTCATCCGAGCACCTCCGTGACGTACGCCTGCGGGTCGAGCAGGTCGGCGGCCGCCCGCAGGCTGAGGTCGTACAGCGGGCCGGCCGCCAGCCCCAGCCCCAGCGTCAGCGCGGCGAGGGCGGCGGTCGGCAGGACCATGAGCAGCGGGGCGCCGAACCGCTCCCCCGGGCGGGCCTGGTCGGACCCGGGCACCGGGCCGCGGGGCGCGGCCCAGAACACGGAGACCCACACCTTCATGAGCGAGTAGAGGGTGAGCAGGGTCACGGCCAGCGACACGCCCAGCACCGCGTACGACGACCGGGCCGCGGCCGCGTCCACCAGGGCGAACTTGGCGATGAACCCCGACAGCGGCGGCAACCCGACCAGGCTCAGCGCCGGCACCAGGAACAGCACGGCCAGCACCGGCGCGGTCCGGACCATGCCGCCCAGGCGGCTCAGGCGGCTGGACCCGCCCGCGTGCTCGATCAGCCCGCCCGACAGGAACAGGCCGGTCTTGGCCACGATGTGGTGCACCGTGTACAACACGGCCGCGGCCAGGCCGGCCACCGTGAACAGGCCGAGACCCATGATCATGTAGCCGATGTGGCTGACGATCTGGAACGAGAAGATCCGCTTGACGTCGCCCTGGGCGATCGCCCCCAACACCCCCACGAGCATCGTGGCGGCGGCCAGCACCAGCAACAGGGTCCCCGGTCGGGTCGAGGCGGGGAACAGCAGCGTCTGGGTGCGGATGATGGCGTACACGCCGACCTTCGTGAGCAGGCCCGCGAAGATCGCCGTCACCGGCGACGGGGCCGTCGGGTAGCTGTCCGGCAGCCAGAAGAACAGCGGGAAGATCGCCGCCTTGATCCCGAACACCACCAGCATCAGCACGGCCAGGGCGCTGCGCAGCCCGTCGGGCAGGTCGCCGATCCGCTCGGACAGCTGGGCCATGTTCACGGTCCCGGTCGAGGCGTAGACGAAGGCCAGGAGGGCCACGAACAGCACCGAGGCCAGCAGGCTGATGACCACGTAGGTCATTCCCGAGCGGACCTGGGCCAGGCGTCCGCCGAGCGTGAGCAGGACGTAGCTGGCCGTCAGCATCATCTCGATCGCCACGAACAGCGTGAACAGATCGCCGGTCAGGAACGCGGCGGCCACGCCGGCCGCCAGGATCAGGTACACGGACTGGAAGCCCACGTGGTTGCGCTCGGCGCCCGGCTGGCCGATGGCGTAGACGAGCACGGCCAGCAGCATCACGGCCGCCACCACCAGCATCAGTGCCGACAACCGGTCGGCCACCAGCGTGATGCCGAGCGGCGCCCGCCAGCCGCCGGCGCCGGTCACGACGGGGCCGTCGCGGTCAACCACCACCAGCAGTGCCACCGCCAGGCCCGTCACCGCGGTGAGCGTGGTGAGGGCGATGGCCCGCTGCACCCGCCGCGACCCGCCGAGCAGGATCGACAGCGCGGCACCGGCGATCGGCAGCAGGACCGGGAGGGGCAGGAGAACCTTCACGGGCCCACCTCCGCGGCGTCGGCGGCCACGTCGTCGACGTCGGCCTCGGCGTCGGTCCCCATGTCCTCGAGGTCGACGTCGGGGGCACCGCGGCGGGCCACGTCGCGGTCCTCCAGGTCGTCCTGGACCTCGTCGTCGCTGGTCAGCAGCCACGAGCGGTAGGCCAGCGCCAGCAGCAGGGCGGAGACGCCGAAGCTGATGACGATGGCGGTGAGCGCCAGCGCCTGGGGCAGCGGGTCCGCCACATCGCCGTCCGGCCCGTTGCCGATGATCGGCGCGTTGCCCCGGTGGCCCGAGGTCACCATCAGGATGTTGGCGCCGTGGCCGAGCAGGGCGATGCCGATGATGATCCGGCTCAGCTTGCGCTGGAGGACGAGGTAGGTCCCCAGCCCGAACAACGTGGCGGCGGTCGCGGCGAGGAGGACTGTCACGACGCCGGCACCCGGGGGTCGTCGCCGAACGACTCGAACACCATCAGCACCAGGCCGAGCACGACCAGGTAGACGCCGATGTCGAACACGAGCGCCGAGGTCACCTTCAGGTGCCCGAGCAGCGGCAGGTCGGCCTCCAGGGCGGCGCTCTCGAGCACCGCCCCGCCGAACACCAGGGGCACGATGGCCGTCGTCACGGCCACCAGCAGGCCGGCGCCGAGCACGGTCCAGGGGTGGGCCCGGGACAGGCTGCGGACGTCGTCGATGCCGCCCGCCACGTAGCGCAGGGCGACGGCGGCGCCGGCGACGATGCCGCCGACGAACCCGCCACCGGGCTGGTTGTGGCCGGCGAACAACAGGTACACCGACCCGACCATCACCGCCGGGAACACCAGCCGGACGGCCACGTCCACCACCACCAGGTGGCGGACCCGCAGGCTGCGGTCGGCCCCGTCGCCCCGCGCACCCGGGCGTCGCCCCGCCCGGGCCAGGGCGACGATGCCGATGCCCGCAGCGGACAGGACGGTGATCTCGCCCAAGGTGTCGAAGCCGCGGAAGTCCACCAGGATCACGTTGACCACGTTGCGTCCGTCGCCGTCGGGCACCGCCCGCTCGACCATCTCGCCGGAGATCGGCTCGGCGTCGCGGCTGCCGGACGCGGTCAGGGCCAGGGCGAACACAGTGACGCCGACCGCCACCGCCACGGCCGCCCGCACCGCCCGCCGGCCGTTCGGCGCCCGGCTCTCGAACCGGTCGGGCAGGCGCCGCAGCACGAGCACGAACAGCACGGTGCTCAGTGTCTCGATGGCCACCTGGGTCAGCGCCAGGTCGGCGCCGCCCTGCACCACGAACAGGCCCGCCATCGCGTAGCCGGTGGCCCCGACCAGCAGCGCCGCCGAGAACCGCCGGTGCACGGCCGCGGCCGCCACCGCGGTGACAAGCAGCGCCGCGCACACGGCGACGTGGCCAGCCGAGCCCACCAGCGACGGCCACCCGGGCCAGCCGCCGCCGGCCACCAGCGCGCCGGTGGTGAGCAGCGCCGCGGTGGTGAGGATGACGCCCGCGTAGGTGGGCAGCGAGCCGTTCTGCACGACGGCCGTGAGCCGGTCGGCGCCGACGTTGACGCCCCGGAGGATCGCCCGGTAGCCGGCGGCGCCGCTGGGCAGGCGCCCGCCCGCGGCCAGGACGGGGGCGAGCCGGTCGTGGGCCGCGAACAGGGCGGCGCCGCCGGCCAGCGCCACGGCCGAGAGCGCGAGCGGCAGGTTCAGGCCGTGCCACAGCGCCAGATGGACCGGCTCGACCCCGGGATCGAGCGCCCGGGCCGCGCCGCCCGCCCACCGGTCGACGAGGGCCGGGGCGATGCCCAGCACCAGCGTGAGCCCCGCGAGCAGGGCGGCGGGCGCCAGGAACGCGGGCGCGGGCGGTGGGATCTGGGACGGTTCGCTCGTGCGGTCCCTGTCCCCGCCGAGGCCGAGGGCGCCCCACGCGAAGCGGAGGCTGTAGGCGGCGGTCAGCGTCGACCCGGCCACCACCAGGGCCAGTACCAGGCCGGACCACGGGAACGGGCCCTCGGCCAGGGCCACGAAGTCCTCCTCCTTGGCGATGAAACCGAACGTCAGCGGCACGCCCGCCATCGAGGCGGCCGACACCACGGTCACGACCGCCACCGGCCGCCAGCGCCGGCCGACGGGGTGGAGGCGGCGCAGGTCCCGGGTCCCCGCCTGGTGGTCCACGATGCCGACGACCATGAACAGTGCCGCCTTGAACAGCCCGTGGGCCAGGACCAGCGCGCACCCCGCCACCAGGGCCGGGGCGGTGCCGATGCCGAGCAGCACGATCATGAAGCCGAGCTGGGACACCGTCCCGAAGGCCAGCAGCAGCTTGAGATCGTGCTGGCGCAGCGCCCGCAGGCCGCCCGCCACCATCGTGACCAGGCCGACGGACACGACCAGCGGTCGCCACACGGCCACGCCGGCGAAGGCGGGGGCGAACCGGCCGACCAGGTAGACGCCGGCCTTCACCATGGTCGCCGAGTGCAGGTAGGCGCTGACGGGGGTCGGGGCGGCCATGGCGCCGGGCAGCCAGGAGTGGAACGGGTATTGCGCCGACTTGGTGAAGGCGCCGACCAGCACCAGCACCAGCCCGACCGTGACCGCGGTGCCGCCGGGCGGGTCGGCCAGCACCGCGCTCATCCGGTAGGTCCCGGCGGCCTGGCCGATCAGCACGAAGCCCGCCAGCATCGCCAGCCCGCCGGTGCTGGTGACGAGCAGCGCCTGCAGCGCCGCCGCCCGGGCCCGGCTCGACGTGTGCTCGTTGCCGATGAGCAGGAACGACGTGAGGGAGGTCAGCTCCCAGAACCCGAACAACAGGATCAGGTTGTCGGCCAGGACCAGGCCCAGCATCGAGCCGGCGAACAGCGCCAGCAGCCCGATGAGGCGGCCGACTCCCTCGCCGGACGGTGGGAGGTAGCGGGCGGAGTAGGCGAAGATGAGCACCCCGATCCCGGAGATGAGCAGGACGAAGAGCGCCGCGAACCCGTCGAGGCGCAGGTCCACGTTCACATCCAGCGCCGGGACCCACGCCACGGCCTGGGCCACCGCGTCGCCACCCAGCACGCCCGACGCCTCCGCGGCCAGCCACACGAGCGTGGCGGCGGCGGGCAGGGCCGCGATCGCGAGCGCGCCGCGCTGCGCCCTCCGCCCGGCTGCCAGGATGCCGAGGCCGGCGGCGGCATGGGCGAGGACGAGCGCGATCACGGGGCGTCCCTCACTCCGGTGACTCCTCTGCGGGGGTGTCCGCCGCGGGGCGGACGGGGCACGACGACGGCTTCTGTCAGCGGGCCCGGCGGGGCGGCCCGCGGCGGCGGAGCGGGCTCGCCCCGCGCGGCCCTCCACCGGGCGCCGGCCCCGGCAGGAGCGGCACCGGGCGCGACCCGAGCCCGGCCAGCACGGCGGCGGCGACCGCGGCCACGACGGCGAGCACGCGGGCGGGCGACCGCAGCTGGTCCGCCGAGCCCTCACGCACGCCGTGGACCGCGGCACCGGCATCCGACCACACGACCTCCGCCCCGGTCCCGGCCTCGCCGGCGGGCGCCGCGCCGCCACGGCCGGCCCCCAGCAGGCCCAGGGCCGCGAGAGCGACCACCAGCGACGGCACCACCAGGCGCGGGAGGCGGGCGGACATCACCCGCCGAGGCTACCGGGCGGCCTCGCGGGCGGTGTCGGCCAGGACCGACGGCGCCGCGGCCGCCACCGCGGGAGCGTGGTCGGCCAGCACGCCGGCGACGGTCGGGACCTCGCGCACGTCGAGGGCCAGGCGGGGGCGGCGGCCGAGCATGGCGTGGAGGCGGTCGGCCACCCATCGGGGGTCGTCGTAGCGCAGCCGGCCGGACCCGCGGCCCCGGGCCAGGAACGCCGCCCACCGGGCCCGGTCGGCGGGGTCGAGCGCCGCCGCCGCGCGGTCGCCGGCGGCCATCGCCCGGTGGAACGCGTCCTCGGCCTCGCCGCCCACGAGCGTGCCGTCGAGCAGCAGCTCCCAGCCGGCGTGGCCGACGGCTCGGGCGGGCCCCGACCCGAGGCCGTGGGCCGTCAGGTCCCGGCGCAGGTCGCCGCTCCCACGCCGGAACTCGGGCAGGGCGTGGAACGCGGCGTCGGCCCGCAGGTGGCAGGCGATCCCCTCGCCCAGGCGGCCGCCGATGCCGGCCCGCCGCAGCCGGATCCCGGCCATCGGGGCCAGGTCGGGCAGGACCGCGCCGAGCACGAAGTCGACGTCGGGGCCGGTGGCCAGGGCGACGTGGGCGTGCCCGAGGAAGTTCACGCCGCCTCGGCCGCGGGCGGGGGAAGGGACACGGGCTCGGCCGCCCGGCGCCGGGCGAACCCGAGCGCGTCGGCGGCCAGCACCGCCAACGCCGCCCACACCAGCACGAACCCGGCCAGCCGCGCCGGGGGCAGGGCCTCGCCCAGCAGGGCGACGCCGCACACCAGCTGGAGCGTGGGCGTCAGGTACTGGAGCAGCCCCAGCAGGGACAGCGGGATCCGGCGGGCGGCCACGCCGAACAGGATCAGCGGGACGGCCGTCACCGCTCCGAGCGACACGAGCAGCAGATCGCGGCCGGCGCTGCCGTGGCCGAGTGCGCCGGTCCCCCGGACCTCGAGGACCACCAGGGTGGTCGCGGCCACCGGCAGCAGCACCAGGGTCTCGGTCGCCAGCGAGGTCACGGCCCCGACCGGGACGGCCTTCTTGAGGAAGCTGTAGGCGGCGAACGTGCTCGCCAGCACCAGCGCCACCCACGGGACCCGGCCGTAGGCGAGGGTCAGCACCGCCACGGCCACGGCCCCGAGCCCGATCGCCGCCACCTGGAGACGGCGCAGGTGCTCGCCGAGCACGACCACGCCGAGCGCCACCGTGAGCAGCGGGTTGATGTAGTAGCCCAGGGCCGCCTCCACCACGTGGCCATGGTTGACCGCCCAGATGTAGACGAGCCAGTTGGTCCCGACCAGGACCGCGGCGGCCGACAGCCGGGGCAGCGCTCCCTGGGTGGCCCGGACGCCGGCGAACCAGTGGCGCTCCCGCCGGATCGCCAGCAGGGCCACGACCACGACGAACGCCCAGACGATGCGGTGGGCGAGGATCTCGCCGGCACCGACCTCCTCCAGCTGGTGGAACACTAGCGGGAACCCGCCCCATAGCGAGTACGCGACGACACCGGCCAGCGACCCCGCGCGCTGGTCGTTCCGGTCGTGGTCGGCGGGCTCGGCGATGGCGGCGGCGTCGTGGCTGGACACGAACCGCCGACGCTACCGGCGAGCCGTCGCCGCCCCTCCCGGAGTTTCGGTCAGCCGGCGCGTGCGCCGGCTCTGGCGGCGCAGCCTTAGCCGGCCAGCTCCCGCACGGCCGCCGCCACCTCGTCGGGCGCCTCCAGCGGGGGCCAGTGCCCGACGTCCGCCAGGCGCAGCAACGGCGCGTCCGGCAGGCGCTCGGCCAGGCGTTCGGCGACGTGCCCGCCGGAGACCGGGTCGAGCTCGCCCCACACGAACCGGTACGGCATCGGCTGGGCTTCGAGCGCCGCCCGCCACCGGTCGGCGTTCTGGCGGCGGTCGGCGACGTAGTGGAGCAGCTCGTGGGCCTGGAGGTTGCCGCCGTCGTGGGCCAGCGCCTCCCACATGCCGTGGACCTCGGCGTCGGTCATGGGCCGGCGGGTGCCCCACGTGATGCGGATGCCGCCTCCGAACAGCTCCTCGGTCATGGCGGCCACCACCTCCCGGCCGTGCTCCGGATCGAGCAGCATGGCCTGGCCCGGCGTGGGCCGGTGGAGGTCGGGATAGAGGCCGCCGTTGGTCCACACGACGCCGGTCACCGTGGCGGGCCGGTCGCCGGTCGCCTCGATCTGGCGGGCCAGCAGCTCCTGGCCGACGGACACGCCGTAGTCGTGGGCCAGCACGACGGTCTCGGTGACCCCGAGCGCCCGCCAGGCGGCCTCCACCGCGTCGGTGGCGCCGTGGATCGAGTACGGGTGGCCGACCGGCTTGGCCGAGGCGCCGAAGCCGGGGAAGTCGGGCGCCACGATCCGGACCCCGTCGAGCCGCTCCAGCACCGGCACGACGTCGAGAGTCGAGGCCGGATACCCGTGCAGGTACGTGACGACCGGCCCGTGGCCCTCGTCGTGGACCGCCAGGCGGACGCCCCCGCCGTCCACCGCGACCGCCCGGTCCGCCCACTCCCCGAAGGTGACCATGGGCGGGCAGCGTAGGTGCGGACAGCGCGGCGTGGGGCCGCCGAGGCGGTCCCGGTCCTGGGGGACATCGCCGGCGGCCCGCGAACGAAGTTGAGGCGGCGAGGGGAATCGAACCCCTGTACAGGGCTTTGCAGGCCCTTGCCTAAGCCACTCGGCCACGCCGCCGTGAGCGGTCCACCATAGCCAACGGCCCCGGGCCGCCCGCGAACGGATCGGGGCCCGGCAGCGTCAGACGGCGGCCGCGTACTCGGTGGCCTCGAGGGCCCGGAGGGCGTCGAACCGGGCCCGCAGCTCGGCCCGCCGGCCGGGGTCGTGGGCCAGGTTGACCAGCTCGTGCGGATCCTCCCGGAGGTCGTACAGCTCGTGCTCGTGGTCCTCGAACGCGGCGTCCGGGCCGTAGAGCATGGGCGTCGGCCTGCCGGACAGGTCGTCGTTGGGCAGGCCCCCGCCGACGCCGAAGTAGCGGGCGTACTTGTAGCGCCCGTCGAACGTGGCCCGGATCTGCCAGCGGGTGTTGCGGATGTTCACGGTGTGGGCGGTGGCGTGGCAGAACAGGACCTGGTCACGCACCGACGCCGACGGGTCGGCCAGCACCGGGTCGAGGTCGACGCCCCGCATCCCGGGGTCCGGCTCGACGCCCGCCAGCCCGCAGATGGTCCGCGCCAGGTCGACGTGGCTGGTGAGCGCCAGCGTCGTGGCCCCCTCCGCCGTGACTCCGGGCGCCCGCACGACGGCCGGCACCTTCATGATCTCGTCGTAGACGAACGGTCCCTTGGACCGCAGGCCGTGGGAGCCGCACATGTCGCCGTGGTCGGACGTGAAGACGATGACCGTGTCGTCCCACGCGCCCGCCGCCTCCAGCGCGGCCAGCACGGTGCCGAGCGAGTCGTCGGCCAGCTGGTGGAGCCGCACGTAGTAGTCGAGGTGGCGGCGCCATGACCGGGGGTCGGCGGGGTCGACGAAGCCCCAGATGCCGTGCTGCTGGTCCCAGCGCCACTGCCGCTGGCACGCGGGCTTGGAGATGAGGTCGTCGTCGAAGTTCTCGGGCAGCCGCTCCACGACCTCGGGGTAGTCCTCGTCGTAGGCGGGCAGCACGTCGCCGCCGTCCATCCACTTGGACGCGGCCAGCAGCTCCCGGGCGACCCGCAGCTCGTCGGGGTGCTCCGACTGATAGGCGGGCTGGTCGATCGGGAACCACATCACGTCGTGCGGGTTGACCAGCGCCACGGTCAGGAACCAGGGCCGGTCGAGGGTCGTGGCGTTCTCGGTCAGCCAGTGGGCGGCGTTGTCGGCGATGACCGGGTCGAAGTGCACGCCGGTGCCGGCCCAGCCCATGAAGTGCTGGTCGTTGCCCTCCCAGTCGCTGTAGCCGTAGGCCTCCATCGGCGGCGTGGGCCCGTAGCTGAGGTGCCACTTGCCGATGTAGCTCGAGCGGTAGCCGGCGTCCCGCAGCACCGATCCGATCGTCGGCGTGGCCGTGTCGAGCGACGCGTGCCACGGGAACACGGTGTTGTCGACCACGCCGTGGTCGGGCACGTGCAGGCCTGTGTGCATGGTGGTGCGCGACGGCGAGCACGGCGACGAGTGGGTGTAGTGGTTGCCGAGGCTGAGCCCCTCGGCCGCCAGGCGCTCGCGCCACGGCAGGCGGACCGTCGGCGGCAGCCAGCGCCAGTCGCGCTCCTGGTCCGACACGACGAAGAGGATGTTCGGCTGTTTCTGACGGTCCGTCACATCCGGAGTGTGCCACCTTCGCCCCGGGCCGGACGAGCCGGACGAAGCCCTTGCCCATCAAACGTTCGTTTGAGAAGCTGCGACGCATGGAGACGCCGGCGCCACCCTTCGACATCGACGTGCTCGACCCCCGGTTCTACGACGAGCCGTGGGATGCCTACCGCTGGCTCCGCCGGCACGCCCCGGTCTGGTGGGACGCCCGCAACGAGCTGTGGGTCGTGTCCCGCCACGAGGACGTCAGCCACATCAGCCGCCACCAGGAGCTGTACTCCGCCGCCCAGGGCGTGCGCCCCAAGGTGGCCGCCCCCCTGTCGATCATCTCGATGGACGATCCCGAGCACACCCGCCAGCGCCGGCTGGTCAGCAAGGGCTTCACGCCGCGCATGGTCCGCCAGCTGGCGGACCACATCCGCGACCTGTCGAACCAGATCATCGACGACATCGCCGAGCGGGGCGAGTGCGACTTCGTCACCGATGTCGCCATGCACGTGCCGCTGATCGTCATCGCCGAGCTCATGGGCCTCGACCCCGACCAGCGCGAGCAGCTCTACCGTCAGAGCGACGCCATGATGGCCGGGGACGGCCACACCGACCCGGACGACCCGGTCCTGGTGAACGCGGCCGCCGCCGGGGCCGGGTTCGCCGCCACCTGCGTCGAGCTGATCGAGGCACGCCGGGCCGACGGCTCGACCGACGACATCATCGGCATCCTCACCCACGCCTTCGACGAGGGTGCGCTGGCCCGCGACGACGGCGCGGCCGCCGTTGCCACCGACGAGGAGCTCAGCCACGACGAGCTGATCATGTTCCTGATCCTGCTGGTCGTGGCCGGCAACGAGACCACCCGCAACGCCCTGTCCGGCGGGCTGGTGGCCTTCACCCGGTTCCCGGACCAGCACCGCAAGCTGCTCGAGCACCCCGAGCTGATGGATCTCGCGGTCGAGGAGATCGTCCGCTACGTCAGCCCGGTCATGTCGTTCATGCGGACGGTCACCGAGGACCACAGCCTGCGGGGCGTCGATCTGAAGGCCGGCGACCGGGTGTTCATGCTCTACCAGTCCGCCAACCGGGACGAGGAGGTGTTCGAGGACCCGGACGAGTTCCGCATCGACCGCGACCCCAACCCCCACCTGGCCTTCGGCATCGGCACCCACTACTGCCTGGGGGCCAACCTGGCAAGGGCGGAGATCGGGGTCGTGTTCACCGAGCTGTTCGCCCGGCTGCGCGACATCCGGGCGGCGAGCGACGGCCCGCCCGACCGCGGCGACTCCAGCCTGGTCCTCGCCCTCAACAGCCTCCCCGCCGTGTTCACGCCCGAGCGCCGCCGGGAGGCGGCAACAGCTCCGTGAGCGCTCCCCAGCTCACCGAGCCGGGTGCGGCCGGGCAGCGGGGACGCATCCTCGACGCCGCCCTCGCACTCGTGAGCGAGCTGGGGGCGGCCGGGACCCCGATGCGGCGGTTGGCCGCGGCCTGCGAGATCAACGTCGCCACGATCTACCACTACTTCCCGTCCAAGGCCGACCTGCTCCGCGCCCTCATCGAGGAGCGGCGCTACGGCGAGCGGATGGCGACCGAGGACCCGCCGGCCGACCCGGCCCTCCCGCCGGCCGAGCGCCTGGAGGCGTTCTTCGCCTGGCTGGCGGCGCGCACGCTGGAGGAGGATGCGATCCTGCGCCTGCTGGTGGGCGAGGGACTGCACGGCAACGAGACGGCGCAGCAGTCGGCGCGGACGCTCGTCGACGCCACCGACGCCGCGGTCGCCGGCTGGCTGGAGGCGGGGTTCCCGGAGCTGGCGGTCCCGCCGCCCGTCGGCTCCCGGCTGGTCCGCGGCGCGCTGCTGGCGCTCGTCACCGAACACCTCGCCACCGGCGCCGGGGATCCGGACGCGTACGGCCGAGCCCTCGCCGCCGTGCTCGTCAGCCCGCCCGGGCCATGACCGTGAACACCGCCCCGGCGGGGTCCTGGACCACGGCCAGGCGCCCCACGTGGGGCAGGTCGAACGGCGGCACCGACACCGTGCCGCCCAGCTCGGCGACCCGCGCGGCGGCCGCGTCGGCGTCGGCCACGGCGAAGTGCACCATCCAGTGGGGCGGGACGTCGTCCGGCCACTGCTCGTTCATGCGGACCATGCCGGCGACCGGCCGGGTCCCGCCGGGCGGGGTGAACTCGGTGTAACTCGACGCGTCGCCGAACGGGTGGGTCTCCCCGGACCAGCCCAGCACGGCGCCGTAGAAGGCCTTGGCCCCCTCGACGTCGCGGCACGCGAGCTCGATCCAGCACAGCGCCCCCGGCTCGTCGACGACGTCGGCGCCCACATGGTCGCCGGGCTGCCACAGCGCGAGCGCCGCGCCCTGGTCGTCGGCCACGACGGCGAGGCGGCCGGCCGTCGCGATGACCATCGGGCCGGCCAGCACCGCCCCGCCCCGGTCGGCGGCGAGCCCGGCGGCCGCCTCGAGGTCGGCCACGGTGACGTAGGCGACCCATCGCGGCCCCGGACCGGTCAGCGGGCTCAGACCGGCCACGTCGCCGTCGCCGAGGCGGAACATGCGGTAGTCGTCGCTGTCGCCGTCGGTCTCCCAGCCGAACACGTCGCGGTAGAAGGCGGCGGCGCGATCGAGGTCGGGGGCCTCGAGGTCGACCCACGACGGCGTGCCCGGTGCATAGGTACGTGCCGAACCCACCGGGCGACAGTACGCCAACGGCCCGACGCCGGCGGCCCGGCCTCAGGGCTTGCGGCCGACGCCCACGTAGAGCGGGTTGGTCCAGCCCTCCGGCGGCACCGGCGGGTCCGGCTGTCGCCACTGGTCGACCTGGACGACACCCGGGTCGACCAGCTCCAGCCCGTCGAAGAACTGCGCCACCGCCGCGTGGGTGCGGGGCACCCATGGCTCCTCCATCGCCTCGTTGAGGTGGACGGCCGCGGCCTCCATGGCCTCCGGCATGATGTCGATGGCGAGGTGGGACAGCGCCAGGTAGCTGCCCGGGGGCACGGCGCCGAGCAGCGTCCGCACCATGGCGCAGGGGTCGTCGCCGTCGCGGAAGTGGTGGAGGAGCCCGACGAGCATCAGCGCCACCGGCTGGCCGAAGTCGAGCGTGTCGGCCGCCCGCCGCAGGATGGCGTCGCCGTCCCGGAGGTCGCCCTGGACGTAGACGGTGTCGCCTGCGTCCGCGCTCTGCAGCAGGTGGTGGGCGTGGGCCAGCACGATCGGGTCGTTGTCGACGTAGACGATGCGGGACTCGGGCGCCTCGCCCTGGGCCACCGGTCCGACGTTGTTGGCGTTGGGGATGCCGGTGCCGACGTCGAGGAACTGGCGGATGCCGGCTTCGTGGGTGAGGTACCGCACCGACCGCCCGAGGAAGGCCCGGTTCGCCTGCACCTCGGACCGGACCTTGTCCATGCCGCCGGCGGCGGCGGCCGCGGCCTCGGCCGCCTCGCGGTCGACGGCGAAGTTGTCGGTGCCGCCGAGCATGTAGTCGTAGACGCGGGCGGCGTGGGCCACGGACGTGTCGATCTCCGGCGGGAGCGTGGACTCGGCCATGACCGCCGAGTATCCACGGCTACCCCGGGTACGGCAAGGCGCCCACGGCGGGCGTCAGGGGAACCGCACCGCGACGTCGCCCTGGCCGCGGAACAGCGCCAGGACGCCGGCGGTCTGCTCGATCGCGGTGCGCTGGCGCTCGCCCAGCGGTGTGAAGGTCTCGACCGTCACCTCCAGGCACGACCCGACCACCCGGGCGTGCCACACGCCCACCGGGTGGCCGGTCATCAGCACCAGGCCGGGGGCGCCGACGGGACGCCAGAGGGCCCGCTGCAGCGAGCGGTCCGGCACCAGAGTCGATCGGTCCCGCTGGGCCAGGAAGGGGTCGCCGGCGGGCAGGAGCCGGGCGCCGCCGGCGAGGGGCGGGTCCCGCAGCTCCTCGAGGTCGGCCACGAGGGCCCAGGCCGGCGCGCCGTCCAGGCGGACCTCGATCAGCTCGTCGCCGAGGTCGAGGAACCGGTCGCGGGCCTCGACCGCCCCGATCCCGCTCCAGGAGGCGAAGTGGCGGGGCGCGACAGGACCGTAGGCGTGGACGAACCGCCGGGCCAGCTCGACCCGGGCCGAGCGGACGTCCCCTCCGAGCGGCTCGCCGAGCCAGATGTCGGTGGCCGTCAGCATCTGGCGGGAGCCCTGGGGCCAGCCGTAGCAGAAGATGCCCGCCGTCCCGGCCAGCGCCAGCAGCGGCTCGGGCACGTGGTGCACGTCGCAGGCGTCGCACCAGGGCTCGAGCTCGGGCGCCAGCCGGCCGTGGAGGGCCTCGCTCAGCTCGCCCTTGGTGCGGGGCTCGGCGTCGGCCAGCACGGCGGCGAGCACGCCGATCACCGCCCCCAGCGCCTCCCGGGCGGCCCAGCCGGGGGCCTCGATGGCGGCCCACGCGGGGCCCAGCTGCTCGCGCAGCGATGCCTCGTCCGCCGCCAGGGCCCCCGGCCCGAACACGCCGGCGTCGCTGCGGGGCACCACGTGCGGCATGCCTCGCAGCCCGACGATGCGCAGCAGCGACCGGTCGTCGTGGAGGGCGTCGTCGACGTCGCGCGGCCTGAGCTTGGCCACGCGGGCCGCCAGCGACAGGGCGGCCGTGCCCGGGGGCGCGTCCTGGACGCCGACCACCGCCGCGGCGTCGAGCAGCCCGCCGGCAGGCAGGCGCTCGTGCAGGTGATGGGCGGATACGCGGTAAGCGACGGCTTGGTCTGCCGTCACCCTGCCCCCAGAGCGAGTGCGCATTCCGTTGCCGACCATACGACGCACCCGGCGGCGGTGCGCCCGCTGTCGCACCGCGTGCCCGCCCGACCGCGCTGGGAGCTCGCGGGGCCCTCAGCCCCCGGCCGTACGGGACCGGACGTGCCGCGCGAGCGCCGCAACGTAACCCTCGGTGGCGCGGGCCTGCTGGCGGCGCGCCACCGGTCCGCCCAGGCGCACGAGCGGGTGGCGCGGCCGGGAGAAGGCGTACACGTCCGCCCGCACGGTCCCGCCGGCGTCGCGCTCGACGACGAACGCCTCCTCGCCGCTGGCCGGGTGGACGGGCAGCGTGCCGTACCCGAACCCGACCCGGTCCGGCCCGTCGACCGCCCACACCACCCGGCAGGTCGCGATCACGTGGACGGCGGGCGCCAGCGGGACGTCCACCAGGACCTCGGTGCCCTCGGCCACGGCCGCGTCGTCGGGCAGCACCCGGAACCCCTGGCCCCGGTGCAGTACAAAGGCCTGCAGGCCCTCGGCCGCGGCCGCGAACACGGCGTCGCCCTCCCCCAGCGTGCGGGTGACGCGCGCGTGGTGGTAGCCGGCCGGCAGGCGGTCGGCGTCGGCGGTCGCCCCCACCTCGGGATAGGTCAGCGGCGCGCCGGCCACCTCCGCCAGGATCTGGGCCAGGCGAGCCTCGGGGGGCCGTCCGAACAGGAACACGTCCTCAACGCTCCCACAGGAGACGACGGTAGGGTCAGACGCCATGAAGTGCCCGGTGTGCGACGTCGCCCTCTCGATCTCGTCCCGCGAGGGCGTGGAGATCGACTTCTGCCCGCAGTGCCGCGGTGTGTGGCTCGATCGCGGCGAGCTCGACAAGGTCATCGAGCGGGCGTCCGCGGCCATGGCGACGACGCGAGGCCGCGAGCGCCGCGACGACGCGCCGCAGCCTCGCTACGAGGACGAGCGCCGCTACGAGCGCGAGCGCTACGACGACCGCGACCGCCGCTACGACGACCGCGACCGCCGCTACGACGGCCGGGACCACCGGTACGACGAGCGCTACGACAAGCGCCGGAAGAAGAAGCGGTCGTTCCTCGACGACCTGTTCGAGTTCGACTGAGGCGCCGCTAGCCGAGCTCGTGGAGGGCGGCCCGGAGCGACTCCAGCTCGCCCACCACGCCGTCCAGCTCCGCGTCCAGGGCACCGGCGCCGGTCGTGCCCAGCGCCACCTCGGCCGCGCTGGCCACTGCCGCGCCGAGTCGGGCGTCGAGCAGGGCCAGGCGCTCGTCGGTGTCGTCGAGGGCGTTGAGCAGCCGCTGGACCGAGGCGAACCGCTGGGCCAGGACCGCCTCAAGCTCGTCGTCGCCCTCGGTCCGCCGCGCCCGCTTGTAGTCGTCGACAACCCGGTCCGGGTCGAGCGTCGCCAGCGTGCGTTCGATCTCTCCGGCCCGCGCGGCCGTGTCCCACACCGCCAGCACGCCGGCGTCGAGCCGCTCGCCGGCCGAGACCAGCTGGTCCCGCACCGGTCCCTCCCGCACGCCGGCGAGCAGCGCCGCGAACCGCCGGCGGGCGTCGAGGGCGTCGGCCACCGACGGCGCGAAGCGGGGCGACACGGCGGCGGGGTCGACGTGGGCCAGGGGGTCCGGCGGCGGTCGCCGGCGTCGCAGCATGACCCCGGACCCTACCGGGTGCCCCCTCGTTGGAAGGTGAGCCGATCGGTCACGTCATTCCGGCCACTGTGGTCTGTGCTTCCCGCTCTTGCTGCTTCGCAGCGGGCCGCTCGGGCCACGGCCGCGCCTGTCGGCGCAACCTCAGTCGGCCGTCGCGTCGTAGCGCATGGCACCGACCACGTTGCCGGACGGGTCGGCGAACCACACCAGGTCACCGATGCCCGAGAGCGTCGTCTTTTCCATCAGCACCTCGCCCCCGTTGGCCCGGACCGCGGCGGTGACCGCGTCGACGTCGTCGACGGCGACCGTGCACTCGAAGCCGGTGGTGGGCCGGCCGGGGGCGAGGTCGCGGCGGGCCTGAAGGGCGGCCGCGTTGGCCGGCGGAGTGCCGTCGGCCGTGTGGATGTGGAAGAACTCGGGCGGCCCCCACGCCTCGAACGTCCAGCCGAACACGGCTCCGTAGAACCGGCGGGCCGCGGTCATGTCGTCGGCGTTGATGGCGAAGTGGGCGAGGTGCCCCGACGGAACGGTCATGGGGCGACTGTACGGACCCGCCCAACTGGCGCACCGCCGCCGGTGCGGCGGAAGATGTCGCGGATGCGACAGGAGGGCGAGCCCCTGGCCCGCGGGTACGCGGTGACCCACCCGCCGGGCACCGTCGCACTCCCCCAGCCGCCGGGCTGGCACCAGCTGCTGCTGGCCACGACCGGCGTGCTCACGGTCGAGGCCGGCGCCGGCACCTGGGTGGTCCCGCCCCAGCGGGCGGTGTGGGTGGCCGACGGGGTCCCTCACCGGCTGGTGATGACGGGCCGGGTCCGGGTCCGGGCGCTGTACCTGGCCTCGACCGTGGACGTGCCGGCGGGCCTCGCCACCGGCTGCCGGGCGGTCAACGTCCCGCCGCTCCTGCGGGAGCTGGTCGACCACGCGGTCCGCCGCGCCCCGCTGTGGGCCGACAGGCCGGCCGACGCCCGGCTGGTCGGGGTCGTGCTCGACCAGCTGGAGACCCTGCCCGCCGCGCCGCTCCAGCTGCCGTGGCCCCGCGACCCGCAGGCCGCGGCGGTCGCCGACGCGCTGGCGTCCGATCCGGGCAGCGGGGACCCCGTCGACCGCCTGGCCCGCGTCGCCGGGGCGGGTCGCCGCACGGTCGAGCGACGGTTCCGGGCGGAGACCGGGATGAGCGTCGGCGAGTGGCGCCAGCGCGCCCGGCTGGTCGCCGCGCTGCGGCTGCTGGCCGCGGGCGAGTCCGTCAGCCAGGTGGCCGCCGCGGTCGGCTACAGCACCCCGAGCGCGTTCGGCGCCATGTTCGTGCGACAGATGGGCACGACGCCCGGCCGCTACTTCGCCCCCGAGAATGCGGCCGGTCTAGCCTCTAATGCGAATGCATGAGGGGACCGCCGCGACGCCCACCGCCGATCGCCTGATCAGCGCGGCCGAGCAGCTGTTCGCGACCCACGGCATCGACGGCATCAGCCTCCGGGAGATCAACCGGGCGGCCGGGGCGCGCAACGGCTCTGCCCTCCAGTACCACTTCCGCGACCGCGACGGCCTGCTGCGGGCGGTGATGGTCAAGCACGGCCGCGAGGTCGAGGCCCGCCGCCACGCGATGCTCGACGCCTACGAGGCCGACGGGCAGGCGAACGTGCGGGCGCTGGCCGGCGCGCTCGTCCGGCCGCTTGCGTCCAAGCTCGACGACCCCGACGGCGGGCCCCACTACCTGCGCATCCTCGCCGACCTGATGAACCGGCCCCGGCCGGTGATCAACCCCGCCGATCGCGACGACCCCCGCTCCAGCATCTACCGCTGGCGCACCCTCGTCGGCAGCCTGTTGGAGGACGACGCCACCCGGCTCCACCGCCGGTTCACGGCGATCCGCTTCGCGACGGTCGAGCTGGGTCGGCGGGCCCAAGGGGCGCCCCACACCGACGACCGGCTGTTCACGGCCCACCTCGTCGACCTCGTGGCCGGCGTGCTCACCGCGCCGCTGTCGGACGAGACCCGCCGGCTGGCCGCCTCGCGCCCCCGCGGCGCAGGATCCTCGGCATGACCGAAACGGATCAGGAGGTCGGCGCCGACCTCGTCGACCTGGCCGCCCTCGGCCGCTGGATGGATGGCCGGGGCCTCCCGCCCGGCGAGATCACCGGTGCCGAGGTGCTGGCCGGCGGCACCCAGAACCTGCTGCTGCGGTTCGACCGCGGCGGCCACACCTACGTCCTGCGGCGGGGGCCGCGGCACCTGCGGCGGCTCAGCAACAACGTCATGCGGCGCGAGGCCCGGGTCCTGCAGGCGCTCGCCGGCAGCGACGTGCCCCACCCCGGCTTCGTGGCCGGGCCGGGCGAGCCCGAGGAGGGCGTGGCCGGCGACGCGGTCTTCTACCTGATGGCGCCGGTCGAGGGGTTCAACCCCGCGTCCGGGCTGCCGCCGCAGCTGGCCGACGTCCCCGACGCGGGCCGGCAGATCGGCCTGCACATGGCCGACGCCATCGCCGCCCTCGGCGCCGTCGACCACGTTGCGGTGGGCCTGGCCGACTTCGGCAAGCCCGACAACTTCCTGGAGCGCCAGGTCCCGCGGTGGATGGGCGAGCTCGAGTCCTACGCCGAGCTGGAGGGCTACCCCGGACCCGAGATCCCCCACCTCGACGAGGTCGGGTCGTGGCTCGACGCCAACCGGCCCGCCGACTGGCGCCCCGGCATCATGCACGGCGACTTCCACCTGTCGAACGTCATGATCGCCAACGACCGGCCCCAGGTCGCCGCCGTCGTCGACTGGGAGATGTGCACGATCGGCGACCCGCTGCTCGACCTCGGCAACATGCTGGGCACCTGGCCGATCGGCCCCGGCGGAGACACGACCGCCTTCGGCGGCGTCGGCAGCGGGGTCCCCGGCCTGCCCGCGCCCGAGGACGTCGTGGCCCGGTACGCCGAGCGCTCCGACCGCGACACGTCCGCGGTCGCGTGGTACACGGCCATGGCCTGCTTCAAGCTCGGCATCGTGCTGGAGGGCACGCACGCCCGGGCCTGCGCCGGCAAGGCCCCGACGGCGATCGGCGACCTGCTGCACGCCACGACCCTCGGGCTGTTCGCCCGTGCCCACCTCGTCATCTCGAAAGGCTGATCCCATCGTGTCGATCGACTTCACCCTCACCCCCGAGCTCGAGGACATGCGCCTCCGGGTACGGGCCTTCGTCGACGAGGTGATCAAGCCGGCCAACGCGCGCATCGCCCAGCGGACCATCGCCGCCTACAAGGACCACGGGCTCCACCCGGACCGCCACAGTCGATCTGCCGCTGTAGCGGACGGGTCTGACGGTCAGGGCGTTCCCTCGCGACCGGCGCCCTCGCGGTCGGCGCCCTCGCCGTCCGCGCCCTCGCCGTCGATGCCGTCGCCCGGGGCGACGCCTGCGGGCAGGGCACGGTCCTCACCGGACGGTGGCTCCGGCTCGCCGCCGTCGCCGCCGGGTCGCTCCTCCTCCTCCTCCTCTGTGTGCCGGCGCAGGAACCTCGACAGGCGCTTGCGAACGACCGCCGGCTCCGGCTCCGGCATCTGGCCCCGGGCGTCGAGGTAGATGGCCTTGACCGCGCCGAGGAGCGGCGTCGCGACCAGGGCGCCCGGCACGCCGGCCGCCGCGCCGCCCACGAGGGCCGCCAGCATCGTGGCCGGCGGCGACAGGTTGACCGCCCGGCCCACGATCGCCGGTTGGATCACGTGGTTCTCCAGGTTCTGGTAGGCGAGCACGAACGCCAGCGCGATCACGGCCTCCACCGGACCCTGGGTCAGCGCCAGCAGCACGAAGAACCCGCCGCCCAGGAACCCGCCGATCTGCGGGATGAGATTGGTGATGCTCGTCCACAGCCCGGCCACGGGCGCCAGCGGGATGCCGAGCACAAGACCCACGGACAGCGTCACGAGCCCCGCGAGCACCGCCACGAACAGCGAGCCGGCGAAGTAGCTGCCGAACGTCTCGTAGATGATCCGCGCGAGCCGGTCGGTGTGCTCCCGCCGGCGGGCGGGCACGAGCGACCGGAACCGTCGCACGACGATCTCGCCGTCCACCATCACCCCGAGGGCGGTGACCAGCACGACCACCGCGCTGACCACCCCGCCCAGCAGCCGCTCGCCGAGATCGGCCAGCGTGGCGTCGTCGACGTTGGCGGGGGCGTCCTCGATCCACTCCTCGACCCGGCCGGCGGCGTCGGCCTCCTCCAGGCGGGGACCGACGATCGGCCAGGTGTAGAAGTCCCGCACGGTCTGGGGCAGCTCGTCGCTGAAGTCCTGGGCTTGGCGGACCGCGGCCGGAGCCACCAGCAGCACGACGGCGGCGATCGCCAGCGCCAGGCCGGTCCCGACCAGAACGACCGCGCTGCCCCGGGTGGTGTCCCAGCGGCGCTGCACCGCGCTCACCACCGGCGACAGGGCGATGCCGACGACCGCGCCGACGCCGATGCCGGTGAGCACGTCGTCGGCGACCGAGCCCACCGCGAACACCGCCATCGCCACCAGCGCGGCGGCGGCCAGCATGAAGAACGACCACGTGTCGATGTCGACGACGAGCGGCGGGTCGGGCGACTTCGGCGTGTCGGGAACCGCATCGGGGCGCTCGTCGCCGGCCACGGGTCGTACGGTACGCCCTACCGGCGCGCCCGGTACGGTACGCGTGTGGCCGTCGACCAGCGGGAGCCGCTGCACCTCCCCGTGCGGCTGTCGAGCCGTACGGCCGTGATGGCGGTCACGATCGCGGTGCTCGCCATCCTCGCCGAGCGCATCTTCGTGGCCGCCCACCGCCCGCTGTCGTGGGCCGCGGCATCGGCCGTGGTTGCCATCCTCATCGACCCGATCGTCGACGTGCTCGACCGGCGCCTGCCCCGCATCGCCTCGGTCATCATCGCCCTGCTGGTCGTGGCCGCGGCGACCTGGGGCGTGATCTACGTGGCGGCCGACGACCTCAGCCGGGGCGTCGACCGGCTGGGCGAGGCGGCCCAGGACGCCGCCGTCGAGTTGGAGGAGCGCGACGACAGCATCGGCCAGGCGGCCCGCGACGTGGAGCTGACCCGCCGGGTGGACAGCTTCGTCGACGCCCTCGACGAGCGGGTGACCGGCGGCGACGACGTGCTGGCCTCGACGGCCGGCACCGCCCCCACCTACTTCCTGGGCGGCATCCTCACGCTGTTCCTCATGTCCTACGGCCCGCGGGTGGCCCGGTCGGCCGTGGAGCAGCTGCCGGACCCCGCCCAGCAGGAGGAGGTGACCGAGCTCGTCACCAACGCCATCCAGCGGGCGCGCCGAGCGATCTGGCTGATCGTGACCGAGGCGGTGATCGTGGGGCTGGCCGTGGCGGGCGCGGCCCGGCTGCTGGACGTGCCGGCACCCGCCGCGCTGGGCCTGACCGCCGCGGTGATGGCCGTGTTCCCCCATGTCGGCATCGTGCTCGGGTCGATACCGCTGGTGCTGCTGGTGCTCGCCCTCCGGTCGGACTCGCTGGCCCTCGTGGTCGTGGTCGTGGTCGTGGTCTGCCAGCTGTTCGACTCGTACTGGATCCGGCGGCGCATCGCCCTCTACAGCGTGCACATCGGGCTGCTCGTCCCGTGGGTGGTGGCGCTGCTCGGCTACGCCGTGTACGGCGTCGGCGGAGCCGCCTACGGGCTTGCGTTCGCTGTGTTCCTGCTGGCCGTCCTCGACCAGTTGGGCCGCCGGACCCACAGCGGCAGCTTCTTCGCCCCGCCTCCGCTGCATCCCACCCCGGCGTCGGAGCGCCTGCCAGGCTGAGCACGTGCCGAGCGACGGCCACGCCGCCCGCGAGCCCGACTACCGCTTCACGCTGGCCAACGAGCGCACGTTCCTGGCCTGGGTCCGGACCGCGCTGGCGCTGCTCGCCGGCGGCGTCGCCCTTCACTCGCTGGGCGAGTCGTTCTCGTCGTCGGCCGTGCGCACCGGGCTGGCGATCGCGGCGGTGGCGCTGAGCTTCGTGCTGACCGTGGGGGCCTACGCCCGCTGGCGGGGGGTCCAGGACGCCATGCGGACGGGCCGGCCCCTCCCCCACCCCTACCTGGCCCCGCTGCTGGCGACCGGGGTGGCGGTGGTGGCGGCGGTGGTGGGCGTGGTGCTGGTGGCCGGGTGAGCGAGCGAGGCGATCCCCGGCCCGAGCCCGACGACCCCGACGACGAGGACGCGACGCCCGGCCTGGCGGCCGAGCGCACGGGCCTCGCCTGGGTCCGCACCGCGCTGGCGGCCGCCGCGCTGGCCACGCTGGTCACTCGGGTGGGCGACGACCCGGTGTCGGTGCGGCTGGCCGCGGTCCTCGGTGCGGCGGTGGTCGTGCCGGGGGTCGCGGCGTGCGTCGTGCGCGTGGCGGCGCTGCGGGCGGGCGGCGAGGTGGCCGTCCTGCGCCGGCGGGCCGCGGCTCTGCTGGCCCTGTCCGTGGTGCTGGCTGACGCGGTGGCCCTCGTCCTCATCGCCCGCTGATCCGGACGTACCCTCGTCCGCACGCCGAGCCTGAATCGACGATTGCGGAGCGTGCCAGCGGGTAGAGGGCGACCGATGCTCGTCACCCTGCGCTCCGCCCCCGGCGTGGTGCCGCGGGCCACGCCGATCCCGCCCCCCGACCCGGGGCCCGAGCGTCCCCTGCCGGACCCGCCGGCGCCGATGCCGCCCACGCCGCCCGTCCCGGACCCGCCCGTCCCCCCCGGCCCTGCCCCCACGCCCGGCCCGATCGCCACCGGGATCCGATGAGCGCCCCCACCCTCCCCGAGGACGCCGGCCTGCGGCCGGTGCTCGACGACTTCCACGCCGCCGGGTTCACCACCGACCTGGCGGCCACCGACCAAGGCGTCTCCTGCGGCACGTGCCGCTCGGTATCTCCGGCCTGCGAGCTGCTCGTCCACCGCATCCGGCGCCTGGAGGGCGCCTCCGATCCGGCCGACATGCTGGCGGTGGTAGGCGCCACCTGCCCCGGATGCCGCTGTGACGGAACGCTGGTCCTGGCCTACGGGCCCGGCGGCGACCCGGCCCACGCCGACGTCCTGGCCGGCCTGGCGGTGCCCCAGGGCGTCGACGCCGTGGGCCCCGCGCCCGGCGAAGTGCCCTCCCACCATTCCTGACCCGGTTGAAGGTCCTGACCCGGGTTCAAGGGCCTGCGGCCGGGCGTTGCTATCGTCCACCGCCATGTCGCTGAGCTACGCCGACGCCGTCGCCGCCGTGACCGCTCCCGGCGAGCGCTTCGAGACGGCGACGATCGACGTCCGCGGCGTGCCCACCACGGTGTTCGTCAACGCCCCTGGCAGCCTGCGGGATGTGTTCGCCGGCGCCCGGGACTATGGCGAGGACACGTTCCTCGTCTACGAGGACGAGCGCTGGAGCTTCGCCGACGTGATGGCCCGGGTCGACGCTCTCGGCGCCCTCCTCGTGGAGGACTACGGGGTCGGCCCGGGCGACCGGGTGGCCGTCGGCATGCGCAACTACCCCGAGTGGGTCGTGTCGTTTGCCGCCATCACCTCGGTCGGCGCCATCTCGGTGTCGCTCAACGCGTGGTGGACCGAGGACGAGCTGTCCTGGGCGCTCGAGGACTGCGGGGCGAGGGTCCTGATCGCGGACGCCGAGCGGGTGGCGCGCACCCGGGACGCCGCCGCCGGGCTGGGCTGCTGCGTCCTCGGCGTGCGCCTCGGCGAGGGTGCGCCCGCCGGCGTCGACCGGTGGGAGGACGCCCTCCCACTCGGCCGCCCGCTCCCGGAGGTCGCGATCGACCCCGAAAACGACGCCACCATCCTCTACACCTCCGGCACCACCGGGCGGCCCAAGGGTGCGGTGTCGACCCACCGGGCCGTGGTCCACGCGCTGATGGGCTTCGGCTGCCGGGCCGCCGTCGACCGGCTGCGCCGCCCGCCGGCCGAGCCGCCACCGGGTGCGCCCCCGCCGGCGAAGCCCGCCTTCATCCTGATCGTGCCCCTGTTCCACGTCACGGGCTCGGTGCCGGTGATGCTGTCGTGCTTCGCGTCCGGCCTGAAGCTCGTGATCATGTACAAGTGGGACCCGGACAAGGCCCTCGAGCAGATCGAGCGGGAGCGGGTCACCAACTTCGTCGGGGTTCCCACCCAGAGCTGGGACCTGCTCCAGTCGCCCCGTTTCGCGGAGTTCGACACGTCCAGCCTGATCAGCGTGGGCGGCGGTGGGGCGCCGGCGCCGCCGGAGCTGGTCCGCCGGGTCTCCACGAGCTTCCGCAACGCCAGCCCGGGCATCGGCTACGGCATGACCGAGACCAACTCCTACGGGCCGCAGAACGGCGGGGCCGACTACCTGAGCCACCCCACGAGCACCGGCCGGGCCACGCCGATCCTGCAGATCGACGTGCGGGACGGGGCCGGCCGGTCGATGCCGGTCGGCGACCAGGGCGAGATCTGGTTCAAGGGCCCCAACCTGATCCGGGGCTATTGGAACCGGCCCGACGCCACGGCCGAGACCATCGTCGACGGCTGGCTGCGGACGGGCGACATCGGCCGCGTCGACGACGAGGGCTTCGTGTACGTCGAGGACCGGGCCAAGGACATGATCCTGCGCGGCGGCGAGAACGTGTACTGCGCCGAGGTCGAGGCCGCCATCTACGAGCACCCGGCCGTGCACGAGGCCGCGGTGTTCGGCGTGCCCCACGAACGGCTGGGCGAGGAGGTCGCGGCGGTGGTCGTCCCTCTGGACGGCGTGCCGGTGACCGGCGACGAGATCCGAGCCCACGTGGCCGCGCGGCTGGCTTCGTTCAAGGTCCCGTCCCGCGTCGCCGTCTGGGACCACGCCCTGCCCCGCAACCCGGCGGGCAAGGTGCTCAAGCGGGACCTGCGCGACAGCTTCGACGGTTAGGGCCGGGGCGGCGGCGCCGGGATCCGGGCCAGCGCGGAGGCGACGGGGCCGAAGCGCTCCTCGTCGCCCGCGTTCCAGTCGGCGGCGGCCCGGTCGATCTCCTCGCGGCTACGGGCGACGAAGTTCCACCCCATGACGATCCGCTCGGCGAACGGCTCGCCGCCGAGCAGCAGCGCCCGCACCGGCCCGGCTGCGGTCAGGTCAACGGCCTCGCGGCCCCGGCCCAGGTAGGCCAGCGCGCCCGGACGGACCGCGCTGTCCCCCACCGCCAGCGTGCCGTCCAGAACTACGAGGGCGTGCTCGAACGCGGGGTCGAGGGGCAGCGGGACCGTGCCGCCGCCGGTGGCGATCTCTGCGCCCAGCAGGGCCGTGTCGGCCCTGGCGGGGGACGCGGCGCCGGCCAGCGCGCCCACCAGTACCGTGATCCGGGCGGCGCCGAGCCCCACGACCGGCAGCTCGGCGTGGTGCTCGAACGCGGGCGGGCCGTGGCGGGTGCCCTCCGGCTGCGCCACCCACAGCTGGATGCCGTGCTGGCGCGACGGCTCGCGCCCGGGCGTCTCCTCGGCGTGGGCGACGCCGTGTCCTGCGGTCATGAGGTTGAGCTGGCCGGGCCGGATCGGCTGCTCGCTGCCCAGGCTGTCGCGGTGCAGCAACACGCCTTCGACTAGCCATGTGACCGTATGCAGGCCGGTGTGGGGATGGGGCCCGATGGCCATCCCGGGCGGGGCGGGCGCCGGGCCGAAGTGGTCGGCAAAGCACCACGCCCCCACCGTCCGGCGGGTGCGCCGAGGCAGCGCCCGGCGCACGGCCACGCCGCCGACGTCCGCGTGCCGGCTGGGTGTGACCTCGACCTCGGGCTCGTCCGGCTGCCCGCAGTCGGCCTCCCCGGGACGGGCGTCCTCGGCGGCCACGGGCCCACTCATGTCACGTAACCTCCACAGAGAACGAGGCCGTGAACGAGTCCCCCGGCTCGACCAGCGGGTAGCCGCCGTCGACCAGGGCGTTGACCGGCGCGGTCATCGGCTCCAGGCACACCGTGTCCCCGGCCGGGTCGGTGAAGACCTGGGCGTAGCCATAGCCGTCGCCCATCCGCAGCGTGACGGTGCGGCCGCCGCCGGCCAGGGCGAAGCGGCCGTCGCCGTCGAGGGCGTAGTGGTGGTCGAACAGCCGGTCGCCGATCGGCCGGTCCTCCTCGGGCTGGTCGTCGCCCCCGCCGGTCGGGATCCCCCGGGCGTCGAGCGCCAGGTGGCGGCGGGCCGGCAGCCGCAGCCGCACCTCGGGCCGGGCCACGCCGGGGAGCCGAAGGTAGGGGTGGTAGCCGAACGACACCGGGACCGCCCGGTCGCCGGTCGGGACCAGCGTGGTGGCCAGCCACAGCGTCGCCCCCTCGACCGCGACCGCCAGCCGCAGCTCGTGGGGGAACGGGAACGACGCCAGCAGGTCGGGATGGGCGCCGAGGTCGTAGCGGGCCTCGACGGCCCCGGGCCGGCGGGCCGCGACGCCCCAGCCGGGCCGGGCCGTCATCGTGCCGTGGATGGGCAGCCCGTTCGGGTCGGTGGCCAGGTCCAGCGCGTCGAGGTCGACCTCGACGCCGCCGACCGCATAGCGCCAGGTGGCGAGCCGGTTGGCCCACGGCGCCAGCAGCGGCAGCCCGGTGACCCGGCCGGCCCGGTAGCCGTCGACCCCGCCGGGCAGGGCGAGGAGCTCGTCCCCCTCGTGGCGCAGCGAGACGCCGAGCATCCCCAGGTCGGGCAGGAAGGTGGCGGCGAGCGTCCCGGAGGACACGGTGACGCCGGGGTCGTCGGGGTCCGGCATGAGCCCAGGCTCGCGCACGGCCCGACCGGAATCAGCCGCCGGGTGCGGCGGGCTGGGCGGGGCTCGCCGCCGTGCCGGGCGCAGCGTCGCCTGCGCCCGCGCCACCGTCCTCGGCGGCGTAGCCCGCGAGGAGGGCCTGCTCGCCGTCGCGCCGGGGGAACATCAGGGCGACGAGGGCGGCGCCCAGCAGGATGGCGATGATGCCGACGGTGTACGCCCAGTTGGCGCCGTCGAGGAACGACGACCGGGCCGCGGCCGTGATCTCGCTGGCGAACTGCGGCTGCTGCGCGGCGAGGTCGGCGGCGCTGCCGAACGACTTCACCAGCTGGGTCTGGATGCCGTCGGTCACCTTGTCCGCGTCCGGCGAGCCGGCGACGGCCGACGCCATCGCCGAGGTGTAGCCGGCCGCCAGCACGGCGCCGAGCAGGGACTGCATGATGGCGCCGCCCAGGTCCCGCTGGAGGTCGGCGGTGCCCGACGCCATCCCCGCCCGGGTCACCGGCACCGAGCCGGTCAGCGAGTGGGAGGCCGGCGTGCCGGCGAACCCGACGCCGACGCCGACGAACGCGTACGCCAGGCCGATGTGCCAGTACGGGCTGCTCTCGTCCCACAGGACGAGCATGGTCACGAAGCCGGCGAGGCAGAAGACGTAGCCGATCAGCAGTGTCACCCGCGAGCCGCTCCGTTCGACGAGCTTGGCCGAGCGGGGCGCCACCAGCACCATGAGCGCCGCGGCCGGGAGGATGGAGGCACCGGCCTCGACCGCCGAGTACGCCAGCACGTTCTGGAGGAACTGCTGGCCCACGAACATGGCCGCCATCAGCGAGCCGAACACGATGATCCCGGCGCAGGCCGCCACCCAGAAGACGCGGCGGCCCGCCACGTGCAGGTCGTAGAGCGGGTACCGGGCCCGGCGCTGGCGGATCACGAACGCCGCGGCGGCGGCCAGCGCCACCACGCCCAGCCCGAGGGCCACCGCCTTCTCGCCGGGCACGGGCGCGACGTTGATGGCGAGGACCAGCGCGGCTACCAGGAGCACCGACAGGATCCCGCCCAGGTTGTCGACCGGGTCGGTCGTCTCGTTGACGTGGCTGGGCACGAGGACCACGGCCATGATCAGGGCCACCACCACCAGCGGCAGCGTGATCAGGAACACGGAGCCCCACCAGAAGTGGTCGAGCAGGGCTCCCGCCATCAGCGGGCCGAGCGACGCGATGGCGCCCCCGATGCCCGACCACAGCGCGATCGACCGGGTCCGGCGCGGGCCCGACCACAGCGCGGTGATGAGGGCCAGCGTGGTCGGGAAGGCCAGGCCCGCGGACACGCCGCCGAGCACGCGGGCGGCCGCCAGCACGCCCACGTTCGGCGCCCAGGCGGCGATCAGGCACGCGGGGACCGACAGGACCATGCCGATGACCAGCATCATCTTCCGTCCGTAGCGGTCACCGAGGGCCCCGAGGTAGAGCACCGACGACGCCAGGCCGAGCGAGTAGCCGACCGCCACCAGGTTGAGAGCGGACTGGGAAGCGTCGAAGGCCTTGCCGATGTCCGGCAGCGCCACGTTGGCCACCGCCAGGTTCAGGTTCGCCACCGCCGCCACGAGGATCAGTGCCACCAGGACCACGGGCCCATCGTCGGTCCCCGGCGTGCCGCCGGCATCACCCCGATGGGGGGAGCTACGTTCCGTGGTGCGGACAGTCAGAAACAGGAAAGGCGGGCAATGACCACCAGGAAGACATCGTCGGCGCGTGCCGTCGTGGCGGGCGCCCTGCTGGTGTGCGCCCTCGGCGCCTGCGCGGCCGAGGCGACGGGCGAGCGGTCGGAGATCGAGGAGGAGACCTCGACCACCCCCCGGCCGACCACCACCCGGCCCCGGCCGACCACCACGCTGGCGCCGACCACGACCACGGCGCCGCCACCACCCACGACCGCAGCGCCTCCGCCTCCACCCCCGACGACGACGCCACCGCCGCCTCCGCCCCCGCCACCGCCGCCGCCCGACCCGGAGCCGGTGGTCGACAACCCGGGAGGCGGCTGCCACCCGTCGTACACGGGCTGCGTCCCGTTCGCCTCCGACGTCGACTGCTCCGGCGGGAGCGGCGACGGTCCGGAGTACACCGGTCCCGTGCAGGTCGTCGGCCCCGATGTCTACGGCCTGGACCGGGACGGTGACGGCTGGGGCTGCGAGACCTCCTGACGAGTCGGTTGACACATTCCGATATGGGAATATGATGCGAGTCATGGCTCGCTCCCCGACGACGACGGACGTGTTCAACGCCGTCGCGGAGGCAAGCCGGCGGGACCTCCTCGATGCGTTGGGCACCGGGGAGGCCACCGTGGGCGAGCTCGTGGACCGGCTCGGCCTCAGCCAGCCGCAGGTGTCCAAGCACCTCGGCGTGCTGCGGGCCGTCGGCCTCGTGACCGCCCGCGTGGACGGGCGGCGGCGCTGGTACCGGATCAACGGGCCGGCGCTGAAGCCCATCCACGACTGGGTGCGTGCGTTCGAGCGCACCTGGATCGAGCGTCTCGACCGCCTCGACGACCTGCTCGTCGAGCTGCAAGCCCAGGAGGACTCCCCATGACCGAGAAGACCGAGAACCGCCACGGTTCCGCCACCGTCACCCTGCCCTCCGACACCGAGGTCCTCATCACCCGTGCGTTCGACGCCCCGGCCGGGCTGGTCTACACGGCGTACACCACCCCCGAGCTGGTGAAGCGCTGGTGGGGCTTCGACACGTCGGAATGGCTCGTCTGCGAGATCGACCTGCGGGTCGGCGGCGGGTGGCGCTTCGTGACCCGGGACGACGGCGTCGAGGTGGCGTTCCACGGCGATTACAAGGAGCTGGACGAGCCCCACCGCCTGGTGTCCACCGAGGTGTACGAGGGCATCCCCGACGCCGAGGAGAACGGGGCGCTCGACATCGTGACCTTCGACGAGGTCGACGGCGTCACGACGATGACGATCCTGGTCCAGTTCCAGAACAAGGAGGGCCGGGACGGCATGCTCGAGTCGGGCATGGAGAGCGGCATGCAGATCGGCTACGACCGCATGGAGGACCTGCTCCGCGAGATGCAGTGACCGCCACGGCGGGGCTGCACCGGGGCTCGGCCGCCCGGCTGACCGCGTGCCACACCGCCATCGGCACCCACCACGGCGTGTGGCGCAGAGTCCACGACCGCATGCCGCGAGCCTAGGGAATCCGCCGGTGCTCGTGGCCGTTGTCGAGGGTGGTGTCGACCCTGTTCCGCTTCCCGAACCCGGTCAACGAGGTGTCCGCCCGCCTGGTGGCCGGCGGCGTCGTGCTGATGGCGCTGGGGGCGCTACTCGGCGGTCAGATGTGGCTGCTGGTCCCGTTGGCCTACGGGTTCGTGGCCCGGGTCCTGACCGGCCCGACCCTCAGCCCGCTCGGTCAGCTGGTGACCAGGGTCGTGACGCCCCGCCTCGACGTCGCCCCGAAGCCGGTCCCCGGCCCGCCCAAGCGGTTCGCCCAGGGCATCGGGGCCGCGATCTCGGTGACCGCGCTGATCCTGCACGTCGGCCTCGGCCTCACGGGCGCTGCGCAGTCACTCCTGGCGATCCTGCTGGTGGCGGCCACGCTGGAGTCGGTCTTCGCCTACTGCATCGGCTGCCGCGTGTTCGCGCTGCTCATGCGGTGGGGCGTCATCCCGGCCAGCGTCTGCGAGTCCTGCAACAACCTCGCCGTCGCCGACACCCGCTAGGAGCCACAGCCCGGACGAACCATCAATGCTGGGGATCCCGCGCTGCGATGGAAGTGGTCCGTCGCCACTGGCACCAAGGCTTAAGCGTTCCTCAAGAATCGGGTCGTAGCGTGCCGGCGGGCGGCGCTGGGAGAGTGGCGTCGACGGGCGGAAACGGAAGCGATGAGATCTTCACGCAGGCTCGGGCTGGCGGCGGTGCTGGCATCGGCGGCCGCCACAGCGTCGGTCACACTGACCGGCACGGCATTGGCGGACCCGCCCCTGAACGAGCGGTTCCACGACGAGTTCACCAACATCACCAACGACTACTGCGGCGTCGCAGGCCTCACGGTGCGGTCAGACGTCGTTGTCGACGGCAGGACTCTGATCCACTCGGGCGGACCGGTGGGCTTCATGGAGCACGTCAACGGCACCTTCGTGGACACGAACGAGGCGACCGGCAACGCCATCAGCGGTTCGTTCCACACGATGCAGCGGGTCAAGGACGCGATCGACAACGGTGACGGCACGTTGACCGTCACGTTCCTGGCGACGGGGAACGACGTCACGTTCGGCCCAGATGGCAAGGCGATCGCGCGGAACCCTGGCCAAACCCGGTTCGAGCTCCTGATCGACCACAACGGCACGCCGGCCGATCCCACCGACGACGAGGTCATCGCCTTCATCCGCACCGTCAAGGAGTCGACCGGGCGATCCGACGACTTCTGCGCCGCCGCGGTGCCGGCACTCACCGACTGACCGGCTCGTGGTGCATCGGAGGTCACTCGCGCGCCTCGGGCCAGCTCTCGGCGAACCGGTACGTGCTCGAATCTCCCCGCCGCGTCGTCGATGCCGTCAGGTGTCCGCCAGAACGCTTCCCAGCTGGTGGCGCGACGTGATGTCGAGCTTCCGGTACACCTTTCGGAGGTGGTAGTCGACGGTGCTGGTGCTGATGAACAGCCGCTCCGCGACCTCGGGGTTGGTCAGTCCGGCGGCTGCGAGGCGCGCGATCTGTGACTCCTGGGGTGTCAGGTCGTGGCGGGTCTCGTCGACACGCTTGCGGGCACGCGCGCCGGTCGCGAGGAGCTCGACTCGGGCCCGCTCGGCGAAGCCATCGGCGCCCATCGACTCGAAGATGTCGTGTGCCGCTCCGAGCTGTTCACGGGCGTCGCGGCGCCGCTTCTGGCGTCGAAGCCACTCGCCATAGACCAGTTCGCTGCGTGCGAGGTGCAGCCTCGCACCACAGGCCTCCAGCTTGCCGATCGACTCGCGGAAGTGCGCCTCGGCCCGGACGTCATCGGCGAGCAACGCCTCGCTCCGCGCGAGCAGACCGAGGTCGAGAAGGCTCTCGTTGGCCGTGGCCCGCTCTTCGAGGTGCGCGACGGCAGCCCGCGCTGGTGCACGGTTGCCGCTGCGAACGTGCGCCTCGACGGCATCGGCCGCTCGAAGCGCACCGAGAGCCAGGTCGCGATCGAAGTCCCCCCGGTCCAGCGAGTACGCCACCTGGTAGTTCCCCAGACCGACCTCCAGGACGATCAGCGCGTGCGCGGTCAGCCTGACGACGAATCCCAGCTCCTGCGCTCTCGCCTGGAGCTCGGCCGCCTTGACGCGCACGTCGGCCGCGCGTCCGCGCCATGCCGACACGACGAGCTCGCGGGCCTCGGCTCCTCGGCTCAAATGACCGAGCGCCGACTGCAGTTCGTGTTCCTCGGTCACGAAGTCCTCGGCGGCATCCAGTGACCCCACGCGCAGCTGGTGCAGGTACAGGTAGGACAGGCCTTCGTTGAGGTACTGGAAGGATCCCTGCTCGCGACTCGTCGTCGCACATGCCGTCGCCAGGGCGAGCAACGCGTCGTCGTCGCTGAGCGCCTGCGGGAGGTAGCAGGCCCTCGCCAGGTGACGCGGGACCCCGCGGATCTCGGGCGCCGCCTGCACCGCGGCGAGTGCTCGACGAAGCAGCGGAGCCGCCGACCTGTAGCCCTCCGTGAACTGTGCCGAGATGGCGTCGAGCATGAGATCGACCGCGGTCGGCTCGGTTCCCGCAGGGAGCTCGAACGACCGCGCCAGTCGGGCGACGTCGACGACCGGCACTGAACTCGACTCCCCGAAGTAGATCGCCATCGGCAGGATGTCCAAGATGGCGTCCCGAGCGAGATGCACGTCGACTGGCTCGAGCGCTCGCGCCGCCTCGATCATCATCGAGACGCTGTCGCCGTTGCCGCCGTCCGACCCGACGAACGCGATCGCGCCCTCGAGACGCCGGGCCGAAGCGGCGAGCAGCGGATCGTGCAGATCCGGACGCGCTCGTGCGAGGTTCGCTTGTGCGCGCACCGTGTTGCCGGCGGTCAGCTCGGCGGCAGCTGCGCCGAACAGTCGGATCGCTCGCTGTTGGTTGTCGAGTGTCAGCTCGGCGGCGCGTGCGAGCAGCGCCGCGGATGCCGAAGAGCTGCCTCGACTCCCCGCGTGCTGTGCGGCACGCTCGAGCTCGGCGGCGACGTCGTCGTCGGGGAACTGCGTGGCGGCGGCCCGGTGCCAGGCGCGGCGGTCCGCGTCACGGTCTGCGTCGGTCACCGCTGCCAACGCTGCATGGGCTCGACACCGATCGGCGGGCGTGGCGCCTTGGTAGACGGCTGAGCGTATGAGCGGGTGGCGGAACAAGATCCGTGGGCCACTCCTGACCAGTCCGGCGACCTGCGCGGGACCGATCGCAGTCTCGTCGAAGTCGAGCTCGCGGCCTGCACCCAGGATCGAGATCGTGTCACCGGTCGGCTCGGCGGCGACGACGAGCAGGAGCCGCTGGGTCGCGGGCGGGAGCGCCCCAACCTGCCGCAGGAAGTGGCCCTCCAGGCGCCGGTCCACAGGGAGCGCCGGCGGGAGTTGCGCGGCCCCCACGAGCTGTTCCGGCGAGAGCTGCCGACCGAACTCGACGAGCGCGAGCGGGTTACCACGCGCGTCGGCCAGGACACGATCCCGAACGTCATCGGCGACCGGTACGCGGACGGCCGCCTCCAGGAGCTCGACCGACGCGGCTTCCGAGAGTGGGGCGAGCGCCAGCGGTCGGAGCCCGTCGAAGAGGCGGTGATCGTCGAACGAGTCACGCATCGACACCAACAAGCAGACGCGGTCGGCGTGGAGCCGGCGGGCGAGGAGCCCGAGCGCGTCCGCGCTGTCCTGGTCCAACCACTGGCCGTCGTCGACGATGACCAGCAACGGCTGTCGCGTCGACGCAGCGCTGATGAGCGTCAAGGCCCCGAGGCCAACGAAGAATAGGTCCGGAGCCGCGTCGTCGCTCATGCCGAACGCGGCCTTGAGCGCGCGAGCTTGTGGCGGCGGCAGCAGGTCGACGCCATCGAGGAACGGCGTCAGGAGCTGGTGAAGAGCCGCGTACCCGAGTCGCATCTCGGACTCGATGCCGACGAGGCGTACGACGTCGAAGCCGGCGGCCGACGACGCCACGGCGTCGAGCAGGCAGGTCTTGCCGATGCCGGGTTCTCCACGCACCACCAGGACGCCGCTGAGCCCGCTGCGTGCACGCTCGAGGAGGCCGCCGATCTCGGCCAGCTCGGAGTCGCGCCCCACGAGCCCGGTCATGAGCTGAGCGCCCGCACGTCGGAGGACCGGGCCCCCCGCCCTAGGTCGCGCCTCACATGGCGGAGTCTGGTGGCTCCAGGATCCGTAGGCAATCGCCCGCGCTCGCGGACTACGCGCCTGGCGGATTCGAACACCGGGCCCTCCCGCCCATGCTCAAGGCCTTCCCGGACGACCCAAGGAGAGCGACATGGGATACGCCACGTCGAAGGACGGCACGAAGATCTTCTACAAGGACTGGGGCATCGGCAACCCCGTGGTGTTCAGCCACGGCTGGCCGCTGAACGGAGACATCTGGGACCCGCAGATGCACTTCATGGCCTCGAACGGGTTCCGTGCGGTCGCCCACCACCGGCGGGGGCACGGCGCCTCGACCCAGCCGTGGGACGGCAACACCATGGACGACTACGCCGACGACCTCGCCACGGTGATCGAGACGCTCGACCTCCACGACCTCGTGATCGTCGGGCACTCCACCGGCGGCGGCGAGGTCGTCCGCTACGTCACCCGTCACGGCTCGGACCGCGTCCGCAAGCTGGTGCTCGTCGGCGCCATCCCGCCCCTGATGCTCAGGACGGCCGACAACCCCGACGGCACCCCGATCGAGGTGTTCGACGGCCTCCGCGCCCAGGTGCTCGCCGACCGGTCGCAACTCTGGAAGGACCTGAGCTCTCCGTTCTTCGGCGCCAACCGGCCCGAGTCCACCGTGTCGCAGGGCACCTGCGACCAGTTCTGGCTCATGGGCATGGAAGTGGGCCTGAAGGCGGCCTACGACTGCATCGAGCAGTTCTCCGAGACCGACTTCAACGACGAGCTGACGCGCATCGACGTGCCGACGCTGCTCATCCACGGCGACGACGACCAGATCGTCCCGATCGAG
>Ga0075419_10000126_pt1 | contig 41648 bp, 46 predicted proteins | sample SoiMetdeltSBSDD3_FD_76900 | JGI IMG/M metagenome (GOLD analysis project Ga0075419, IMG submission 76900) | Bulk soil microbial communities from a Populus tree surrounding site in Tennessee, USA - Soil MetaG P. deltoides SBSDD3 | ecosystem: Environmental > Terrestrial > Soil > Tree plantation... | reverse complement strand
CTCCACACTTTCTCGAGTTGGCTGCGCGCAGCTTGCTCGTCTTGCTGGCATGACGCCGAATCGCGCCCAGGCAAGTCTGCGGCTGTGGCCCCGCGGCAAGTCCGCTCGAGATCGAATTTTGGCACTGAATCCGCAGCTAGAACGATTTGTGTCGCGGTCACTATAATTGGGAATAGCGCAGTCATGATCGCCTTCCGCTGAACCGCCCCAATCTGTGTGCCTTGCAGCTCATCGACCAAGTGGTAGCGAGCTATCGCTGCTTGTGCTTCATGTGACGGCTCGAACTGCCCGCTGCGGGAGAATAAGCATAAGCCGATTTGCCCGTCATTCTTTGACGTGGGGCGACTGACATTTCATATTCGCGCCATTAGTCTTCTCCACGAGCGGTTCGTCCATCACATTGCCGGTGCCCCAACAAGCACAATAGGCCTGCGCGAAACCTGGGGTGGCAGTTTCAACCAGGTGGGCCAAGCCTATGGTCGCAGCAAAGATTGAAATGGTGAATTTGCGCATCGAGAGTACTCCTTCTAGCAAACTAATATTCAAGAGCGGCATGTGCGGGCTACCATGAGTAAATCACTCCGATGTTGGCCAACTCCACGTAGGCGGCCGTACCCACCGCGAAGAACAGGACCACCAGCGCCAGCAAAAATTGGGTTGCCACAGCTACCTCTCCTCATAAGTCGGACGTACAGCCCAGGAAGGAACGCGGAAATGTAGACCCACGTTCCCGCCACGACCGAGTGAAGTCTCCTCAATATTCGTAAAAAGTTGCAAAGAGCCCACCGGCAAGGCGCGTAGTTTGGTGAGTTGCCGAAACCTTCATGTTTTCCTTTATCCCAATTCCCCGCCGTGAAAACGAAGGAGAAGGCGGTACGACTTTGCGAGGTTTACAAAACCGCTGCTCTACCACTGAGTTCGAGCTGGGCTTTCCGATGATCGCGCAACGTATCGACCAGAATGTCGGGGAGGGTGACTTCACGCCGACCGGCCTTTGATTTGGGCGGCTTGAAGCTATGCCATGCTTCTTAGTCTCCTCCAGCGCCTCGCGGCCCTGAATTATCTTCTTGTCGAGGTCGACCCGCGACCAACGGAGCGCGAGAACTTCGCCTAGTCGCATGTCGGTGAACAGCGACACCATGGCAGGAACGTAAAGGTCTGTGACCACTCGCCTTTAACTCGGCAACGAGGGCGGGAACGTCCTGCACTGATGACCATTTCCAAGTCCGGCACTCTGGGCGGCGATTTGCCTTGCATGACGTTCCGCAGCACCAGATCATTTTCGGTGGCACCACTCAGCGCCTGCGACAGCAACCGGTGAACGCGGCCAACGGTGCGCGACGCAGGAAGAACGCCGACAAAGCGCGATCCTTGGGAAGACACCCTCAAAGGCGGACATTGAGGTCATCTCAACGAATGTCCGCTAAGTGCCATAAGCGGACATCGCCTCATTCGTAATCGGCGCGGGTGAGTAGAGTCGGTGGGATGCTGTGGCTGAGCGCTGGCGTCGCCGCTGACAGCGGCAAAAGGCACGTCGGTCATCCTGGTCCTAAACCAGTACAAGTGTATCGGGTGCAGTCCTGGTAAACACCCCGACACTCGTACGATCGCAACTGGTTCAGACGACGACAATCTCGATAGCGTGCACGACAGGTGTTTATGCATTGCTGTTTTGCTGTCTGAGCGGCCGCTAAGGTACGAGAGGCAAGATCGGCGTCGCGCGCATTGAGTGTTCCAATACTCGGCGACAGAAGCACTGCGAAGAGGAGCAATACGATGGCAAACGACCGCTTGCTACATTTCATGGCCCAGCTCCTTTAGGTCGAAAAACATGGCGAGTTTGCAGTAACGTCGCAGTTCGTCATTGAAGTACGGCCTTTATTCATCCGCAACAGCCGAGTAAGTGCTGAACTGGCACCAAGACCGTTACCGCAGTGCACAGCCAAAGTCCGCCTTGGGTCAAAAGCAGACATGTGCAGTGCAACTAGCGATGTCCGCTAAGGGCCAATAGCGGACATCGCTTAGTGGCGGCTCTGCTGTTCATGGCATTTCGCCCAACGCCACTGCAAAATGCTGCCACAGCCGTACGTTGCGCAACAAACGCACAAAAATGGATGACGCGTTTTTATGCGGGGCGTTTATCTAGCAACGGTATTAGGACGCCATTGAGCAGCCTGTCGCGCGACAAACCCACTCTCCGGACCGCCGTACGTCATCGCAATTTCCCTTAACGCGCTCGGTCGATCACCGCGAGATGTCCGCTTTGGGTCAAAAGCAGACATGTGCAGAGCACAAGCTCATGTCTGCTTTGCCACCGAAAGCGGACATTTCAGGAGCTTGTTGGAATGTCCGCTAAAGGCCAATATCCGACATCCGATGGCAATTCGCGCACTAGGCGAAGATTGCTTTGTCATTGATCAGCGATGCCTCGAAAATTTTGCAGAGAGATCTCAAGACATGGCGAATCCGATGCGGCCCGAGCCGCCACTCGGCGTTATTTGAGCGGGCGGTTTTGCTCATAATCAAGGATGATTCAGGCAATTAAGCAAAAATTAACCTGATTTAAGCAATCATTAACTGGATCATTCAGATGGTTTGTATTTCCGCGTTGCGGAGATCGCTCATGAAAGCTGTAACCGAAAACGCTGCTTTTCCTGAATCCTATGTAGTCGAAATCGATGGAAAAATTGAATCGGTTCATCGAATTTATATTGAGGCGTTAAAAGCGGGCATGGAGTTGAAGCAACAATTTGCTCATAGCCATATCAAGGTGCATGACGCAGCCGAAAGATGAGCTTTAGTGAGCTCACGCGAAAGTTCGAAAGAATCGAGACTGGGCGGACCGGACAGCGCGATTGATCGGCGATCTGATCGCCGCGACGGTCAGCGAGGAGAGGCTCAATGGGCGAGTTGAACAGCCTCGAATCTGTTTATGGCGCGGCGAATTATAAGCCGCTGCCGGTTAGCCTTGTGCGAGGCGAGGGCGTCCATGTCTGGGACAAGGATGGTGGCCGCTATCTCGACATGATGGGCGCCTACTCGGCCGTCAGTTTCGGACATTGCCATGCGAACTTGGTCAAAGCGATGACGCGGCAGGCGCGACGGCTGGACACTGTGTCTCGCGCCTATTTCACCGATCGGCTCGGGCCGTTTCTGGCGCGTGCCTGCGCACTTACCGGCATGGACGCCGCACTGCCGGCAAATGGAGGTGCCGAGGCGGTCGAGACTGCGCTCAAGGCGGCGCGCAAATGGGCCTACAAGGTCAAAGGCGTGCCGGCCGAACGCGCCGAGATCATCGCAGCGGAAGGCAATTTCCACGGCCGCACCATCGCCATTGTGGGCTTCTCGTCCGTGCCGCAATATCGCAACGGCTTTGGTCCGTTTCCGGCGGGATTCAAGCTCGTGCCTTTTGGCGACGCCGCCGCGCTCGAGGCCGCTATCACCCCCTACACAGCCGCATTCCTGATCGAGCCGATCCAGGGTGAAGGCGGGATCAACGTGCCGCCGGCCGGCTACCTGGCGAAGGCCGCGCGGATCTGCCGTGCCCGAAACGTGCTTCTGATCTGCGACGAGATCCAGACCGGGCTTGGCCGCACCGGCCGTTTGCTTGCGTGCGAGCACGACGGGGTGAGGCCTGACGGCGTCACTCTTGGCAAGGCGCTGGGCGGCGGGCTCATTCCGGTGTCGCTTTTCCTTGCCCGCCGCGAGATCATGGATGTATTCGAGCCGGGCGATCACGGCAGCACGTTCGGCGGCAACCCGATTGCCGCCGCGGTCGGACTAGCCGCGCTCGATACCCTCGTACAAGAACGGTTGGTGGAGAGGGCCGCGGCGCTCGGCCCGCACCTGCTGTCGCGGCTTGCTGGGATCAAAAATCCTCTCGTGCGCGAAGTGCGCGGCCGCGGGCTTTTCGCTGGCATAGAACTCGATGCGAAGAAGATCCAGGCAAGTGTTGTCGTTGAACGGCTGTTGCGCGTCGGAATCTTGACCAAGGAAACCCATAGGAACACCATTCGCCTGGCGCCACCGTTCATCATCAAGAAATCGGAAATTGATTGGGCGGTCGATCGAATTGCGCAAGTGCTTGGCGAGATCGTTGAAGATTTCACTGAGCCGTTCGACCGCACATCGAAGGGTAATGGCTTGCTGCATCGGCATCCGGCCTAGCCGATGTCGAAGCGAACCCCTTGGGCGAGCGGAAGCTCGCTGCCGAAATTGATGGTGCTGGTGACACGGCGCATGTAGGTCTTCCAGGCGTCCGAACCAGCTTCACGGCCACCGCCAGTCTCCTTCTCGCCGCCAAAGGCACCGCCAATCTCGGCGCCTGACGGACCAATATTGACGTTGACAATCCCGCAGTCCGATCCTGCCGCCGACAGAAAATGCTCGACCTCACGCACATCGTTGGAAAATATCGACGAGGCGAGGCCTTGGGGCACGCCGTTGTGCAGTCCGATCACTTGGTCGAAGTCGGTATACGGCATCACGTAAAGTAGAGGCGCAAAAGTTTCGCGCAAAACAGGCCCGGTCTGCTCTGCCATCTCGATCAAGGCCGGCTGCACGTAATAGGCAGCCGGATAGCGTTCGGCATGGCAGCGGTCGCCGCCGGTGATTTTTCCGCCCAGCGCTTGCACCTCCGACAATGTCGCTTGCATCGCGGCGAAAGCCGCTTCGTCGATCAGCGGCCCGATCAGGACAGAATCGTCTTCAAGTGGATTACCGACGCGCGTTGTCGCATACACTTGCGTCAGCCGCGCGACGAGCGCTGCGTATACATGACGGTGTATAAATAGCCGGCGAAGCGTGGTGCAGCGCTGCCCTGCGGTCCCGATGGCCGCAAAGGCAATCGCGCGCAGCGCCAATTCGAGGTCGGCCGAGGGACAGACCACGGCCGCATTGTTGCCGCCGAGCTCGAGAATCGCTCGCGCGAAGCGTTGCGCCAGCCGCGGGCCGACGGTGTGGCCCATGCGCGTTGATCCGGTCGCCGATACGAGCGGCACGCGTGGATCGTCGGTCAGCCTGGTCGCAGCGTCGCGGTCGCCGATCAGTACCGCCGACAAGCCTTGTGGAGCATCGCCAAACTTTTCCAGCGCCCGCGTCACCAGTGCCTGGACGGCTAGTGCGGTCAGTGGCGTTTTCTCAGATGGCTTCCAAATAACGGTATCGCCGCAGACTAGCGCCAGCGCTGCATTCCAGGCCCACACTGCCACCGGAAAATTGAATGTGGTGATCACTCCGATCGGACCTAAGGGATGCCATTGCTCCATCATGCGATGCGCAGGACGCTCGCTGGCAATGGTCAGGCCATAGAGTTGGCGGGAGAGGCCGACCGCGAAATCGCAGATATCAATCATCTCCTGCACTTCGCCGCGGCCTTCGGAAGCGATCTTGCCGGCCTCTATCATCACCAGGCGGCCCAGCTCATCCTTGGCGGCGCGCAACTCCTCGCCCAAGAGCCGGACGAGTTCGCCGCGGCGCGGCGCCGGAACCAAGCGCCATCTCGTAAACGCGTGCACCGCATTATCGATAACTTTGCCAATCGCCGCCGCGTCAGCGTCCTGCACATTGGCAATCGTTCCGCCGGTCATCGGCGAACGCACGATCCGGGATCCTTCCTGAAGCGCACGGCGATCGACGCCAAGGTGCTGCAGGATCGAAGCGGTTTCCTGAGCGAGATCTAATGGTCGAGCCAACGAGAACTACTCCGAACAATGGCGCGAGGAAATTTAGACAACACAATTCGCCGGCGAAAGAGACTACGGACGACCCCATGTCCGCAGTGCGATCCGCATGTGCCCTTACCCCCCGAAAGCCGACGTTCGGCAGCGCAAAACAAATGTCCGCTTTGGGTCAAAAGGCGACATGTGCGCCGCAAAAGGTCATGTCCGCTTTGCCTCCGAAAGCGGACATTGACCCCATTACGCTGGGACCATAGCACAACGAATTATCGGGCACAGCCGCGCCGTGCTCACGGCGGCATTTAGGGAAAAATGACGATCAGATTATAAAGGCTTTCGCCCTCGCTGCCGTGAATTGAATGCGGCCTGATCCTGAGATGATGCTCGTGTGCGATTGCCAAAGCTCTCTTGGCATAGGGCTGGAAGTTGAGCAGGGAACGTTCGCTGTCGTTGGGAGCCGACAAAAGGCGCTCGCCGCTCGGTGTCGTTTCGAACTTATAGTGCGGCGACGGGTTCTTGAATTCCGCAAATGGATCTTTCGCGGCCATCGCAATTAACATAGCCGATTAACACGCGCCTGCCCATCCAGTTGCGTCGCGCCCGGCTCATCCTAAAATCGGACATGACCGGGTCACTCACCTTGCGTGATCATCCCGGCGAACTGGTGCGGCTCGCTTGCGCCAAATGCTGACGGGCAGGGCGGTACCGCAAGCAAACACTGATCGAGCAATTCGGCGTGGACATAGCGCTCCCCGACCTGCGTGACTGCCGCCCCACGACCTAAGGCTGATGTGTGCCTAAAGGTCGGTCGAGCATCTGAATTGGCTCAGCGGGGTGAGGTCTGGGACTGCACTAGCGTTTTAACGACCCTTTGCGTAGCTGCGCAGATCGCTACTGGCCGATATTACAGATTGTCTTGCGCAGGGCTCCGCGATCGACCTTGCCGGCACGCCCGGTCGGCAATTCTGATCCGAAGTGATAGGTATCCGGCTGCTTGAACCGGTCGATCCGGGCGGCGACCCAATAACGTAATTCGGCCTCATCGATTTCCGCGCCGCTGCGCGGCACCACGAGCGCGTGGATTCGCTCGCCCATTAACGGGTCGGGCACCCCAACGGTCAGCGCCGCTGCCACCGCTGGATGCTGCGCAAGCAGGCAGTCGAGTTCGAGCGGCGAGATCTTCGCGCCGCCGCGCATAATCAGTTCCTTCGCTCGGCCAGTCAGCTCCACTAACCCGTCGCCGCGCATACGCGCGAGATCGCCGGTGCGGAAGAAATCGTCTGCAAAAGCGGCGCGGGTGAGATCCGGCTCGTCGAGGTAACCGTTCATGATGAAAGCCGTTTTGATCTGCAGTTCGCCGACTGTACCGGCCGGCAATTCATTGCCCTCATCGTCGACTATGCGGAATGTTACTCCTCGGGAACAGCGGCCAATGGCCCCCGCGAATCTGTCTTGCTGTTCTGGCATCAGGAAGAAATCCGAACTGCAAGTCTCGGTCAGGCCGTAGATGTCGGCGAGGCCAGTCTTTGGCAAGAAGTCACGTAGCTGCCGGCTCAATACAGAGCCGAGCGGCTCGCCGCCGCTCAGAATCCGGTCGAGCTTGATGCAGGCGGTCAGTGGCTCAGAAATGGCGCGATCGAGAGACAGAAATTTACGCAGCATTGTTGGCACAAACGCTGCGTCTGTGATGTGCTGCTTGGCGAGCATTTCAAGGACGGGGAGCGCTTCAAAACGCGGCTGCAACAATAGGCGGCCGCCCTTCAGCAAGCTAAGTAGCGTGACCCAGATTCCGAATACGAAAGTAATCTGCAATACCAGCAGCGCCCGGGTTTCAGTTGAGAAACCGAGTTTGCTGTCGATGGCCTCGAGCTTTCTGGCAAAGGCTTTATGGCTCAGCACAACGCCCTTGGGCCGGCCTGTTGAACCCGAGGTGAAGACAATAATGGCGGCATCGGCGAGCATGACGCGATGGTGCGGAGCCTCATGACCACTATGCCGCACGATCTCATCCGAGCCCGTTGCAAAAAATCTTGCCCCGCACACCGCCCGAGTTGCCTCGATCACTATCGCTGGTGAATGCCGAGCGACCGGCACAACCACGCCGCCGGCCAGCCAAACGCCGATAAATGCCGCCACATCGCGCGCCTCATTCGCGACCGGAACCAGCACCGGTTCGTCTCGCATCAGGCCGTAGCCGCGCAATATGCTTGCCACCTTGCCGGACAAGGCCGAAAGCTGACTGTAGCTAACCGTGTTGTCCTTTTCCTCAAGCGCGGGCTGAACGGCAAACTTGCGGCAAGCGTCTACCAGCAGAATTCCGAGGTTGTCAGCCATTGCCGCCCTTCCCGAAGCGGGCATCGCGCCAGGCGATCGCCGCCCGTAATCCATCCTCACGGGCGATCTTCATAAACTCGATTTTATCTGGGCTACCCGCACCTTCGATTGCGAGATCGATGTCGAGCGCGGCTTCCAGCGCATCAACTAGACCCATAATTTCGAAAGTACGGTTGATAGCGCGCTTAGTCTGCTGGACGAGCTGCGGATCAATCACCGCGATGTCGCGCGCGAGCGCCGCCGCGGCGGAGTGGAGTTCACCGGCGGACAGCACGCGATTGATCAAGCCAATCCTAAGCGCCTCTTGTGCGGAAATGCGGTCCATGCCGCGCAATATGATTTCCTTGGCGTGTTTGGGTCCAACCAACCACGGCAGGATCATGACGACGATTCCAGCCCCGAATTTCAATTCGGGCTCGCCAAATATAGCGTCTCCACTTGCGAGTGTGATGTCACAGCAAAGCGCCAATTCGCAGCCTCCTGCCAGACAATAACCGCTGACGGCCGCGATGGTTGGCTTGCTGAAATGCCAGAACCGCGTGACGGTATTGAAGTCGCGCTCAAGGATTTCGCGCCAGACCTCGACGCCGGAAGGACGCGCTTCCATTTGCTCACTGAGATCGAAGCCGGACGAAAAATTCCCACCGGCACCATTGACTACGAGCGCGCGCAAGTCCGGGTCTCGTTCTACAGTTTCGAGCGCGTGCTGCAGCTCGGCAAGCATCTGTTTGTTGATCGCGTTTAGCCGTTGCGGGCGATTAAGTGTTAGCGTCGCGACCGCGTCGGTGCGCTGAAGGCAAATGGTCTGGTAGTCATCGGCCATGCATCACACTCGAAACTTTCGCGCACGGCGGGATTGGGATCGAGGCCTAGGTCGTACCGTGCGGCGCTTAATCTTGCCCGGCTTGGGAACCGTTGTCTCGCCGTAAAGCTCGGTCCCCGATCATTGCCCTGAAACCCCAAAAGGGTCGAGCATTTGAATGCACCCGCTCGAAGCCTGTCCAACTCTTCGAGCCTTTTCGTCGACGTATTTTGCCCAAGCTGAAGGCCGATAGGTGTTTCGTATTTTTTTCCAAGCCTGGAGCTGGTGTGCCATTGCACGACATGTCCGCTTTGGCCCAAAGCAGACATAAGCTAGTACAACGCACATGTCCGCTTTCGAGGGTAAAGCAGACATGACGTTTCGCGATGCACATGTCGCCTTTTTGACCCGAAGCGGACATCAGCGCGTCCATGCCGCGCGGTGACCGTCTTGGGCGGGTGCGGCGAAAACTTCGACCGGGCTATTTGTAATAGCCGACGCCGCAGCCCTGGTTGTCGACCTTTGTAACAAAGGATTGTTTGGGAACCGGCTCAGTCGTTCCGGGCTTCGGGAAGTTATAGTCTACCGTGAGGACAGTTCCTCCTGATGATTTGTTGATCGTGTCGAAGATTCTTTGTCCGAGCGGATCGTCCTTGGCTTTCAAAGCGCGGACATCGGTGCCCATCATTGCCGGGTTCGCGTGCGCCGTGAACTTGCCGTCGGTCATGTCGTAGCAGAACACATAAAGATCGCGGTCGCGGAACTTCGTATTGCTCTTGTCATTGAATGCTGCAAGCGCCGTGGCCTCGTTGGCTTTGAGCGCTACAACGGCGTTGTCGAGCATGGTCTTGGCTTCCGCTGCCGTGCCGGAGGATTGGGCGCTAACCGATCCGACGCTCCATGACAGCGCGGCTGCCGTCAGGGCGGCCGCAAATATCCTCTTTTCCATGGCATTCTCCCATTCATGACATACTCACAAACATAGTCAGAAATCCCATTTTCACATTGTACGCGTACGCGCTACGTGCGCCCAATGCCTTTGTCCTAATTTGGGTTCCAGGCTGGCCTGGCAGAATTCCTCCTCAATCTCGAAGGCGAATGTCCGCTAATGACCCAGAGCGGACATGGCGGAGAGAAAATCGTCACTTTTTAGCCTCGGATTACACGCGACCAACACACACGGTCCTTCCGGGAAGCTCGGAAAATCGCTACGCTGCGCCTTAAAATCGGAGTTTCGTGTGGATCAGGTGCGGGATAGTTCACGTTTGAAAATCATAGAAAGCCGCGATTTGGCGACGCCGAGCGCGCTTCGCTCTCCGCCGCAACGGCGGAACCGGAGTGGCGCTGTCGATGACGCGACCAACTCCGTCCAACAGGCAACCGGCGAGCGTGAATTGCGCCAGATGTTGGAGCGGCAGAAGCGCACATTCGATCTTGCGATGATGGCCTCGCAAATGGGAACGTGGCGTTACACGCTCGCTGACAACATTTGCATGTACGATGAAAACGCCCAACGCCTTTATGGGCTGACTGAGGCGCATTTCCTCCATAGTGAAGAGGGAGTGAAGTCCAAATTTCATCCCGACGACCTGGAGCGTATGTGGTCACGGGTATCTAAGGCGCTCGATCCTGGGAGCGACGGTCGGTACGACGCGGAATACCGGGTTAAGCAGCTTGATGGCAGCTGGCGCTGGGTGAGCGCGTGGGGGCTCGTTGAGTTCGAAGGTGATGGTGCGGACAGAAAGCCAGTGGCAATCGCCGGGGCGAGCAGAGACATCACCGAGCGGAAACAGGCCGAGGAATTACAGCGGTTGCTTCTTAACGAGTTGAACCACCGCATCAAAAACACATTGACAACAATTCAAGCAATCACCGCGCTCACGTTGCGAGCCGCACGCGATCTGCCGTCCGCAAGCGTGGCTTTGGAGCGTCGTATTCACTCGATGGCGCAGGCTCATGACCTTCTGACGTCGCGCACTTGGACTGGCGCGAATTTGACGGACGTCGTCATGCGCGCCCTGGACGCATTTACTCCGACCCAAGTGAAGATGTCCGGTCCCGCCATCGACGTCTCGCCAAAGCACGCGCTTGCACTGTCGCTAGCGCTGCATGAACTTGCCACGAACGCCACTAAATACGGTGCGCTGTCATCCCCCGAAGGGCGTGTGACTGTGCAATGGCGTGTACAGGAAAGTACGTTGCATTTAGATTGGCAAGAAAGCGGTGGTCCCCGGGTTGGGCCGCCAACCCAAAACGGGCTCGGCACCCGATTGCTCGAAGAGCTTGTTGTTCGCGACTTGGGGGGAGACACAAAGCTCACCTACGATGCATCAGGCGTGCGATGTAGGATCATTGCCGCGCTTTAATGCGCCAAACCGGTGAGCATCGTCGACGCTAATGCCTCATGTCCGCTATTGGCCCTTAACGGACATCGGTGTTTGCGGTGCGAATGTCCGCTTTCGGGGCTAAAGCGGACATGGCGGTTGCACGGCGAAATGTCTGCTAATGAGCCAAAGCGCTATTTACAAACCGCCGGGCGCGAATAGCCGCAAGGCTACCAGTGATCGGGATCGCCATACGGCCGGTCCAGATAAGGGAAGTTGACCCCCGGGCCAAACGGATAGGCTGAAGTCCCTCTGGGATCAAATGCTGGCACCCGCGACGGGGACGTCACGATGCCACGGTTTTCCTTCACCGCACCTTGGGAATGTGTGCTCGACGCGTGCCGTGACTGGGGCGCTGCAAAACTCGATCCCGAAATCGCGGGCAATAGCCCGACGGCAATTGCCAACACATGAAACTTCGTCATCGTCATTTTTGTCACCTTAGGTTCTTGTATGGATGTGTTCTTTCGCGCCACCGCAACTCTTGCCGAGCGCGACAGAATCGAGCAGCGTTGCGGGCGAGCCCATAAGCCCCTCCCAAAGCCGCGAGAGGCACCGGCCAATGCGCGAAAGCGTCCCAGATGCGCCACGCCCACACCAGCGTGAACAGCAGACATGCCAGCATCACTCGGGTTAACAATAGGCCTGACCTGATGCTCCATCGCACCAGGGAAACCGCCAACAAGTTTGTCGGTTGCTTCATTGCCGTACTGATCAGGCTGGGCAGACTGACAGGCCGGTACAGTCCGCGAGGGTGTAATTCCCTGCTGCGTCATTGCCTCCAGCAGCTTCCAGTGCCTCATCGGATACCTCACGAATGAGAAGGTCCTCTTCGCGCGAGGTGGCAGGAAACGTCATCATTTGCTGACTCCTATGGTTGGAAACGATGCGGAGTAGATTGCAAACGGTCCCGCGCTATTCCGGTAATTGGAAGCCAACGCTTCACTTCTAAGTAACAAGATTGCGAAGAGCGGGCCGGGAATAAAAGGCCGCGCAAGTCCGCCTTCCGAGCAAAAGCGGACATGGTGATTGCACAGCGAAATGTCGGCTTACGATCCAAAGCGGACATTACGGCAACCGACGCTTACGTTCGGTCCAACGTACTGCAAGGAAAGTGGGGCGAACTGAGTCGCCCTACTTTCTTCGTGCAGGGATGATCAGTTACCTTCCTGCTGCAGCAATTCGTTGTAGCCAATGCTGCCGCCGCCAGTGAGCGCCGGATCGTCTGAATCGACAGGCATGCGGGCACGGGGAGCGGAATTCGACTGCGGGCGCCGGTCCATCGCATATGCATCGAGCCCATTCCGGCGAGCGGCACGAGCGCCTGCGTGACGAACCGCAGCGTCCGCAGCAGCCGGTTGATAACTATATGACGATGCGTTTCCGGTTTCGTCACCGCCGTTGATCGTCTGAGCGAGCGCAGGCGATGCAAAGATCACCGCCGCAACTGCGCCAACGAGGACAAGTTTGGCTTTATCGGTCATTATCCTTCTCCTTTTTTGAAGCAGCCCAAAAGTGGGATGGCTCTTGGCGCCGCATTTGCGAACGAGACTTAGGTGGCTGGCGGTTAGGCGTCATGAGCCCATGACGCACTTTCACTTGGACTGGTGCGCAGTGTTTCGTCGCTCGGGCGACCGAGAAGGTCAGAGTAAGCGCCTGGCGGATGACCGAACCGCCGTCGAAACTTTCGTGCGAAATGAGTGTAGTCGCGAAAACCGCAAAGGTAGGCGATTTCGCTGAGAGGCTGGCTCGCTCGCAGTGATCCCCGGCGATGCAGAAGGCGCGCCGCCTGATCTAAACGAAGTGAGTATATGAACTCACTGCAGGTTGAACCGCGCTCTGTGAAAAGCTTCTGCAGATAGCGGAGCGAGATTCCCGCTTCGGTGGCTACTTCATGAGGACCGAAATCCGGATCGGCATAGCCGTCCTTGATGATATGGCGGATGCGTGCGAACAGCTTGTCCCCATGCCGTGAACCTGATGATGGCTCGGTCGGTGCGAACAGCGCGCCGACGAGATCATAGATTGCCAGCTGCATGTAGGAATCGGCCGGCGAGAGCGCCGATCCTGCACCATCGCCGGAGGTCCGAATGAGGTCGAAGAGCAGGCGCCCGGCAGGCGCTTCGCCGCTCCGGTAAAGACCACCCCGCGGTTCAAATCCGAGATGGGAAACGAGCGATTGACGCGGCAAACTCAGCGACACGGTATTCCATTGCTCGCCGTTGTCGGCGGAATATGTCACGAGTCGGGCCGCATCGACGAGCGCGACATCTCCCACCGCCAGTCGCACGGCTTGATCGTTGTGGATCATTGCCAACTGGCCACTGGCGGGAAACAGCGCGAAGTAATGGTCCGCGCCGTCGCGGCGAACATCCTGATAGGTTCGCTCGACCCGTTGGGCGTTGGAGCCAATATCAAGTGCGGTGAACCCGCGCACGTTGACAGGGCGCACCCAACCGGAAAAGGAAGCGGGTTTGACGCCTTCCGAGTAGTATCGTCCACACATGGAGCGGAGCAAATCTCTCCACCCCTCATAATCCAATTGTGGTGAGAGACGCTCTTTAGGATGCGGCATGCGATCTCCTTTCAAGATCGCCGCTCCTTGGAGTTCCTGCCTGTCGTTTTATGTCGATATTGCCGGCTGTGGTGATGTCGGACGCCAGCCGCTCTCGTGCAAGTCACGGCTGCGTGAATTTATGTTGGCTTTACGGCCATTCAATTTGCGCATGCAAGCTTTGCGTCGGCTGCGGACAAGAGATTTCGACATCGTCAGACAAAGTGGCGCGGTCGCTTAAAGTCTCGAGTTCCCCCGCACTCATTTCGTCTGTGCGCACCGGTACTGGTGACGGTGCGTCCCGGGCCCACGACGCCTAGCCCCCGACTGACTAAAACTCCTTCGTAAATGCAGCAGCGATTGCGACCGTTTGCCCGGTGGAAGCGGGTGACGCGTTTGACCCCGGGCAGGGTTTGCTCCGCCTCCGCCAGGCAGCGGAAGCGAGCGGGTCCAGTGAATCCCTCACTCAGGAGATATCGCCATGATGAGTCGTCGTATATTCACTGCCGCACTCGCAGCGGCGTCCATGGGAACACTAGAGGCGGCAACGGGAAGGCTAATGCCGAGCTTGGCGCGTGCCGAGAACAGCTCCGCGGCTCGCAATGTAGTTCTGGTCCACGGGCTGTTTGCGGACGGATCGTGCTGGTCCGAGGTGATCGTATGGTTGCAAGCAGCAGGACTGAACGTGACTTCCGTACAGAACCCGCTGACAACATTGGACGACGCCGTGGCGGAGACACAGCGCGTGCTGGCCCGGCAGGACGGGCCGACCGTGCTAGTGGGGCATTCCTTCTCAGGCATGATCGTGACGGAGGTCGGCGTCGATCCGAAAGTTTCCGCTGTCGTCTACGTCGCGGCGCGGGCCCCGGATGCGGGAGAGGATTATACGGCGCTAGCCGAGAAATTTCCTACACCGCCCGCATCGGCAGGCATTGTCTTCGATGGCGAAGAGGGAAGGCTTACCGAAGCTGCGTTCTTACGAGATTTTGCAGGCGACTTGCCTGAGGCCCGGGCGAGGGTGCTCTGCGCGGTCCAGCAGCCTTTTCACAAAGCGCTTCTGACCGGCAAAACCAAACACGCCGCATGGCGTTCAAAGCCGAGCTTCTACGCGGTCTCGACGGAAGACCGCACCATCAATCCGGATCTCGAGCGTTTCATGGCCAAGCGCATGGGAGCCAAGACCATCGAAGTGAAGGCAAGCCACCTGTCACTGATCTCTCATCCCGACGATATTGCCAACCTGATCCTGCAAGCCGCCGGGCACTCCGTTTTATGAATGCACGGCCTTAATGTCCGCTATTGGCCCAAAGCGGACATCGGCTGATGGACCGCACATGTCCGCTCTCGGGGGTCAGGCGGACATGACGTTTTGCACTGCAAATGTCCGTTAATGACCCAAAGCGGCCACGAAACGTCGCGAGATCACTCCATTTCTCGGCTGTGCAAGCAGGTTGCGGCGGCGTGATTGATGTCGCAGCCGCGGCGTCCAGATCACGGCAGTTCGTCAAAGAAGAGATAGACGGCGGCGATCTTGCCGTCCCGGGCGATGATGAAATCGGTTCCGGCGTAAGCCGGCGGCTTGCCAGGACTGCCCGACACCCAACGGACCCGCCCCCCATCGCCGATCACCTCAGGCGGGGAGAGCGGCTGATATCGGAAGTCAGGATGAGTAGCCTTGATCACGCCCGCGATGCGGTCGATCTCGTCGCGACCGCGGTAGATGCCGTTGGGCTCGTGGAATACGGCGTTTTCGTGGAAGGTCTCGTCGATCGCAGCGCGTCGACGCACGGGATCAATCTCTTCGAACACGTCATGGAGGTTGCGAAGCCACAAGGTCGATACAGTGTAGGACATCTTTCCCTCAGCGGTGTGACCTGTTGCGAGAGACGTCATCGTACCGTTGACGAGAATTCTGGATAGTCGAGCGGTTCTTGCGAGCCCATAGGCCAAGCTCACTAACAGGACCGAGCAACGACCGCCCGAGCTTGGTCAACTCATAGTCTACTCGCGGCGGAATAGTCGCGAACACGGTACGTGTCACGAGCCCATCGCGTTCGAGCGCGCGCAATGTGAGGGTGAGCATGCGCTGTGAAATTGAGCCCAAGCCTTTGCGCAATTCATTGAAACGCTTGGGCCCGTTTCCCAAAGTCCACACAACGAGCACAGTCCACTTATCGCCCACACGGGCGAGTACCTCGCTCGCGGCCCGACAATCCTCGGGCTCATGCAGGTTACTCGGTAACACCGGTGTGCCTTCTTGTGCGCGCCGCTTAGTCATCTATTTAGTCCAGGTAACTATTGGTAACTAAATAGAGGCTGCCATGAGCAAACTCAAGATCGCGATTGTGATTAGCACCACCCGCGCCGCGCGGTTCGGGCACAAGCCGGCACAATGGATCCGTGATATTGCCGCCGAACGCGACGACATGGAAATCGAAATCGTAGACCTTCGCGATTTTCCTATGCCTTTCTTTGATGAGGTGGCGTCGAATGCTTGGGTGCCCTCGCAAAATGCTGTTGCGCAGCGGTGGCAGAAGAAGATCGGCGGATTCGATGGCTTCATCTTTGTTACCGCAGAATACAACCATGGTCTGCCGGCAGCGCTGAAGAACGCCCTTGATTACGCCTATCCTGAATGGAACAAAAAAGCGGCCGCTTTTGTTGGATACGGCTCAGTCGGTGGGGCGCGAGCGATCGAGCAGTTACGCCTTGTCGCCGCGGAGTTGCAATTGGCGACCGTCCGCACCGGAGTTTACATCCAGGGCGCCGACTTCATGGCAGTGTGGAAGGACGGCAAAGACCTCAAGGACATTGGTTATCTACAGGCCGGCGCCAAGGATATGCTTGGTCAGCTGGCTTGGTGGGCGAGTGCCCTCAAAATCGCGCGCGATCAAGACAAGCTTGCTGCCGTGGCTTAACTAGGAGTGCGACTATGTCACTCTCCATTCGTTCAGCTGAATCTCGCGGACATGAGAACCACGGCTGGCTCGATAGCTTCCATAGCTTCTCTTTCGCCCAGTACTATGACCCGAAGCGCATGGGCTTTGGGCCATTGCGTGTAATCAATGAGGATCGGGTTAAGCCGGGCGCAGGGTTTGGCACACATGGCCATAGCGATATGGAGATTATATCCTATGTGCTCGAAGGTGCTCTTGAGCACAAGGATAGTCTCGGTACTGGCTCGGTCATTCGCCCGGGTGATGTCCAGCGCATGTCCGCGGGCTCCGGAATTCGCCATAGCGAATTCAATCATTCGAAGACCGAGCCGGTTCACTTCTTGCAAATCTGGATCATCCCGGAAAATAAAGGGCTGAAACCGGGCTACGAACAGAGGACATTTGGCCTCGAGGAAAAGCGAGGCAAGCTACGCCTTATCGGTTCGCGCAACGGGCGCGATGGCTCGGTTACGATCCATCGTGACGTCGATCTTTACGCCAGTGTGCTCTCGTCCGACCAGACAGTGACGCATGAATTGTCAGCGGGTCGCGGCGGTTGGCTACAAGTGGCACGCGGCTCCGTCATTTTCAACGACAAATCGTTAAAGGCAGGAGATGGCGTCGCGATCGACACGCCAGGCGGGCTCAGAATCGAAGGAACGCAAGAAGCTGAGGTACTACTCTTCGATATAGCACTGTAACCAGTTGAGATCGGTTCCCCCATGTCCGCTATGGTGAGTAAAGTGGACACGACGGTTGCGGCAACGACTTCTTCAAGGATTTAAATCTGGGGTGAGGTGGTGAAGCCTTCTTCGCTATCGGTCCAGTCGGTCGTTCAGTGGCTCGTCCATGGTGCGCGCAACGCGCCGCTGTCCCAGGAAGTGCTGACTGAACTCTGCGAGCGGCTGACCGCAGCCGGATTGCCACTGTGGCGCGTCACAGTGTTTGTGCGCACGCTGCATCCGGAGATCGTCGGACGCCGGTTCGTTTGGCATCCGGACACCGGCACGGTGGTCACCGACGGCAGTTTCGAACTGCTCGAGCGCCGGTCTTTTCGCGACAGTCCGATGGTGCACGTGAGTAATACCGGCGAGGCCTTTCGGCGGCGACTCGCCGATCCGGACTGCGTGATGGACTACCCGGTCCTGCACGACCTGCGCGACGAAGGCGTCACCGATTATGTCGTGGCGCCGCTGCATTTCTCCGGCGGCGAGGTGCATTTCTCGTCCTGGGCGACACGGCAGCCCGGCGGTTTTACCGATGCCGAGATCGAGGCCATCCAGTCGCTGATTGCGCCGTTGGCGCGGGTCGCCGAAATCCGCGCCTGGTATCGCGTCGCCGGCAATCTCTTGACCACTTATGTCGGCAAGAATGCCGGGGAGCGCGTGCTCGCGGGACATATTCGCCGCGGCGATACCGAGGCGATCCACGCCGCGATCTGGCTGCCCGACATGCGCGGCTTCACCACGCTGGCCGACACGCTGCCGCCGCAGGATCTGGTCGATCTGCTCAATCGCTATTTCGACTGCCAGGTGCCGGCGATCGTCGAGCATGGCGGCGAAGTGCTCAAATATATGGGCGACGGACTGTTGGCGATCTTTCCGATCGGCGCCGAGCGCGATTTCTCGACGATCTGCGCCGCCGCACTGGAAGCCGGCAGAGCGGCGCGCGATCAGATTGCCGCGCTGTGTGCGAGCGACGGCGATGGCAGCGGCCTGCGCTTTGGTTTGGCGCTGCATGTCGGCGACGTGCTGTTCGGCAATATCGGCAGCGGCAACCGGCTGGATTTCACTTGCATCGGCCCGGCGGTAAACTTGGCGGCGCGGCTTGAGAAACTTGCCGGCCGCTTGGGCCGAACCATCCTCGCTTCGGAGGATTTCGTCGATCACTGCGGCGACGACGGCTTGCAACCGATCGGCCGCTTTGCCGTCGCCGGATTTGCCGCCGAGCAAATGGTGTATGGCCTCGCCGACGAGGTGATCGAATAAGCCGTCGATGTCCGCTTTTTGCCCTTAGCGGACATTCCCAGTTGCGCCGCACATGTCTGCTTTTGACCAAAGCGACATTTCGATTCTATTCGAGTTTTGAAAGATAGGACCTTGGTCTAACTCGACCAACCAAAGATAACTTCGCAAAAAGATACAGGACAGGTCGTCTCCCGGAAACCACGGTATTCTTGTAGGTTTCAAATGCGACCTATGTTGGCGTTAATCGCGCTCCTTATCTTTGCGCAACCTTTGTCTGCGCAGGAATTGCGACTGTTTTCAATTGGCTCAGGTGATCTGGATGGTGGCTATTTCACCGCAGCGCGCGCGATCTGCGAGGTCATCAACCGCGCCGAGGGGAAGCGACTTCGCTGCTCACCGGAATCTACCCCGGGGTCGCTCTACAACCTCGTCGCCCTTGAGAAAGGGCAACTTGACTTGGCCATCGTCCAGTCTGACTGGCAAAAGCATGCCTTCAAGGGAACCTCGCTTTTCGCATCTCGGGGACCGATGACGCGGCTGCGAAGCGTCATGTCTCTTTACCCCGAGCCGTTTAACCTGGCTGTGCGAAAGAAAGCCGGGATCGAGAGCTTTCGCGATCTCGTCGGCAAACGCGTTGACATCGGCCCGCCGTCTTCAGGTCGACAGGCGACCATGCGTGCGGTGATGGAAGTTTTCGGAATCAGGCTTACCGATTTCCAATTTGTTGCCGAACTTCCAAGCAGCGATGCGACTTACGAGCTTTGTGCCGGCCGCATCGATGCCACCGCGCTGATCATGGGCCATCCCAGTCCCGTAATCGACCGGGTACTCAACGAATGCGATGCCGAGCTTCTTTCGCTTACCGGGCCCGAGATTGAACGTTTAATTTCCGGAAATGACGACTACAGCCGAATCTCACTGCCCATACGAACGAATGCAACGCTGCCCGGCGAATTCGTCACCTTCGCCGTCCGCGCGACCGTTGTAACCCTTGCGACCGTAGACGATGCCATCATTGATGCATTTGTTCGCAATACGCTCTTGAACCTCGACACATTACGACAGAAACATCCGATCCTTGCGGCGCTCGATTCTGGTGAAATGCGATCATTGGGCTATTCAGCCCCACTGCATCCGGCGGCCGCCCGCGGGTTCGATAAGCTTCTTGCCGGGAAGTAGTGAATTTGGACAACGACGATGCCTGAGTTCGTCTACGATATTCCGACCAATGTGCTTGCGGCATATTTCGCAATCGTCGCGGTGGGCAGCATCATCTTCGGGCTACTGATCGCCAAACCTTTCTTGCGACTTTTGATGCGTTCTGGACCCGATCTAAATGAATCGATCAATTACGGAACGTCAGCATTTAGCCTCTTCTACGGATTGCTGTTGGGCCTGCTGACCGTAGCAGCTTATCAGAACAGCGAGCGCGTCAAGGAAGCGATCCTAAGCGAGGCAACCGCGATCAGCTCGTTCTATTCCGACATGAGCATGTATCCTGAGCCAATCCGATCTGATCTGAAAGCGATGCTGAGAGATTATGTGCTGTTCACCATCCACAAGGAATGGGCAGCCCATCGCAAGGGGGAATTTCTCGACGGGGGCATCAATCGAGCTAACGCGGTGCGTCAGCGGCTTGCAGCGTTCGAACCGGTGACGGAATCGCAGAAAATCATCCACGCCGAAGTCGTCAGCAATTTTCAGAATTTCAATAAAGCACGCCAGCAGCGGTTGATAGGTGTTATCACCGGGATCCCGAATGTGTTGTGGTATGCCGTTTTGGTCGGCGCAGCGATCAACATCTTGCTGCTGGTGGCGCTACGCATGCCGCTGCGGCGGCAGTTTGTGCTTGGAACGATAACGGCCTTTTTCTTGGGTGTGATTCTGTTTGTCATCGTGGCCCTCGATAGACCATTGAGAGGTGTTTCCGGACTCGACCCCAATCCCATCCGATTGCTCTGGGAGCGGCAGATGGTTTGGGACGAGCCGCTGAGTTGATCTTGGAGCGCCGACACATGGCAGAATTCTCAATCCGCGAAGTGGAAGGGATGAGGCAAATCCGCATCGATATGTACAACGAGACGGTGCGAGCGCGACGCGGCGCCCTTTCAAACATGCGTGGCAATATTCAACTGATTCCGCGGCCGCCGTCTCCGCGCGATCTTTTTCGCTCGATATTTACCAGCGAGGCCCGGATCAGACCTTATTACACGGGCACCGGTTCGATCCTGCTCCAGCCGTCGCTGGGTGGCTATCACATCCTCGCTGTGGGCAAAGACGAACGATGGATACTCGAGCCCAGGGTCTACTGGGCATCCGATGGAAACGTTCGGCTCGGGATCCTTCGTGAGCGGATCGGGCCGAGCCTCTGGTCCGGCGATGGCTTACTGGTCTGGAAGACAACGGTTTTAAATCAAGGCAACGTCGCAATAAACGCGCCGGGGCCGGTAGAGATGGTTGAGATCAACAACGGCGATCTATCGGTGCAGGGGCGACTGGTGCTCGGGCGGACTGATGGTCTTCAATTCTATTCGCGCCGCCCGGCGCCTTTCCCACTGGACCTAATTGCCGGGCAGCGGCGCTTGCGCGTCTACAGGGGAACTGGGAAGGCGCTTGTATGCTGGACACCCTATTGGAACCAGCACATGTATAAGACAATGACCGGCGAGACGATCGAGCATTCACTCTTAGAGTAAGCCGTGCGTGTCCGCACAAAACGCGATGCTTTTCCTCAATACCCGTTAGGTTTTCCCGCGTCCCGCCCGTAAGGTTGGTCACAACATTGCGATTGGTACAGGCCCTTCGCTTTGTACATCAAGTTTGTTCCTGATGTCCGCTTATGGCCCAAAGCGGACATGCGGTGTTGCACTGCACATATCTGCTTATGACCCAAAGTGGGCATACCGATGTTCGGCCCCACCATCCGGTAAGAGCGGACAATCGCCCAAGGATATTTTTCAGGTAGATTGATCGTTCCACTGAAGCCGGTCAATTATCACGATTGCTGCGGTGTTCAAGCACATAGTCCCGGCAAGGGACGGTTCAAAGGAGGAAAATATGTCATTTACGGCTAAGAATAATCTCTTGGCTGCGATGCTTCCACTCGCGTTCATGGCATCCGCCAATGCACAAGCTCCGCAAAATGAGAAAAATGTCTCGATGAAAATGGCACTCATGATCATCGATGGCACACTCGAGCAATGCACCAAAGATGGCTATAAGGTTTCTGTCGTCGTCGTCGATAAGGGGGGCAATGTTGCCGCTTCAGTTCGCGGCGACGGGACCAATCCGCACACCGTGGAATTTGGCCGTCTCAAGGCTTACACGGCCCGTACGCGAGGCCAGACTTCGCTTGAGTTTAAAAATTTAACTGATAAGCCCGAAAATGCTTATCTGAAGCAGATCCCGAACGTCGTTGCAGTCGGTGGAGGCGTGCCGATCAAGGCAGGCAACGAAGTGATTGGTGGGGTCGGCGTCTCCGGCGCCCCCGGCGGCGATAAGGACGAGGTTTGTGCTAATGCCGGCATCGCGAAGGTCGCTGATAGTCTAAAGTGACTTGAGAGTTCTGAGCCGCGCCAGAATTTGGCGCGGCTCTAACTTCTTCAAATAGCCGATTTCTTCACTTGCGAGATTTCCAATTTTCTCGGCAGCAAGGTATGTCGGACATTGAAGTTGATCCGACCCATGTCCGCTATTGGCCCTTAGCGGACATTGCTAGTTGCACTGCACATGTCTGCTTTTGGCCCGAAGCAGACATGAGTCAGTGCAACACACATGTCCGCTTTCGGGAGTAAAGCGGACATAGACTATTGCAGCGCGAATGTCTGCTTTTGACCCAAAGCGGACATTGCTTCTGACTTATGTAGCACCCAGTTCTGCGGCTGCAGCCCGTACATCACCCGGGATTGAAATAGCTTCCCGTTTCCGGAGATCGAGCAACACGCACATGAAGTCCGTGGTCATAGCGACCTTGCCGGCCGATAGATTTATATATGTTGGAAAGTCGCTGATTTCTGGCCAATCTCTGCTGAAGCAGGGAAGAAATTTTGCCACCAGAATTGCCACCGGAATAGTCAGAATGAGGACGCCTACAGGCGGATTCACTCGGAAGATGATTTGCAAACAACCCAACAAGATCGGACACAAGCGGAAAAGGGCGGAAACAGACGAACGGCTCTCGGAGGTTTACAAAACCGCTGCTCTACCACTGAGCTAACCCGGCATTGCGAAACCATTTACACGTTACAATGCAAATTGCTACCCGAATGGCACCGCGGCGCGCACGGGGTCCGCGGCGGCAGCTTTCGGCAAAGGAGCTATCAGGGCGACCGCGTAGCTGGCTTCTTCTCGCGCGCGAGTTTCTGCGCCTCAGCTATCTGAGCCGGGGTCATGCGCCGTGCGATCAGGTCGCGAAAAGCTGCCGCACCTTCTTTGCCTTGGGCTGCGGACAAGTCAAACCACATGTAGGAGGTGACGCGGTCTTGCGGCACGCCAAGACCGTTGTCGTAAAAGACCCCCAGCGTGTACTGCGCTCTGGCATCGCCCTGTTCGGCTAGTGGACGAATAATCCGCACAGCGGTCGCGTAGTCGCGTTTCTTAACCGCAGCATCAGCATCCTCCAATGGCCCCGCGGCCACGACGTCAACGAAGCAGAATATCAAAATGGTGCAGAGCGCATGCTGGAGCGTCATTTTCATGCTCAGATTTTAGTTCATACAGCGGGTCCTGAAAATGTTTGTGCTCCGGTTTGGGCAGGCCGTCCACACGTGACCATCCGGACAATCTTTCGTCATGAGCTTTGAATCATTGCTACGCCGATGAGCAGGAGCGCGACGCCGCCCCAACGCACGCTGGAGATCTCACGAATGGGCAAGCGAAACAAGCCATAGCGGTCCACGAAAAGCGATGCAATTTGCTGGCCGGCGACAGTGAGGCAGCCTCTCGAAAGTCGCAGGCTAAGCCGCTTCCCAAAGGCGCTAATGCGCCTCAGCACTGTCGGTAAGTTGAGAAGTCTCAAGGAAAACGCGCCAATGGTCCATAGCGGACAAGTATTCACTAAGTGCCGCGGTTGCGGCCTATTGGAACGTCACGGTCGCGAGTGCGCGGTTGACCTTGTCCGGCGACCATAAGGTCACCGGCCCGGGCGCTGCCCCCGACCTGGCGATATTGGTGCCTTGACCGGAGCGGTTCAGGATTTGCGCGCCCGCCGTGTTCGACACGCGCACGGCACCTTTGACCAAGAACACGCCGAGGGCCTGATCGTCGATCGGCCCGCCCCAGAATTCCGTCCCTCGCACGCCGATGGTCGCAAAAGGCGTTGTCATCGTGACGTCGGACCGCGCCAGTTTGGACACCTGGCCGGAGAGAAACCGGAAGGCGCCGCTCACTCTGAACCCGATCCTTCCGCGTCTCGCAGCAGGGTTAAAGACGAATCTATCGAGCGTCAGTGTCGTCTTCTCGCCGAGTGTCAGCCGCGTACTATCTTTGAAGGTGACTTCCAACCGTGCCGCTGCCCCGGTCGATACAATCTCGTTGAGAAAGACGGACGCATTGAGGCCAAGCGCCCGTGTGGCGCCGCCATGCACTGCGCTGGCCTCTCCCTGTATTCGGCTGACCGTGCCGATGGCCTCCTGACCCGCGACCTGACCGCCGGCGAAGACACAAAGAAGAGCAACCGCTATTGCGACCAGCCGATACAACATGCGCCTAACGTCCTATGCAATCGGACCAATTCTGGCACAACGCGAGCGCACGCCCAATGCTGGGAACGCCGCTTGGCCGAAGCGGTCCACGTCCTACCGTCATCGCACAACGCATGGATAGGAAGAAGCCTCGCACCGAAGTGCGAGGCTTCTGAGAATAGCGCGGCTGTTACGAGCCGCCCTTGGCTACATGCGAGTGATATCGCGGTCTTTCGTCTCGGGCAGGAAGATGAGGCCGATGACAAAGCTCATCGCCGCCACGACGATCGGGTACCAAAGCCCGGAGTAGATGTTCCCGGTCGCGGCCACAATCGCGAACACGGTCGCAGGGAGAAACCCGCCGAACCAGCCGTTACCAATGTGATACGGTAGCGACAATCCGCTGTAGCGGATGCGGGTCGGGAACAATTCCACAAGCCAGGCGGCGATAGGCGCGTACACCAGCGTGACGTAGATCACGAGAAGTGTCAGCAACAGCACGGTCATCGCGTAGTTGATGTCCGCGGGGTTGGCGGAAGCCGGGTAGCCGTGACTCGTGATCGCCTGACCAAGGACCTGCGCGAAGTTTGGCGTATCGGTGGGGATCGTCTGCTCGCCTACCTTGACGCTGGCCTTCGTGCCCTTTGGCGTTTCCACATTTTCATAATTCACCGACCGGGCAACCAACGCCGACTTGGCGATGTCGCAGGACGTGGTGAACTTCGCGGTGCCCACCGGATTGAACTGGAACGAGCATTCAGATGGGTCTGCGATGACGGTGACAGGAGCACTCGCCAGCGCTGCTTCCAGTTTCGGATTAGCGAAGTGAGTGATTCCCTGGAAAATAGGGAAGTAGGTGACTACGCCCAGCGCAAAACCCGCAAGGATGATCGGCTTGCGGCCGATCTTGTCCGACAGCCAGCCGAAGAGGATAAAGAAGGGAGTGCCGAGTGCTAGGGCGATCGCGATCATGATTTGTGCATTGACCCCCGGCACTTTCAGTGTCTGTGTTAGAAAAAACAGCGCATAGAATTGTCCACCGTACCAGATCACTGCCTCGCCGGCTGTGGCGCCAAACAAGGCAAGGATCGCGATCTTGAGGTTCGACCACTGTCCGAACGCTTCGGACAATGGGCGCTTGGAGCCTTTGCCTTCGGCTTTCATGCGTTGGAACACCGGCGATTCGTTCAGACGAAGCCGGATCCAGATTGAGACGACAAGAAGAACAGCAGACAGCAGGAATGGAATTCGCCAGGCAGCCCAGAATACTTCAGGTTTTCCAACGAATGCCGGCTCGCCGACCGACGAGCGGATACCGAGCACGAGCAGCAACGCCATAAACAGGCCGAGCGTTGCGGTCGTCTGAATCCACGACGTATAGAGGCCGCGCTTGTTGCGGGGAGCGTGTTCGCATACGTAGATCGCCGCCCCGCCATATTCACCGCCGAGTGCGAGTCCTTGCGCGAGGCGCAGGCAAATCAGAATGACAGGCGCGATGATGCCGGCAGTGGCGTAGGACGGCAGCAATCCGATGAAGAACGTGCCAACGCCCATGAGCGTCATTGTGATGATGAACGTATACTTGCGGCCGACGATGTCGCCGAGCCGTCCGAAAAAGAGCGCGCCAAAAGGGCGAACGGCGAAGCCGGCGGCGAACGCAAGCAACGTGAAGATGAAAGCCGCCGTCGGATTGACCCCGGAAAAGGATTGCGCCGCGAGAATCGGCGCCAGCGTTCCGTAGATATAAAAATCGTACCACTCGAAAACGGTGCCGAGTGACGAGGCGAAAATGACCATCCGTTCCTCGGACGTCATTGCGCCTTCGCGGTATTGACTCGCAGTCATTGCTGTCATGGGCGTTTGTCCCTGTTTGTCAATTGTTGGCTTTCTTGTTGGAAACGGCTTTTCGGAGATGCGAACAAAAGGCTGTCCCGCAGCAGAAATACGCCGCGAGTCCATAGGCGTCTGTCCGCCTGAGGTCTTAGGCCAAAGGGCGCAAACGCCGCTGGTAAGCAATTGGATGAAAAGAAAAATCGCGAGCGGCGCACAACGTATTTGTCGCGCGCATTCGAACGCTAGTCACAGGAAGGTTGTGAGATCTTCCAGCAGGGTGATCAGCCAGGAAGCAGCATGAAGCACGGCAAATCGCTGCGGGAGTTTTTCGCGGCGATAGATTTCGTTGAGCAGTTTTAGGGCGCGCTTGTAGCCTGGGTGCTGCTTTGAAGCTTCGCTCAGCCGATGCAGCCGCGCAACCAGATCCGCACGCTGCGCTTCAAGGTCGTCATAGCGCTGGCGAAAAGTCTTCCGCGACGCTTGCGATATCTTTGCTCGCGAAATTGAGGGGCGATGAATCACGACTGTTAACTCTGTTGAAGGAGGCTTTCTCGGCGGAACACAGAAAGTGGGTACGAGGCTATAATTCCAGTGACCAGATTAATATTACCCCGCGATTGAGGGGTTAATCCCTGGACCTTGGTATAAAATACGACCGAATTCGTGGCGCAACTGGAGCGCGATCCATGCGCGGCCGTATTGCAGGCGCAATATTGATCGGGGCAGTCAGTGCCGCGGCGGCACATGCGGCGGACATTTCCTCCGGCCTCGGCGTCGGCGGTAATCTGTATTCCCCACTCGTCGCGCGGATCGAGCCCGTGATCGTCTATGATTCCGAGCCGGGGGTTATCGTTCGTACGTATTGGTATCCCCCCTGGCGAAATCGTCATTACTTTCCACGCACCGGGAAGCGGCCAAAAATAGGTCGCCGCGAAATCCTGCCCAAGCACCGTATGTCAAAGCCGGAAGAATATTTTCGCTTCTGGTCGGCGTCATCATTTCCTGACTCCCCGGGCAGGAATGCGATGCCGCCGGCATCCGATTCCGAGCAGCAATAGCCTTAGCACTTTTGATGGGGATCAGGCGTCACGCAAATGTCGGCTGACCACGTACAGGCCGAGCGCAGCCGCATTCGACACGTTCAAACTTTTGATCTCGCCCGGCAGGTCGATGCGCGCAACGTGATCACAGGTTGATCTCGTCAATTGCCGCAAGCCCTTGCCTTCAGCGCCAAGCACCAGAGCAAGCGGCGTGCGCAATGTGAGATCGGCAAGATCAGCCTCACCGGTGCTGTCGAGTCCAACAAGCAAGAATCCCTGGGCGCGCAGCTCTTCCATGCCACGCGCGAGATTCTGCACCAGCACAAGCGGCACGAGCTCGAGGGCACCTGATGCGGATTTCGCGAGGACGCCGGTTGCTTCGGGACTATGGCGAGCGGTCGTTACGATTGCCCTGACCGCAAATGCCGCGGCCGATCGGAGAATGGCTCCCACATTGTGAGGATCGGTTATCTGGTCGAGGACCAGGACAATGCCTCCGGGCTCGAGTTCATCGATCGAGGGGACGGGCAGGGGATCGGCCTCCGCCAGCAGACCCTGATGCACGGCATCGGGACCGAGCCGGGCATCGATCTCGTCCGGCCGGACCAGTTCGGGCTTGAGGGGTAACGGAACGCCATCATCGGCAAGCCGGCGCAATGCATTTTCCGTGGCCAACAGACGGCGGATGCGGCGGGCAGGATTTTCAAGCGCGGCCTTGACGGTATGCCAGCCGTACAGCAGGGCCGGACCATGAGGATCGGGAGCGTTGCGGAACCGGGTCCGCGGCGGCGGACGCTTGCGGCGGTCCCGCGGTGGTCGCGAGTTCGACTGCCATCGTTTTCGGGCCATCGACGTTATTCCCACGCGTCCAGCGACTTTGCAAACCGCAGGAGACCTTTCCATTGACTCTGCGCAGGTCCATCCCCATAAAACCGGCACATCCCGACCAGCCGGCAGGCACAGCCGATTGTCTTTTCGCGATCAATACGGTGCGGCGGGTTCGGGGGAGTGTCCCGAGCGGCAAAGGGGGCGGACTGTAAATCCGCTGGCTATGCCTTCGCAGGTTCGAGTCCTGCCTCCCCCACCACTTTCGAAAATTATCTAGCTGAAATTATTTTGTATTTCGCTCTGATCCCCGCACCCTTTGCTCAGGTGCGGCGGAATTTGTTTCAGGTACGAAAGCAAAACGTCCATTCAAGCGCGCTCTTTCGTGCCGATCGGCCAACGCCGGCAATATCAGTCAACCTCGGCCTCGGTCCAGATCGGGAAGCCGGCTGTTTTCTTTGCGCATGGGTGAAAAAATTCCCGCCGTTTGTTGGGGGCTGTTCGGCGTGCTGGTTGCGTTCGGCGCTCTGTATTTCGTCGCGAGTTGTATGACCCCATTTGGGAAAATGTAACCGTTACGGCTTTTAAAGCTGCGTCGGGCCAGCGGAGTGTGCGACTAGTTTGGACGCTCAATCATAACTGATACGCTGAACGATCGTGAATGGCCCATGTCCGCTTTGGCCCTTAGCAGACATTGCGCCAATGTCCGCTCTTGGCCCATTGCAGAATGGGCTCTTGCACTGCGCATGTCCGCTTTTGACCCCAAGTGGACATTCGTTGCTGCTCAAGTTCTCCGCTTACTCAGCCCCTTTCCGAGTGTCGGTTTGAATGGCTACGATGGCCTACTCCAAGCCTCGAGGGGGAAGGCGGTGAGACGGCGCGACTTCATCAAAGTAACTGCAGGTTCGGCTGTGTTGTGGCCGCTTGCGGCCCGTTCGCAACAGCGCATGCCGCGTATCGGCGTCATCATGAATCAATCGCCAGGCGACGGAGAAACACAGACGCGAAGCAAGGCCTTCCTGCAGGAATCGCAACAGCTTGGTTGGTCGGACGGACGGAATGTTCAGGTCGAATTTCGGTGGGATGCAAACACTGCCGAAGGGGCACGTAAAGCGGCGGCCGAGCTGGTTGCGCTCGCGCCCGACGTTATTTTGGCTTCCGGAGTTACGGGTGTGACGGCGTTACAGACGACACGTCACATCCCAATTGTGTTTGCGATTGTTCCTGATCCGGTGGGCGCCGGGTTCGTCGAGAGTTTGGCGCGACCGGGTGGCAACGTCACCGGTTTTATGCAGTTTGAGTACAGTCTGAGCGGAAAATGGGTGGAGTTGCTCAAAGAGATCGCGCCGAGCGTTACGCGTGCAGCGGTTCTTCGCGACGCCAACATTTCTGCAGGGATTGGCCAGTTTGCGGTTATCCAAGCCGTAGCGCCGTCGATTGGTGTGGATGTAAGTCCGATCAACGTACAAGACCGCGCCGAGATTGAGCGCCGGTTGGCCTCGTTCGCGCAGCTCTCAGGCGGCGGCATAATTCTCACGGCGAGCCCATGGGCAACGATTCATCGCGAACTGGTCGCCACGCTGGCTGCGCGGTATAAGCTCCCCTCAGTTTCTAGTCTTCGCTCCTTCGTTACGAGCGGTGGCCTTGTCTCGTATGGGGCTAACCTTGAAACTCTCTATCAGCGCGCTGCGGGTTACGTAGACCGAATACTGAAGGGAGAGAAACCGGCCGATTTGCCAGTACAGGCGCCGACAAAGTACGAGCTGGTGATCAATCTTAAAACTGCTCAAGCCCTTGGCCTCAGAATTCCGCCGTCCGTGCTCGCCCGCGCCGATGAGGTGATCGAATGAGACGCACCCTGATCTTCATGGCAGTGATAGCCGCTGTGCTATTGAAGCAAATGCCATACCTTCATGCGCAGCATAGTTCGCCCCCGGCGGGACTGAGCGAAAAAGAAAAAGCTAAGCTGCAGGAGAAGCGGGCCTTTGAGAAAGATACTGACGAGGCCTACAAATCCACGCTTCGTAAAATTCCGGACGTCAAACAAAAGGTCGATCCTTGGGGCAGTATGCGCACGGCTCCTCAAAAATAGCTCTCGCGATGTCCGCTTTTGGCCCAAAGCGGACATCTGTTTTTGCACTGCATCTGTCCGCTTTCGGGGGTAAAGCGGACAAGTACGAGCGCTGTGGAATTAGCCCGCTGCATGTCGGCACTGTCACAGGATCAAGCCGCGCCACTGTGGCGGCCACCGTTCTATTTCGACCTTGCCCGCATAAATCTCGACAGCACAACGCCCGCAATGATGGCGCCCGCGATCACCAGAATCGTCGTGAGATCAATGTTCATCGACTATCCCTCTTCGCGCTAGAGTCGTGCAAGGTTAGGCATTATTCGCGATCCTCGTCAGGACGCCAGATGAGGTGCAATTGACCAACATTGTCTCCTTCCCATGCGAACATTTCTCTGTCACACAAGACACACTTAGCGGGCCGCGATTCCCTGGAGGGACCTTTGGTTTCGATCACCTCGTAGATGGCGCCGCAGTCGCACGTGACTCTGAGGTTGGCCATGGGCGCAAACACCCGTTCGGCTGCGCCATTAGCATATCACAATGACTGTCAGGCCGCGTGTTTCGCTTTCGCCAGCAGGGGCGCGAGGGCCCTTTTCCCTTCTTTGGCCGCCACTGCCATGCTTTCAAAAAAGACGGGCGAAGACTCAATCGGCCCCCACCGACCAGCACGGTAAATTTCCCATTTCCATGCTTTCGGTAGGTTCCCTCGCAACTTCCCGACGACCGAGAAGTCAGTCGGGTCAAATCCTTCTTCTCTCATGTACCTATAAATGGTGATGGTCGTTTAATTTTCAAACTCCCGCTAATGCGAAGTGTGCGAGTAGTAGTGGCGGCAGCCGGGGATTGGAATGTCTGCTTCTGGCACTTAGCAGACATTTCAACTGAGCCGCTGAATGTCCGCTTTCGGGGGCAAAGCGGACATGACGATTGGAATAGATCGGGCCGATGTCCGCTATTGGCCCATAGCAGACATGGGCTGTTGCGCTGCAAATGTCCGCTTTCGGGGGTAAAGCGGGCGGACGTAGGCTTCACGCAGCCTTGGAGCTGCTTGGGGCTTTAGACTCTGATCGCACGGCCTCTGCCTCCTTTTTTTCACTTACCGAAGGTGCTAGTGGCGGCGGTGTCAGCGCACTGGTTGCTGCGAAGATTTGTTGCTGGCAGGAAAGTCCGTCAGCCATGATCCGCTCGAACGTTCCACGGGCCCAATCCTGATACGCCTGAATCAGGCCGACGATTGACTCGGTTCCACACATACGCTCTGCGGCTTTGCACGCTGAAAGAGCTCCCATATGGCGTCGCTCGAACCAGCCATTCGTAAACGCCTGCATGTTGTCCAGAATCCTTTCCTGGCTCTCCCAAAACCTGCGAGCATTTTCTTTAGACGAGGCCAAAATTTCGGGAGGCGGCAGAAATGCTTTCTGCATCGAGTACCATTGCTCAACAAAATCCGTGGTTTTCATCGTCTATTCTCCCGTGAGTTACTGAATTATTTCGAGCTACGTCGGTTCGCCGCGGTGTTTCACGCGGGGTGCTCAGCAGGTGCGAATAAGCAGTAAATTTAACTTTGCGTACGATGGTAATCTTACGTCTGGCGGCCGCGCGAAGTCGGCTGTTGTCAATAGACGATTCACTCTATCCACAACACGGAACTAGTCGCGACGTTCGCTTATGGCCCATAGCGGACATGGGCTAGTGCACCGCAAATGTCCGCTTTCGGGGGTAAGGCGGACATCGTTTCTGCAGCGCAGAATGTCTGCTTTTGGCCATCCAAAGCGGACTCGATGCTGGCGTCAAAGGTCAACGTTTCTTAATTCCTGCCCTCTCGATCACTTGCGACCATTTGGCTACATCGTTTGTAATGCGGTCGTGCAAAGCTTCGGGTGACATGGCGCGCGCATCCATGCCGGCCGCTTGTGAGAACTTCTGTACCTCGGGTGATTTCAGTGCTTCCAGCAGAGCATTGTTGAGCTTGGTGACAATTTCGCGGGGCGTCCCTTTTGGAACGGCAAGCCCATTCCAACTTGTCACTTCATAACCAGTCAGGCCGTTTTCGCTGACGGTTGGAACCTGGGGCAGGTTGCTCGCGCGCTCATGTCCAGTCGTAGCCAGGACAGTCATTTGCCCATTTGTGATTTGTGATTGGAATCCAGCAAAATACTCAAAAGCAACGTCGACGTCGCCACGTAAAACAGCGTTGGCTAAATCCGGTGTCGTCTTGTATGGAACGATGGTCAGATCAATCCCGGCCATATTTCGAAACAACTCCGCGGAAAGATTTTGCCCGCTGCCGGCGTTGATCGTGCCGAAGTTCAGCGCACCGGGACGGGCCTTGGCGACAGCAATCACATCGTTGATCGTTTTGTAAGACGCGCCGGCTTTGGTCGTGATCACGAGCCCGTAGGACGCTGTCGTCGAAATCGGAATGAAATCCGTCTCAATGTTGTAGGGCAGGGACTTAAAAAGTGCCTTGGCGACCGTGAGGCCGCCGCCAAGCATGACGAGGGTGTATCCGTCGGCCGGAGCGTCCCGTGCCGCCTGCATGCCGACAATACCACCGGCGCCAGGCCGATTTTCTATAAAGAATTGCTGACCGAAACGTTTGCTGAGGTCATCCGCTACAAGACGCATGGTGACGTCGGCAATTCCACCCACACCATAAGGCACAATGATGCGCACGGGCTTTGATGGGTAAGTATCAGCCCTGACTAGCGTAGACGGCGTCGAAACAAACAATGCCAGTAACGCACCGAAGAGAATCGACGTGGCGCGTCTCATGAAGTGATCAGCTGCGGGACGGATGAACGAGTGCATATTGTTCAGCTTCCAGCGAGATATGACAGACGCGGACAATAGGAGGGGACTAAGTCGCGAACAATACGCCTCTCGCGTATTGAAATGCCGTAGCCCTTTACGGTCACGGCCCCATGCTCTACGGAGGACGGTCGCTGCCGACTTTCGAAGCGGCGTCTGATTAATGCCAGCCGGCCCATGCCAACAACCACGATCGATATCCATCCGCACGTCATCGCGAATGACGCCGCCCGCTATCCTCTGGCGCCATTGGGAGGACACCAATCGGAGTGGTCACGCGCACGGCCGGTCACCCTGGAGAAGTTGATCGCAGCTATGGACGAGGCGGGCGTGCAGAAAGCTGCAATAGTGCAAGCCTCGACCTGTTACGGCCACGACAATTCATATGTGGCTGATGCTGTGGCGGCGTGCCCGGACCGCTTCACGGGCGTGTTTTCCGTCGACGTGCTGGCGTCCGACGCGCCCCAACGTATGCGTGACTGGAGTACCCGTGGCCTCACCGGTATGCGACTTTTCACTTTCGGCAGCACGATGTCCGATCAGGCGAACTGGCTGGATGATCCGAGGACTTATTCGGCCTGGACATGCGCAAGCGAGCTGGGGCTTTCCATTTGTCTGCAAATGTCGGCCCAAGCAATTCCACAGGTGAGGCGCATGGCGGAGCGTTTTCCGAACGTGCGCATTATTCTCGACCACTGCGCGCGGCCCGACCTTGCTGACGGGCCGCCTTACAATGCGGCAGCCAATCTGTTCGGCTTGGCATCGTACGCTAATGTCTACCTCAAGCTCACGCCGCGGATTTTTGCCGAGTCCCGCCGTGGTAAGGCCACGCCTGAGACTTTTTTCCCACGTCTCGTCTCTGCGTTCGGCGCATCTCGGCTGGCATGGGGTTCAAACTATCCTTCCAGCGAGGGCACGTTGTCTCAGCTCTTGGCAACCGCACGAAAATCGCTGACCTGTTTGGCAACCAGCGATAAGGACTGGATCTTTTCCAGGACTGCCCAGGCCCTTTATCCGGTTCTAGTGATTGAGGAAAACAGGCATGAGCACCATGCCTGACAAATACAAGTTGTACACGCTGCTCGGAGATTACCCGAACACAACGGCGCTCAAGAAAGGGGAAGTGACGTCCGACCTAATCGATCTTGCATTCGCCAATGTGAAAGTTTCCAACACGGCATTTAAACCGCTGGTACGTGAAGCAAGGTTTGATCTAGGTGAATTGGCGATCGTCACTTATCTGCAGGCGAAAGCCTACGGCAAGCCCTATGTGCTCATTCCAGCGACTGTGCTCGGGCGCGGACAGCACCACACCATCGCTTACAACCCGGAACGTGGGCGCTTGCGTGCGTCCGACCTCATGGGCAAGCGCGTCGGTGTGCGCGCGTATTCCCAGACGACAGGCGTCTGGGTGCGCGGTTTTCTCGAGGACGATTACAAAATCGATCCGACCAAAATTCACTGGGTCACGTTCGAAGATCCGCATCTCGCCGAATTCAAGGATCCCGACTTCGTCATGCGCGCGCCCGAAGGCAAAACCATGGTCCAGATGCTTATCGACGGCGAAATCGATGCGGCCATCGTCGGCGATAAAATGCCCGACCCGGCTCTAGCGCCCCTGATTGACGATGCCGATAGCGCGGCGCGCAAATGGGCAGAAACGCATGGCGGCATCCCGATCAACCACATGATGGTCATTCGAAGCACGATCGTAAGCTCCCGCCCTGATGTGGTGAAAGAGATCTACCGTACATTGCGCGAGTCCAGGCGAGCGGTGGCGCCGCCGGCGGACGGCAGTGTTTTTGATCCATGGCGCTTTGGAGTAGAGCCGAATCGCCGGTCGATTGAGATCATCATTGATTACAGCTTCCGCCAGAAGCTGATTTCGCGCATGTTTTCGGTCGATGAACTATTCGACGATGCGCGCGCGCTGATCTGAGCAATGTCCGCTTTTGGCCCATAGCAGACATCGCTAGTTGCACCGCACATGTCCGCTTTCGGGGGTAAAGCAGACATGACTTTTCACGGGCCGCATGACGGAACTAATTGACGCATGGAAAAGATGTGATCGCTATTGATTAGCTTCGCTCAAGTGAAATAAGTATTCACGCCGCTGAACGAGGGGCTGGGATCTTGCGCAAGTCATTGCTATTTGCAGCTATTTTCATTGCGTTCTCGTCCCTATCCGGCAACGCCAACGCATCCGGCCACATCTATCTGTTGAAGGGATTGGCGAACGTCTTTTCAACCGGGCTCGATGTTCTCGACCAGAAACTCATTCAACAGGGCTACTCCGCAACTGTTCACAGTTATCTGTACTACGAGGAACTCGCGGCGGAAGCGGCGCGTCTGCAAAAAAGCGGCAAAGGTCCGATCATAATCATGGGACACTCGTCCGGAGCCGACGCAGCTATTTCCATGGCGGAAAAAATGAAGACCTTGGGCGCTCCGGTCGCCCTGGTCGTGACATTCGGCCCGACGATAGATCTGGTAGCGCCATCCAATGTATCTCAGGTCATCAATTATTATTTCGGCTCTGCACCTGTCGCTAAGGGTCCCGGTTTCAGAGGCACGATTTCCAACGTGGATCTTAGTGGAGCCGCTGATATCAATCATCTCAATGTTGAGAAGATCGATCGCCTTCATACCAGCGTTATTGCAAAGGTTCAGGCGCTCCTAGGACACGGACGATCTGCAAGAATCACGAGACAAGGCCGAGCAAGCCCAGCGGCTGCGGTCCAATGAGCAAAGGTTGGGCGATCAGACCGCGATGATGCATAAGGCGGGCAGGTCGGCGTCATGGGTGTGCCCATCACCCGAACCTCCTTCAGCAGCGCCGCTTCTGCCATGAAGACCGATCCGCAAGCCGCAGAGCCGGGGCATCCCGGGCAGATCTTGATTAGCCCCCGTGTGTTGATGGCCGTTGAGAAGGACGTAACAGTTGAACCCGTCGGCGATTTTGCACTCAAGGGTTTCGCCGCCCGCTGACGGCTTATAACGTATTAGCCGCTAAAGGCTGCTAATTGAGGCCCGCGGGGACACAAGGATCTATGTCCGCTTTTGGCCCTTAGCGGACATTCGTAATTGCACCGCACATGTCCGCTTTCGGGGGTATAGCGAACATTACTCTGGCGCCGCAAAATGTCCGCTGATGACCCCAAGCGGACATCGGGCAAAGCCGCCACTCACAAAGTGACGACAGCAGATGACGACACCACCTCGGATCAACCGCGATCGGCTGCTCGAGCGGCTTGCGACCTTCAACCGGATTGGTGCCCTGCCCGGCGGCGGCAATTGCCGCCTCGCACTCAGCGACGAGGATCGGGCCGGGCGCGATCTGCTGGTTGAATGGATGCGCGAGCTCTCCCTTGCCGTCACAATCGACGCCATTGGCAACATCATCGGCGTCCGCTCCGGCCGTGCGGACACCGCGGCGGTGATGTTCGGGTCGCATGTCGACACGGTCGCGACCGGCGGTCGCTATGACGGACTCTATGGGGTCCTGGCCGGGCTCGAAGCGTGCGAGGCACTGAAAGATGTGGGCTACGTCACCCACCGGCCGCTCGCGCTCGTCGCTTTCACCAACGAGGAAGGCTCGCGCTTTCCGCCGTACGCGATGGGCAGCTTGGTCTATGTCGGCGGTCTTGCGCTTGCGGACGCCTACGCGATCCGCGGGATCGACGGACGGAGCGTGGGGCAGGAGCTCAAGCGCATCGGCTACGCCGGTAGCGCCCAACCCGGCTGGCTCAGGCCACATGCTTACCTCGAACTGCACATCGAGCAGGGTCCGCTTCTCGAGGACGAAAACCGCGCCATCGGAGCGGTCGAAGGTATCACCGGGCTGACCTGGACCGAGGTCACCGTCACCGGCTGCTCCGGCCATGCCGGCACGACGCCGATGCATCTGCGGCACGATGCGGCTTTGGTCTCGGGCGAGATCATCGCGCTGGTGCATCGCCTGGCACAAAAGATCGGCGGCCATCAGAAGGGCACGGTCGGCCGCGTCGAGCTCTATCCGAATCTTGTGAATGTGATCGCGGAACGCGCGGTGCTGACCATTGATCTGCGCAACACCGATAAGTCGCAGCTCGAGGCCGCGGACCGGGAGCTTACCGGCTCGCTGGCTCGGCTCGCCCGCGATGGGGGCGTATCGATCTCGACCCGCAGCCTCGCACGCTTCGAGCCGGTCGCGTTTCCGGCCGAGTTCGTCTCGCTGGTGGAGACGACTGCGCGTGACCTCGCCCTGTCCTCGCGCCGGCTCCCGTCCGGCGCCGGCCACGACGCGCAGATGATAGCCCGTATCTGCCCATCCGGGATGATATTTGTACCGAGTGTCGGCGGCCTGAGCCACAACGTGCGCGAAGAAACCCGGCCCGAGCATCTCGAGGCCGGCGCCGCCGTGCTGTTGCACGCGGTGATGCGACTCGCAAACTGAAGGGCTGCGAGTCTGGATCTGTAAATTTTTTTCCGTTTCCCCTTTACACGACCGCTTTACGCAGAAGCGCGTAGCAATGTCCGCTATTGGCCCAAAGCGGACATGCCCATTTGCACCGCACATGTCCGCTTTCGGGGGTAAAGCGGACAAGCCCTTTTGCACTGCATCTGTCCGCTTTGACCCAAAGCGGACATACTGGATAGTGGAACTTTCCTGCCTTTAGCGATTGATCCAGATCACCGGCCGATCCTTGCGGACGGCAAGGCACTCGATGTCGCTCAAAACTTACTAAGTAGCAATACCCAGCACGTACGTTCTTGCAGGTTCAAGTGCCTCTGTATCTGGGTTAGGCTGCCTTTTAGGTTTGTTTTTCTTCGCCGTTCGCTTGCGTTTGGTCTTAGTCTTTTTGACCATATGATTGCCTCGGCTAGTACACTTCATCGAAAGATATTTGGTGCGTGAGAGAGCTTTCGCTCTCGATGTACCTCACACTAACTTCGACTATCCACGGTCACGCCGCTTCTCGGTAAGAATGCTCCCGGCCGGCGTTCAGATTGGTTTCCGCGCGTGTTGCGGGGCTACAGAGGGGGGGATCATACATGGCAACCGTAGCGGAGCTACAGTCGGGCTGATCATACATGGGCACCTTTGTCGCGAGCCCCAAATGACCCTTGACGAAGAGCCGACGCAACAACGGCGCGATGGCTTCTTCCCAGTCCTGCGGATTATCCGTTGCCCACCCATGGCTGATGCTGTGGTAGCGGTGACTGTCTTCCAGCACCATTTCCCACGCATGCTTGCCATGTAGTGCGATGGTGAAGGTGATCTTGGCATCGTCTGCATGTTCGATGCGCGATCGTTCCGATTCCCATTGTTTGTTCATTTTTTCATTCCTCTTCGGGGTCTGACTATGGCGGCGGGCTGTTATTGCTGTTCGGGAAAAATGAAACCGTGGTCGTAGTGCACTTCAGGTAGCAGGTTGGTCACGGTGTCTGTCATGGCGAGCGGGTCGATCGAAACGCCGTCAAATTGCTGTTTCGCCTGGGTTGGAAGGTTCGACCAAGCAAACGCTGTGATAACGGCCACTACAGCGATGCCTAATAGGGTACGCATGTGAGGTCTCCTTGGGTTTCGGGAGAGAGCTTTTGCTCTCGAATTGCTTTCACACTAAGTTTGACCAACCGGATGCGCTGTGTCGTCCATCACAAAAAGAACGTCGAACAGAATCCTTTGGTATCGGGATGAGAAGGCTAAACTTATACCTAGGTGCAACACGCCGCGAAAAACCAAGACGGTCTCAAGGACAAACCCGCGTTCTATTATCGTCGAGTCTCCCGTCATGCCTTGACTTTGACAGGGACCATGTTTCGCCATGCGCGACCTCGAGCAGGCCCGTCCAAATGATGAGCGGCAAATAGAATAACAGCGGCATTTGCACCTCGCGTTCGGTTTGATGAAAAGGACCACGCTCCTGCTTGGGCGTGGTCCAACTTCTCGATCAGATGATGAAACTCTGCCAGAGCCACCTAGCAGCTTTTGCCTGGGCTTCAGCCTTGCCTAAGGGCGGGTAGTAGTCACCTAGTATCGTCAACTCATTCCAGTTTTGGAGGTGACGATATTCCGCGATCCGACCTGCGATAGCGACGCGGCTGGTCCAGTTCAGGATGCTGTTGGACACGGGTGCCTCGAATCTGGAGCTGATCAGTCCAATTTGATCAAGCGGGGCATTCAGCTAGGCCTGTGCAGGATCCAAGGGTAAAGTTCGCAGCTATTTCTTTTCCTGCTGCAGTTTCGAGTACCTCATCGGACACTTCGTACGTGAAAAGGGTTCTTCGTCTAAGCTCGGAAACTTAATCATTTTGGTTCTCCTGTGGTTGAAAGCTGTACGCGCAGGAGATCGCAAAACGGGCTGCGCTATTCCTCCCAATGCTTCACTTCTGGATAACGAGATTGCGAAGACCGCCGGGGAATAAACCGCGCTCAGTGACCTCTAGTCGCCTTACCGGCCGTAGGTTCGCGCGAACAGCCGACAGGCTTTTTCTCAATGTCCGCTTTCGGGGATCAAGCGGACATGGCCCATTTCAGTGCAAATGTCCGCTTATGACCCAAAGCGGACATCGCCCTTAATGGCTATGGTTTAGGTCTGATGAGGCTAGATTCTGATCGCGGAGTCTTAGCATCTGGGATGATCTCCAGGAGCGGCGCGGGCCCAACTGAGATGTCGCCGGTGAACGGCCGGTCATGCGCGGCGATTAGCAACACTGACGCGCCGACACCAGTTGCAAACAAGCCAAGCGAAATGGCAGAGGCGATCCGATTGTCGCAGTGGACCATTGCAATCGCGAATAAGGCTGCAGCAGCCTGAACAAACAAGCAGAGCCACTTCACTAAATTCACTTGAGACTGACTGATGATGATGCGCTGTCGACGAGCGTCGAATGCGGTTTCGAGCGCAGTGGCGATTTCACGCTGCGCAATTTTCGCGCCTTCAGTATTGGGGCTCAGGGAAAGTGTCAACTGCAGCGCCTCGGCAACTAAGGGCGGTGCAAACCGCAGGGAAGCGGTGCCCCTGGCCATCATCGGCCATTCCTGAGTTGTGACTTGCTCAATGTGGCTGCGGACCAAGGCTCGCAACCGCGATTCAGAGTCGCCCGGAAAGGCAGCAGCGAGGAGCACGACGGCTCTGAGCGCACTCGCTTCACGATCGACCGCGGCATCGGCTCGTTCGTTATCGTTCCAGACCTGCGCGGCGGTAAACACGACAAACAAGCCAAAAATAATAGCCAATGGCGACAGCATTCCGGTAGAGATCGCCTTAAATGCACGCGCTCGCTCGCCTTTCGCAAGGGTAGTGACGAGCCCTTGGATTGCTGCCGTTATCAAGTACGTTAAGCCAAAAACGATCAGAGTCATCCACAAGATTGGCAGATTGTGCAGCCAGTCGCTCATGTTTAGGTTCTCCTTAATAAGTGATGCTCGCTCGATCGGTCGAAAGAGTCAGACAAGCGAAACGGTCAGCTTCGCCCATTAGGTTGGGTTGCCACGACACATCAGACATGATGGCCTTAGCACCTTTTGTCGTTCCTCAGTTCCGCCGGGTTTGAGGCGCCAATCGGACTCACAATTGATGAGGGGTAATGTTCGCTATTGGCCCAAAGCGGACATCGCTAGTTGCACCACACATGTCTGCTTTTGACCCAAAGCGGACATCGAACTGCCGCCGAACTGTTAGGATCGACAGCTCTCACAGTTGATTTGCATCAAGGTTTCTGCGCCTCGCCCAATAGAAAATGATTGGGTGTGATTTGTGGAAGTTGCCGGACATCGAGCAGGTGAATGAAGGCGAAAGGCGAATAACCATGAAACACATCGCCGTGAAATTGCTGGCTTTTATCGCGCTCGCTTGCTCGCTGGCGACAACGGCGCGCGCTGATTCCTTCGCCAAGCGGGTCGACTTCGGTGGGGGAAGGATGATGTACATCGAGTGTCATGGCAGCGGATCACCCACCGTGCTGCTCATCTCGGGTACGGACACGGCGTCTGACCTGTGGCACGCTGCTGATCAGAAGGGTCCGACGGTCTACGACGACATCCAGAAGACGACGCGGGTGTGCGCCTACGACCGACCCGGTGCGCCGCACCTCGACCAAACCTTCAGCCGCAGCGACCCGGTGCCCCAGCCGACCAGTCCTCAAAACGGGGTCGACGACCTCGTCGCCCTGCTGAAGGCGGCCGACGTACCGGGCCCTTACGTCCTCGTCGCGCACTCTTTCAGCGGCACGATCGCACGGGTCTTCGCCGGCCAGCATCCTGATGAAGTTAAAGGCATCGTGTTCGTTGACGTCCTCACGCCCGAGCTTCGCGCCCAAATGACACCTGAGGAGTGGAAGATCTGGAAGCGCATCAACGCCCGGCCGGCTAAGGCGCTCGCGGCCTACCCGGATCTGGAAAGGCAGGATTTCGATGAGACTCTGGATCAGACGGCCGCCGCGGCAGCGCTAAGGCCCATGCCAGTCGTCGTGCTCACGGCCAGCGACAAGTTCATCGATGTCGTCCCGAAGCTTATCCAGGCCGGTGAGCTGCCGCCCGATACACCGCCGGACTTCGGAGCGGTCGTCGACCGAGCGAACTCGGCGGCCCAGAACCAGCTCGCGGTGCTCGTGCCCGGCGCGGTGCATATCACCGACACGCACTCGGGACACAACATCATGATCGACAACGCCCCAGTCGTCATCCGGGCCATCCGCATGGTGGTCGACGCGGTGAGAGCCGGGCAGACCTCGCTCAAGGGGTGACG
>Ga0075419_10000125_pt1 | contig 41707 bp, 42 predicted proteins | sample SoiMetdeltSBSDD3_FD_76900 | JGI IMG/M metagenome (GOLD analysis project Ga0075419, IMG submission 76900) | Bulk soil microbial communities from a Populus tree surrounding site in Tennessee, USA - Soil MetaG P. deltoides SBSDD3 | ecosystem: Environmental > Terrestrial > Soil > Tree plantation... | reverse complement strand
AGGGCGGGGGCGATCTTCCAGGCCAGCATGAGCAGCGGGAAGTTCCAGGGGATGACCTGGGCGGCCACGCCCAGGGGCCGGGGGTCGGGCCCGAACCCGGCGTAGCCGAGCTTGTCGGCCCAGCCCGCGTAGTAGAAGAAGTGCGCCGCCACCAGCGGGAGATCGACGTCACGGCTCTCCTTGATCGGCTTGCCGTTGTCGATCGACTCCAGCACCGCCAGCTCCCGGGATCGCTCCTGGATCAGGCGGGCGATGCGGTAGAGGTACTTCCCCCGGTCGCGGGCCGGCAGGCGGGACCACGTGGTCTCGTAGGCGCGGCGGGCGGCCGCCACCGCCCGGTCGACGTCCTCCGTGCCCGCGGCCACGACCTCGGACAGCACCTCCTCGGTGGCGGGGTTCACGGTCTTGAACCGTGTGCCGTCGGTGGGGTCGACCATCTCGCCGTCGATGAACAGCCCGTAGCTGGGGGCGATGTCGACGATCGAGGGCGACTCGGGGGCGGGGGCGTAGTCGAACACGGTGGAGCCCATCAGTCGAGGGTGAAGTAGTCGGGGCCGGCGTAGTGGCCGGTGGCCAGCTTGCGGCGCTGCATGAGCAGGTCGTTGAGGAGGGACGAGGCGCCGAAGCGGAAGAAGTCGGGGTCGAGCCAGTCGTCGCCGCAGGTCTCGTTGACGACCACGAGGTAGCGGATGGCGTCCTTGGCGGCGCGGATGCCGCCGGCCGCCTTGACCCCGACCTGGCGCCCGGTCTGCGCCCGGAAGTCGCGCACGGCCTCCAGCATCACCAGGGTCACCGGGAGGGTGGCGGCGGGGGAGACCTTGCCCGTCGAGGTCTTGATCACGTCGGCACCGGCCAGCATGGCCAGCCACGAGGCCTGGCGGACGTTGTCGTAGGTGGCCAGCTCGCCGGTCTCGAGGATGACCTTGAGGTGGGCGTCGCCGCAGGCCGCCTTGGTGGCGACGATCTCGTCGTGGACGTCGACGTAGCGGCCCGCCAGGAAGGCGCCGCGGTCGATGACCATGTCGATCTCGTCGGCGCCCGCGTCGACGGCGGCCCGGGTGTCGGCCAGCTTGACGTCGAGCGGCGCCCGGCCCGAGGGGAAGGCGGTGGCGACCGCGGCGACGTGGATGCCGGACCCGGCCAGCGCCTCGACCGCCACCGGGACGAGGTCGCCGTAGATGCAGATGGCGGCGACCGGCGGGCAGGTGGGGTCGGCCGGGTCCGGGTGCCGGCCCTTCGCGCACAACGCCCGGACCTTGCCGGGGGTGTCCTGGCCCTCCAGCGTGGTCAGGTCGATCATGCGCACGGCCAGGTCGAGGGCGAACTGCTTGGCGGTCGTCTTGATCGATCGGGTGGCCAGCCCCGCGGCCCGGGCCTCGACGCCGACCTGGTCGACCCCGGGCAGCCCGTGCAGGAACCGGCGCAGCGTTGCGGTCGACGCGGTGACGTCGGCGAACGGGGTGGTGGCGGTCGCGGTCACCCGTTCAGGCTACTGCCAGACGTTTGCCCCGTCTCGTAACTGGTAATAATGGTTCCATGATCGCCCTGGGAACGATCCACCTCACCGCTCTCGACGGCGTGACGTTCCCGTTCGAGCCCGGCGCGGCCTGTCTCGAGCTCGCCTACACCGGCGGCGAGGGCGACATGGCGGTGTACGAGACGCTGCACCGGCCCGAGGACCTGACCGCCTGGCTGCGGGCCCGCCTCGGCGACGCCGTGGCCGACGCCACCGCGGACGACCACCACCGGATGCGGGCGCTGCGCGCCGCCCTGTGGGACTGCGTCGACGCCGCAGCGGACGGCACGCCGGCCCCGCCGGCGGCGGTGGACGAGATCAACGCGGTGGCCGCCCGGCCGGATCCCGTCCCGGCACTGGACAGCGATCTGCGGCGCCACTGGCGCACGCCCGTCCCGGTGGACGCCGTCCTGGCGCATCTGGCCCGCGACGCCGTCGAGCTGCTCGGCGGCCCGCTGGCCGCCCGCATCCGGCGCTGTGCGGCCGGCGACTGCGAGATCGTCTTCGTCGACACGTCCCGCCCCGGCCGGCGCCGCTGGTGCTCGATGCCGCGCTGCGGCAACCGGTCCAAGGTCACCGCCTTCCGCGCCCGACGGAACAGCGAGGAACAGACATGACCACCACCGCAGCCACCGTCGAGCACGTCAACCCCGAGGGTCTGCTGCACAACCCCGCCTTCACCGAGGTCGTGACCGTCAGCGGGCCGGTGCGCACGATCTACCACCATCACGGTGGCCATCGTGTCGGGCCTGGCCAACCCCGAGTGCCTCGCCGAGATCGACGCCGTGGCGGTGGTGCCGCTGTAGGGCCCGGCGGCTGAGCGCGCCGGCCACCCCCGGCTGGCGGTGCCGTCGACCGGTGGGGGCGGCGTCAGGCCGGGCGGTAGGCGACCAGGCGGCCGCCCGCCGTGCCGACGTAGACCTGGCCGCCGCTGATCGCGGGCGCGCCGGTGATCGCCTCGCCGGCGTCGGCCTGCCACAGCGGGTCGCAGACGGGCGCCCCGCACCCGGCGGCGGCGACGGCGTGCACCGAGCCGACCGCCGACCCCGTGATCACGACGCCGCCCGAGTCGCCCGCCACCGCGGGCTGGACGGTGAGCGCGGCGCCGGTCGCCACCGTGAACGCCACCTCGCCGCCGTCCCGCTCGAGCGCCACCAGGTGGCCGGCTGCGGTCGGGACGTACAGCCGGTCGTCGTCGACCGCGGGCTCGGCCGCCACGGGCGACCCCACCCGGGTCGACCACCGAACCGCGCCCGTGGCGGCGTCGATGGCGTACACGGTCCCGGCGGCGCTGCCGACCCAGACGGTCGCCTCGTCCTCGGAGAGCACCGGCGACGTGGCCGGCGCCCCGTCGAGCACCGTGACCCAGGCGGGGCAGGTCAGCGAGATCACGAGGAAGTCGCCGACCTGCTTGCACGTGCCGCCGCCCCGAGCGAAGGCTCGGACGCCGTGGACGAGGGGAGCGGCGTCGTCGCGCACGGTCGTGGCCACGCCCTCCCCGGCGTGGTACAGGCGCTGTCTCCCGACTGTCGCCGGGATGAGCGCCGGGTCGTCGACGAGGGCGGAGTCGTCGACGGTCGCCGCTACGGACGGAGAGGCGAGGCCGTCGACGTCCGTGGCGACCAGGCGCAGCTCGCCGCCGATGCTGGTGTGGCGGATCAGCACGTACCTCCCGCGGACGGTGGCGTCGACCGCGCCGTCCAGCGAGTGGACCTCGGTGCCCGTGGTGGCGTCGACCATCACCGACGACGTGGGGAAGAACGGGCTGAACGGAAACGGCAGCGTCCAGGCCAGGACCCGGCCGCCGTCCACCACCGGCTGACCGATGGACCACCGGAAGGGCGGCGCTGTGCCCGGATCCGGTCCTGCGAACGGGGGCCGCGTGAAGGTCCACCGCCGGGCGCCAGTTGCCTTGTCGATGCCATACAGGTGCTCGGGGCCGTTGACGTGGACGGCGGCGGCCGAGACCACCGGGTCACCGAGCGGACCGCCTTCGGTGGTGGCCGCCCATGCCTCGGTCAGCGTGGCGGCGGATGCGGCTGTGATGGCGGTTTCGAGCCCGTTGACCGCCCGGCGGTCCGGGCCGGCTCCCGGCGAGGGCCAGCAGCCCGCGGTGGCCAGCGTGACCGCGATGACGGCGGCGACCCTGCGTGTCCCCCAGCGCACGCAGCGATCGTCGCAGCTACCGACGCCTAGGTCAATAGCGTGGTTACAGCTCCTCGGCCCGCAGGGCGGAGTAGCCCGGCTTGATCGTCCCCTCGATGATGCGGAGGCGCTGGTCGAAGGGCCAGAACGCCGACTTCATGGCGTTGACGGTCAGCCACTCGATCTCGTCCCAACCGAAGCCGAACGCCTCCACCAGGTTGTGGAACTCGTCGCTGAGCGTGATGTTCGACATCAGCCGGTTGTCGGTGTTGACCGTGACCCGGTAGCGCAGCCGGGTCAGCAGGCCGACCGGGTGCTCCGCGATCGACGCCGTCACGCCGGTGTGGACGTTGGACGTCGGGCACATCTCCAGCGCCACCCGGCGGTCCCGCACGAAGGCCGCCAACCGGCCGAGGTAGGCCCGGCCGGCCTCGTCGAACGTGATGTCGTCGACGATCCGCACGCCGTGGCCCAGGCGCTCCGCCCCGCACAGCTGCAGGGCCTCCCAGATCGAGGGCAGGCCGAACGCCTCGCCGGCGTGGATGGTGATGTGGCTGTTGGCCTTGGCGATCTCCTGGAACGCGGCCAGGTGGCGGGTCGGGGGGTTGCCGGCCTCGCTGCCGGCGATGTCGAAGCCGACGACGCCGTCGTCACGGTGGCGCAGGGCGAGCTCGGCGATTTCGCTGGAGTTGGCAGCGTGGCGCATGGCCGTCGCCAGCGTCCCGATCGTGATGCGACGGCCCGCGCTGCCCAGCCGGAACCCCTCCAGCACCGACTCGACGACCTCGTCGAGGGTCAGGCCGCCCTCGATGTGCAGCTCCGGGGCGAAGCGGACCTCGGCGTAGACGATGCCGTCGGCCGCGAGGTCCTCGGCGCACTCGGCCGCCACCCGGACCAGCGCGTCCTTGGTCTGCATCACGCCGACCGTGTGCTCGAACGTCTCGAGGTAGAGGTCGAGGTCATGCCGGTAGGCACCCTCGTTGAACCACCGGGCCAGGTCGTCGACGTCGGTGGTGGGCAGGGTGTGGCCCGAATCGCGGGCCAGGTCGATCACCGTGGCGGGGCGGAGGCCGCCGTCGAGATGGTCGTGGAGCACGACTTTGGGGGCCCGCCGGATCTGCTCGAGGGTGGGTGCAGCCATACGCCAGGCTAACGGCCCGCGATCAGACCTCTGCCGCGAGCGGCAGGAACCGCCAGCCGTCGCCCTCGGCCGCCAGCCGGCCGCCCGGCCGGGTGGGGAAGTGGCTGCCGAGCATCAGGGCGCCGGCGTCACACGCGTCGCTGAGCAGCGCCCGGCGGGTGACCCGGGCGCCGTCGATGTCGACGTCGCCGCCGAACGCGAGGTCGGGCTCGGCCACCTGGAGCGGGTGGACGACGGCGTCGCCGGTGACGAGGGCATCCGCTCGGCCGCCCAGCCAGAGCGACGCGTGGCCCGGCGTGTGGCCCGGCGTCGGCGCCAGCCGTAGCCCGCCGCCCAGGTCGGCGTCGGGCTCGACCACGTCGGCCAGGCCGGCGTCGAAGATCGGGTCGAGCACCTCGGCCCGCAGCCTGGGCACGTCGGGGTCCGCGTCCGACCGCAGGCCGTCGAGCTCGGCGCCGACGTAGAGGTAGCGGGCGCGGGGGAACGTCGGCACCCAGCGGTCGCCCTCCCGGTGGACGTCCCAGCCCAGGTGGTCGACATGCAGGTGGGTGTGGACCACGAGGTCGACGGCCCCGGGGTCGAAGCCGGCGTCCCGGAACCGCTCCATGAACGGCCAGGCCTGGTCGGTCCACCACGGCACCGAACGGGTCCGGCCGTTGCCCACGCACGGGTCCACGACGACCGTGCGCCCCGCCGCCTCGATGACGAACGCCTGCACCCGCAGCCCGATCGTGCTCCCCTCGCCGGTGAAGTGGGGCGCCAACCACGCGTGCCGGGCGACCAGCGCTTTGTCGGCGTCGGGGAAGAAGAACGCCGGCGGGATCCCGTCAGTCTGCGCCTCCACCACGCTGGTGATGCGCACGTCCCCGACCTGCCACCGTTGCGTCGCCTCACTCATGAAAGGAGCGTACCGATGGCCCCTTGCCGCGCCGCTACGAGATGCGCTCGACGATCAGCGGGCGGGGGTCCGGCGGCTCGGGGCCGACGGCGATGGCCCCCTCCAGGGCGGCCAGCGCACCGGGGATGTGGGACCCGTCGTCGACGTGGAGCTCCAGGATCGGCTCACCGGCCGTGACCTGGTCGCCCCGCTTGCGCAGGCAGACCGCGCCGGCGCTGGGGGAGACCGGGTGCTCCTTGCGGGCCCGGCCGGCGCCCAGGCGCCAGACGGCCTCGCCCACCGAGCGGGCGTCGAGGCGGCGGAGGTAGCCGTTGGCCGGGGCCGGCACCGTGTGGCGGATCGGGGCCACCGGCAGCGGTGCGCCCGGGTCGCCGCCCTGGGCGCGGATCATCGCCTCCCACACCGCGAAGGCGCGGCCGTCGGCCAGCGCCGCCGCCGGGTCGGTCGCCGAGCCGCCCGCGGTGGGGCCGCTGCCGGCGAGGCCCGCCAGCGACACCATCTCCCGGGCCAGCGCCAAGGTGACCTCGACCAGGTCCGCCGGCCCGCGGCCCCGGAGCACCTCGACCGCCTCGGTCACCTCCAGGCCGTTGCCCACGGCCCGGCCGAGAGGCGACTCCATGTCGGTGATCAGCGCCACCGTCTTGACGCCCTCCGCTCGACCCAGGCCGACCATCGTCTCGGCCAGTCGGCGGGCCCGGTCCAGCTCGGGCAGGAACGCGCCGGAGCCGATCTTCACGTCGAGGACCAGCGACGCCGTCCCCTCCGCGATCTTCTTGGACATGATCGAGCTGGCGATCAGCGGGATCGCCTCGACCGTGGCGGTGACGTCCCGCAGCGCGTAGAGCTTGCGGTCGGCCGGGCACAGCGTCTCGCTGGCGGCGCAGATCACCGCGCCGACCTCCCGCAGCTGGTCCACGACCTCGTCGGTCGACAGGTTGGCCCGCCAGCCGGGGATGGCCTCCAGCTTGTCCAGCGTCCCCCCGGTGTGGCCGAGCCCCCGGCCCGAGAGCTGGGGCACGGCCGCGCCGCACGCCGCCACCAGCGGCGCCAGCGGCAGCGACACCTTGTCGCCCACGCCGCCGGTCGAGTGCTTGTCGACGGTGGGCCGGCCCACGCCGGACAGGTCGAGGCGCTCGCCCGAGTCGATCATCGCCTGGGTCCAGGTGGCCAGCTCGCCCGGCGCCATGTCCCGCAGGAGGATGGCCATGCAGAGCGCGGCCGCCTGCTCGTCGGCGATCGTGCCCGCGGTGTAGCCCTCGATGAAGAACCGCACCTGCTCGTCGGACAGCTCGCCGCCGTCGCGCTTGGTGCGGATGACGTCGAGGACGTGGGTCGCCATCAGCCCAGGTCGTCCGGGCCGAAGGCCCCTGGCAGCCACGCGGACATCGGCCTCTCGTTCACCAGCAGGTCCGGCCCGCCGGCCTCGAACAGCAGCTGGCGGCAGCGGCCGCAGCACGCCAGGTCGCGACCCGACGGGTCGGTGACGGCCACCGCCACCAGACGCCCGCCCCCGCCGGCGTGGAGCCCGGACACCAGCCCGCACTCCGCGCACAGCGTCAGGCCGTAGGACGCGTTCTCGACGTTGCAGCCCACGACCACCCGGCCGTCCTCGAGCAGGCCGGCCGCTCCCACGGGGAAGTGCGAGTAGGGGACGTAGGCCCGCTGGGCGATCTCGGCGGCGGAGGCCCGCAGGGCCTCCCAGTCGACCAGCGTCGGGCCCGCCATTCAGTCCACCACGTACGGCACGCCGTCGGCCGCCGGCGGGCGGGACCGGCCCACCAGGCCGGCCACCACGACGATCGTGACGATGTAGGGCAGCATCAGCAGGAAGTCCGACGGGATCGGCGTGTCGAGCACCGTGAGCCGGGTCTGCAGCTCCTCCGTGAAGCCGAACACGAGGGCGGCCACGAACGCGCCGACCGGGTGCCAGCGCCCGAAGATCAGCGCGGCCAGGGCGATGAAGCCCTTGCCGGCGGTCATGTTCTCGGTGAACGAGCCGGTGGCGTCGAGCGTGAACCAGGTGCCGCCGATGCCGGCCACCGCACCGCCCGCGATCACCGCGCGGTAGCGGGTGCGCAGCACGTTGATGCCGACCGTGTCGGCCGCCCGAGGGTGCTCGCCGACCGACCGGACCCGCAGGCCCCAGCGGGTGCGGAAGAACGCCCACCACAGGCCGATGACCAGGGCGAACATCAGGTAGCCGTAGATCGTGTTGTCGAACAGCACGGGGCCCACCAGGGGCAGGCGCTCGAGCAGCGGGATGCCGATGGGCCGGAACGTGCCGGGCTCGTTGAGGTCCGGGTACTCGGCCAGGATGCGGGCGCCCAGGTAGCTGGTGAGGCCGAGGGCGAAGATGTTGATCACCGTGCCGCCGATGATCTGGTCGACCCGGTAGCGGATCGACAGCACCCCCAGGAACGCGCCGAGCAGGATGCCCGACGCCAGGCCCGCGAACAGCCCGACCCACGGGCTGCCCGCCGCGCTGGACGTGATGGCGGCCACGAACGCGCCGGTGAGGAGCATGCCCTCGATGGCGATGTTGACCACGCCCGACCGCTCGCACAGCAGACCGGCCAGGGCACCCAGCGCGATCGGCGTCGACCGGAACACCGTGCCGTTGAGCAGGCCCACGATGCTGACCGAGTCGCCGCGGGCGGCCCACACCAGCAGAGCGATGGTGAACAGCGCGACGCCGATGCCGAACACCAGGTAGATCCGCCGGCGGACGACGCCGCTCACCAGCAGGGCACCCAGCACGAGGACCACGACCCCCAGGATCAGGTTGGTGACCCGGGCGGGGATGTGGAGGTCGGGGACGTCGGTCAGCGCGTCGGAGCCGGACAGCACGAACGTGGCGTCGAGGCCGGACTGGCTGCCGAGGCCGAAGCTGACGAAGGTGACGACGCCGAGCAGCAGGGTGGCGATGCCGAATCCGATGCGGCGGCGGTCGCTCGGCAGGTCCGGATCGATCACCGGGGCCGGGGCCTCGTCGGCAGGGGGCACGGCGTCGGTGAGGGTGGCGCTCATCAGGCCCCCCAGCCGGTGGTGAAGGTCTGGCCGGTGCCCCGCCCCGCCTTGATGCGGTACAGCGAGCGCACCAGGGCGGGCGCCGCCACGAACAGGATGATCAGCGCCTGGATGACGACGATGATGTCGACCGGCGTCGACGTGGCCACCTGCATGCCGGTCGACCCCGACCGCAGCACGCCGAACAGGAAGGCGGCGCCGAGGACGCCGATGGGGTGGGCCCGGCCGAGCAGGGCGACGGCGATGGCGTCGAAGCCGATGAACCGGTAGTAGCCGCCGGTGAGGGCGAAGCTCGGGCGCCCGGTGATGTTCACGGTCCCGGCCAGGCCGGCCAGGCCCCCGGCCAGCACCATGGCGAGGATGTACATGGCGCCGACGCTCATGCCGGCGTAGCGGGACGCGTACGGGTTGGCGCCCACCGACTTGAGCCGGAACCCCACCGTCGAGCGTTCGAGCAGCCACCACACGACGACCGCGGCCCCGATGGCGAGGAACAGGCCCGCGTGCACGGTCACCTCGCCGATCGTGATCTCCGGCAGCCGGGCGGACTCGGCCACTGCCTTCGAGATCAGGTCGTCCCGCCCCTCGGGCTGGAACGCGTCGGAGCGCAGCGCGTAGTCCAGCAGCAGGTACGAGATGTAGTTGAGCATGATCGTGGTGATCACCTCGTGCGCTCCGGTGCGGGCCTTGAGCACGCCGGCGATCCCGCCCCACGCCGCTCCGCCCGCGAACCCGGCGAGGATGGCGAGGGGCAGGTGGATGATCTTGGGCAGGTCCCAGGTGAAGCCCACCCAGCCGGCGCAGGTGGCGCCGACGATCAGCTGGCCGGCCGCGCCGATGTTGAACAGCCCGGCCCGGAAGGCCAGCGCCACGGACAGTCCGGCGAGAGCCAGCGGCGTGGCCTCGACCAGCGTGCGGCCGATCACACGCGGCGAGCCCAACGACGACTCCCACAGTGCGTGGTACGCCTCGTAGACCACATCCCAGGACGCCCGCAGCGCGCCCCCGGGGTCGCTGAAGAACGATCCCCACTCGTCGAGCGTGTCGGGGTCGGTGAAGATGATGACCAGCCCGCCCACGACCAGCGCGGTGAACAGGGCCAGCGCCGGTATCACCAGCGCGTTGCCGACCGAGGCCAGCCAGGCCAGTGCCCGGGGGCGCTCGCCAGGTGGCCCGCCCTCGGCGGCCGGCGGCTCGGCCGGCGGCTCCGGCGGTGCGTCCGTGGCGGTGCTCATGTCACCGTCACCTCTTCCTCCTCGACGGGCTCCACCTCTGCGGCCTCCTCGACGGCGCCGGCCATGAGGAGGCCGATCAGCTCGCGGTTGGCGTCGGCGCGGTCGACCACGCCCACGATGCGCCCGCGGTAGATGACCGCGATGCGGTCGGCGAGCGCCAGCACCTCGTCGAGCTCAGAGGAGTTCAGTAGCACGGCGACGCCCTCGTCGCGCTTGGCGACGACCTGGCGGTGGATGTACTGGATGGAACCGACGTCGAGGCCGCGGGTGGGCTGGGACAGCACGAGCAGCTTGTCGGCGTGGAAGAACTCGCGGGCGATGATGACCTTCTGCTGGTTGCCGCCCGACAGGGTCGACGCGGTCGCGTCGACCGACGGCGTGCGCACGTCGAACTCGTCGACCAGCTCGACGGCGTGGCGGCGCACTGCCCGGCGGTCGAGCCGCAGGCCCCTGGCGAAGGGCCGCTTGCGCACCTGGTTGAGAACCAGGTTCGACGACACCGGGAACGACGCGACGAGGCCGTCGCGCTGGCGGTCCTCGGGGACGTGGGCCAGCCCGGCGGAGAACAGGTGGTCGGGCCCCTCGCCGGTGACGTCGGCGCCGGCGAGCCGCACCGTGCCGGACTCGGGCTTGCGCATGCCGGTGATCGCCTCGACCAACTCGGTCTGGCCGTTGCCCTGCACGCCGGCCAGCGCCAGGATCTCGCCGGCCCGCACGTCGAACGACACGCCCTCCACCACGGGGTGGCGCCGGTCGTCGGCGACGACCAGGTCGCTGACCTCGAGCACCGGCTCGCCCGGCGTGGCCGGCTCCTTGTCGACCACGAGCTGGACCTCGCGGCCCACCATCATGGTGGCGAGCGCCTGCTCGTCCGCCTCGGCCGGGGTGGTGTTGCCCACGACCTTGCCGCCCCGCAGGACGGTGATGCGGTTGGCCACGCTCGTGACCTCCCGCAGCTTGTGGCTGATGAAGATGATGGACCGGCCGCCCGTCGCCAGCTGGCGCACGATCTCCATCAGCTCGTCGATCTCGCTGGGGGTGAGGACGGCCGTCGGCTCGTCCAGGATGAGCAGGCGGGCGTCACGGTAGAGGGCCTTGAGGATCTCGACCCGCTGCTGGACACCCACCGGCAGGTCCTCGACGGTGGCGTCGGGGTCGACGGCCAGCCCGTAGCGCTCGGACAGATCCTGCACCCGGCGCCGGGCCTCGGCCCGGTCGAGGCGGCCGAGCGCGCCCGCCGGCTCGACCCCCAGCATGACGTTCTCGGCCACGGTGAACACCGGCACGAGCATGAAGTGCTGGTGGACCATGCCGACCCCGGCGGCGATGGCGTCGGCCGGGGACCGGGCAACGAGGGGCTCGCCGTCGAGGAGGATCTCGCCCTCGTCGGGCCGGTAGAGCCCGAAGAGGATGTTCATGAGGGTGGACTTGCCTGCGCCGTTCTCGCCGAGCAGGGCGTGGACCTCTCCGCTCTCGACGGAGAGGTCCACGCCGTCGCAGGCCACGACGCCGGGGAAACGCTTGGTGATGCCCCGGAGCTCGACCTTCATGCGCCCGGTGGTATCAGCCGCTCGGCGGCGAGGTCTCGATGTCGCCGGCGATGATCTGCTCGCGCAGCTCGTCCACCCGGTCCTTCAGCTCCTGCGGGACCTGCGAGTCGAAGTCGTGGAACGGGGCGATGCCCACGCCGTCGTTCTCGAGCGTGCCCTCGTTGGCGCCGCCCTCGAACTCGTCGTTGGCGCCGGCCAGGATCACGTCGTGGACCGCCACGTCCATGTTCTTCATCACCGAGGTGAGGAACATGTCGCAGCTCTCCTCGACCGACACGCAGCCGTCGGTGTCGACCCAGATCAGCTTGGCGTTGCTGCCCGAGGCCTCGATGGCCTCGATCGACCCCAGGCCCACCGGGCCGGCCACCGGCATGATGATGTCGGCGCCCTGGTCGAGCAGCGTCTCGGTCGTCGACCGGCCCTTGGCCTGGTCGGTGAAGTCACCGGTGAACAGGCCGTCGTCGGCGGCGTTGTCCCAGCCGATCAGCTGGACGTCGGTGCCGGTGTCGGTGTTGTACTGCTCGACGCCGAGCTGGAAGCCCTTCATGAAGATGTTCACCGTCGGCAGGTTGATGCCGCCGTAGGTGCCCACCGTGCCCGTCTCGGACATGCCCGCCGCCACGTAGCCGGCGAGGAACGCGGCCTGGTCGGTCTTGAACACGAGCTCGGCCACGTTGTCGAAGTCGCGGTCCTCCTCGGCCTCGACGTCGAACAGGTCGTTGTCGACGATCGCGAAGAGCTGGTCGGGGTTGGCCTCGGCCGCCTCGGCGGTGGCGTCGCCCAGCAGGAAGCCGACCGTGACGATCATGCTGCAGTCCTGCTCGATCAGCGCATCGATGTTCGGCGTGAAGTCGGCCTCGCTGGTGGACTCGAGGTAGTTCGGCTCGAAGCCGAGCTCCTCGGCTGCGTCCTCGAGGCCCTTGAACGCCGTCTGGTTGAACGACCGGTCGTCGACCCCACCGGTGTCGGTCACCTGGCAGGCGGTGAAGTCACCGTCGCCACCACCTCCGCCGCCACCCGACTCGGTGCCGTCGTCGCTCGCCGAGTCGTCGTCGTCGTCCCCGCACGCGGCCGCGACCATCGCCAAGCCGAGTAGCACGCCGAGGACCTTCACCCACCGTCTCTGCCGCATCTCGTTCGTATCTCCCTGTCGTGGAACGAGTGGCCCGCAGGCCACGGCCCGCACAGTAGTCACATTTCACAGCTGGTCACGGCGATGGCGACCGTCCTGTCACGTCCGGGCCAGGCCTAGGCAGCAGATGGGACACCGGCGCTGTTGCCGGGCGCTACGGTCGGCCCCCGTGATCGTGGAGCCGCCCGACCCGTTCGATCGCGCCGCCGAGGCGGCCGCCGCCCTCGCCAAGGCGACCGGCGTCGACCGCCACGACGTGGCGGTCGTGCTCGGCTCGGGCTGGCGCCCGGCGGCCGACCGCTTCGGCGAGACGGTGGCCGAGCTGGAGGCCGCGGGCCTGCCCGGCTTTCCCGCGTCGACCGTTGCCGGGCACAGCGGCTCGGTGCGCTCGGTGCGCACCGCCGGCGGGCGCAGGGTGCTGGCGTTCATGGGCCGGGTCCACGCCTACGAGGGCCACGACCCGGCCACGGTCGTCCACGCGGTGCGGACCGCCCACGCGGGCGGCTGCCACGTCGTCGTGCTGACCAACGCGGCCGGCGGCATCCGCGAGGACCTGGCGGTGGGCCAGCCGGTGTTGGTGGCCGACCACCTCAACCTCACCGGCGCGTCCCCGGTGTCGGGCCCGATGACCGGCGAGGTGCCAGCGCGCTTCGTCGACCTGACCGAGGCGTACTCGGCCCGCCTGCGCGAGCTGGCCCGGGCCGTCGACCCGACGCTGGCTGAGGGTGTCTACGCCGGCCTGCCCGGGCCGCAGTACGAGACGCCGGCCGAGATCCGCATGCTGCGCACGCTCGGCGCGGACCTCGTCGGCATGTCCACGGTGTGGGAGGCGATCGCCGCCCGCCACGTCGGCCTGGAGGTGCTGGCGCTGTCGCTCGTCACCAACCTGGCCGCGGGCCTGAGCGCGGCGCCGCTCGACCATGCCGAGGTGCTGGAGGCCGGCCGGGTCGCCGCAGAGCGCATGGGCGACCTGCTGGCCGCGGTGGTCGACCGGCTGTAGGGGATGGCGGGCACCGACGTCGTCGCGGCCGCCCGGGCCTGGCGGGACGAGGACCCCGACCCCGAGACCCGGGCCGAGGTCGACGCCCTGCTGGCGGCGGGCGACGAGGCCGCGCTCGCCGACCGGTTCGGCGCCCGGCTCCAGTTCGGGACCGCGGGGCTGCGGGGAGAGATGGCGGCGGGCCCCAACCGCATGAACCGGGCAGTGGTGATCCGGGCCACCGCCGGCCTGGCCGCGTACCTGGCGTCCACGGGCCACGCCGGCGAGCCGGTGGTGGTGGCGCACGACGCCCGCCGGCGCTCCGACCGCTTTGCCCGCGACGCCGCCGGCGTGCTGGCCGCCGCCGGGTTCCCGGTGCACCTGGCCGACCGGCAGCTGCCCACGCCCGTGCTGGCGTTCGGGGTCCGACACCTGGGCGCGTGTGCGGGGATCGCGGTGACCGCCAGCCACAACCCGCCGGCCGACAACGGCTACAAGGTGTACCTGGGCGACGGTGCCCAGATCGTCCCGCCCGCGGACGCCGACATCTCCGCGGCCATCGATGCGGTGGGCCCGCTGGCGTCGGTGCCCCTGGCCGCCGACGGCGACCCCCGCATCGCGTTCGCCGGCGACGCATTGGTCGAGGCCTACGTGGCCGGCGCGCTGGCGACCGCGGCCCCGGCCGGCCCGGACCGCGACCTGCGGATCGTGTACACCCCGCTGCACGGCGTCGGGCGGGACGTGATGGTCGAGGTGCTGACCCGGGCGGGGTTCCCGGTCCCGGCGGTGGTGCCGGAGCAGGCCGAGCCCGATCCGGCGTTCCCCACCGTCAGCTTCCCCAACCCCGAGGAGCCGGGGGCGCTCGACCTGGCGCTGGCCCTGGCCGAGGCCGAGGACGCCGACCTGGTGGTGGCCAACGACCCCGACGCCGACCGGCTGGCGGTGGCCGTGCCGGTGCCCGGCTCGGGCGGGGGCTGGCGGGCGCTCACCGGCGACGAGATCGGGGTGGTGCTGGCCGACTGGCTGCTGGCCCAGGGCGAGGGCACCGACCGGCTGGTGGCCACGACCGTGGTGTCGTCGTCGATGCTGGGCCGCCTGGCCGCGGCCCGGGGCGTCGCCTACGCGGAGACGCTGACCGGGTTCAAGTGGATCGCCCGGGCCGCGCTCGACCGGCCGGGCACCCGGTTCGTGTACGGGTACGAGGAGGCGCTCGGGTCCTGCGTCGGGACCCTGGTGCGGGACAAGGACGGCATCACCGCGGCGCTGGCCTTCGCCGGGCTGGCGGCGGCCGAGAAGGCCCGGGGCCGCACCGTGCTCGACCGCCTCGACGACCTGGCCCGCGAGCTCGGCGTGCATGCCACCGGCCAGCGGTCGCTGCGGATCGAGGGCGTCGGGGGGATGGACCGCATGCGGGCCGCGGTCGACCGGTTGGCCGCGTCCCCACCGGCGGCGCTGGCCGGGGTCCCGGTCACCGAGGTCGAGGACCTACGCCTCGGCGGCCGGCTGCCGCCAACCGACGGCGTGGTGGTGCGGGGCGAGGGCGTACGGCTGATCGTCCGGCCGTCGGGCACCGAGCCCAAGCTCAAGTGCTACGGCGAGGCGGTGGTCATGGTGGGGGAGGCGGGCCTCGACGCGGCCCGGTCCGAAGCGGCCGCCCGGCTGGCCGCGGTGCTGGACGACGGCCTCGCTCTGGTGGGCTGACTCTGGCTCACGCCGTCCCGAAGAGGCGGTCGCCCGCGTCACCGAGGCCGGGCACGATGAAGGCCCGCTCGTCGAGGTGGTCGTCGACCGCGGCGGTCACGACCCGGGCCACCAGCCCCGACTCCTCGATGTGGGCGATGCCCTCGGGGGCGGCCAGGACGCAGACGCCGGTGATGTCGCCCGCGCCGCGGTCCCGCAGGATGCGGCAGGCATGCGCCAGCGACCCGCCGGTAGCCAGCATCGGGTCGAGGGCCAGGACCGGCCGCCCGATCAGGTCGGCGGGCACCGAGTTCATGTACGGCTCGGGCTGGAACGTGTCCTCGTTGCGGGACACGCCGATGAACGCGGTGTCGGTCTCCGGCAGCAGCCGCAGCACCGCCCCGTGCAAGCCCAGCCCCGCCCGCAGCACCGGCACCACCAGCGGGGGCCGGGGGATCCGCACCCCCCTGGCCGGCCCCATGGGCGTCGTCACCGGCACGGTCTCGTGCGGCAGGTGGCGGCAGGCCTCGTAGACGAGCATGCCGGCCAGCTCGTCCATGGTCAGCCGGAAGTCGGCCCGGTCGGTGGCCGCGTCGCGCAGCCGGGTCAGCAGCCGGGCGGCGAGGGGGTGGTCGACGACGGTCAGCTCCATACGGCCCGCAGTCTCGCGCCCCCGGGCCGGCTCATCCCGCCACGCCGGCCGCTGCGGCCGCGAAGGTCCGCAGCTCGCGCTCGACGTCTTCCCCTCCGGGCTGGAACGCCACCTCGGTGACGCCCATCCCGCCCAGTCCGTCCAGCCGGGCCGCGATCTCGGGCGCGGTGCCGGTGAGGGTGAAGGTCGGGATCATCGCCGAGGCGCCCGCGGCCATCGCGCTGCGGTCCCGGTCCGTCATCTCGACCAGGTGGCCGGCGTGGGTCGCCAGGTGGCGGACGTCCTCGGGGACGGCCTCGAGCGCCTCCCGCCACGCGATCCCGCCCGGCAGCGCGTCGACGGCCGGCGGCCCCGCTCGCTCGTACATGGCGTGCAGCGCCACCGCCATGGCCGGACCGGTGACCTCGACGACCCGCTCGCACGCGGCGTCCTCGCCGTCGTCGAGGACGGTGCCGAACTGGAGCAGCGCGCTCCACCGCCCCGCGGCCGCGCCGTTGGGCAGCCCGGCCGCGAACGCACCGTCGCCCAGCTCGGCGGCGGCGGCGGTGCCCCGGGGGCCGTCGGCCCCGATGAGGATCGGGACGTCGATCGGTCGGGACGCGCCGTAGCCGTCGGGGTGGATCATGGCGATCGGGCGGCCCTCCCACTCGATCGTCTCGCCCGCCAGCAGGCCCCGGAGCGCGGCGACGTAGGCCCGCACGTCGGCCCACCGCATCGCCCGGTGGCCGAGCACGTGGCGCCCCGTGAAGCCGGCCCCCAGCGCCACCGCCACCCGGCCCGGGGCCAGCTCCTCCAGGGTGGCCACCGCGGCGGCGTTGACCATCGGGTGGCGCAGGCTCGGCACCAGCACCGCCGGGCCCAGCCCGATGGTGGCGGTGCGCTCCGCCGCCCGGGCCAGCGTCATCCACACGTCGTGGTAGAGCGCGGGGGAGTCGTACAGCCAGGCCCGCTGGTAGCCGAGCTCCTCGGCCAGCGCGACGTGATCGGGGGTGTCGAACCCCGGAGGGAACGCGGCGGACAGCGTGAGCGCCATGGCCTGACCGTACCGACTGCCGCACGGTCTGGGCCGGGCGGGTGGGGACGCGGCCCGACCGCCGGTACGGTGCGAGCCGTTCACGCCCGCCACCGACGAGGAGGCCCCATGCCGACCTCTCCCACGCCCGCCGGCGCCGCCGGCACGGTCGCCGTCGGCGATCGGACGGTCAACCGCCTCGGCTTCGGCGCCATGCGCATCACCGGCCGCGGCATCTGGGGCCCGCCCCGCGACCACGACGAGTCCGTGCGGGTGTTGCGCCGCGCGGTCGACCTGGGTGTCGACTTCATCGACACCGCCGACTCCTACGGCCCCGCCGTCAGCGAGGAGCTCATCGCGGAGGCCCTGTCGCCCTACCCAGAGCACCTCGTGATCGCCACCAAGGGCGGTCTGGTCCGCCCGGGCCCCGGCCGCTGGGACCCGGACGGCCGGCCCGCGCACCTGCGCGAGGCGCTCGAGGGCAGCCTCAAGCGGCTCGGCGTCGAGCAGGTCACCCTCTACCAGTTCCACCGGCCCGACCCCGCCGTCCCGTTCGAGGAGTCGGTGGGCGAGCTGGTGCGCCTGCGGGACGAGGGCAAGATCGCCCACATCGGGCTGTCCAACATCACCGTCGGCGAGCTCGCCCGGGCCCAGGCGATGACCCCGATCGCGTCGGTCCAGAATCGCTACAACGCGACCGACCGCGGCTCGGAGGACGTCGTCGAGGCGGCGGAGCGCGACGGCTTCGCGTTCGTCCCGTGGGCGCCGGTCGGCGGGCACCGGCCCGGCGAGGGCGACGCGCTGGCGGCCGTGGCCGCGCGCCACGGGGTGTCGCCCGTGCAGGCGGCGCTGGCCTGGCAGCTTGCCCGCTCGCCGCAGATGCTGCCCATCCCCGGCACGTCGTCGGTCGCCCACCTCGAGGAGAACGTGGCCGCCGCCGGGCTTCGGCTCGACGCCGACGACCTCGCGGCGCTGGGTGGCTGACGCAGCCGGTGCCCTTCACCCGCGGGGGGTGACGACTCGGGCCTCGACGGCGGCGACGGTGACGCCGTGCACTACGAGGTCCGTGTACGGGGTCGGCTGAACCGCACGCTCGCCAGCGAGTTCGAGGAGCTCGCGCTGGCAGCCCGGGTCGCCCCGGTCGAGACCGTCCTCAGCGGGCCGGTCGAGGACCAGGCGGCGCTGCACGGGTTGCTGCGCCGGATCGAGTCGCTGGGCCTGGAGCTGCTGGAGGTCCGCCGCCTCCCCGCCGACCCTGCCGACGACGACGGGTAGCGGGCGGCTACGCGCCGACCCGGTCGTCGGCGCGCGCCGGGTCCTCGTCCTCGCGGGGGATGGCGGCGGCGGCCGCCGGGTTGACGTGGTCCCGCACCTTGCGCAGGAGGTCGGTCAGCAGGGCCTGCTCCGACGCGTCGAGCGCGCTCGTGAGGTATTCCTCGACGTGGCCGAGATGGGGCTCGACCGCGGCCCGGATTCGCCGGAGCCCGAGCGGGGTGAGCGCGGCGTAGGCGCCCCGCCGGTCGGACGCGCACGGCGCCCGCTCCACCAGGCCGGCCCGCTCCAGGCGGTCGACGGCCCGGGTGAGCCCGCTGGGGGTGAGGCTGGTCTGCGCCGCCAGGTCGCTCATCCTCAGGTGGTGCCCCGGCGAGCGGGCCAGGCGCAGCAGCAGCTCGAACGACTGCAACGGCAGCGCGAGCTCGCGGTCGAGGCGCCGGTCGAGCTGGGACCGCAGCGCGGTCGCGCTCTCGAACAGGAGGCCGACCAGCGTCAGGCGGTCGTCACGCAGCGGGTCCACGCTTCGCATCCTACGGCCGGTATTTGCAGGGTCAAGGACAGCTCGGCGGGGCGCTCCGGTGTCAGTAGTGCCACGGGTAGGGCGACCAGTCGGGGTCGCGGCGCTCCAGGAAGGCGTCCCGGCCCTCGGCCGCCTCGGCGGAGCCGTAGGCCAGCCGGGTGGCCTCGCCGGCGAACACCTGCTGGCCCACCAGCCCGTCGTCGACGAGGTTGAGCGCGAACTTGACCATGCGCTGCGCCGTCGGGCTCTTGCGCATGATCCGCCGGCCCCATTCGAGGCCCTCCCGCTCCAGGTCCTCGTGGGCGACCACCGCGTTGACCATGCCCATGCGGTGCGCGTCGTCCGCCGTGTAGGTGTCGCCGAGGAAGAAGATCTCCCGGGCGAACTTCTGGCCGACCTGGCGCGCCAGGTAGGCGGACCCGAAGCCGCCGTCGAAGCTCGCCACGTCCGTGTCGGTCTGGCGGAAGCGGGCGTGCTCCCGGCTTGCCAGCGTCAGGTCGCACACGACATGCAGGCTGTGACCGCCGCCCGCCGCCCACCCCGGCACCAGGCAGACCACCACCTTGGGCATGACGCGGATGAGGCGCTGCACCTCCAGGATGTGGAGCCGCCCGGTGCGGCCCGGATCGACCGATCCCGCCGTGTCGCCGTCGGCGTAGCGGTAGCCGTCCCGGCCCCGGATCCGCTGGTCGCCGCCCGAGCAGAACGCCCAGCCGCCGTCCTTGGGCGACGGCCCGTTGCCGGTCAGCAGCACGCAGCCGACGTCGGGGGACTGGCGGGCGTGGTCGAGGACCCGGTAGAGCTCGTCGACCGTGTGGGGCCGGAAGGCGTTGCGGACCTCGGGCCGGTCGAACGCGACCCGCACGACGCCCACGTCGAGCGCGCGGTGGTAGGTGATGTCGCTCAGGTCGAAGCCCTCGACGGGCTGCCAGGCGCGACCATCGAACAGCTCTGAGACCATGGCGACCTCCGGGGACGGCGGGCCCCGCCGTTCTAGCGGACGGGTCGCGTTCAGTCAGGGTCGGGACGAGCCGGCCGGCCGCTCAGGTCGACGTGCGCCCGCACCACGTCGAGCACATGGGCGGCCAGGAGGTCGCCGCCGGCCCGGGTCAGGTGGATGCCGTCGTCCTGGCGCACGTCGGTCGGGTTGCCCGACGCGTCGGGGAGCAGCTCGGCGAAGGCCCGGCCGGCGTCGCCGAACAGCGGCGCGGTGTCGACGAACACGACCCAGGGCCGGGTCGCGGCTTCCACTGTCGCGGCCTGGTTGACGAGCGCCATGCGGCCGCCGAACCCGGCGTCGCGCATCGGCGGCTGGCCCAGCCACACGACCAGGCGGTCGTCGGCCCGGAGCAGGTCCATCAGCGCGCCGACACGGCGGCGGTACTCGGGCATCCAGCGGGGATCGGACACCTGCTGCACCGGCGTGCCGTCCGGCAGGACGATGCCCTGGCCGTCGTTGGCGCCGAAGAACGCGACGACGATCTCGGGGTCCTGGGCCTCCAGGTCCTCAGCCAGGGCTCCGGGCCAGTCGTAGAAGTCGGGGCGGACCAGCCCGGACGACGCCTCGTAGTGCAGCGTGGGGGCGATCACGCCGGTCGCCTCGGCCTGGGACACCAGCGACAGGCCGAAGATCTCGGCCATCGAGTCGCCGCCCACCCACAGTCGCAGCGGCTCGGCGGCGCTGGGGGTGCGCAGCTCGGGGGGCCTGGCCGCCTCGGTGGTGGGCGGCGACTCGGGGGTGACGGCGGCGCCCGTCTCGCCGTCGGACCGGGACGCCTGCTCGCGCCCCGCCTCGGTCTCGGGGGTCGCCTCAGGTACCGGGGACCCGCCGCGGTGGTCGTCGTCGTTGCCGGCCAACCAGTCGGCCAGCTGGCGGACCCGGTTCAGCTGCAGGGCGTGGCTGACGTCCTGGACCGGATGCCAGACCGCCAGCTCGCGGTCCCGCTCGGGGCCGAGCGGCTTGCGCTCGGCCCGCTCCACCAGCACGTCGGCGTTGACCAGCATCGCCAGCAGCAGCGCCGCCACCATCACGACCAGCACCCGCCCCGCGGGCGCGGTCGCGGCCTGCCGGGCGGTGGCCGTGACCGGTGGGACCGGCCTGCCGTCGAGGTCGAGCTCGCCGGTGTCGGCATCGTCGACGACGACCGGCGCGGCGTGCTCCTCCGGCTCGGGCCCACCTTCGGTATCGGGCCCGCCGCCGGGATCGCGGCGGCGGAGCGCCAGCTCGTCCTCGGGGCGCAGGCGGCGCTCGGCCGGCCGGCGGCGGCGGGGGGTTGGCCGCGCCGGCCGGGCCCTGCGGCGCCCGAGCGCCCCCAGCTCCTCGGGCACCGTCGGGTCGTCGCCCGGCCACCCCGGCGGGGTGCGGGGCGACGACGGGGGTCCGGTGCCGGTGGGGGTCGTCATCAGAACTGGAAGTAGATGAAGGGGGCGACGCCGTCGGGACCGAGGACGCTGATCAGCGTCAGCCCTGCGGCGAGCACCACGGCCTGCAGTGCCGGGTCGAGGGCGCCGAACCGCGCCCGCAGCCCGTCGGCGGACCGCCGGGGCAGGAGCTGGACGGCGAGGGCGGCGCCGATGGTGGCGAGGGCCAGCCCGGTGATCAGCGTGGCCGGTCCGGCCGAGGCGGTGGCGATGCGGCCGATGATCTCGAAGGCGGTGCCCGTCGAGTCGGCCCGGAAGAACACCCAGGCCAGGCACACCAGGTTGAACGTGAGCAGCCAGCGCCCCACGGCCGCCAGGGGACGGGCGGCGACCGGCGCCCCCGCCCGGTCACCCCACCAGGCATGGACCACCCGCTCGCCCACGAGGTACGTCCCGTGGAGCCCACCCCAGATCACGAACTTCCAGTCGGCCCCGTGCCACAGCCCGCCCAGCAGCATCGTCGCCATGATGTTGCGGTACGTGGTCGAGGTGCCGTGGCGGTTGCCGCCGAGCGGGATGTACACATAGTCCCGCAGCCACCGCGCCAGGGTCATGTGCCAGCGGTGCCAGAAGTCCCGCACCGACAGCGCCGCGTACGGGGCGTCGAAGTTGCGGGGGAAGCGGATGCCGAGCAGCAGCGCGCAGCCGATGGCGATGTCGGTGTAGCCCGAGAAGTCGGCGTAGATCTGGATCGCGTACGCGTACGTGCTGACCAGCAGCTCGGTCCCGCTGCGGGTGCCCGGGGCGCCGTAGGCCGGGTCCACCAGCTGGGTGGCCAGGTAGCTCGAAACCACGACCTTCTTGAACAGGCCGAGCCCGATCAGCGTGAGCGCCTCGGTCGCCGCCACCCGGCGGGGGTCCGGCCGGGCGTGGAACTGCGGCACCAGCTCGTCGACCCGCACGATCGGGCCGGCGACCAGGTGGGGGAAGAAGCTCATGTAGAGCAGCAGGTCGGCGTAGCCGATCGGCTCGATGTCGCCCCGGCCCACGTCGACCACGTAGCTGATGGCGTGGAAGGTGAAGAACGAGATCCCGACCGGCAACAGGATGCCGAGCACCGGAGTTGTCGGGTGGAGGCCGATGCCGGCCAGCGCGTCGGCCGCCGACTCGACGAAGAACCCGTGGTACCTGAACACGCCCAGCACCACCACGTTGGCGACGACCGCCACGCGCACGAGGCGCCGGCTCTCGGTCGTGGGCCGGCCCTCGGGCATGGCCCGGCGGGCGGCGACCGCCAGCGCCCAGTTCACCGTGGCCGAGCCGACCAGCACGAACACGAACCGCAGGTCGACCCAGCCGTAGAAGTAGAGGCTGAAGGCGATCATCGTCGCCCGCCAGACCAGGAAGTGGGGGCGCAGCAGCCAGTTCACCGTGAAGGCGGCGAGGAAGAAGACCGCGAAGGCGACGGTGGGGAACAGCATGTTCGTCCCCAGGGGAGGCTGGCAGCTGACGTTCCGGCCGATCGTAGCGAGGCCCGTCGACGCCGCCGGGGATGCTTCGGGCCGTCCGGGACGACCGGCGTTCGGGGTCGACCAACTAGCGTGACCGGCCGTGGCACGAGCGGTCGTCATCTACGAGAGCCTCACCGGCAACACGGCCCGCGCGGCCCGGCTGATCGCCGACGAGGTGGCGGCCCGGGGGGTCGAGGTGGTGGTCTACCCGATCACCGACATCGGCCTGAAGGACCTGGCCGAGGCGGACGTCGTGTTCGTCGGGACCTGGGTCGACGGCCTCGTGCTGTTCGGCCACCGACCCGGCCGGGCCGGGCGGATCAAGCACATGCCGGTCATCGACGGCAAGCGGGTTGCGGCCTTCATGACCTACGCCATCCACGCCGGCAAGGCCCTCGACCGCTTCTCCCGCGTGCTGTCCGAGCGGGGGGCCGTCGTCGTGGCCCGGGGCCTGCTCAGGCGGGACCACCTGAGCCGGGGCATCGACGAGCTGGTGACCGAGGCGCTCGCCGCCGTCCCGGCCTGAGCGAGCGCGAGCTGTGCGCACGACCACCCGCCGCAACGTGCTGTGGGGCGTGGCGCTGATCGTCGCCCTCGCGGCGGTCGGGCTCGCCTACGTGCAGGAGGGCGACGACGTCGAGGCCGAACTGGTGCCGGTGCCCGGACCGAGCGCGCCGCCGTCCGGCGACGTCGGCGACGGCTGTGGCGACGCCGCGCTCACCGACCCCACCGACCTCGACATCGGGCGGGAGGTCGCCCGGTGCGCGTCGGGGTCGCCCGAGGCGGTGCCGCTGGCCCAGCCGGCCACCGTGCGGGTCGCGCTGGCCGACGGGACCCAGGCCGCGGCCCCGCTGCTGGTGGCCGAGGCCGAGGGCGAGTTCGAGGCCGAGAACCTGACCGTCGAGATCGTGGAGATGCTCCAGCCCGACGCCTACGCGGCCATGGCCCGGGGCGAGATCGACGCGGTCGTCGGCACCATCGACGCCCCGTTCCTCGAGGGCGTGCACGACGGCAGCGCCGCCCGCCTGGTGCTCGGTGGCCCGCTGGCCCGGGCGCCCGGCGACCTGGACGTGCCCCAGGCCGGGCTGTGGGCCCGGACCGAGGTGCTGCCGGACCCGGACGAGTGGCGGAGCGTGGAGGGCCAGGCCGTGGCGGTCAGCGGGGGCCGGGGCAGCGGCGCCCTGTACCCGATCGGGCTGGCGCTCGACCAGGAGTCGCTCGACCTGAACGTGGTCGACTTCGTGCCCTCGTCGTCCGCGGACGCCGTACAGCGCCTCCGCGACGCCAGCGTCAGCATGGCCTGGCTGCCCGAGCCCGAGGCCGCGGCGGTGGCCGGCGACGAGGGGCTGATGCTGCTGGCCACGTTCCCGGCCAGCGAGGCCATCGACGGCACGGTCTTCGGCGCTCGCCTGCTGGGCGCCGACCGGGCGGTGGGGGTCGCCTACGTGCGAGCCGTCGTCCGGTCGATCAACACTTGGCTGGCCGACGGCTGGAGCGACGAGGCGGTGGCCGCCGTGGCCGACGCCAGTGGCGACGACGAGGCCCGCGTCCGGGCCGGGCCGGGCCCGCTGTTCGACTGGGAGGTCCGCGCGGGCACGACCACCCGCATCCAGGACGCGCTGGCCGTGGTGGGCGGCATCCGCTACGAGGAGGCGCTGCCCGACGAGGCGCTCGTCGACCGCAGCCTCTACCGGGAGGCGGTCGGGGCGCCGGCCGTTTGAGTCAGGCCTGGCGGGCCCACGACCACGGGTAGTCCGCGTCCTCGCAGTCCCGGGCCGCGTCCGCCAGCAGGAGCGGGCGGAACGTGTCGATCATCACGGCCAGCTCGCTCGTCCTCTCCTGGCCGAGCGACCGCTCCACGGAGCCCGGCTGGGGGCCGTGGGTGAAGCCGGCGGGGTGCAGGCTGATCGACCCGGCGCCGATCCCGGAGCCCTGCCGGCTCGTGAAGTCGCCGTCGCAGTAGTAGAGGACCTCGTCGCTGTCGACGTTGGCGTGGTTGTACGGCGACGGCACCGCCAGGGGGTGGTAGTCGAGCTTGCGGGGCACGAAGCTGCAGACCACGAAGTGCGGGCCGGCGAAGGTCTGGTGGACCGGCGGCGGCTGGTGGACCCGGCCGGTGATCGGCTCGAAGTCGTGGATCGACAGCCGGTACGGGTAGAGGCAGCCGTCCCAACCGATGACGTCGAAGGGGTGGTGGGCGTAGCGGTAGCGCGTGAGCCCGGCCCGCTGGCGCACGAGGACGTCCACCGGCTCGCCCGGGTCGTCGGAGATCAGGGGCTCGGTCGGGGCATGGAGGTCGCGCTCGCAGTAGGGGCTGTGCTCGAGGAACTGGCCCGTGGCCGACATGTACCTGGCCGGCGCGCCCACGTGGCCGCGGGCCTCGATGACGAGGGCCTGGACAGGATCGTCCCCGGTCGGCACCCAGCGGTGGGTCGTGCCGGTGGGAACGACGACGTAGTCGCCGGCCCCGGCGTCGAGGGCGCCGAACGACGATTCCAGCCGGGCGAACCCGGTGCGGAGGTAGACGACCTCGTCGCCGGTGGCGTTGCGGTACAGGCCGCTGGGCCCGGTGGGCCGGGCGACGGACAGGCGCACGTCGTCGTTGGCCAGCAGCAGGTGGCGGCCGATCACCAGGTCGGCGCTCTCGGGCAGGTCGCTCGTGCGCAGGTGGCGGGGGAGGAGTGGCTCGTTGGGCCGCAGGTCGGCGCCGGCCGCACCGTTCACGGACTCCGCCCCGACGATCGCGGTGGGCGGGCGCCGGTGGTACAGCAGCGACGAGGACGACGAGAACCCCTCCGAGCCCATCAGCTCCTCGGCGTAGAGGTCGCCGTCGGGCGAGCGGAACTGGGTGTGACGCTTGGGCGGGATGTCACCGACCCGCTGGTAGTGGGGCATCGCGTCCTCCTCGGTGGGATGGGGGAGACGGCGCCGGCCGCGGGGCCGGCGCGTCGCGGGCGAGGGCCAGGCTGATCCGGCGGGCGGCCTCGGTGACCGCGGCCGCGGCCACGTCGTCGTCGGGAAACCGGTGCTCGGGCGTGACCAGGGCGACGCTGGCCTGGGGCCGGCCGTCGACGCCCACCACGGTGGCGGCGACTCCCCGGACCCCGGCCTCCAGCTCGCCCCGGGAGAACACCGCGCCCGTGCCGTCGGCCCGCAGGGCCCGCCCGCCGGCGCCGAGATCCACCGGGTGGCGGGTGCCGGTCCGGTAGTGGACCTGGACGACGCCGGCGGCGCCTATCACCTGGTCGACGACGACGGCCTCGTCGCCGTCGCGGACGGTGAGCACGGCGGTCTCCCGGAACCGGGCTGCCAGCGCCTCGAGCTCGGTGCGGGCCAGGGCGCGGAGCTGGGGCTCGATCCCGGCGGCCAGCGCCAGCAGGCCGAGCCCCGGCCGCCAGCCCTGGTCGGTCCGGCGGGCGAGCCCGTGGGCCTCGAGCGTGGCGAGCATCCGGGCCACGGCCGTGCGCGACATGCCGAGCACCCGGGACAGCGAGGCGGCAGTCGGCTCGCCGTCCTGGTCGGCGAGCAGCGTCAGCAACGTCAACGCGGCATCGACGGTCTTGGACTGCTCGGCCACCGGCGGCTCCGGAGCGGGGCGGGACGGGACGAGGCCGGTCCGACAGAGCGGACCGTCACGCCCTGCTTCCCCTCGGTAATGTCTTGTTCCAATTCCGTGACGGGAGGCGCTGACGCCTCGGTCACCGATGGGCGGACACTAACCTCCGCTTTCCGGAGGTGCAAAGGTTGCCAAGCCCCCTCTACGCGGTTCTCGAGCGCCTTTTCGACGACGGATCCCTGTTCCCCCCGGCCAGCCGGACGATGGCGGAGGCCCTGCACGCCTACGCGGACGTGGCGTCGGGGCCGCATCGCCGCGTGGCCGGACCGTTCCTGTGCCCGACCACCCGCCTGCCCGAGCTGGCAGCGTGCGTGGCCGGCGGCGTCCCGGCGCCCGAGGCGATCGGGGTCGTCGGCTACAACGGCTCGTCGGGATGGCGCCAGGTGTTCACGACCCCCGGCCTGGTCCACGTCGAGACCCCGGCCGGCGCCCAGTTGCCGCTGTCGCCCGGGCGGGTGCGCCGCTACGTCGACGTCGGCCCGCAGGACGACCTCGCCTCCGCCCTCGACGCCATCGCCGAGGCCGGCCACCGGGTGAAGGTGCGCGCCAGTGGCCCGAGCCGCTACGCCGTGCCGACGAGCGAGTGGCTGGCGGCGGTGCTGGTGGGCTGCCACGAGCGCAAGCTCGTGCTCAAGGCCGCTGGCGACATCCACCGGCCCTTTCGGGAGTCCGGCGACACCGGGCCCCGCCACGGGTTCGTCAACCTGCTGGCCGCAGCGGCGGCCACCCGCAGCGGCGCATCGCCCCCCGCGGTGGCCGAGGTGCTGTCCGCGGAGGGCGCGGACGCCGCGCCCCTCGTGGACCGCGTCGGCGGCTCCCGGGAGCTGGTGGCGTCGGTGACCACGCCCTCGGTCGACGACCCGGTGCGGGAGCTGACGGCGCGGGGCCTGCTGTGACGCCGGGGTCCTGGGTCCCGGGCGCCGACGGCTCCGGGTTCGGGGCCGGACACCTGCCCTACGGCGTGTTCTCGACCGGCGGCGGGGCCCGGGGGCCGGGCGTGCGCATCGGCGACCGGGTCCTCGACCTGGCCCGGTTGGCCGCGGCCGACGCGGGCGGGCTCGGCGCGTGGGCCGAACCGCTGGGCGCCCCGTCGCTCACCCCGCTGCTGGCGGCCGGGCCCGCGGCGTGGGCCGACGTGCGGGCGCTGCTCACCGAGCTGGTGACGTCTCCGGGCGACCGGCCCGCCGTCGAGCCGGCGCTGGTGCCGCTGGCGGACGCGACGCTGCACCTGCCGTTCGAGGTGGCCGACTACGTCGACTTCTACAGCTCGATCGAGCACGCCACGAACCTCGGCCGGCTGTTCCGCCCCGACGCCGAGCCGCTGCTCCCCAACTGGCGGCACCTGCCGGTCGCCTACCACGGCCGGGCTGGCTCGGTCGTCGTGTCGGGGACACCGATCGCCCGGCCCGCCGGCCAGCGCCGGGTGGGCGACGAGGTGGCGTTCGGCCCCAGCGCCCGGCTCGACATCGAGCTGGAGGTGGGCTTCGTGGTGGGCGTGCCCTCCGAGCTCGGCCGGCCGGTGCCGGTGGCGGACGCGCCGGCCCACGTGTTCGGGCTGGCGCTGGTCAACGACTGGTCGGCCCGGGACATCCAGGCCTGGGAGTACCAGCCGCTCGGTCCCTTCCTGGGCAAGTCGTTCGCCACCACGCTCGCCGCCTGGATCACGCCGCTGGACGCGGTCGCGGCCTGCCGCGTGCCCGGCCCGGTCCAGGACCCGGCGCCGCTGCCCTACCTGCGCCGGGTCGAGGACTGGGGCCTGGCGCTCGACCTGTCGGTCGCCCTGGCCCCGGCCGGGGGCGAGGGCGAGGAGGTGGTGAGCCGCACGTCGTTCGCCGGCCTCTACTGGCAGATGCCCCAGCAGGTCGCTCACATGACCGTCAACGGTGCGCCGCTGCGGACGGGCGACCTGTTCGCGTCGGGCACGGTGTCGGGCGCCGACCCGGGCAGCCAGGGCAGCCTGATCGAGCTGACCCGCAACGGCGCCGAGCCGCTGGCGGTGGCCGGGGTCGAGCGCACCTTCCTGGAGGACGGCGACGAGGTCGTGCTGCGGGCCTCGGCGACGCTGCCGGGCGGCGAGGTGCTCGCCCTGGGCGAGGCGCGGGGCCGGATCGTTCCGGCGCCCGCCTGAGCGCGCCCCGCCCGTAGCGTGGCGGGCGTGCGTCCCCCGCCCGCCGCCGCGTTCGTGTCCGGTTGCCGTGAGGCGCTCGGTGACGACCACGTCCTCACGGATCCCGACGTCACCGCCGGCTACGCCGTGGACTGGACCGGGCGGTTCCGGGGCCAGGCGCCGGCCGTCCTCCGGCCCGGGACCACCGCCGAGGTCGCGGCGGTAGTGGGCCTGGCCCGCCGGCACCGGGTGGCGCTCGTGCCCCAGGGCGGCAACACCGGCCTGGTGGGCGGTGGGGTCCCGTTGGTCGGCGAGGTCGTGGTCAGCCTCGGGCGCTTCGGTGATGTCGAGGTCGACGGGCTGGCGTCCCAGGCCACCGCGGGCGCCGGCGTGACCCTGGCGGCGCTCCAGGCCGCGGCGGGGGACGCGGGGCTGGCGTTCGGCGTCGACCTCGGCGCCCGGGACTCGGCCACGGTCGGCGGGATGGTGGCCACCAACGCCGGGGGCGTGCGGGTCCTGCGCTATGGCGCCATGCGTGCCCAGGTGGTCGGGCTGGAGGCCGTGCTCGGCACCGGCGAGGTCGTCAGCCGGCTGTCGGGGCTCGTGAAGGACAACACGGGCTACGACCTGGCGCAGCTGCTGTGCGGCAGCGAGGGCACCCTCGGCGTCGTCACGGCCGCCCGGCTGCGCCTGGTCCCGCCGCCGGCCCGGGTGGTCACCGCGCTGGTCGGGATGGAGACCGTCGCCGGCGCGGTCGAGGCGGCCGCCGGCCTGCGTCGGGACGTGGCCGGGGTGTCGGCCCTCGAGCTGATGACCGGCCCGAGCCTGCGCCTCGTCGCCGACCACCTGGGCGCGCCGCCGCCGGTGGCGCCCGAGGCCGGGGCCTACCTGCTCGTGGAGGCCGACGGCCCGGGCGACCCGGTGCCGGCGCTGGCCGCCGCCCTCGACGGACGGGACGGCGTGATCGACGCCGCGGTCGCGACCGAGCGGGCCGACCGGGCCAGGCTGTGGCGATGGCGCGAGGCCCACTCCGAGGCCGGCGGGGCGCTGGGCGTGGTCCACAAGCTGGACGTCACGCTGCCGACCGCGGGGCTGGCGGCCTTCTGCGCCGACGTGGTCGAGCGTCTCACGGCCGCCCGGCCCGGGGCGCGCACGCTGCTGTTCGGCCACGTCGGCGACGGCAACGTCCACGTCAACGTCGTGGGGCCGCCGGCCGACGACCACGGGGTCGACGACCTGGTGCTGGGCCTGGTGGTCGAGTCCGGCGGCTCGATCAGCGCCGAGCACGGCATCGGCACGGTCAAGAAGGCCTGGCTGGACCGCGACCGCTCGCCCGAGGAGGTCCACGCCATGCGGGCCGTGAAGCGGGCCCTGGACCCCGACGCGATCCTCAACCCGAACGTGCTGTTCCTCTAGGCGTCAGCGCACCTCGTCGAGGATGGGCTGGGCCTCGTCGTCGCGCAGGATCAGCACCGCGCCCGACTCGTTGCGATCGTTGTCGACCGGCAGCGGCGGCAGGGCCTCGGGCGTGATGCCCCGCATGCCCCAGCCCAGCTTCAGCGCGTCGGTGAACGTCATCTCGTCGTCGATGCGCAGGCCGCCGGCCATGCCGCTGGCCGCCCGGGCCAGGGCGAAGGGGTTGCGGGTGTCGCTCAGCTTGCCGAACACCACCGTGAGGAACTTCTGCTGGCGCTGGATGCGGCCGAGGTCGGCGGTCGGGTCCTCGACCCACTCGCCGTCCTTGAGCTCCTGGTAGTGGCGGGAGCGGACGTAGGCCAGGGCCTGGTCGCCGTTCAGCTCGACCGGTCCCGTCTCCATCACGAACAGGCCCGACTCGGTGTCCTGGGCCGGGAAGGGGAAGTCGATCGTGATGCCGCCCAGGCCGTCGACCAGGCCGGCGAAGCTGACGAAGTCGACCTCCATGTAGCGGTCGATCGGGATGTCGAAGTTCTGGGTGACCGTGTCGACCAGCCGGGTGGGGCCGCCGTTGTAGGCCGCGTTGATCTTCTGGCTGCCGTCGGTGCCGGCGATCGGCACGTAGAGGTCGCGGGGGATCGACAGCATCTTCGCCTTGCCGCCCTCGAGGTGAAGCACGAGGATCGTGTCGGACCGCTGGCCGCTCGGCGCCTCGGAACCGTTGAAGCCGGCGTCGCCCTCCTCGGTGACGTTCTCGCGGGTGTCGGAGCCGACGATGAGGTAGTTGGTGCCGCTGGAGGACGACGTCAGCGACGAGCTGACCTCGACCCGCTCGATGCGGTTGAAGATGCTGCGGGCGTACAGAAAGCTCGCCACGAGCGCCAGCACGATCAGCACCGACAGGATGAGCAGCACCCGCTTCCAGCGCAGGCGCCGCCACCACGGCCGGCCGCCATCGGTACGGGGCGGTGCCCCGGCGGGGGGAACGCCGCGGGGCTCGCGGGATCGGTGGTCGCGTGGCGGGCGGGGCGGCGCGCTGCCGCCGCCACCCGGTGACGGCGCCGGGCGCGGGGGCGCGCTCGACCGGCCTGCGCTCCGGGCCGGGGCGGAGGGGGCGGGGATGAAGACCCGCCGGGGATCGCTCGCCGGCGACCGTTCGGGCTCGTGGAACCGGTCGCTCACAAGAAAACCAGGGTAGCGCCGCGGGCTGGGCACACCTTGGCACCCCGGTGGCGCCGCGTCTCAGCGCTTGTCGCTGACACCGGCCTCGTCGAACGTGGCCATCTCCCGCAGGACCCGGACGGCGGCCTCGACCACGGGCAGGGCCAGCGCCGCCCCGGTGCCCTCGCCCAGGCGCAGGTCCAGATCGATGACCGGGTCGAGGCCGAGGGCGTCGAGCACGGCGGACGACCCGGGCTCGACCGAGCGGTGGCCCGCGATCACGCACGCTTCGACGCCGGGGACGAGGCGGCTGGCGACGAGGAGCGCGGCGGCGGCGATGACGCCGTCGACGATCACGGGCACCTGGAGCGCGGCCGCGGCCACCACGAGCCCGGCGAGCGCGGCGTGCTCCAGCCCGCCGACCTCGGCCAGGACCGCGAGGGCGTCGTCGCCGTGGGCGTAGCGGGCTCGGGCGGCGGCCGCCGCCACCAGCGCGGTCTTGCGGGTGAGCAGGTCGTCGTCGATGCCGGTGCCCCGGCCGGTGACCTCGGTGGCGGGCAGGTCGGTGAGGCTGGCCACCAGCGCGGCCGATGGCGTGGTGTTGGCGATGCCCATGTCGCCGGTCACGAGGCAGGCCGCGCCGCCCGCCACCAGGCGCAGGGCGGCGGCGGCCCCGGCATCGAGTGCCCGGCCGGCCTCGTCGCGTGTCATGGCCGGCCCGACCGTGAGGTCGGCGGTGCCGCGGCGGACGTTGGCGTCGACCAGCCCCCGGCGGGGGTCGAGCGGGGTGGCCACGCCCACGTCGACGACGGCCACGTCGGCCCCGGCCTGGCGGGCCAGCACGTTGATGGCGGCCCCGCCGTCCAGCAGGTTGCCGACCATCTGGGCGGTGACCTCCTGGGGCCAGGGCGAGACGCCCTGGGAATGGACCCCGTGGTCGCCGGCGAACACGGCCACCGCCGCGGGCCGGGGCAGCGGCGGCGGGGACGTCCCGGCGATGCCGGCCAGCAGCGCGCCGATGTCCTCCAGCCGGCCGAGGGAGCCCGGCGGCTTGGTCAGGCGGAGATGGTGGTCGCGGGCGGCGGCCGCGGCCCGCGCGTCGGGCGGTCCGGCCAGCAGCGCGGCCGCGGCGAACGGGCCGGCCTCGTCCGCCAGCCAGCCGAACACGGCCCGGTGCACCGGGCGGTCGCCGCACACCAGCACCGGCGCCCCGACCAGCGCCGCGGGCGGGTCGGGGTCGGGGCGGCGGGTGACGACCAGGGTCCGGCGTGCGGTGCCGCCGTCGGCGGGCGTGGCGACCGTGAGCGCCCCGGCCGGGAACCCGGCGTCGGACAGGTGGCGGGCCAGCGCGTCCGCCGCGTCCGGGCGGTCAATGGCGGGCGGGACGTGGACCGCGACGCCCCGGGAGGCCAGCGCCGCCACCAGGCGGCGGGCGCCCTGGCGGGGCCAGGCCACGCCGTCGGGGCCCGGCTCCGTCGGATTGACGAGCGTGGCGGCGTCGAAGACGACCACGTCGAGCGGGCGGTCGGCGAGTGCAGCGGGCGAGGTCGTCATGGGCGCACCATCATGGCCCAGCCAGCGCGTGGTCCAGGCGCTCCAGGTCCCCGGGGCCGGGGACGGCGACGCGCACGTGGTCGACCAGCCCGAACGACGCACAGTCCCGTACCACGACCCCCCGGCGGGCCAGCCGGTCGCGCAGGCCCGCGGCCCCCGGCACCAGCACCCACGGCGCGTCCGACGGTCGGGGGGCGAAGCCGTGGGACCGGAGCACTGCCACCAGGTCGGCCCGGGCTCCGGCCAGGGCCGCGGTCCACCCAGGCAGGTCGGCCCGGGGCATGAGCTCGAGGACGAGGGCGGCGGCCAGGCCGCTGACGGCCCAGGCCGGGCGGCGCGCCCGCACGGCGCCGGCGGCGGCGCCGTCGGGCGCGATGGCGTAGCCCAGCCGCAGCCCCGGGCAGGCGAAGGCCTTGGTCAGCGAGCCCAGCGCCCAGCCTCCGCGGCCCCGTGTCCAGGTGCCGGCGGCCAGCGGCAGGAACGCCTCGTCCCAGACGCCCGCCACCTCGTCTGGTCCGGCCAGGCAGCCGGTCGGGTTGTGGGGGTCCGACCGCCACCGCGCCGCGGCGGGGTCCAGCCGGGGCAGGTGGCGGCGGTACAGGCCGAAGTCGGGCTCCTCGACCCAGCCCGCCCCCATGTGCTCGGCCACGAGGGCGATGGCGGCGGCCCCGCCGGCGGTGAGCACGACCCGCTCGCGGTCGACGCCCAGGCCGGCGGCGAGGACGGACTCGGCCGCGTCGACGTCGGGGTAGCGGCGCAGCTCGCCCAGGTGGCGGCGGGCCAGCGCGACGACGTCGGGGGCGAACGGGTTGAGGCTGGCGGAGAGGTCGAGCACGTCGTCGGGGTCGACCCCGAGCGCCGCCGCCACCCGGGCCCCGTCGCCCCCGTGCGCCCCCGGCGGCGGGATCGGCGCGCCGGTCACCCCCGCCTCCGGCCCGCGGCCCATCCGGCCGCGCCCGCCGCCGCCAGGAGCCCGGCCAGCACCCAGGTCACGTCCCGGGACAGGGCGACGGCCGCGGCGACGTCGGCCGCCGCCGGGTCCCGGCCCCGGCCGAGGGCCGGCCGGCGCTCGACGAGGTCGCCGTAGCGGTTCTCGCCCCCGCCCAGCCGGAGCCCGAGGGCGCCGGCGAAGGCGGCCTCGGCCACGCCGGCGTTGGGGGAGGGATGGCGGCCGGCGTCGGCCCGGACCGTGCGCAGCACCTCGGCCGCCCGGCTCGGTCGGGCCAGGGCCACCAGGCCGGCAGTGGCCCGGGCCGGCACCCAGGCCAGGACGTCGTCCAGCCGGGCGGCGGCGGTCCCGAACCGCCGGTAGATGTCGTCGCGGTAGCCGACCATCGAGTCGAGCGTGTCGCCCGCGCGGTGGACGAACGCGCCGACGGACCCCGCGGCCAGCGTCCACAGTGCTGGCGCCACCACGGCGTCGCTCGTGTTCTCGGCCACGGACTCGACGACCGCCCGGGCGATCGCCGCCTCGTCGAGCCGGCTCGGGTCCCGCCCGACCAGGGACGGGAGCCGCTCCCGGGCAAGGTCGAGGTCCCCGGCCGCCAGCGCGTCGCCCACGTCGGTGGCGGCGTCGTGGAGCCCCCGTCCCGCCGTCGCCAGGTACCCGGCCGCGGCGGGCGACCCGACCACGGCGCCCGCCAGCGCCGCCGCCCCGACCCCGGCGGCCGCCAGCACGACCCCGGGCGCGCGGCGGTCGTCGTAGATCCGGTCCTCCAGGGCCGCGACCCCGGACCCGAACAGCGCCACGGGGTGCCACCGGTCCGGCACCGGCGGCTCGCCCACCACCCGGTCCACGACCAGACCCGCCGCGGCTCCCAGCGCCCGCCGCGACCAGCGCGGGGTCACCATCGGGCGGCCGCCACCAGCAGGCCGACGGTCTCGGCGACGACTCCCGCCGCGCCCAGGACGTCGCCCGTGTAGCCGCCCAGCCGCCGCACCCCCAGCGCCACCACGGCCGCGAAGGCGGCGGTCGCGGCCAGGGCCGTCACGACGCCGGCCACGCCCCCCGCCGCCGCCACGACGGCCGCCACGGCGACGACCAGCGTGACCAGCGCGCCCGCCGGCGAGGCTCCAGGCCCGAAGCCCGACGCCGCGCCCGTGGCCCGGGCGTAGCGGACCGTCCCCAGGGTCACGGCCATGGCCGCCCGGGCGCCGGCCCAGAGGCCGGCCACCAGCAGCAGGTCCGGCGCCAGCGATGCGAAGCCCGCGACCCGGGCGGCCAGCACCACCACCAGGGCGACGACGCCGAAGGCGCCGACGTCGGGTGCGGCCATGACGGCCAGGCGCCGCTCCCGGGGCAGCGGCGGCAGCAGGCCGTCGGCGCTGTCGGCCAGGCCGTCGAGGTGCAGCATCCCGGTCAGCCCGGCGTCCACCGCCACCGCCAGCACCGCCGCCACCAGGGGCGGCCACAGCTCGCCCGCGCCCCACCACGCGGCGCCCACGGCCAGCCCGACCAGTGCGCCGACCACACCGAACCAGGCGGGTGCCCGCCCCGAGGGCGGCGACGCCCCGCCCACCACGGTGAGGAACCCGAGCGCCGAGCGCATCACGGCGCCTCCGGGGGCCGGTCGAGCGGCAGGACCCGCCCGGCCACCACCAGCAGGGCCCGGTCGGCGACCTCGGCCACGGCGCGGTTCAGCGAGCCGAGCGCGTCGGCGAAGCGCCGCCCCACCTCGGTCGGCGGGTGGACCCCCAGCCCGACCTCCTCCGACACGACCACCGTGTCGCCGTTCCGTCCGGTCAGCGCCGCGCCCAGGGCGGCCGCGTCGGGGTCGAGACCCTCGTGGGACGCCACCCACGTGCCCAGCGAGTCGACCAGCGCCGGCCCCGCCAGGGACCGGAGGCGGTCCGGCAGGTCCGGTCCCACCTCCAGCGTCGCCCACGCCGCCGGGCGCCGGGCCCGGTGGGCGGCGATGCGGGCCCGCATGTCGGCGTCGACCGCCCGGCCGGTGGCCACGTAGGTGACCGCTTCACCGCCGGCGGCCGCCGCGGCCAGCCGTTCGGCGACCTCCGACTTGCCCGAGCGCGTGCCTCCAAGCACGAGGGTGATCACGGCGACTGCCTACACTTCCGCCCGCCATGGATGCCACCCCCGCGCCCACCCGGCTGCTGTTCGTGTGCTGGGGCAACATCTGCCGCTCGCCCACGGCCGAGGCGCTCATGCGGCGCATGGCCGACGACGCCGGCGTCGGCGACCTGGTGGTGGTGGACAGCGCCGGCACCAGCTCCGAGCACGACGGCGGCCCGCCCGACCGCCGGGCGATCGCCGAGGCCGACCGTCGGGGGCTCGACCTGCGCGGCCTGCGGGCGCGCCGGGTCCGCCCCGCCGACTGGGACGACTACGACCTGCTGCTGGTGGCCGACGACGTGGTCGAGGCCTCCCTGCTGCGCCAGGCACCGCCGGGCGCCGACCTGTCCAAGGTCCGGCGCATCACCGCCTTCGGCCCCGACGCCGGGACCATCGACGAGGTGCCCGACCCCTACTACGGCGGCCCCGACGGGTTCGAGCTCGTCTACGAGGTCGTGTCCCGCGCCTGCGACGGCCTGCTCGACCACGTCCGCGCCACCCACGGGCTCGCGGGCTGAGGCTGGTGGTCTCGCCCGCCCTCGGCGCCGCGGTCGCCGCGGCCCTGGGGGTGGCCGTGCGATCGGTCGCCGCCGTCGGGGGCGGCTGCATCAGCGACGCCGGGCGCGTCGAGCTGGCCGACGGCCGGACGGTGTTCGCCAAGTCGGGTGCCGGCCTGCCGACCGGCCTGCTGGAGGTCGAGGCCGCCGGCCTGGCCTGGCTGGGAGAGGTGGCGGGCGTGCGGGTTCCCGGCGTCGTGGCCGGGACCGCCGGCGTCCTCGTGATCGACTGGATCGACCCGGGCCCCGCCACCGCCGCCACCGGCGAGGACCTGGGCCGCGAGCTTGCCGCCCTGCACCGGGCGGGGGCGCCCGGCTTCGGCTGGCACCGCGACGGCTACATCGGCATCCTGCCGCAGCGCAACACCCCCGGGGCGGCGGACTGGGCGACGTTCTGGGCCACCCACCGGATCGCCCCGCTGGTCGAGCGGGCCGTCGCCGCCGGCACGCTCGCCCCCGACGCCCGGGGGCTGGCCGACCGCCTGGCCTCCCGGCTCCCCGACGTGGGCGGCCCGCCCGAGCGGCCGGCCCGGCTCCACGGCGACCTGTGGGCCGGCAACGTCCACGTCGACCGGGAGGGCGGGCCGTGGCTGGTGGACCCGGCCGCCTACGGGGGCCACCGGGAGGTGGACCTGGCCATGCTGTCGCTGTTCGGCACCCCGGCCCCGGGCGCGCTCGAGGCCTACGACGAGGCCTTCCCCCTGGCCGACGGCTGGCGGGACCGCCTCGCCCTGTGGCAGCTCGAGCCGCTGCTGACCCACACCGTGATGTTCGGCGGCGGCTACGGCGCCCGGGCCCTGGCGGTGCTGCGCCGGTTCGCCTAGCCGGCCTGCCTAGTCGTCCATCGCCTCGCGGGCGACCCGGGCCATCTCCCGGCCGAAGCGCCGGGCGCCCGGCGAGGGGACCGGGCACACCAGGTAGGCCCCGTCGGCCGGGCAGAAGTGGGCGCGGTCGGGGCTGCGGACCTTCACCTCGCCACGGTCGCAACCCTGGCCCGGGCCCTCGTCGTCGGCGCACGGCAGCCGCTCGGCGTAGGCGTGACCGGGGGCGGTGACCGTCGCGGCCGCGTCCGCGTAGCGGACCATGCCGTAGGCCCGGCCGTCCCACTCCGCGACGATCTGCCGGTAGGCGGCGGCGATGTCGTCCTCGGCTCCGCCCGGCAACCCCGGCGCCACCGGCCCGCCTACCAGCACGACCCGGGTGCCGTCGCCGGCGAAGATGTCGGCCGCGGCGCGGACGTCGGCCCCGTAGCGGTCGGCGAGGGCCTGGCCGGTCTGGCGGTCGCCGTCGCCGGTCCGGGTGCAGTCGGTCCCGTTGTTGCCGACGTACTGGATCACGACCACGCTCGGCTGGAGCGTGGCATCCGCCCGCATCGTCTCGAGCGCATCGCACGGCGCGCTCCCCGGGACCGGCTTGGTGATCACCAGTGCGGAGCTGATGCGGGCCATCTCCTCGGTGAAGTACGGCGACGACTCCATGGACAGCGAGTCGCCGTAGAGAACGACCATGCCGCCGGGCCGGTCGGGGTCGGGCCGGACGGCCGAGAAGGCCAGCGCGGCCACCACCAGGCCGCCGATGGCGAGCAGCGGGAGCGCACCTCCCGAGCGTGGCGCCGGCTTCCGGCGACTGGACCCCCAGGGCATGCCGACGAGCATGGCAGACTCGCGCCGCGATGCCGCTCGACGTCACGGTCCACTCGTACGCCCTGCCCGACGGGGTCGACCCGCCGGCCCTCCTGTCGTTCCTCGGAGACCGCTTCGACGTCAAGGCCGCACCGACCGCGCCGGTCACCTTCGTGGTCGTCGACACCGCCGACCGCCGGGTCCGCGACGCCGGCCTCGACCTGGCGCTGGAGGGTGGCCGGGACACCGCGCTGGTGCTGCGGGCGCACCCGGGCGGCCCGCCGGTCACCGCGCCGGCGCGCAGGGCCAAGCGGTGGACGGCCCGCGACCTGCCGGCCCCGCTCCGGGACCACCTGGGACCGGTGATCGAGATGCGGGCGCTGCTGCCGCTGGCCCGGGTCCGGGCCGACGTGCGCACGCTCAACGTCCGCAACGCCGACCTCAAGACAGTGGTGCGACTGCGGGTCGCCACCCACGCCGCTCTCGACGCGGAGGGCACGCCGGCACCGCTGACGTCGCGGGTCGAGGTCAGCGGCGTCCTCGGCTACCCCAAGCCCCTGGCCCGGGTCGTCGAGGCGCTCACGGGCGAGGCCGGCCTGGTGACCGCGCCCGGCAGCATGGCCGACGAGGCCATCGCCGCGTCCGGGGGCGATCCGCGGGGCATCCGGTCCAAGCCGGACGTGGTGCTGGAGCCGGGCACGCGCACGGACGAGGCCGCCCTGGCCGTCCTGCGGGAGCTGGCCGGGTTCGTGGAGGACAACGTGCCGGGCACGCTGGCCGACCTCGACAGCGAGTTCCTCCACGACCTGCGGGTCGCGGTGCGCCGCAGCCGGTCGGTCCTGCGGGAGCTGAAGGGCGCCTTCGCCCCCGAGCCGCTCCAGGTCCAGCGGGACGCGCTCAAGTGGATCCAGTCCATCACGGGCGACACCCGCGACCTCGACGTCCAGCTGCTCGACTGGGGCGACCTGCTCGCCGGCGTCCCGGCCGAGCGCCACGCCGCGCTGCTGCCGGTGCGCAACCTGCTCGTCCGGCACCGCGCCGCCGCGCTCCGCAAGCTCAAGGCCGAGCTGCGGGGCCGGGCCTTCCGCGAGGCGTGGGCCGGCTACCGCACGTTCCTCGCCGGCGACCAGGGCCCGGCCCGCGAGCGGCCCGACGCCAAGCGCCCGATCGGCGACGTGGCCGGCGAGCGGATCCGCAAGGTCTACAAGAAGATGGTCACGATGGGCTCGGCCATCGACGGCGCCAGCCCGGCCGAGGACCTTCACGAGCTGCGCAAGCGCGGCAAGGAGCTGCGGTACTTGCTCGAGTTCTTCGGAGGGCTGTGGCCGTCGTCCGTGGTCAAACCGATGGTCAAGACGCTGAAGGCCCTCCAGGACGTCCTCGGCACCCACCAGGACCGCGAGGTACAGGCCGACCACCTGCGAGCACTCGCCGACGAGCTGGCCGGGGTGGTGGGCGGGCCCGAGGCCCTGCTGGTGCTGGGCGTGCTGGTCGACCGCCTCGGCGCCGCCCAGCAGGCGGCCCGGGACGACTTCGCCGCCCGGTTCGCGGCGTTCGCCGCTCCGGGCCAGCGCAAGGTCGTGGCCTCGACCTTCCGGGGCCCGAGCGGATGAAGGTCCTCGCCACCTACAACATCAAGGGCGGGGTGGGGAAGACCTCGGCCGCGGTCAACGTGGCGGCCCTGGCGGCGGCGGACGGGTTGCGCACGCTGCTGTGGGACCTGGACCCGCAGGGGGCGGCCTCGTTCCTGTTCCGGGTGCGGCCCAAGGTCCGGGGAGGCGGGCGCAAGCTGGTGCGGGGCCGCAGCGACGTGACCGACGTGCTGCGGGGGACCGACGTCGAGGGCCTTGACCTCCTACCCGCCGACTTCTCCTATCGGCACATGGACCTGGTCCTCGACGAGTCCGGCAAGCCGACCCGACGGCTCCGCAAGGTGCTCGCCCCGCTGGAGGACCACTACGACCTGGCGGTGCTCGACTGCCCGCCGTCGATCTCGCTCGTGTCCGAGGCCGTGTTCGACGCCGCCGACGCGCTGCTGGTGCCGCTGATCCCGTCGACCCTGACGCTGCGCACGTTCGCCCAGCTCAGCGACTTCGTCGACGCGGAGGTCGACCACCGCCCCGACATCATCGCCTTCTTCTCGATGGTCGACTGGCGCAAGCGGCTGCACCGCGAGGTGGTCGAGACCCTGCCGGACGGCCGCACCGACGTGGTCCGCAGCGTGATCCCCGCGGCCACCGAGGTCGAGCTGATGGGCGTCGCGCGGGCGCCCGTGGTGACGCAGGCCCCCCGCAGCCGGGCGGCCCGGGCGTACGCCGAGCTGTGGGCCGAGGTCCGTGAGCGCCTCCGCGTCTGATGGCCGGCTACGAGGCCGGCGCCTCGTCGCGGTCGAGATCGAGGCTGGCGGAGTTCATGCAGTAGCGCAGGCCGGTGGGCTGGGGGCCGTCCTCGAACACGTGGCCCAGGTGCGAGTCGCAGCGGGAGCAGCGGACCTCGGTGCGGACCATGCCGTGGCTCGAGTCGGTGATGAGCCGCACCGCACCCTGCTTGAGCGGCTCCCAGAAGCTGGGCCAGCCACTCCCCGAGTCGTACTTGGTCTTCGACGAGAACAGCGCCTGGCCGCACGCCACGCAGCGGTAGGTGCCGTCGTCCTTGGTGTCCCAGTAGATGCCGGTGAAGGCCCGCTCGGTGCCGCCGTGGCGGGCAACCTCGAACTGCAGCGGCTCGAGCCGCTCCCGCCAGCCCTCCTCGGTGGTCGGCAGCTCGGCCTCGGGGATCTCCTTGGGGTCACTCATGGCCCCTAGCATGCCGGGCCGGCGCCGATTCAGCGCAGGGCGGCGGCCATACGGCGGACAACCCGGGATGGGTCGAGGGTGGCGGGCCGCTCGATCGCCTCCAGGGTCAGGAAGGCCTCGGTGCCGTGCGCCCGGCCCTGGATGGTGACGACCAGCGAGCAGGTCTCGCCGTCCTGGCGCAGCACGACCTCGAAGATGGCGCAGTTGCGGTCGACGTAGGTGACCTCGCCGACCCGGTGCCCCGCCTCCATGAGTAGGGCGAACGCTTCGGGCGGCGGGGCGGCCAGCAGCAGCGTGTCGCCGCCCAACACGGCCACGCCCACCGGCGGCGGCGCCGGGGGCGGGGGCGGCGGCGGGGCGGGCGCCCCCGGGGTGGCGGCGAGCACGCCGGCCCGCTTGGCCCGGCTGAGCACGGCGTAGGCCTCGTTGAGCCGGGCGGCGGCAGCCGTGACCGCGGCACCGTGGTGGTCGGGGTGCGCGGCCCGGATCCGGCGCCGGTACTCGGCCCGCACGACCTCCCAGCCGTCGCCGGGCTCCACCCCCAGCACGATCCGGGCCTCGTGCACGTCCATGGCGCCGATCCTGTCACGTACCCTCGGTGCGTGGCCGATCGAGGCGACCTCCGGGAGCCCGGGCTCCCGATCAAGCTGGGTCCCTGCTCCAACGGCGAGTACCCGCCCCGGGCCGCGACGCCGCTTACCCGGGAAGCCGCCCGCCGGGCCCGGCGCTGGAGCGAGGAGCGGGCCCGCCGGCTGGGGATGAGCCGGCGCGAGTTCCTGCTGTCGACGATGGGAGCCGCCACCGGGCTGCTGGCGCTGGCGGCGTGCTCCAAGGAAGAGTCCGGCGGGCGGTCCGGGGGCACGTTCGAGGTCCCCGAGGAGGCGACGACCGAGCCCGACGTGGCCACGACCGTGCTGGGCGGTGACGGGCCGGTCATCGACGTGCAGACCCACTTCCTCGAGTATCCGGTGGGGAGCGAGGCCGGCTTCGGCATGGGGTTCCCGCAGGCGAACTGCGGCGAGGCCGACCCGGCCGGGTGCTTCGGCATCGACAACTGGATCGCCGAGGTGTTCGGCCGCAGCGACACGACGGTGGCGGTGCTGTCCGCGGTGCCGGTGCTCGGCGAGCCCGACCCGCTGTCGGCCGAGCTGATGGCGCAGGCCCGCGATCAGCTT
>Ga0075419_10000124_pt1 | contig 41795 bp, 38 predicted proteins | sample SoiMetdeltSBSDD3_FD_76900 | JGI IMG/M metagenome (GOLD analysis project Ga0075419, IMG submission 76900) | Bulk soil microbial communities from a Populus tree surrounding site in Tennessee, USA - Soil MetaG P. deltoides SBSDD3 | ecosystem: Environmental > Terrestrial > Soil > Tree plantation... | reverse complement strand
TCGGGCTCGGTCCACGCCTCGAAGACCCGTTCGCGGGGTGCTTCGAAGACGCGCGTGATCAAGACCTCCTGGTCAGCGGTCACTGCGGGGTTCGAGTCAGCCATCGTGCTCTCCCTTCCGGCGGAGGTGCGCGTCGAGCCGGTCCATCCGGGACTCCCACGTCTGGGTGCGTGTCTGCATCCAGTCCACGGCCTCGTCGAGCGGGTCGGCCTGCAGCCGGCAGGGTCGCCACTGCGCCTCCCTGCCGCGGACGATCAGACCCGCCCGCTCGAGCACCTTGAGGTGCCGCGAGATGGCCGGCAGGCTCACCGGGAACGGCTCGGCCAGCTCGCTCACGGTCGCCTCACCCTCAGCGAGGCGGGCCAGGATCGAGCGGCGGGTCGGATCAGCGAGCGCGGCGAACGTGAGACTGAGCTGGTCGGTCGGCACTTAACCCTCCGGTTAATTAATGCACACATTAAATACCGGTGACCCCGCTAACGCAACACCCCGGCCGTCGGACTCAGACGCGTGCATCCAGAGCCACCTGGGTCGACGATGGCGTCATGGCTGTCGACGTCCTGACCCAGATCGTCATCGAGCGGCCGTGCGAACAGGTCGCCGGGTACGCCGGAGACCCGACCAACGCGCCCGAGTGGTACGCGAACATCACCTCGGTGCGCTGGCAGACCCCGCCGCCGGTCGCGGTCGGCTCGCGGCTCGACTTCGTCGCGCGGTTCCTCGGCCGCACGCTCGCCTACACCTATGAGGTCATCGAGCTGGGACCGAACCGGCTGGTGATGCGTACCGCCGAGGGCCCGTTCCCGATGGAGACGACGTACACCTGGCGGCCCGAGGGCGAGACCAGCACCCGGATGACGCTGCGCAACCGCGGTGAGCCGGCCGGGTTCGCAAAGGTAGCTGGCCCGATGATGGCGACCGCGATGCGCCGGGCCAACGACAAGGACCTGGCCCGGCTCAAGCACATCCTGGAGTCCTGAGGCGCCTCAGCGGTACTCGGGGTTCTCGAAGTCGAAGCGGCATCCGGCGTCCCATTCCGAGCGCTGGTTGCCGTGCGCCGGGATCCCGCCCGCGTCCTTGAGCATCCGGGCCAGGTGCAGCAGGTTCCAGGTCATGAAGGTCGTGTTCCGGTTGGTGAAGTCGTTCTCCGGACCGCCGGAGCCCTCGTCCAGGTACGACGGCCCCGGCCCGGCCGCACCGATCCAGCCGGAGTCGGCCTGCGGCGGAACCGTGTATCCGAGGTGTTGCAGGGAGTACAGCACGTTCATCGCGCAGTGCTTCACGCCGTCCTCGTTGCCGGTGATCAGGCAGCCGCCGACCCGGCCGTAGTACGCGTACTGCCCGTGCTCGTTGAGGATCGACGAGTTGCCGTACAGCCGCTCGATCACCTGCTTGGTCACCGACGAGTTGTCACCGAGCCAGATCGGTCCGGCGATCACCAGGATGTCGGCCGCCATCACCTTCTCCTGGATGGCGGGCCAGGCGTCGACCTCCCAGCCGTGCTCGGTCATGTCCGGCCAGACACCGGTGGCGATGTCGTGGTCGATGGCGCGCACCACCTCGACCTCGACCCCGTTCTTCTCCATGATCCGGCGGCTCACCTCGATCAGGCCGCCGGTGTTGCTCGGCTCGGGCGACCGCTTCAGCGTCCCGTTGATGAACAGCGCCTTCAGGTCGTCGTACGACGTATCCGGCATCGGCTTCTCCCCCTCTAGGTCGGACGAGCCCGGCGGCTCGTGCACACAGGTCTCAGTTCCGCGAGGCCGCTGCCCGTTACACGGAGCGCCCGCCGACGACTCGTACCTCGCAGCGTGCCACGCCGCGGCGAGTCCGCGGGTCCGTTGTGGGTGTGCATCGCGGCTGACAGGATTCAGCCAGCGCCCGTGCGGCGCGAAGGGGGCACGCGGATGGCGAACGCGGACGCGGCCAGGCCGAGGGACTGGGTGCCGGTGGAGCGCCGGTGGCTGGGTCTGGACCGGGCCACGATCCCGCCCGCACTGGTGGTGCTGGCGCTCGCGATACTGATGGCGGTGGTGGTACCGGCGGTGGACCACGCCGTTCCCGGCGGAACCCGGGTGCGGGCCGGCGACGAGGTCGCCCTGCGCGGCGGTATCAGCTTCGTCCCGGCGACCGGCTGGATCCTGACCGACGGGGTGCTGCGCGGGCGCGAGCCGCGGGCCGGCGCAGGGTCGACGGCCACCGTGACCGACGGTCCGGTGGCACTGACAGTGCGCACCGCGCCGTTCACCGGCACCCCGACGGCGCTCCTGGAGCAGATCAAGGACACCACGGACGCCCTGAACGGCAGCCACGGACTGCACATCACCGGTGACGTCCAGGCGGTGCAGACCGCCGGCGGGCAGCGCGGGGTCATCGCGCGCTACCGCGGCACGTCGTCGGACGGCGCAATCGCGGCGTTCGTCGTCGACGGCACCGGCGTCGAGGTGGTGGTGACCGGGCCGCCCGACGTGCCCGGCGACCCGTCGGCGGCGATCGCCGGCATGATCGCCAGCATCGCGCCGGAAGGTGGCGCGGGATGAGCGACCACGACACCCTGCTCGCGGCCCGTACGGCGGCGCTGCGCGAGTCCGGCTGGGGCGAAGGGTTCAGGTTCGTCCAGCCGCGGAACCTCGCATTCTGGGTCTACCTCCTGCTGGTCGGCGCGGGAGCGGTCATCTGGTTGCGGTACGCGTCGACGGAGGCGGCGGCGTACGGCGAGGTGCTGATCGTCGCGACTGTCCTGTTCGGCCTGTACGGCGCCCTGTTCTGGTGGTTCACCCAGCGGATCGACCGTTACGCGCACCAGTCCCGGAAGCTGATCGCGATCGCCTTCCTGTGGGGAGCGTTCGCCGCATCCTGGGCGATGGCGGCGAACGCGAACTCGCCGATCCTTTCCTTGTGGGGCAAGGCGTTCGGACAGGCGTGGTCGATCGACTGGGGGGCCGGGCTGACCGCTCCGTTCACCGAGGAGCTGGCCAAGGGGTTCGGCGTGCTGCTGCTGATCGCGCTCGCGCCCAGACTCGTGGCCACCGCGTTCGACGGCTTCGTGCTGGGGGCGTTCATCGGACTGGGCTTCCAGATACTCGAGGACATCCAGTACGCGCTCGGCTCGGCGGGTGAGCAGTTCGGCGCCAACGCGGTGGACAACGCGATGAGCACGATCTTGATGCGGATGGCGCTCGGTGTCGCCGCGCACATCCTCTACAGCGCCGTGTTCTGCACCGGGCTCGTCTACTTCCTGGGCCGTCCCGCCGAGCCGCGCCGTCGCGGCCGGGGACTGCTCCTGATGGGCACGGCGATGCTGCTGCACGGCCTCTGGGACAACATCGGCGGCATCGCCGGGTCCACCGGCTACCTGATCCCGCTGCTGTGGGTGGTTGTCATCGGGCTCGCGTTCTTCACCGTCACCCGTGCCTTCAACCTGAGCGTGCCCAGGGAACGCAGCTACATGCGGGCCGTGATGGCACCCGAGGAGGCCGCAGGGACCGTCACCGCCGAGGAGCTGGACACGCTGGCCGGCGACCGCTCGGTCCGCAAGGCCTACCGGAAGGCGGCCCGGGGTCATGCCGACCGGCGTCGCCGCGACCATCTCCTCGAAGCCGCTCACGACCTGGCCGACGAGCTCGCCAGGTCCGGCGGCCGCGACGACCAACGGGTGCGGTTCGCGCGCGCGGAGCTGGCTCGCCTCCGCGCCGGAGCACCACGCTAGGGGCGCCCGATTCCCGAGGCATCACGTGTTCGGGTAGTACGGCTATCGTCACGGTGGTCGTTGTCGGTCGACCGGTCTACCGTGACTGGACACAGCCGCCCAGCGTGACTAGTGAGGAACAATGACCACACTCGAGAACCGGCCGAACACCGCACTGCTCGTCATCGACGTACAGAACGGCGTCGTCGAGGGGACGCACGAGCGCGACACGGTCGTCGCGAACGTCGGCAGCCTCGTGGACAAGGCGCGTGAGCAGCGGGTGCCCGTCGTGTGGGTCCAGCACTCCGACGAGCAGCTCGCGCAGGGGACCGACGACTGGCGGATCGTGCCCGAGCTGACTCCGGACGATGCCGAGCCGCTGGTCGAGAAGAGCTACGCCGACTCGTTCGAGGACACCACTCTGGAGACCGTACTGTCGGGCCTCGGGGTCGGGCGGCTCGTCGTCGCCGGTGCGCAGACCGATGAGTGCATCCGCTCGACGCTTCACGGTGCCTTCGTCAGGGGGTACGACGCGACGCTCGTCAGTGACGCGCACACGACCGAGGACCAGACGGAGTGGGGCGCGCCGCCGCCGGACAAGGTCATCGCGCACACGAACCTGTACTGGACCTATCACACGGCGCCGGGGCGGACGGCCGGGACGGTCGAGACCAAGGACGTCGACTTCCGCGGCACGACGGGTCCCTAGGGTCGGTCACCGGCACCAGGTCGCCGTACCCCAAGGTGGTGAGGGTCTCCAGGCTGACGCACATGTACGACGTCAGCGCTACGGCTGCCCCCAAGACGCGCTCGGGCGACAGAATGGTCCTAGCGCCGACCGGTCGTTGACCGATCAGATGCCGAGGGCAACGAGTCGCACCCATCCGGCAGCGGTGACGCTCCGAAGCACCGGGTATGACGGTCAGCAGACGACACCGCGCCGCCGGCGCCGCAGGTGCCCTCCTCGCCGCGGGTGCGGGACTCGGCCTGGGTGAGCTGACCGCCGCGCTGGTCGGCGGGACGTCGCCGGTCGTCGGGGTCGGCACCCAGCTCATCGACCGGGCGCCCGGACCGGCGAAGGACTGGGCGGTGAAGAACCTCGGCACCGCCGACAAGCCGATCCTGGTCGGTACCGTGCTGGCCGCCGTGGCTGGCTACGCGCTCATCACCGGGGCGATCGGTGTCAGCCGGCGCCGGGTCGCGCTCGGCATGACCGTGGTCCTCGGGGCCCTCGCGATCGCGGCTGCCGCCACCGGCCGCAGCCTGGCGGACAGCACTGTCACACGGCTGCTACCCGGGATCGTCACCCTCGTCGTCGCCACCGCGGGCGTGGGCCTCGTGCTGCGTATGCTCCGGCCCGCGGCTCGGTCCCGGGGACGCTCGCCGGACGAATGGAGCGACCGCACCGATGCGCCCGCCGGGTTCGACCGGCGCCGGTTCCTGGCCACCACGATGGCATTCGGCGCGGCCGGCGCCGCTGGACTCGCCGGCTCGCTACTGACCGGCGGCGGCGTGGACGACTCGGCCCGGCGCGCCATCCGGATACCGCGCCCTGGCAGCCCGGCCCCCGCGCTACCGGCAGGCGTCGCAGCCGACGTGCCCGGTGTGAGCAGCTTCGTCACGCCGAACCGGACGTTCTACCGCGTCGACACCCTGCTGACCGTTCCGCGGGTCGACCCCCGCAGCTGGCGGCTGCGGGTGCACGGCCTGGTCGACCGCGAGCTGAACCTCTCGTTCGGTGACCTGCTCGACCGCCGGCTGGTCGAGCGGGACATCACCCTGACCTGCGTGTCGAACGAGGTCGGCGGCCCGTACGTCGGGAACGCCCGCTGGATCGGCGTACCGATCGCCGAGATCCTGCGTGAGGCCGGAGTCCGTGCCGGTTCAGACGCCGACGCGGTGAAGTCGACCAGCGTCGACGGACTGACGATCGGCACACCGCTGGCCGCGCTGACCGACGGCCGGGACGCACTGTTCGCGGTGGCGATGAACAACGAGCCGCTGCCGTTCGACCACGGCTTCCCGGTCCGGATGGTCGTCCCCGGCCTCTACGGCTACGTCTCGGCCACCAAGTGGATCGTCGACTTCGAGGTCACCCGGTTCGCCGACTTCACCGCGTACTGGACCGAACGGGACTGGGCCGAGGAAGCACCGATCAAGACCTCCTCGCGGATCGACGTCCCGAAGGCCTTCGCCCGGATCAAGGCGGGCCGAGCCGTGGCGGCCGGTGTCGCGTGGGCACAGCACCGCGGAATCAGCAAGGTCGACGTCCAGGTCGACGACGGCCCGTGGCAGCCCGCCACACTCGCCGCCGAGGCCAGCATCGACACCTGGCGCCAGTGGACGTTCCGCTGGGACGCCACGCCGGGAACACACAAGCTCACCGTCCGCGCGACCGATCGCGACGGGCAGGTGCAGACCGCCGACCGGGCCCGGCCACGGCCGAATGGCTCGAGCGGCTGGCACAACGTAGTGGTGATGGTCGAGTAGCCGGCCGACCGGCTGAACCAGCACCGCAGAACCCCAGCAATCCCAGCTCCTCCAACGGAAGGACCATCATGCAGTCGAACCTCATCCGCCGAGCCGGCCTCGCCGCCGTCTCCGCCTCATTGTTGCTGTTGGCAACGGCCGCGTGCGGCAGCGAGGACGAGCCAAGCGCCGGCTCCGCGCCCGCCGGCTCCAGCTCCTCGTCCGCGCCGGCGGCCAGCAGCAGCCCGTCGGACACCATGGCCGACCCGGCCATGAACCTGGTCGGACCCGGTTGCGCCGACTATGCCAAGGCCGTGCCGTCCGGTAAGGGCTCGGTCGAGGGCATGGCCCAGGACCCGGTCGCCGTGGCCGCATCGAACAACCCGCTGCTGAAGACGCTGGTCGCCGCGGTGTCCGGCAAGCTGAACTCGAAGGTGAACCTGGTCGACACCCTGAACGGCGCCGAGTTCACCGTCTTCGCCCCGGTGGACACCGCCTTCGCGAAGATCCCGGCCGCGACGATCAACAAGCTGAAGACCGACGACAAGACGCTGACCAGCATCCTCACCTACCACGTGGTGCCCGGCCAGCTCGCGCCGGACGCCGTCGTCGGCAAGCACGCCACCGTGCAGAAGGGCATGGTCACAGTCGGGGGCTCGGGCGACGCGCTGACCGTGGACAAGGCCAAGGTCATCTGCGGAGGCGTCAGGACCGCCAACGCCACCGTCTACCTGATCGACTCCGTCCTGATGCCGCCGGCGTCCTGACGGCAGACCGTGCGCAGGACCGGGTTTGGCGGTACCCCTTCGACAGGGGTGCCGCCGACCCCTGTGCGTCGAGGTCAGACCTCCAGGCTCACGGGGAACGTGGCGATCCAGCTGATGGCGGCGACGAGGACGAGGCAACCGACGGCGGCGAGCGTCCAGCGCAGCCGACGGTTGCCGATCCTGGTGCTCACGCCGGCGAAGAACAAGACGATGGCGTAGAGCACGACGGTCAGCACGTAGTTGCTGGCCCGCTGGATGTTCAGCCGCACCTCGGCCGCCGAGGCCTCGGCCGCCGCGTCCAAGCGTTCGGCGTCCACGCGCGCGGCCACGTGGTACTCGGGCATCGCGAACGGTGTGGGCGGCGCGTTCGGGTTCGTGAACGGGCGGGTCGCCGTCCACGCGTTGAACGCGGTCTCGAACTCGGGACGGAAGCGGTCGACGTAGAAATCGGCTAGCCCAGCTTCGCCGCGACGGTCCGCGTCGGCCCACGCGATGAACGTGGCCACATCGACCTGGGTCTGCGCCTCGGCAAGTCCCTGTGCCCGTGCGGCGTCGATCCTGATGGCGTTGGTGCGGCTCGCCGCCTTGGCCTGCTCACCGTTCCACCGGGTCGCCTGATAGCTGCTCCACGAGGTGGCGAGGGCGGCCACCACCAGCAGTACCGTGACGGCCACCTCCTGCCAGTCGCGGCCTCCCCCGGCCGGCTCCTCAGCCCGCTCCTCAGCGTCGGTTGCCATGCTCGTCACACGGAGGCGTCACGTCGAGCCCGACCACCGCGCGCTGGGCATCGATCACGCGCAGGGTCCGCTCCATCGCGGTCGGCTGCAGCCTGCCCACCCCGTCACCGTGCGGATGGTCGAAGAACGCCAGCAAGAGCATCAGAAGCGTGATGACGACCGTCACGCTGCCCATCAGCATGCCCTGCGTCACCGGTCCCTCGGCCCGGTCGGCGAAGAACAGCAGGTACACGAAGATGATCCCGGCCGTCACGTACAGCACCAGCCATAGTGGCGTGGGGATGATGCCCTCCGCGCCATGCACCCGGTCGATCCGCGCCTGCTCCCGATCGGTGGTCTGGTCCATCCAACGGTCGTACGCCGACTGCTCCGTCGCCGACCGCGGCTCGACCGTCGAGATGGTCAGGTACAGCTCCGCTCCCCACGGGTTGATCGAGTCGCCCAGCGTGCCCGCGTTCAAGGCTTCCCACTCGGTGCCGGCCACGGACCGGGCGTAGCACATCAGCTCGCCGGTGAGCTCTGTCCCTGCGTCGCGCGGCAGGAACTGGGCCGTCTGGACCTGCTGGGCGACGATCGTCGCCTCCGTCTCGGCACCCGTACGCGTCTGGTCGTACGACGAGAAGGCGAGGAAGATAATGAAGCCGAGGAGCACCGAGAAGCCGGTGGCCAGCACGCCGAACACGCCTGAGGCACGGTCGCCGTCACTGAAGTAGCTGCCCTCCGGCGCACGCCTGCGCACCAGCAGCATCGCCGCGACGGTGACCGCGGTGATCAGCAGCACGATTAGGGCGGCCCAGACGAGGTTCATGCGTGCCTACGCACCGTGCTCATGAACCGATCCCCCTTCTCCTGCCCCAACGCAACTCAGTCCGTCAGCGACTCCAGCGCGACGACGGCAGCGAGCATCATCGCCTCGTCCTCGCCCGGGTTGATCTCGACCCCGTAGGTGTCACGGACGCGGAACCATCGCTTCGAGATTCGCGCCACCGAGTCGCCGTCACGCTCGATCTCGTACTCGTGGTCGACGATGTTCCCCTTCGCCTTGAGATCGGGCCCGTTCTCCACGTCGATCGCGAACCGGTCCCGGATACCCACCAGCGCCTTGTGCACCGTGGCGACCGTGTTGCCGTCGCGCTCGATCGCGATCTTGTCGCGGACGCTGAGCTTCCGCTCCTGGATCTTCGCCACCTCGTGACCCGACATGTCCTCGAGCACGAAGGTGTCGCGGGCCCGGAGCGCCTTGCCGTTCACGCGGTGCGCGCGGTCGCCCTGCTCGTCCTCGATCCAGAAGTCGTCGCCGATCGACGCCAGCTTCTCCCGCATCCGGAACCGCCGCGCATCGTCGCCGCCGCCCCGCCGTCCACGCAAGATTCCCATCCCCAGCCCGCCTCCTCGCACCGACTATCTGCACGGAGCCTAGGTCGGCCGATCGGCCGCGGCATCACACAGGAAGGATGATCCGGCCGCGCTGCTACGCCGTGATTGGCCCAATCAACTCAGCACGGAAGTGCCCCAACGTTGGACAATCGGCGAACCTTTGCGGCAGCAATGGCACCGACCGGGTCCGCCTCAATAGCATTTCGATCGATGGCAAGGCCAGAAGCCCCGCCGTATGAGGAGAGCGATGACAGTGACCGGGACACTGCCCGACGAGGTTCGCGAGTTGGCCACCAGGCGGAACATCGCTCACGTCGCGACCCTGCTCGCCGACGGGTCCCCGCACAGCGTGCCGCTGTGGATCGGACTGGAAGGCGACCAGATCGCCTTCCTCACCTCGCCGTCGTCGCTGAAGGCGCGCAACCTCGCCCGCGATCCCCGGATCGCGATCTCGCTGATCGACCTCGAGAACCCCACCAGAATGGCCACCATGCGCGGCCGCGTCGTCCGTGTCGTCGACGGCGACGAGGGCTGGGCGATCATCGACCGGATCTCCCACAAGTACATCGGCGCGCCATACCCGCTGCGCTCCGACCGGCAGGCCTATCTCGTCGCGGTCGAACGAGCCATGGCCGCGACCTTCGGCTGACGGGCCGTGTCGCGAGACACCCGCCGCGCGTGTCTGGCCTGCGCGACGCCCGCGGCCGGTGCTGCCCTAGCGTGGCCGGATGATCCTTCCGGCGGACAGTCACGTGCACAGCGAGTGGTCGTGGGACGCGCCGGAGGGCTCGATGGAGCAGTCCTGCGCCCGGGCGGTGGCCCTTGGCCTGCCGGCGATCGCCTTCACCGAGCACGTCGACCACACGACCTGGAAGGTGGACCTGGACGCCATCGCCGGCAACGACCACCTTCGTTCGCTCACCTCTCCGGATGGACTCCTCACGCCTGCGGCCTTCGATCCGTACGGGTACCTCGAGGCGGTCGAGCGATGCCGCGATCGGTTCCCCGACCTGCGGATTCTGAGCGGCCTAGAGCTCGGCGAGCCGCATCTGCACGCCGCCGCCGTGGAGCGTGTGATGAACGCTGGTCCCTACGACCGGGTGCTGGGCTCGTTGCACTGCCTGCCGGACGGCGACGGGTTCGCCGAGCCTGGCGGTCTGTTCGGCCGCCGGGCGGCTGGAGGCGTCGTGCGCGAGTACCTGGAAGACGTGGCGCTGATGGTGTCCGACGACGACACGTTCTCGGTGCTGGCTCACATCGACTACCCGGTACGTTCCTGGCCCGAGGGCGATGCCGGACCCTTCGACCCCAAGGACTTCGAGGAGGAGTTCCGTCACGCACTCGGTGCGACCGCGGCGGCAGGCAAGGCGCTGGAGTTCAACACCGTCGTACCGCTGCACGCGACGATCCTGAGGTGGTGGCACGACGTCGGCGGTGACGCCGTGACGTTCGGCAGCGACGCACACGACCCCGATCGCGTCGCCCGAAGCTTCCACGACGCCGCCCAGCTGGCCGAGGCCCACGGGTTCCGTCCCGGCCGCGCCCCCCACGACTTCTGGCCACGGATCACCTGAGCAACTGCGATGCGAACGGCGCCTGTTCGCGCCTGGCCGTTGAGTGCGGCGACGACGGGCTCAGAGCTCAGGGTCGCCCATAGGCCGCAAGGAACACCTCGGCCGCGCGGTCGGCCATGTGTTCGAGCTCGTCAGGGGCCAGCCGTGCCGCGGTGCCGGCGAACATCACCTGGTTCATCGGCTTGTACATGACGAGTCCGGCGAAGTGGTAGGCGGCCAGGCTCGGGTCGGGAAGCTCACGCAACAACCCGCGGTCGGCCAGCCGCGCCAGCGATTCGCCCAGCAGTTCCGGGTCTACGCCTACGACCGCCGCGGCCGCGGCGACAGCACCGACACCGCGCCCTACGCGGTGCAGCGCGAGATCGAAGACCTCGCCGCCCTGATCGACCACGCCGGCGCACCCGCCATCGTGTTCGGCTGGTCCTCCGGCGCCGTGCTGGCCCTCGACGCCGCCGCGGCAGGCCTCCCGATCACCCGCCTGGCGCTGTTCGAACCACCATTTGTCGTCGACGACAGCCGCCCACCCCTGCCGGCCGACTACGTCCCTCAACTCGACGCCCACATCGCCGACGGCCACCCCGGCGACGCGGCCGCACTGTTCATGACCGCCGCGGCCGGCGTACCCGACGAACACGTCGCCGGCATGCGACAAGCACCCTTCTGGCCCACCCTCGAAGCGATCGCGCACACCATCGCCTACGACGGACGCATCATGGGCACCACCATGTCCGGCAACCCCCTGCCCGATGACCGCTGGGCCGCGATCACCATCCCCATCCTGGTCATGCACGGCAACGACACCACCCCGGCCCTGATCAGCGGGGCCCGAGCAGCCGCCGACCACCTGCCCACCGCCACCCTGCGGGCCGTACCCGGCGAACAGCACAGCACCACACCCGACGTCCTCGCTCCCGCGCTGCGCCAGTTCGCCCACGACCACTAGACCAGAGCGCGACGGGTACCGGTGAGCAGCGTGCACCGTGCGGCGATGACCGCGGCAACCGTATACCGCAATCGGTATCGCATACCGATTGCGGTATACCGATCAAGCAACATCGCTAGGTAGCACCGCGTCAGGTGGCTGCGCATCCCGCGCGCCGTCTGCTCGCGCAGCGTTCGTGAAGGGTCCTGCGGTCGCGTGCCCCTCGTCCCCGCTTCAGCGCTCCAGACCCACAACCTGCCATGCCAGCCCGCGGTGGGTGTAGACGCCGGTGAGTCCATGCTCAGCGAGCACGCCGAGCATGGCATCCGGTGAATGGTTGAAGGTTCGGAACGTCGTTCGACGGGCTCTGAAGACGGCGTTCTCAGCAGCGGTGGCCAAGCGTCCGAGCACACCGTGCCGGGGATAGCTGAAGACGAGGAGCCGGCGGGCGTGCTCAGCCGCCGCGGCGAGCAGTCGCTCGTAGTCCGGATAGCAGCAGACCACCCGGTGGAGCACGACCACATCGGCCCGCTCGACACCGTCCGGGTGCGCTGCGATGTCATGCCGGCGCCGTACGACGCGGTCCTCGAGCCCGGCGTCGCGGAGCAACCGCTGCGCCTCGCCGTCATAGGCATCGACCAGCTCAAGGCTCACCACCTGTGCGGCACCGCGTCGAAGCAGCTCGATCTGGATCTCGCCGATACCGCCACCGATCTCGAGCACGGTGGCGCCGCGGATGCCGCGCTCGTCCAGGAATTCCACCATCCGCCGGGCCGTCTTATCCAGACCGTTCCTGCGGTACCGCTTCGCGACCCGACGCGCATAGCCCGAGCCAAAGAACTGATCACAGCCCCGCGGGTCACAACACTCACTCACTCAGCCAGTATCGCTGCCGGAAGGCCCGCGCAAGCCGCGGCGGACTAGGACACTTACGTGGCATCCGCCGGTTAACCGGCGATCATCTCGCGCAGGGCCGCTTCCTGCTCAGCCGACAGGTTGGACTCGATGAGCTGCAGTTTGAGCCCGGTCCGGTCGAATGTCTCCTTCACCTTGTCGGGAACCGCTTCGCTCGACATCAGGAACAGTGCGGAGGTGCCCGGCGTGATCTGGTCACGAGCAGACTTGATGAACTCGTCGTCGATCCCCACGTCGCGCAGCGATCCCCTCAGGGCGCCGGCTGCGGCCCCGACGGCGGCTCCGGCGATCGGCACCATGAAGATCAGGCCGAACAGCATTCCCCAGAACATCCCACCCATCGCACCCGGCCTGACCAGGTGGTGCAACTGCCTGGTCTTGGGCTTCTTCGTGTCCGGCTGCCACGACACGCTCGCGGCATCGTGCAGCTTGATCAGCCCTTGCTTTTCCAGCGCCTCCAGGGTGGCGATCGCTTGATCGGCCTCATGCCAGTGCTCGAACCTCCAGACCGTCAGTGTCGCCATCGCGCAACTCCCATCGACCGCTCGGGTGCTCAACGACAGCGTCCTGCCACGGCAGGGCCAGCGCCTCACCCCGTCCGGGTGACGCAGACAGGTCGTGCGTCGATCTGCCGGACGCAAGGCGGCGAACGGCGTACACCTCATCTGGTGCGGGTGATGCGGGCCTGCCGGGAGGCTGGTCGGCTGGACCCGTCCGCGCATGGTCGATCGATATGGGGGCTGATCCGCGTGGCAGCACATCCCGAACGGAGCGGGACGGCTTCGGGCGATGCAGGCGGCCGGGCGCCGGAACGGGCCGGTCTGGTGCTGACCGCGCTGATCCTCGCGGCGGCCGTGGCGAACCTGAACCTGGCCGTCGCGAACGTGGCGCTGCCGTCGATCGGCAAGGCCTTCGACTCCTCCCAGACGTCGCTGAACCTGATCGCGGTGGGTTACTCCCTGGGACTGGCCGCGTCGGTGCTATACCTCGGGGCTGTCGGGGACCGCTACGGGCGGAAGCTGCTGCTGCTGCTGGGCGTGACGCTGTCGATACCGGCGTGCCTGCTGGCTGCCTACGCGCCCAACGATGTGGTGCTGATCATCGCGCGGATCTTCGGAGGAGTCTCGGCCGGCATGGCCTACCCCACGACCCTGGCGCTGATCGCGGCATTGTGGTCGGGGCCGGGGCGGACGAAAACGATAGCGCTGTGGTCGGCGCTCGGCGGGGCGATCTCCTCGCTCGGACCGCTGGTCTCCGGGTATCTACTCGAGCACTTCTGGTGGGGCTCGGTGTTCCTGGTGACGCTGCCCCTGGCGGTCGTCGCGTTGCTGATGGCGTGGGTCTTCGTGCCCGCCCACGTCAACGAGGCCACCGATCCGGTTGACAACCTGGGCGGGATCTTGTCGGTACTGCTCGTCGGAGCGCTCGTGCTGGGGATCAACTTCGCCGCCGTTCCCAACGCAGGGGCCCTGGTGGCGGGTATTGCCATCATCGCTGTGGCCGCCGGAGTGGCTTTCGTGATCCGGCAGCGCCGCGTTGCGAATCCGCTGTACGACCTCGACGTGGCCGCGCGCCGGATCTTCTGGGTCGCCGCGCTGGCCGGGATCATCGTGTTCGGTTCGTTGATGGGCGCGATGTTCATCGGCCAGCAGTTCCTGCAGAACGTGCTCGGCTACTCGACCCTCGAAGCGGGTACGTCGATCATCCCGGCGGCGGTGATGATGGTCCTCATCGCGCCCCGGTCGGCCAAGCTCGTCGAATCCCGCGGTGCGCGGTTCACCCTGCTCACCGGGTACGTCTTCGTGATGCTCGGCTTCCTCACGATGCTGTTGTTGTGGAAGGAAGGGATTCCCTACTGGCAGGTCGCTCTCGCCTATGCCTTCGTGGGCACCGGTGTCGGGTTCGCCGGCACCCCGGCGTCGCACTCGCTGACCGGTGCGGTGCCGGTGCATCGGGTCGGAATGGCCTCGGGAACGGCCGATCTCCAGCGCGACCTCGGGGGCGCCATCATGCAGTCGATCTTCGGCGCACTCCTCACGGCCGGCTACGCCTCGGCCCTGACCTCTCAAATCGCCAGCGCCCCGGACGCCGACCAGATCTCCGACAGCACGCAATCGGCCCTCACCAAGTCGTTCGACAGCGCCGAAGCCGTCGCCCAGCAGTACCCGCAGTACGCCGACCAGATCACCACGGCGGCGAAATCGTCCTTCCTGTCGGGCGACCAATGGGCGTACACGGCCGGCGTGATCGCCATCCTGATCGGCGCGGCCGTGGTCCGGTTCCTGTTCCCGGGCAAGGACGAAGAAGAGCGACTGCTGGCTCAGTATCACGCTCAAGACCAGGCTCGGTCGGAGCCGAACCGCTCATAGCCGGGCGGCAGGCAGAGCCTGCCGAGTACACAAGGTCCCGCGCGCCGCCTCCAATACCTCGCCATGATGCCGGTTGCTGTCGAAGCACTCGACGCGACCGTGCGGCCCTGCTGCTGAGCCAGTCGAGGCGTGGGAAGGTGAAGGGAGTAGCAGGATGGAGCCCGGCCACGAGGAGGCAACGGGAGTGACCGAGCAGTCGAGGGAAGCGCCGTACACGAGCTCGCCGCCCGAGACAGGATACGCACCGGTGAACGGCTTGCAGATGTACTACGAGGTCCACGGCTCGGGTGGGACGCCGCTGCTCCTCCTGCACGGCGGGCTGTTCAACATCGACCTGCAGTTCGGCGAGGTGCTGCCGGCGCTGGCACAGACTCGGCAGGTCATCGCCGCGGACTTCCAGGCACACGGACGGACCGGCGACATCGACCGCCCCCTGACCAGCGCCGACCTGGCCTCAGACGTCGTCGGACTGCTCCAGCACCTGGGGGTCCCACGGGTCGACGTGTTCGGCTTCAGCGTGGGCGGCGCCGTGGCACTGCACCTGGCGCTCAAGCACCCGGAACTGCTCCGCAAGCTCATCGTGTCGTCCGCGTCGTTCCACCCCGACGGGGACCGGACCGAGAACGCGGATGCGATCGGCGAGATGACGGTCGACATGATCGCGGGCACCCCGATGGAGCAGGACTATCTGGCCAAGTCGCCGAACCCGGACATGCTACAGGACCTGCTGAACAAGCTGGGGACCTTCGACAAGGGCTTCACCGGCTGGTCCAACGCTGACATCAAGGGGATTGCCGCGCCGACGTTGATCACGATGGGCGACTGCGACGCCGTCACCCTGGAGCATGCCGTCCGGTTCCTGCAGCTACGCGGCGGCGACGTCAACGGCGACCTCGTGGGTGTCCCGGCCTCGCAGCTTGCGGTGTTCCCCGGCACCACGCACTTCTTCGGGCTGAGCCGCACCGCGCTGGTCGTGGACGTCGTGACCACCTTCCTGGACGCACAGCCGCACTGACGCGGCCAACGGGGCCGCGCCAGACACAAGGAGTGAGTCATGTCAACGAGCGTGCTCTTCATGTCGATGTCCCTCGACGGGTACATCGCCGACCAGAACGATTTCCTCGGCGGCGACGATGACCACCGGTTGCACAACTGGTTCGCTCCGGGCGGGGAGTTCGCCCAGGTGTCCGGGCCGGCCGGAGAGCTGATCGAGGAAATGAAGGCATGCGGGGCGGTTCTCGCGGGACGCCGGACCGCCGAGCTCATGGATCACTGGGGCGGTGATCACAACGGTCTCCCGATCTTCGTGCCCAGCCACCGGCCGCCCGGTCCTGCCGCCCGCTGGGGCTATCCGCTGGTGACGTACGTGACCGATGGGATCGCGAGCGCGATGGAACAGGCGAAGGCCGCCGCCGGGGACCGAAACGTGCACGTGGTAGGCGGATACACGGCGCAACGGGCGCTCGAGGCCGGAGTACTGGACGAGCTGCAGATCCACCAGATCCCGGTGCTGCTCGGTCGTGGCCGCAGGCTGTTCGACGAGTTGCCGTCGCTCATCGAGCTCGAGATCGTCCGGGTGATCGATACACCGGAGGCGACCCACATCCGGTACCGCGTCCGTCGCTGAGCCGATCGCCCAGCGACCGTGCACAGTCGTTGCTCTGAGCAAGTTTGCAGGCGGATGGCTGGCCCGGATCCGCGTCTGTCAGGCAGCCGCGGCGTCGGCGGGGCTGGTAGCGAAGGCACACGACGCCCGAGTGGTAGGGGGTTGTGGCCACGAGCTCCAGGCGCGCCGGCCCAACGCCCTCGAAGACCCGGGTTCCGCTCGCCGAGAGGGCTTGCGTCGGCCAGCATGAACAGGTTGCGAGCCGAGCCAGCTCGGCCCGGCGGTTGAGGGCGCTATGGCGCGGGAGTGCTCGGGCAACGCGCGCGCACATCAGGCAGCCGAGCGCCAACCGAACTCAATCCTCACTGCTGGACGCCGGCGGGATAGCCCGGTGCCTGCCGCCGCTGCGTCCAACCGGCACCCCAGTGCAGGACATCCAAAAGCCCGGCCAGGACGACCCAGAACCAGTCAAACCCGGACAGGCCACCGCCCGTGTACAGAATCACGTACATGAGAGTCGCAAAGGGAAGGAAGATGATGCCCAACAGCGGCCAGATCCAGCTATCGAAAGCGGCATCTACCAGCCTGGGTCGCGCCACCCAGACGATGAACAGGGCCAGGCGCGGAAACACACCAGCAAACAAGGCAAACAAGCACGCCATGTCACTCCTCTCGCGGGTCTTGGGCGAACCCTTCCCTGGGCCAGGCGACACCGACGTCACCCGCAGCGGATGACTTCGGCCGATCACGTAGCGCGGCGTCGCATACCACCACGACTGCCCTCAGCCGTGTGCGTGCGGCGATCCGCCGGCCGGCCCGGCGCAGCCGCGCGCCGTACATCAACCGAGTTCGGGTCTGTCCGAGCCCGGACACCGCCGCAGAACCAATCCCGGTGAGCTGTGCCGTTGCGGCCGTCGCCGGCGCTGAGCATACTGCGAGGGATTCATTGGTGAGAGGAGTTTGCGCGATGGGGCGTTCTCGGATCCGGCACCTGGGCAGGGTGTTCGGCGGTCTGTTGCTTGTCGTCGGCGTAGTGATCACCGCGCAGCCGGCCGTGGCGATCACCGGCGGGCAGCGCGACGAGGTGCACACAAACGTCGGTCTCGTCCGGTTCACCACCGAGACGGGCCGGTTCCGCTGCTCCGGCACATTGATCTCGCCCACGGTGGTGCTCACCGCGGGCCACTGCACCGGGGACACCGGCGCAAGCCCGGCCACCAACGTCTACGTCTCGTTCAACACCGACCTCGCACTCGACCCGCTCGCACCTGGCATCACGCCGGCGGAGCGCGCGGCTCGTGCCGCGAACTACATCACCGGTACAGCACACCCGGATCCCGGCTGGGACGGCAAGCTGTCGATCTCCAAGCAGCATGACCAGGGTGTCGTGGTGCTGGATGCGCCGGCCGCTTCGAAGTGGCCGGGCATCAGGCCGGCACCGCTGCTGCCGGTCGGCACGCTCGACGGCAACCAGGGCGCGCTCAAGAACGAGACGTTCACCCTCGTCGGCTACGGCGTTGCCATCGGCGAGAAGAAGGCGACGATCGTCGTGCCGGAGCGGCGCTTCACGACGTCATTCCTCAAGAACGTGCAGGACGAGGTGGTCACCTTCCAGATCAACGACCGCGATGCGAAGGCCGGCGGCGGCTCCTGCTTCGGCGATTCCGGCGGGCCGGTGTTCCTCGGCCAGTTCGTGGTGGGTGACGCCTCCTTCGTGAACTCGCTCACGTGCAACGCGACCGGCGGTTACCAGCGGGTCGACACCCCGTATGCGCGCGCCTTCCTGGACCAGTTCATCTAGCGGGGTACGCCAGCGCTGCTCCTTGAGTCGGCGACGGTGAACCCGGCGGCGGCGTGTCCCGTTTGTGTTGCTGACGGACGCTGCGCGACGGGAGGGCCACGCTGTGCGGTTCAGGGTGCTCGGACCGCTGGAGGTTCGCGACCGCTTCGGCGAGCCGGTACGGCTCGGCTCGCCGAAGTTGCGTGCCGTCCTCGCCGTACTGCTGCTGAGCGCCAACCGCCCGCTGAGTGCGGGCCGGCTGGTCGATGTCGTCTGGCCCGACCGGCCGCCGCCGACCGCGGTCGGTGCGTTGCGCACCTACGTGTCGACATTGCGCCGCGAGCTACAGCTCGACGGCGGAGCCCCGCCACCGCGGTTGGTCACCGACGCGGCCGGCTACCGGATGGACGTGACCGCCGCCGATCTCGACCTGTTCGTGTTCGAGGAGCTCGTGACGTGCGGCGAGCAGGCGCTGCGTGACGGCGATCCGCTGGCCGCCACCGAGCAGCTGCGCCGAGGGCTCTCGCTGTGGCGCGGCCGGCCGCTCGAGGACGTCGCCATCGACGCCGACCTCGACGGCAGGCTCGTCGTCGCGGAGGAACGCCGGCTGGCCGCCACCGAGGCATTGGTCGAGGGCCGGCTCGCGCTCGGCCAGCACGCCGAGCTCGGTGTCGAGCTGCGCGCGCTGGTCGAGGAGAACCCGCTGCGCGAACGGTTGTGGCAGCACTGGATGCTCGCGCTGTACCGTGCCGGCCGGCAGGCCGAGGCGCTGGCGGCGTACCGGCGGCTGCGTGACCGGCTAGTACGCGAGCTCGGCACCGAGCCGGCTCGCGCGGTCCGCGAACTGCACGAGCGGATGCTGGCAGCGGACCCGGCGCTCGATCTGCCGGGTCAGCGGTCGCCCGGAATGCGGACCGTGGTAGCGCGCCAGCTCCCGGCCGACGTGGCCGCCTTCACCGGCCGTTCCGCCGAGCTGGCTGAGCTCGCGGCCCGGCTGCGGTCTGACCTGGACGATCGCGTGCCACCGCCGATCGGTGCGATCGACGGCGCGGCGGGCATCGGCAAGTCCGCGCTCGCGGTGCACGCCGCGCACCGTGTCGCGGGCAGCTTCCCGGACGGACAGCTGTACGCCGACCTGTCGGGCGGCACACCGCTCGGCGTCCTGGGCGGTTTCCTGCGCGCGCTCGGCGTACCTGACACCGGGCGGCACGACGTGGCCGAGGCCGCAGGCCGGTTCCGGGCCGAGACAGCGACCCGGCGGCTGCTGGTCGTCCTCGACAACGCGACCGACGCGACCCAGGTGCGGCCGTTGCTGCCGGCGGGGCCGGGCTGCGCGGTCCTGGTGACCAGTCGGCGGGTGCTGGCAACACTCGACGGCGCATCTCATGTGCATCTCGGCCCCCTGGCACCGGGCGAGTCACTGACGCTGCTGAAGGTGCTGGCCGGGCCGGAGCGGATCGCCGCGGATCCACCCGCGGCGCGGCACCTGGTAACCCTGTGCGGGGGACTGCCGCTTGCGTTGCGGATCGCCGGTGCCCGGCTGGCGGCGCGCCCGGCCTGGCCGGTTCGGACGCTGACCGGCCGGCTCGCCGACACCCATCGCCGCCTCGACGAGCTGCACGCCGGCGACCTCGATGTCCGGGCGTCGTTGCTGGTCGGGCACCGTCTGCTGGCCGCCGGTTCGGAGGCCGAACGCACGGCCGCGGCGGCGTTCGGCCTGCTCGGCCTGCCCGACGCGGCGGATCTCAGCCCGGCGTTCGCCGAACGGTTGCTCGGAGTCTCGGACCCGATGCCGGTGCTGGAACTGCTGGTGGACGCGCAGCTACTCGAGAGCCGGGCGCCGGGCCGGTACCGGCTGCACGACCTGCTGCGACTGCTGGCCCAGGAGCTCGCCGCCGCATCGTGGTCGCCGGACGTGCTCGGCACGGCGCTGACGCGGGCGATGCGCTGGCAGGTCGCCACCGCCTGGCAGGCGTGCGCGGTGTTGCGTCCGGGCGACCCGCGGCTCGACACCGCCGGCGACTGGGCCGAAGGTGGGACGCCGCTCGGCTCCGTCCGGACGGCGCTGGACTGGCTCGAGAGCGAACGGGCGAACCTGCTCGCGAGCGCCGAGCAGGCGGCCGCGACCGACGGCGTACCGGACGAGATCCCCGGGCAGCTGGCGCGGGCGCTGTTCGCGTTCTTCCACATCCGCGGGCACCGCGCCGACTGGATCCGGCTGAACCGGACCGCGCTCGCCGTGGCGCGCCGTACCCGGGACACGTACGCCGAGGCCTTCGCGCACCGCGATCTGGGGGCGGCGTACGAGCTGCAGGGCGAGTACGGCCAAGCCATGATCCAGCTACGGGCCGGCCTGACTCTGTTCGGCGAGGCCGGCGACGACATCGGGCGGGCCTCATGCCTGAACGGTCTGGGCACGGTGTACGACAGCATCAGCCGGTACGACGCGGCCGCCGCCTGTCTGTCGCAGGCACTGTCGATCGCCCGCCGGTTCGGCGACCCGCACAGCCAGGGCGTCTACCTCAACAACCTCGGGCCGGTGTACGGACGACTCGGCCGGTACGACGACGCGCTTCGCTGCCTGGCCGAATCCGGCGGGATCCTCGGCGAGCTGGGCAACCGGCGCGGCCAGGCCGCCGCTTTGACGAACCTCGGTGAGGTGCACGAAGCCGCGGGCTCGCTGACAGAGGCTGAGGCAGCGCACACCGCCGGGCTCGCGGTCTTCCGCGAGTTGGCCGACGAGGCGGGTCAGGCGCACTGCCTGACCCACCTCGGCCATGTCCACCGCCGCCTGGGACAGCGCGGCCAGGCGCTCGAGTGCCTGCGAGCCGCGCTGGCGATCTGCGAACGCACGGACGACCGGCGCGGTACGGCGGAGTGCCTCAGGCTGCTGAACGAGACGCTCCAGCGGGTCGCACCGCCCGGCAACGGTCAACGTCGCAGCGCGAACGAGTAGACGTTGCCGCCGCCGGTGTCGCCGTAGGTTCCGGCGTAGACCTTGCCCTGGGCCACGACCGGACCGGAGTCGACCGCACCGGACACCCGAGCCGACATCAGCCGCTGCCCGTTGGTGGCGCGCAACGCGTAGACGCTGCGGTCGTCCGACCCGACGTACACGACCCCGTTCGCCACCGCAGGCGACGACATGACGACGCCGGCGGTACGGAAGCTCCATCGCACGGCGCCGGTCGCCGCGTCCAGGGCGAGCACCCGGCGGTCGTTGTTCGTGCCGATGTAGACCGTGCCGTTGGCGACCGCGGGCGAGGACTGGAACGACGCGAGGATGTTCGTGCCGTACTGCACCCTCCACCGCTGCGCGCCGGTCTCGGCGTCCACGGCATACACGAAGCCGTCCCGCGAGCCGAAGTACACGGTGCCGTCGACGACGGCCGGTGTCGAGGAGTTGTGGCCGCCGGTCTGGAACGACCACAAGACGGCGCCGGTCGCCGCATCCAGGGCGTAGACCTGGTGGTTGAGCGACGCGGCGAACACCTTGCCGCCGGCGACGGTCGGTGACGAGTAGAAGCCGGATCCACGGCCGCCGTTGGGCTTGGCTTCCCAGATCCGCGCGCCCGTGGCGGCGTCCAGGGCAAGCACCTGGTCCTCGGTGGTGGCGGCGTACACCACACCGCCGGCGACCACCGGCGACCCGTTGATGTTGCTGATCGAGGTGCCAGCGCGCCAGCGGGTCGCGCCGGTGACGGCGTCGAACGCCCAGATCTCGCCCGCGGGCCGGTTGATACCCAGGTAGACCAGCCCGTCGCCGACGGCCGGCGAGGTGAACGTCCAGTCGCCGGCCAGCGCGTCGTCCGGCTTCGCCCACATCTCCTGGCCGGTGGCCGCGTCGAGCGCGTGCAGCCGGCCGTCCAGGCCGCCGGCGTACACCCGGCCGTCGGCGATCGCCGGCGACGACCAGACGCTGCCCGCGATGTTCGTCACCCACTGTTGTCGCAGCCTGCCGACGTTCGACGGCGAGAGCACGGTCTCGGCGGTGTTGACCCCCTGGTGATCGGCCCCGTTGCGGAACTGGGTCCAGTCACCGGTCGTGACGGCGCTCGCCGGTGCCGAAACCACCAGCGGCGTCATGACAAGCGCAGCGAGCCCGCACAGAGCCCGTAACCGATACATCCGTCCAGTCATGGATCGACGATCGCGCGCCGGCATCAACGATCGATCAAAGCCGCGGCCGTCGAAGGCTGGGACGCACGCGATTCGCGCCAGACCGGGCCGGGCGGTCAGCTCGGGAAGCGCGGACGGTAGTCACGGCTGACCTGATGGACCTTTCGGTAGCCCACGCTGCCGAGCAAGACCGCGGCCGTGACGGCGGCGAGGACACCGACGATCGTGCGCAGCACGACCCCGGCGCCCAGGGCCTGGCAGACGACCGCGGCCAGCACGCCCGTGACAACGGCGTCGATGATGCCCACGATGACCGGCGACCCCGAGAGCCAGTGTGTCAGGCCGACCCGGCTGCGAAAGGCGTAGGTGCGCAGCAGGCCCGGCCCGTCGTCGTGATGGCTCGCGACGAAGTACGGTTCCAGCTCTGGTGCGAGCTCGACGTAGGCATGCCGTAGCCGGTTCATACCGATCACCAGCCAGGCGTCCTCGATATCCGCCTCGATCAGGCGGAAGAACGTCCCCACGCCGACGAGTAGCACAACGGGAAGGATCAGCAGCGCGAACGTCCGGAAATCCTGTCCGAAGCCGGTCGCATTCGCCACCAGCGAGAGTGCAATGACGGTGGCCGAGAGAACGGTCAGATAGGTGCCGGTCCGGCTGAAGATCTCGTTCCAGGTCATGCTGCGGGTCGCGAGCAAGCTCCAGTGCTCGGTCGCGAGGAACTGCGCATGCGGGGTACCGGTGACATCGAGGCCGTCGAGGGAAGGCGGCGTTCTCACCGGCGGCTGCTGCCTCATCCGATCTCCCATGCTCGTCCTGCCTAACGCGACAGCCGACCACCCCGAGGTCAACCTGCGTCAGACGATACCGCCGGGCACCTATGACTTGTTCAGGTTCGGCGCACGCCGAGGCCGTCGATCTGGACCAGCTTCCCGGTGGAGCGGGTGGTGATCCTGAGGGTGCCGGCGAACACTGCCGTCTGGGTCGGTAGAGCGATGATCGACTGCCTGACCGTGGTTGTGGAGTAGAGATCGACGGCCCCGATGTAGCGATCGTTCAGGTAGGCCGAGACGGTCCCGCACGTCGGGCAGCGGGTGGCGACCAGGTAGAGCCGTTTGGCCTGGACCGCACGGGTGAGCGACGCGCCGTACTTGCTGGTGTGGGTGGCCGTGCCCAGGTAGAACGCCGACCAGGTGGCGCGGGTCCAGCCCGTGCTGGCTGCGGTGAGCGAGCGGTCGTCGACGGGTCGCGCGAAGCACCGCTCCGCGGACCAGGGGCCGAGTTTGCCGAGAGTGTCTCGGGCCCGCGCGGAGACGCAGTACTCGTAGCCAGACACCAGGCCGAGGCTGACGCTGGTCGCCGTGGTGCCCGTCCATGGCTGGCTGAACCCACCGAAGCTGCCGCTGAGGGAGGAGCGGCGGTACCGCACGTCGTACGACGCGACTCCGTCGGCGTCGGTGGCCGCGTACTGGATCGTGGCGCTCGGCGCCAGCGTGATCGAGAAGGTGGGTGCGGTCATCCGCGTCGCCGGGCCGGCGGCGTTGTAGGTGACGGTGGTCTGCTCGGTGGCCGCGTCCCGGGTGATCCTGCCGCCCTGGAAGTCCTGCGCCGAGCCGCCGGTGACGGCGTACTCGTCGGTGGTCGGCAGGCCAAGCTGTGCGTAGACGCCGGGCTGGACGTACTGGGTGTTGAAGGCGCCGATGATCGGATGCGTGCCGGTGGTCGGGCCGTAGTACATCCGGCCGTGCTGGAAGAGGTTCGCGCGGCCACCGGCCACGTGCGTGGCGAGCTGGCCGGTCGTAGGAAGGCCGAGCTTGGACAGTTCGCTGCCCATCGCGACGTACCTGGTGTAGATCGCGTCCAGCACCTCGCGGGCGCCGGTGGACGAGCTCCAGTACACCGCGCGCTGCGCACCGGCCTTGCTGAACTCCTGCACCAAGGCACCCGACAGCAGTGCCGGCTGCTGCTCGGCCGCCGGCAACCCGAGCACACCGCCGGCGTTGCCGAGACCACGGTGCAGGGTGCGGATCTCCCCCAGCACCGAGTGCACACCGGTGCCCGGCGACCAGTACACGTCCCGCATCCCGAACCACGTGCCCCAGCCCCCGGGCACCGAGTGCTCGAGGTAGTACGGCTCACCGAGCTCGGTGAAGCCGCCGTTCTGGCTCGCGAAGTTGTAGATCTCAGTGACCACTGAGCTACCCATCAGCGCCCAGACACGCGAGCGCAGTGCCGGGAGCAGCGCATAGACCCGGGTGCCGGGGCACTCGGTCGCCTTGGTGTCGCGGTGGCCGGAGATCACGTTCAGCGTCGTGCCGTTCATCACCACCGTGCCGTTGGGGTCGCGGTAGTGCCCGTCGAGCTTCCAGGCGATCACCTTCGCGGCCGACTCCATGATCTCGGCGGTCGGCTCGGTGCTGGTGAAGTCGCCCATCAGCGACACCCCGAACGAGTCGGTGTTGTAGTTCTCGGTGTGCGCGCCGATCACCGGGAACAAGATCCCGCCGTAGCGGCCCTCGAAGATCCGGCCGTACTTGTCGACCAAGAAGTTGTAGCCGATGTCGCACCAGCCGCGGCCCTGCACGTGGTACGCGTAGATGCTGCGGATCAGGCCAGCCGACTGGCTCGACGTGTAGGTGTTGCTGCCCGCCGTGTGGTGCACGAATGCGGCCTTGATCGTGCTGCCGAGCTTCGGCACGTCGCAGTCCGGGTTGAAGCTGCGCAGCGACTCATCGGCACCCCAACCCGCGCGGTTCACGATCGCAGGCCGCGGGTATGGCGCCGGCAACTCGGTCGCGGTACCCGCGAACGTCGAACCCGTAGCCGCCGCGTCCAGCGCGGACGCGGCATCCTCCGGCGCCGCACCAGGGTCGATCAACGACAGCCGTACGCTGCGCACCGGCCTACCATCCGTAGTCGCCACTCGCGCCTGCACGCCATCGGCTGACCCGACCCACAACGGCTCCGTACCATCCCTGCCGGCCGCGTCACCACTCTCAGCACCGCTGTCCGGGCCGTGCTCGCCATCCACGACCAAGGTCTGCCAGCCCGTCCAGTCGCCGCCCGCACGGACCCGCACCTGCGCCAGCACACCATCGGACGCACGCGGCTGCCAGGTAATCCCCAGCAACGAGAACGCCGGCGTGGAACGACCGTCGAGCCGCGCCGGCCGGGCCGGGCTCGCGTCGGACAGCCGCAGCTCAGCCACCTTGGAACGCACCGCCGGCCGGGCGCCCGGCGCGGCCTGGGCGGCATCGGCCGGCGCCGAGACCGACGAGGTACCGGTGGTGACGGCAACGGCAACCGCAGTTGCCACTACGGCCAACGTGGCCAGCTCGGCGATCGACGAACGAACCCGGCGGGTCATCGGTAATGCCTTTCACGGTTCGGGCGGCGAACAGGCACGACGGCGAAGCAATGAGTGCCGCCGAGGACCCTAGCGCACTCAAGACCGGACCCAGGCTTGCCGGCTCGAAGGACTGCCGGAGCGGCTGGTCAGGCGGGGCGTCGCCCTCCGCTGTGTTCCAGGACCGCCTCGGCGACGACGAGGTCCTGCCAGGACATCCCAACGCTCTTGAACACCATTGGGCGATCGGTCGGGACGGCCACCGCGCTTGTCACGACGTCGCGCATGGGCACCAGCTCCACTGGGGTCAGCGAGCCCTCGGCGATGGCCAGCACCACGTCGCCGGCTTCGCGCAGGGCCGTCGCGACGCTCTCCACCACGACCGTCGCGCGACCGAGCAGGCGTGCGTCCAGTTCGCGTGCGTCAGGCTCATGCGATCCCACGGCGACCACCACGGCGTCGTCGCGCAGCAGCGCGGAGTCGAACACCGGCGCCTGCGCCGAGGTTGCGCAGACCACGACGTCGGCGGCCCGCAATGCCTCGTCGGCCTGTGATGATCCGAGCGCCACGGCGTCGAGCGGTGTCCGTGATGGATCGCGAACCAGGTACGTGGCCTCCTCGAGTGGGCGGACGGCGGCCAGCGTGGCGACGTGGCCGGTGGCCTGGGGTCCGGCACCGATCACCGCGACCCGCAGCGGGCGGCCCGCCGGTAGGCGCTGGTGAACTGCAGCGACCGAGACCGCCGGGGTGCGCAGGGTGGTCAGCGCGGCTCCGTCGAGGACTGCCCGCAGCACAAGCGTGTCCCGGTCGAAGAGCAGGTAGGCGGCCTGGATCCGTGGCAGCCCTCGTGACGGGTTGTCCGGGGCGACGGTCACGACCTTGACCCCGGCCGCGGCTGACGTCTCCGACGGCATGAGCAGGAACTGGCCGTTGGTCAGGTCGACCGACATCCGTGCCGGGTCCGCCGAGGGGTCGAGCCCGCCGCGAAGAGCCTGGGTGATCGCATCGACCGCCCCGGCAGGTCCGAGCGCGGAGACGGCGTCCGCGTCGAGGAACCTCACCGCAGCACGAACCCCGGGACCAGCGGGTCGTGCGGGTCGATCGAGAACACGTGCTCGCCGGTGCGGTAGGCCATCCCGGTGACCTGGGGGATGACGGCGGCACGTCCGTCGACCTCGACCGTGTCCAGGACCGTCCCGGTGAACGTGCTGCCGACGATCGAGTCATGGCGCAGCACCGCGCCCGCGGGTAGCCGGCCTTCGGCGGCGAGAACGGCGAGCCGGGCGCAGGTTCCCGAGCCGCACGGGGAGCGGTCGACCTCGCCGTCGGCGAAGATGGTCACGTTGCGCTGGTGCACTCGCCCGGGCTCGTCGCCGAGGTCGTCGAACCAGATGGTGCCGTAGACGCCGTTGAGCCGCGGGTCGGTCGGGTGTACGGCGTGTTCGCTGTCGTTGAGCGCCCACTTGATCTCGCGGCCGAGCGCGATGAGCTCACCGAGGCGCTCCGGCGTCACTGACAAGCCGAGCTGAGCGGTGGGCAGGGTCGCGTAGATCGCCCCGCCATAAGCCACGGTGACCGACACCTCGCCGCGGGAGGTGGCCACCGGCACACCGGTGGCGACCACCCAGCTGGGCACGTTGACGAAGTCGACAGCGACCACCCGCGAGTCTTCACGGCGCACTCGCGCGGTCACGCGTCCGGACGGCACGTCGATCACCACGTCCGCGCTGCCGGTCGCCGGCGCCGCGACCCGTCCGGTCTCGACCGCCCAGACTCCTAGCGCGATCGTGCCGTGCCCACACGCGGTTGAGAAACCATCCTTGTGCCAGAACAACACCCCAAGGTCGCCGCCCGCGTCGTCCGGCGGTACGACGAACCCGCCGTACATGTCCGCATGGCCACGCGGCTCCGAGCACAGCACCGCACGCAGGCATTGGACTTCGGCGTCCTCAATCGCCCGCGCGCGACGCTCGGCCACGGTCTCACCCGGGATCGGCACAGGAGGGTCGCTGACGATCCGGAACGGCTCCCCGCCCGTGTGGTAGTCCGTGGTCGCGATCGTCGACAGCCGCACGATGGCAGCCTGACACGCCAGGCTGATCTCGGCGAGAGACCACTGCCTGTCTACCGGGATCGGAGCGGCGGAGGCGACAATGGACCGCGTGACGACGGTGGGTGCGGGTAGGGGCACGGAGCTGACGGCACGGGAGGCCGAGGTACTTGCTCTGATCGCCCGGCACCTGACGAACGCGCAGATCGCCGACGCACTGTTCATCTCGACGCGCACCGTCGAGAGCCACGTATCGGCAATGCTGCGGAGGCTGCAACTCCCTGATCGCCGTAGCCTGGCCCGGCACGCCGAGGCCATGCCGGGCCTTCTCGTCAAGTCCGGCCGGCGGGGGCTGCCGCTACCGGTCACGTCGTTCATCGGTCGCACCGCCGAGCGGATGGCGCTGGCTGCGGCGCTCGGCGAGCACCGCATGGTCACAGCGACCGGTCCGGGTGGCATCGGCAAGACTCGGCTGGCGCTGAGCGTGGCCGCCGAACTCGCCCCGGCCCGCCGCGACGGGGTGTGGTTCGCGGATCTGGTCCACCTGACCGATCCGGCCATGGTCACCGCGGCGGTTGCCGAGACGATCGGCGTTCCCGAGCAGCGGACCATGTCGGTCGACGTCGCGCTGGTCGCCTCGCTCGCCGACCGTGACGCGCTGCTCGTCATCGACAACTGCGAACATGTCCTCGACGGTGTCCGGGCCTGCATCGAGCGGATCATCGCGGGCTGCCCGGAGGTGACGGTGCTTGCGACGAGCCGGACCCGGCTCCTCCTCCCGTACGAGCGGGTGTACGTCGTGCCCGGGCTTTCGGTGGCCGGCGGTGGTGGGGATGCCGTCGACCTGTTCGCCGCCCGAGTGGCCGCCGCGACGGGCGACGCCACCGCGCCGGATGCCGCGCGGGTGGCGGCGCTGTGCCGGGCGCTGGACGGCATGGCACTGGCCATCGAGCTGGCCGCGGCCCGGTTCGCCGCGCTCGGCCTCGACGGGTTGGAATCGGGCCTCGATCAGCGGCTGCGGTTCCTCACCGCCGGCACCCGGGTGGCCGACCGGCACGGCTCGCTGCGCCAGGCCATCGGCTGGAGCTACGACATGCTCTCGTCCGACGATCGGGCGCTGCTGCGCCGGGTCGCCGTGTTCGCCTCGTGGTTCGATGTCGACGCGGCCTGTGCGGTCGCGGGAGCCGGCCGCGATCGCGCGGAGATCTCCGACGGGTTGGCCCGCCTGGCTGAGCACAGCCTGCTGGTCGTCGAGCGGAGCGAGCCGACCAGGTACCGAGCGCTGGAGACGATCCGCCAGTACGGCGTCGAGCAGCTGGACGAGGCTGGTGAGCTGGACCAGACCCGATACGGCCACGAGCGGTGGTGCCGGCTGGCCGTCGCTGCGCTTCGCCGGTCCGCAACAGCCGAGATCGACGAAGCCTGGTGTGACCGGTTCGATGGAGTCGCCGACGATGTCGGAGCCGCCATCACCTGGCGCGCCGGCGACGAGAGCCGACTGGCTCAGGCGGCGACCTTGGCCGCCGACCTTGCATGGCTGCTGTTCGTCCGCGGTCGGCCGGCGCAGGCACAGCGACGGTACGAGCAAGCCGCCGTACTCGCCGCAACGGTGAGCGAGCGGGTGGGTTATCTGAGGCTGGCCGCCGGCTCCGCAGCCAGCCGCTTCGCCGGCGACGACGCGCTGCGGCTGTTCCGGATGTCAGCCGATGCAGCGACCACGGTCGGCGACCGAGCCGGCGCGGCCCGGGACCTGGCGACGATGGCCATGTACATCAACCGCGCGCCGGGGATCATGGCCACACCGCACTCGCGAGCCGAAGGCGACGTGCTGGTCGCCGAAGCCCGAGCCCTCTCGGACGGCTCGCCGCTCGCCCAGGTGGCGCTCGCGGTCGCGGAGTACAGCGACCTGCCCACGGTGGGCGACTCCCGACGGGTCGCCGAGCTGGCCGAGCGGGCCGGCGACGGAATCCTGCACAGCATTGCGCTGGACCTGTTGACCTTCACCTGCCTCGTCGACGACGACGTCGCCGAGGCGGTGCGGGTCGCGCACAGGCGGCTCGAGCTACTCGAGGAGCTCGCGGTCGGCCCGCTCAGCGGATTCGAGTTCGGCGACGGCCATCTCATGGCTGCGGAGGTCGATCTGGACGCGGGCGACCTGACCGGTGCCGCCGCCCACGCGGAGGCGCTCGCTCGCCTGCCCTTCTACCGCGACGAGGATCACGTGGCCATGTCCCGGCGTCTGCTGGTCGACGCGCTGGCCGGACACTTCGACGATGTCGTCCGAACCGGAGAGCGCTTCCGCACCGGCTGGGAGCGGGCGGGACGACCAGTCGCGCCGAACCTGGCCCGCTCGGCCTACGCCGTTGCGATGGTGCACGGCATGCGCGGCGACGACGACCGCCGGGCGGCCTGGGTGCGCCTGACGATCGACCTCGGCGTCGACGCCGAGGGACTCGCCGGACACCAGCGGAGTTGGGCCGCGGTGTTCGACGCCATGCTTGCGCTGCACCGCAACGACCCGGCCGCGGCCGTACGACGACTCGCGGCCGACGTCGACGACTCCGAGCTGTTCCGGTCCATCGGCAGCCGACAGTGGATGCCCTGGTACGCCGCGCTGTGGGCGGAGGCCGCCGTACTCGACCACCACCCCGATGCGGCAGCGCGCATCGAACGAAGCCGGCGCGCCGCCCGCGACAATCCGATCGCGACCGCCATCATCGAACGCGCCGCCGCGATCAACGCCGGCGACCGCGACACCCTCGTCCGTCTCGCGATCACCTTTGCCCAGCTCGGCTGCCCATACCAGCAGGCGAGAACCGGCCAGATTGCGGCCGGGCCGCTCGCTCGGCGCCAGGCACCGTAAACGCCAGAACCGCGTCGAGCCGGCAAAATGCTGCCTGGTGCCGCCCGGCAGCGGGACCTGCGCGCGCGATGGAGCCCCTTTGCAGCGGGTGGTTGACTGGTTCAATGCCGGCGAGGACGCGTGAGCCAGGCGGGGCCGCGCTCGGCAAGGCGCGGGAGCGACGCTGGTGGGTGAGCGGGCGCCGAGTGCGGTCCATCGCCCGCGCAGCGGCGTTCGTCGAAGACGTGGGCTTCGCGCTGCTCTTCCCGTCCGAGGGCGTGCTCGTCCCGTCCTTGTGGGAGGCGGTAGCCGGTGAGGACGCTGAGCCTTTCGCAACGGGGATGGGCTCAAACGAGCAGCGCGTGTGGGCTTGGAAGGACGAACTCCCGCGCCGAAGCCTTGCCTGGTATGGCAACTTCGTCGCGGGCCGTGGCTCGTTCCTGTCACCGTCACTGCTCCAGTGGCTCTACCCAGCGACCGGTGGGACGGACGGCCACGCGGACCTCGACCTGTCGCCAGCCGCCCACGAGATTGCCACCGCGCTCACCATCGGACCCCTGCCGAGTGCGACCCTTCGAACGGTGATCGGCGACCGCGGCCGCTACCAGCGTGCCGTGGTCGAGCTGCAACGCCAACTGCTGGTCACCACCGCCGGCGTGCAGGAACAGGCCTCCGGATGGCCGTCCGCCCTCGTCGATCTGACCTGTCGAAGGTTCGACGTCGGCGGAGGACGGGATCACCTGGCCGCTGCGGAGCTGTTTGTCGGCGTGGTGCTCGACGCCTCCGCCCGCGACCTGGCCCGGGCGTTCCGATGGCCGCTGGGGAAGGCACGCGGGCACCTCGACGCCCTCGCTGCCTCGGCTCGGGCGGTGCGAACCGGCGACCACTATCTGGCTCCCGCGATCGCTGACCAGTTCCGCTAGGTGGCGGGAGTGGAAGACGGTTCGATGCGCTCGAACGCGATCCCCGCGCTAGGGCAGCACGGCGCTCGCAATAGCCGGCGACGCCGGATAGCGTCGTCGGCGTGCGCATCGTGGTGAAGCCCGCGACGGCAGCCCGGTTCGACGACGTCGCGACCATGCTCGGGCCCAAGAACCCCGCCTCGTCCGTGTGCTGGTGCCTCAGCCATCGGCTCGACTCGAAGACCAACCGACAGCTCGCCGGACCCGCACGCGGCCAGTACGTCAAGAAACTCTGCGCCCGCAAGATCGCGCCCGGTGTGCTGGCCTACCACAACGACGACGTCGTCGGCTGGGCCGCCGTCGCACCCCGCGCCGAACTCCCCTTCGCCCGGTCCACCAAGATCCCGCACCTCGACCAGCTGCCGGTCTGGTCGGTGTGGTGCATCCGCGTCCGCCCCGGCCACCGCGGCAACGGCATCTCACACGCCCTGCTCGACGGCGCCGTGGCGTACGCGCGCGCACACCACGCACCGGCGATCGAGGGCTACCCGGTGGACAACAACCGACACAAGGTCGACACCACGATGGCCTACGTCGGCACCCGCGCACTGTTCGAAGCGGCCGGCTTCACCAAGGCAGCCGACACCGACTCCGTCTCCGGCGGATTCCCCCGCGTACTCATGCGGCTGGACCTGCGCTAGCCGGCACCAAGCCCCATCCGCGGTGCCGTGCACCGTGGTTGTGGTGCCGGCGCACCACTCTGAGGATGCGCGCAAGGGCAGGTCCCCGGCGGCATTGGTCCCACGCAAATTCCGATCATGGCGCCACAATGTGTTCGTGCGCCCCATGAGGGAGAGTTCCGCGCGCCCGCGCCGCGGCCGCTCTGGAGGCGCCTGCTCAAGCCCGTGGGCGTGATCGCTGCGCTGGTGGTTGTCTTCGGGTGGCTGCTGCCGCAGTTCATCGACTACGAGCAAGTCTGGCAGGCATTGTCCGAGCTTGACGCGCTGGAGGTCGTGGTCCTGGCCTGGCTCGGACTGATACGTGTTCCCACCGAGGCGCTGATGTATCGGGCGTTCCTGCCTCACCTTGGCCTGTGGCACGGTAGCAAGGCGTACCTCTCATCGAACCTCGCAGGCCAAGTACTCCCGCCGCCGAGCGCGAGTGTCGTCCAGTACGGCTACTTCCGCGACGCAGACTATGGGCCGGACGCCGCCGGCCTCGCGGCTGTCGGGTCGTTCCTCTTCCCGACCCTTGGCCGCCTACTCCTCCCCGTTGTTGCGCTGGTGTTGCTGCTCCTCACCGGTGAGGTCAACGGCTCGATCCTGCTCGTGGGCGGGGTCTCGCTGGTGGTTACGGCCATTGCGGGGATCGCCGGTTACGTCTTCTTGCGCAGTGAACGCTCGGCGCGCTGGCTCGGAGCCAAGACGCAACGACCGCTTTCCTGGATCCTGGTGAAGGGCACGCGCGAGCCGATCGAAGACGGTGCCGGAAAGGCAGTCGATCTGCGTGCGCAAGCGCTCGCGGTACTACGCGCCGGCTGGGCGCTGGGGTCGATTGGCGTTGCGACCAACCTGTTGGTCACCTACGTGATCCTGCTCGCATCGCTCCGCTTCGTCGGTATCTCGAGCGCTGAGCTCTCCGCCCCCGATGCGTTCGCCGCCTTTGCGATCGCCTTCTGGGCGGGAGCGGTTCTCCCGATCACAGGAAGCGGTCTGGGAGTCGTAGACGGCGTCCTGATTGCCATGCTCGTCGAGCTGAGCGCCGCCTCCGACGACGCACTTGTGGCCGCAGCGCTCCTCTGGCGCGTCTTCTACTCCGTCCTGACCCTGCCACTCGGCGCAATCACGTTGAGCCGCTTCCGCGCCTGACGCTCGGCGGGTCAGGTGTCCGGCGAGTGTTAGGTGCGCCGTATGTGGCGCTTGAGCCGTCGGGGCCACCGCACGACGACTGTTGGGATGAGGCAGACGTGGTGGTGGGTGGCGCCGCGGTAGTAGCCGATCCACCAACAGCGCCAGTCGAAGTAGATCTTCATAGCGCCTGGGTCTCGGTGCGGAAGTGCCGGTCGGGCGGAAGTCTGTTCATCACGTTGGCAGGGAGATCGGCGGGTGACCGGCGGTCAGGGCGGACGCTGCCCGGGTCCCGATGTCGGTCGATTGGGTTCTGGGGAGGGTAAGGCACTCGACCGATCAGCAACAGCCCCCGCCACCTGGTACACCGGCCGAGGGCGCATCGGCGTTACGTGCCGGGCATGGCAGGATGATGCCGCCGTGTGAGTGACAGCGAGTGCGCCAGCCGGCCCGGCTCGGGCCTGGCCATTGCTCCGCTCCGGAGTGTGGAGCGGTGAGCGCCTCCCGCGGGTCCACTGCACAGAGCTGGTCTTGGTCAATGGCAATTCCTCGGAGGTTTGCAGGAGGCCTGCTCTGACTGCGCTCGCCTGGGGCCCCACTGCGTCGACGCGCGGTACGCATGTCGTACGTCGGTTGGCGGACCTCCGTCGAGCAGTTCATTGACACCGCCAGGCCAAAGACGTTGCTATAGGCAACATTGCCGGCGAGCCGCCCCGTTCTCCCAGCGAACGGAGCGGCTCGACGTCAACGCGCGTGGATTGTCGATCAATGCGCGATTACCGATGTGCGGTGATGGTGAATTCCTGCCAATAGGGCAAGACGCCCGTTCGGCTCTCAGGGTCAGAGCCGTCGGTCCAGACGCGGAGCATGTGGGTGCCGGCCGAATCGGGGCTGTAGCGAAGCAGGTAGTTGCCGCGAGCGTCGGCCATGACGGTGTCGGTGACCTTGGTCCACGTTCCGTCCTGCCAGCGCTCCAGCCAGACGGGCATGGCGCCCGGCACGACCTTCCCGGTGACCTTCACCCGCTGCTGCACAGCTGGCGTGGGGTCGTTCACCTTGGCGCTTACGAGGGCATGGACCTGGACCCCGGAGAAGCTGGAACTGCGGCGCCAGGTGTCATCCCCCGCGAACAGCGCACTTCCGGCCGCAAAGCTGTCGAAGGCCTGCACCGTAGCGGTATATGCGCCCTCGTTGTTGGTGGTCACCGACGCCGGGGACAGATCGGGCGATCCCCGCAGCACTGACAGGGTGCGATTCGGCAGCGGCCGCCAGCCGGTGGCGTCCGTCCAGCCCTCGAGCACACCGGACACGGTGACCGACTCACCGCAGCCGACGTACTGGTCCGGCGAGGTTGACCGGATCTGAGTCAGATCGACGACTCGAACCAGGTACGGCGCCACCGGTGGAAAGGTCTCGGTGTGGCTGCCACCACCAGTGATGTAGTCGATGACGGTGAATGACGACAGGTACCACTCCCCCGACCCTGTACCGAGCGGCAATACGAAGCCGCTACCGTCACCGACCGGCAGCTCCTCAGTACCGTCGACCCTGGTAAGCGTGCCGTAGGTCGGGCAACCCGCGCCCGGTTCGATCGTTCCGGCTAAGTAGTCGGCACCGGCCGTGTTCTGGAAGGCGACCACATCGGCGATGGTCGGGAACGGGCATGCCGGATCCGCGGCATTAGCGGTAGTTCCGGCACCGATGGCGGCGACGGCTGTGAGTAGCGAGGCGGCTAGGAGCCGCACGGTGAACGACGAACGGGTCAATATGACCTCCGGGTTTGGAATGTACTTACCTTGATGCACACCCGCCGCCACAAGTTGCGATCTCCAGCGCCCCACTTCCTAAACAGCCACACGACACCGGTCCAGAGCCCCGCGGACATCACCCGCCGCACCACCTGACCGGCATGCGCGGGCGCCTGCTGCATCCCGCTGATCGACAAAGACAAAGTGCAAGATCTGAGCGGGTCGCCGCACCCATGCAGAACTTTCTTTGCAGAAATCGTTCTGCAAGCGTACGGTGGCGTCGTGAGCCGTCCCGACAAGCAGGTCCGCACAGGCGAAGAACTCAAGGCGCTTACCCACCCGCTCCGAGTGCGGATGCTCGGCGCGTTGCGCGAGGACGGGCCGGCAACGGCGACCGAACTGGCTCGCCGGTTCAAGACCGACACCGGCGCCACGAGCTATCACCTGCGAAAGCTCGCGCAGTACGGGTTCGTCGAGGAGGTTGCCTCGAGCGGGCACCCAAGGGCGCGCCGCTGGCGAGCCGTGCATGCGACGACGAGCTGGAACAACTCCGAGATTACGGCCACGAGCGAAGGCCGTACTGCGGCCGACTGGTTGCGCAGGCAGCAGGCCGGGATCCTCTTGTCCGACGTGAAGGCCTTCGAGCAGGCACAGGCGACGTTGCCTGTGGAGTGGGTCGCAGCGGCCGGGATCGGTGACCTGCTGGTGAATCTGACGCCGGCATCGGTGGGTGAGCTGTGGGAGCGGTTCTACTCGCACCTTGAGGAGCTGAGGGCGAAAGACGCCGGGAGCGTCGATGCCCGCAAGGTCTCCATCGTGGTCAGCGCCTTCCCGCGGGTCGGCGAGCGATCGTGACCGGCCGAGCGGCGGCTCGTCGCTATGCGCAGATCAGTTTCCTCACCTGGCTCCCCACCGGCCTCTACATCCCGGTTCTGGTTCTCCTGCTGCTGGACACAGGGGTGAGCTTGGCGACAGTCGCGGCGTTGGGTGTCGCGTACTCCGCCACGATCATGGTGCTCGAACTGCCCACTGGCGGTCTGGCCGATGTCGTTGGCCGTCGTCCGGTGATCGTCGCGTCTGCGGCGACAAGCCTTGTCGCTCTGCTGTTGCTCGGCCTGACCGAATCCGTCCTGCTACTTGTTACCTCGAGCATCCTGCGCGGTGTCGGGCGGGCGCTGGGGAGCGGTCCCATCGAGGCCTGGTTCGTGGACACCGTCAATGCGCGACCCGACGTGTCCGATGCCGAGCTGACCCGTGGCTTGTCGCTGGGGCTGATGGCTTCTTCAGTGGCGCTGGCGGTGGGGACGGTGGCTGGTGCGCTGATTCCGCTCGCTCTGCACACCAGCCTCGCGGTGCCCGTTCTGATCGCCGCCGCATGCGATGCCGCGCGGCTGGTCGTAACGCTGTTCGCGATGCCCGAGCCGAAGTACGCGGCGACATCCTTGCGCAGCGTGCTGACCGGGGTTCCTGCTGCGATCGGGACCGGATTGCGACTCGGCGTGCGTAGCACCTCGCTGATCCGCATCCTGGTGGCCGCGGCCGGGATGGGAATCGCGCTGGCCGTCATCGAGTTGCTGACTCCGGCTTGGATGAGTGTGTTGGCAGGCTCAGCCGATCGGGGAGTGCTTGCATACGGAATCGTGGCGGCGGTCGGGTTCGCCGCCAATGCGCTGGGCAGCGGACTGAGCATGCCGCTGATGCGTAGAATCGGCTCGGCCCGGGCGGTCTGCCTGGTGGGGTTATCGGTGAGCGTGCTGTCACTGGCCTGTCTGGCTGGCGCGACTGCTCTGGGTGGCATCTGGGGAGTCGTCGCAGCGGGCGGCGCCTACCTGCTGATGTTCGTAGGTCTGGGGGTCGCCGGAGGCCCGCTGGCGCAACTCCTGCACAGCCAGGTCACGGCGGCCGAGCGGGCAACCGTCGTATCCATCCAGTCGCTGATCCTGCAGCTTGCGGGAGCCGTGGGTGCGGTCGCACTAGGGCGACTCGCGGTCTCGACCAGCATGGCGGTGGCATTCGGAGTCACGGCCGCCATGCTGGCGGTACCTGGCTGGTTGCTGGTCGCAGCGACAGCGCCGAGCCAACCCGAGCCCGAGCCGACCCGAGCCAGCTGAACCAGGCCGGGGCTAGCCCCAAAGACGTCCTATTATCGCATTCCCTTCGAATCGGAAGTCGCCGCAAGTGCGAACGACGTTCGAGGCTGGTGCACGGCAAGCTCCTGGCGGTTTTCGCCAGCACCGCCGACTACCAGCCCTTGATGCGGCGGTATGGCAGAGGTTGACCGTCTGGATCCGCCGACAGGAAATGCCTCCAGAGCACGGCGTCGACGGCCAGCAGGAATACCTGCTCGGCGCGCCTATCCAGGCTGGGCGTCGCTTCTCCGTAGCTGCTTGACCGCCTCTCGCGCAAATGAAGCCGCCTTTGGATGCCCGGAGTCGATGGCCAGCTGGTAGGCCCGCTCCGCCCCGGCGATGTCGCCGCGACCCTCACGGAGCACCCCGAGGTTGACCGCCGCCTTCGGGGCCATGTCGGCATGACCGCAGTCGATCGCCAGTGGAAGACACACTCCGCCCCGGCATAGTCCTCCAGACCGTGACGGAGCACCCCGAGGTTGACCGCCGCCTGCGGGGCCTGGTCGGCGTGCCCGGAGTCGATCGCCAGCTGATGGGCCCGCTCTGCCCCGGCGTCGTCGCCCCGATCCTCACGGAGAACCCCGAGGTTGAACGCCGCCTTTGGCGCCCGGTCGCCGTGCCCGGAATCGATCGCCAGCTGATAGGCCCGCTCCGCTCCGGCGGGTCGCCCCGATCGTGCTTGTCCGACTTCGTCACAGCAGCCCCCAACCCAACGGCGCCACGCACTTCGCGCCATTCTTCATATACGGTACAGATCATCGCCCCAAAATGACCGTGCTGCCAATGCCAACAAATCGCGTAACGATAGACATCTACTCGGTCGCGCGCTTTGAGCTTGACGTGGTGTTCTCGACTCTTTCGGTCCGGAATCGACGACCTGTGAGCCACTGTCAAGTCCATCATCCGCCGATCGGAATGACGCGATCGTGTTGATGCAGGAGCACCACTAGCGCAGGCCCGCCCCGAGGGTGAGAGGTGAGACGGCAACCCTTTCCGGCTCCGGCTATGCAGCCAAGGAGGGGAGGGCAGTGCATGGTTCGGGCAAGGCATCGGAACGCTGATTGTGGAGAGCCGTTACGAAGCGTTGGAGGCTGAGATCAGCGCACCGTCGGAGTTGTTGCTCTGGCGATCATCACATCTTGCCTCGATGGCGCCCTGACATCTTCAGAGCACAGCCGGTCGTCGTCCGTGACGACTCTCCGCTCATGGCCACGGCCTCGCAAGCTGCCGGACTCTGCCCGAGCACCACCATGTCGGGATGCATGCGGACCGTTCTTGATGCGGTTGCGCAGTGCGCACGTCTAGGCTGCATGAGCATGGCAGGGATTGTGCTGCGTGTCCGGCTCACAAACGGCGATCGCTTGGACGTCGCGTATGACGAACCCTCCGCGGCAGATGAGGCCGAGGTCATCGACAAGGTCGTTTCGACGCTTGCGGACGAGGACGGGGTTCTTCGGTGCAGGCATGGTGGGCGGCTCATGGTGTTGTTTGCGCGTGGTGTAGCCGCAGTCGAGGTCGGGCCGCGCGGCGCGGTCTTGTAATCCAGGAGCCACTCGGGCGTGAGGCGGTCGGGCACGCCCAGCCGTAGAGGACGCCGGGTGGCGGGAGCGCAACTGCACTCGGGGCAGTCCCGGTCCTCCCGGACACGGGTGCCGCCCGTTCAGCCGGCTGCGGTCAGGCGACCAGATCGGCGCTGACCTGCCAGAGCCGTGCTGCGACGGTCTCGTCGTAGCTGCGCTTGGAGGATCGCTTGGCTCTGCTGTTGGCAAAGTAGCGGCCGGTGACGTGCTCGAGATCGGGAGCGGAAGCCACGTGGATCGACGTGCCGGCGCCTTCGGCCGGGGCCTTCATGAAGGGCCGCAGGAACGGCAAGAGCACTCGTTGGACGGCTCGTGGGTCCTCAGCCCCGAATGACGTGCTCACTATCCCGGGATGCAACGCGTTGGCGGTGACACCGCCGGCCCGCAGCCTCCTCGCCAGCTCGTACGTGAACAAGACATTCGCGAGCTTGGACTGGTTGTAGGCCCGGGAGCCGGAGTAGGACCGTTCACCCTGCAGGTCGTCGAAGTCGATTCGCCCCATGGCCTGCGCGTTGGACGCGACCGTGACCACGCGAGCCGGGGCACTGTGCTCCAACCTGTCCAGGAGCAGGTTCGTGAGCAGGAACGCCGCGAGGTGGTTGACCGCGAACGTGCGCTCCAGCCCGTCGGCGGTGACGTGGCGGGTGTTCCAGTATCCCCCGACGTTGTTCACCAGCACATCGACCCGAGGCAGGCTCCGAATGACCTCGTCGGCGAGCCGCCGCACCTCTGACTGGCAGGACAGGTCCGCGACGTACACGTCCACCTGCTCGGCGCCGGCGGCGCGGATCTCGTCCGCCGCGCTCTCGGTGCGTGCGCGGTCCCGGCCTGTGATGGCGACATGCGCGCCCAGCCCGGCCAGCCCCTGGGCGGTCGCCCTCCCGATGCCTCTACTGCCACCGGTCACCAGCACCGTCTTGCCGGCCATGAGCCTGCTGTGGATCTTGTCCATGCTGGTGCTCCCTTCGAGGTAGGCGAGGGCCCTGCTGGCGTCCATTCCTCAGCGACAGCTGAACGCCTCCGGACGACTCCTAGAGGACGGGGAGGACCCGCCGCCAGCCCTCGGAGACGAGGGTCGGGCGCATGCCGACCGATAGGTACAGGGCGAGCGCAGGGGTCGGGTTGTTCGTGTCGACGTCCAGAATCGTGCCTGCCCGGCCGGCGGCAGCGTCGAGGGCGAAGGTGTCGCGCAGCAGGAACGTCGCCAGACCGCGGCCCCGGCACTCCTCCACTACGCCGAGCGTGCCGATGTGGCCGCAGTTGTCGGTCTCGACGTACGCGTCGCTGCACTCGCGGATCGCGACCGCCCGCCCGTCGACCTCGAGCACGGTGAACTGGGACCAGTCGAAGGTCGACTGCGCCTCGCGCGCCCCGACCCACTCGTCGTGCGGGCGGGCGACGAAGCCGAACTGGTCGCGGAAGCACTCGATGATGACCTCGTGAGCGGCCCAGCGGGTGGCGTCATCGAACGCGCCGCGGCGCACCACCACGCCCGCGGGCACCTGCGCAGCGGCGACCGGCCCGGTGTGGTCGATCCGCATCCGGTGGTACGTCGTCGCGGCGGTGAAGTCGTGGTCGGCCAACAGCGCGCGCAGCGGCTCGTCGGCTCGGTAAACGTCGGCGTCGACGGTGACTTGGGTGTGGCCGCGCTCGCGTCCCATCTCCCGGGCGCGGTGCATCGTCTGCTCGAACAGCCAGCCAGCGACCGCCGGCGTCTGCGACCACACCTGGATACCGACCACCTGACGGTCGCCCTTGCCGAACGCCGTCCCGTACCCGACCGGCAGCCCGCCGGTGAGCACTAGCCAGCCGTCGGTGCTGCGGTCGAAGCCAGGCTCGACAATGCGTTCGGCAACCCCGTCCACCGTGCTATCCGCGGACCCGATCACCGCAGTGTTGTAGGCCGCAAGCATCTCGAACAATGCCTCGGCATCACCGGGCTCAGGAGGACGAACAGCGTGGTCTTCCGGCAGTACTACGGCGGTCCTCATGACTCATCGTGCGCCTGCGTGCGATAGAGCGGAAGGGCCCAACCCCCGGCCGTCCGTACCGATCTGTCGCTCGTCACCAGGCGCCACTCCCGCTCGAGTTCATTGTCCGCCTCACTGTCGTCTACGCCGCCGCAATACCTTCTTCGACCCTTGAAGTGCACGTTCTGCAGGATTGGACCTGCCGCGACAACTGCGGCAGGTCCAGCAGTTCTACCAGCGATGGGCGACGTCGACCACGATCCGGCTACCGGAGCCTGGGCCAGGGAGGATGAAGATCCGGTAGGGCAGACGGGCGCGGAGTCCGAGTCCGAAGACGTTGGCTCCCTCGAGGGTGCCGGCACTCGCGACCTGCCGGAGTGTGCGGTAACCGGCCACGTTCGCCAGTTCTCGTTCGTCGCCAGGCTGGAACGCCCAATGATTGCCGTAGTCGAACTCGTTGACGCCGATGGTGATCTCCAGCTTTGCGGCACCACGGATCGGGACGAGATGGCCCGCCCCGGTGTGGAAGACGTTCGAGACGTAGCGCGCGGTGTAGCCGGGCGGGTTGCCCACGATGTCGAAGACGACGCGGTCGAAGCAGCTGTGGCGACCGGTTCGGACCGACTTCAAGGTGGAGCTGCTTTTCCAGGTATTTGCCTTGGGCAATGAACCCCATCCGGTCGGGCATGTAATGCTGGAGGTCGCGGTGGTGTTGGTGCCGGCAACCGCCGGGACAGCGACCGCTCCCGCCGGTACTGCGGTGACTGCGAGAACTGCGAGCGCGGTGCGGATCGGTCGGCGGATATGGACAGAACAGATGGTGTGAAACGACTTCACGGTGCCCCCTTAGACACCTGGTAGATGCGCGGGGGGAGATCAAAGTTATCGATCGGCGTGGCATTCCAGTCGTCGTGTGGGGCATGGGGAGACGTGGGTCTGGAACTGCCGCGGGAGGCGGCAGGTCCAGGGTGGGGTTACCAGCGGTGGGCGACGTCGACCACGATGCGGCTGGTGGTGCCTTGGCCGGTGAGGGTGAAGACGCGGAACGGTAGGCGGGC
>Ga0075419_10000122_pt1 | contig 42378 bp, 39 predicted proteins | sample SoiMetdeltSBSDD3_FD_76900 | JGI IMG/M metagenome (GOLD analysis project Ga0075419, IMG submission 76900) | Bulk soil microbial communities from a Populus tree surrounding site in Tennessee, USA - Soil MetaG P. deltoides SBSDD3 | ecosystem: Environmental > Terrestrial > Soil > Tree plantation... | reverse complement strand
TTCGCCGGGCTTGGTCGCGGGCTCCGGAGCGGGGAACGACGCTGTCGCGGTGCCGGGAGCGGGCTTGGCAGACGGTTCGGCCGGGGTCTCGTCGGCCTGGGTGGACGGGGGCGCGTCGGGGTGTGCGGGGTCGCCTTGCGGCGAGGCTCCGCTTGCTTCCCCAGCGTCCGCGCCGTCGGGCGCGGGCTTACCTTCGTTCCCGTCCACGACGGCCTACCCTGCCACGCGGACGGGCAGCGGATCGAACCTCGCCGCGTGATGCGCCACGTTCGCGGGGAACCGGTCGTTCACCGACGTGTCACCGGCCCGTCAGCACCCTTGTCGGTGTCGTCATCGACGTGCCGGGGGTGGTCGACGGCGATGTGATCCTCGACCTCGTTCCTGGTCAGGAAGCGCAGCTCGCAGTACGGGCACTGATGCACGTCGCTCACGTCCACCAGTCTCGCGCTGCTACGTTCGCCGCGGGCGGCAGCCGCCGAGAGACAAGGGGACCGTGGCATGGGCATCTGTGAGGGTCGGGTCGCGATCGTGACCGGGGCCGGCCGGGGCATCGGGCGTGAGCACGCGTTGCTGCTGGCAGCCCAGGGTGCGAGCGTCGTCGTGAACGACCTCGGAGGGTCCATGGACGGCACGGGGTCCGCAGACACGGGGCCGGCCCAGCAGGTCGCCGACGAGATCGTCGCCGCGGGCGGCCAGGCGGTCGCCAACACCGACGACGTCAGCGACTTCGCCGGGGCGGAGAAGCTGATCAACACGGGCATCGAGGCCTTCGGCAAGGTCGACGTCCTCATCAACAACGCCGGCATCCTGCGGGACCGGATGCTCGTGAACATGACCGAGGCCGAGTGGGACGCGGTCATCAAGGTCCACCTGAAGGGCACGTTCGCGCCCTCGCACTTCGTCGCCAACCACTTCCGGGACCGGTCGAAGGCGGGCGACGACGTCGACGGCCGGATCATCAACACGTCCTCGCCGTCCGGCATCTACGGCAACGCCGGCCAGACGAACTACGGGACGGCCAAGGCGGGCATCGCCAGCTTCACGATCATCGCCGCCAAGGAGCTGGCCCGCTACGGCGTCACCGTCAACGCCATCGCCCCCGCGGCACTGACCCGCATGACCGAGGACCTCGGCATGGGCCAGCTGCCCGAGGACGCCAAGGAGGCCCTGTCGCCCCGCCACATCGCCCCGATCGCGTGCTGGCTCGCCAGCCCGCTGTCGGCCGGCGTGACCGGCCGGGTGTTCGACGTGACGGGGCGCATGCTGTCGGTGTCCGAGGGCTGGCACCGGGGCCCGTCGATCGAGAGCCCCGACGACGACCCCGAGGTGCTCGGCCACGCCGTGCTCGACCTGGTCGCCCAAGCCCGCCCGAACGCCAACATGGGCGGCTACGACGAGAAGTGAGGGGACATGCCCATCAATCCTGATGCCGTCGGCGCCAAGTCCGAGCCGGCCCGCCGGTCGTGGACGTCCAAGGACAGCCTGCTCTACGCGGTCGGCGTGGGCGCTGGCGCCGAGGACCCGCTGTCCGAGCTGGAGTTCACCACCGAGAACAGCCAGGACGTGACCCAGCGGGCGCTGCCCACGATGCCGGTCGTCCTCGGCTTCGGCGGGGGCGGCGTGATCACCAAGATCGGCTCGTTCAACCCCGTGATGCTGGTGCACGGCGAGGAGGCCGTGACCCTGGCCCGAGAGGTCCCGCCCGAGGGCGAGATCGAGTCCGTCACCGGGATCGTGGGCATCTACGACAAGGGCTCGGGCGCCGTGGTCGTCACCGAGACGGCCGCCAACCTGGTGTCGGACGGCCAGCCCCTGTTCACGACCCGGACCAGCATCTTCCTGCGCGGCGAGGGCGGCTGGGGCGGCGACCGCGGCCCGTCGTCAAAGTTCCAGGCGCCCGACCGGGCCCCGGACCACGAGGTCACCTACCAGACCCGCACCGACCAGGCCCTGCTGTACCGCCTGTCGGGCGACCGCAACCCGCTGCACTCGGACCCCAAGTTCGCGGCCATGGCCGGCTTCCCCCGGCCGATCCTCCACGGCCTGTGCACCTACGGCTTCACCGGCCGGGCCCTGCTCCACGCGGTGGCCGGCGGCGACCCGGCGAACTTCACGTCCATGAGCGGACGGTTCTCCAGCCCGGTGTTCCCGGGCGAGAGCCTGACGGTCAAGGTCTGGCGCACGGGCGACGGCGAGGGGGTCTTCCAGACCGCGGGCCCCGACGGCCGCGTCGTCCTCGACGCCGGCAGCGTCACCTTCGCCTGAGGCAACCGGTCAGAACAGCCGCAGGTCCCCGGACTCCAGGCCGCGCAGCGCGTCGTAGTCGACCTCGACGCAGTCGATCGACCGGCGGCCGGCCAGGACCCGGGCCTGCGGCCTGATCTGCTGGGCCACGAACACGCCCCGGACCGGGCGCAGGCGCGGGTCGCGCTCCAGGAACTCCAGATACCTCGCCAGCTGCTCGACGCCGTCGATCTCGCCGCGCCGCTTGATCTCGATGGCGACCGCCCGGCCGTCGGCGTCGCGACACAGCAGGTCGACCGGGCCGATGTCCGTCGGGTACTCCCGGCGCACCAGCACCAGCCCGGGGGCGATGGCGTCGCAGTTGGCGGCCAGCAGCTCCTGGAGGTGGGCCTCGACCCCGTCCTTCAGCAGGCCCGGGTCGACGCCCAGCTCGTGGGTCGAGTCCCCCAGCACCTCGTGCAGCGTGATCGTCAGCGTCTCGCCGCCCTTGGCAGCCTGCACGGTCCAGCGCGACTGGCCGGCGTCGTCCACCGACTCGGTGACCGTGTTGGGCGCGTTCATCCAGTTGAGCGGCTTGTAGGCCCCGCCGTCGGCATGGACCGCCACGCACCCGTCCGCCTTGACCATGATCAGCCGCACCGCCGGCGGGAGGTGCGCCGTCAGCCGGCCCGCGTAGTCGACGGTGCAGCGGGCGACCACGAGGCGCATCGCCCCGAAGGTAGCGGCGCGCCCCTACGTGTCGCGGGCTTTGCGGTTCCGCCGTGAGGGTCTGGACGTGGCCGACAGCTTCTCCCGGATCGCCTCCCGCCGCTCCTGCAGCTGGCGGTAGGTCAGCGAGTCGACCGAGTCGTCGACGCCCAGGTTGGCCTTGACCCCCGCCATGTCGAGGTCGATCAGCCGGGGATCGATGCCGACGTCGGCCAGGATCCTCTCGCCGTGGCGGGTGGCGAAGTAGATCGACATCTGGGCGACCTCGTCGATCATGTCCAGGTCGGGCGCCAGCGTGGCGATCGCGTTGTCCAGGAACACCATGTTCTTGACGAACAGCATCAGCTCCTTGGGCATCCGGGCCCCGAACCCGAGCAGTGCCTTCACGATCTGCTGCAGCTCGCCCACGAGCTGCTCGCCGGACAGCGACAGCGGGTCGACGAACGGGTCCTCCAGCCGCAGCTCCCGCGACACCTCGTCGAGGTCGGCATCGGCCGGCAGCGCACCCAGGTCCCGCAGGGCGGCGAGCTGGGCAGGGATGTCGTTGGCCGAGCCGCCCATCATCAGCCGCAGCATGGCCAGCCGCTTGGTCTCGTTCAGCCGCCCGGTGATCCCGAAGTCGAGCAGCGCGGTGCGCCCGTCGGGCAGGACGAACAGGTTCCCGCCGTGCAGGTCGGCGTGGAAGATCCCGTGGATGAGGGCGCCCTCGATCGAACCGATCATCCCGGTCCGCACCACCGCCTCGGTGTCGACGCCGGCGTCCCGCATGCCCACGACGTCGTCGAACCGGAAGCCGTCCAGCCGCTCCATGACCAGCACCCGCCGCGTGACCAAGCTCGGGTGCGGCCGCGGGATGACGTAGTTGCGCTGGCCCAGCTCAGCGAACGCCTTCGCCACGTCCAGCATGTTCTCCGCCTCGAGCCGGAAGTCGAGCTCCTCGGTGATGGTCTCGGCGAACAGCTCCACCAGCGCGGGTGGGTTCGCCAGCGCCGCGATGGGGATGCGCCCGACGAGCTTGGGGGCGAGCCAGGCCATGACCCGCAGGTCGTCCCGCACCAGCCGGGCGACCGTGGGCCGCTGGACCTTGACCACCACCGGCTCGCCGGTCCGCAGCGTGGCCGCGTGGACCTGGGCGATCGACGCGGCCGCCAGGGGCGAGCGGTCGACCCAGCGGAACACCTCCTCGAGCGGGCGCCCGAGGTCGGCCTCGATCACCTCCCGCACGACCCGGAACGGCTCGGCCGGGACCCGGTCGCGGCACAGCTTGAACTCGCCGACCAGCTCGGCCGGGAAGATGCCCTCCCCCGAGCTGATGATCTGGCCCAGCTTGATGTAGGTCGGACCCAGCCTCTCGGCGGCGATCCGCAGCCGCCGGGAGATGCCGGCCCGGCTGGTGGCGCCGCCGGCCCGCCGCTCCCGCAGCGCCCAGAGCCCCACGGCCGTCCCGAGCCGCCGGGTCACGGTCAGCAGCCGGGCGCCTGGAGGCCAGCGCGACGGCCGGGTCAGCGCCGGCACCTCGGCGATCGCCCGGGCCCGGACCTCGCCCAGGCCCCGGCGCCAGGCCAGTGCGGTCGGGTCGTCGAGGGTCCACGGCGGCGTGTCGCTGAAGCTGCCCTGGTCCAGATCGGTGGGGGCGACCGGCATCCCCCGGAGTCTGCCGGACCGTGCGGCCCCGCGGCACGTCGAGGTCGCATCAGGGCATCGGCACCGAGCCGTTCGTGACCGGCACGCCCTCGGCCCGCAGCCGCCGGGCGTGCTCGGCCTCGTGGCCCGGGACGAGGCGGCCGGTGGCCGTGACGACCCGCCACCACGGGACGTCCTCCGCGGTGGTCGCCAGCAGGCGCCCGACCGCCCGGCCCGCGCCCGGGAACCCCGCCTCGGCGGCGACCTCGCCGTAGGTCACGACCTCTCCCGGCTCGAGCGAGTGGAGGACGGCCGTCACCGCCTGCTCGAATGCGCGCATGCCCGGAACCGTAGATCCGCCCCCCGGCGCCGCCGGGCGGGTCGCCGTCGTGACCGGCGCCAGCCGGGGCCTGGGGAAGGGGATGGCGGCCCGCTTCGCCGCCGCCGGCCTGCGGCTCGGCCTGGTCGCCCGCACCGAGCCCGAGGCCCCGCCGGGGGCGGAGGCCGTCACGTCATCGGTCGACGTCACCGACGCGGCCGCGGTGGACCGGTTCGCGGCCGAGGTCGCCGATCGCTTCGGCCGGGTCGACCTGTGGGTGAACAACGCCGGCATCCTGGAGCCGATCGCCCCGCTGCGGGACGCGGACCCCGCCGCGGTCGCCACCAACCTCGAGGTCAACGTCCTCGGCGTGATGCACGGCTCGGCGGCCTTCGCCCGCCACGTGCGCAGCCGGCCCGGCTGCGGCGTCCTGGTCAACATCACGAGCGGCGCGGCGACCAGCCCCTACGCCGGCTGGGCCGCGTACGGCGCGTCCAAGGCGGCCGTCGACCAGCTCACCAGGGTCGTCGCCATCGAGGAGGCGGACGCCGGCCTCCGGGCGCACGCGGTGGCGCCCGGCGTCGTCGACACCGACATGCAGGCCATGATCCGGTCCATGGGCGAGGAGCGGTTCCCGAGCGTCGAGCGCTTCCGTGACCTGGCCCGGACCGGGGCGTTCAACACCCCGACGTGGGTGGCGGACCAGATCCTCCGCCTCCTCGCCGAGGACCCCGAAACCGTCGTCCTGCGCCTCCCGGACGAGCCGCGCTGAGCACCCGGGACTACCGTCCGGTCATGCGCACGCTGACGCCCGACGAGGTGGCCGCCCACCTGAAGACCATCGAGGCGCAGGGCTACACGGTGATCGAGGACGCCATCGAGCCCGAGCTGGTCGACGAGATCGCCGAGGCCCTCGAGCGGCTCGAGCGCGACCTGGGCACGGCCCCGGCCGACAACAGCTTCGAGGGCCGGCGGACGTGGCGCGTCTACAACCTGCTGGTCCACGGCGACGTGTTCGCCCGCATCCCGACCCACCCCAACGTGCTGCCGCTGGTGGAGGCGGTGCTCGACGGCGGCTGCCTGCTGTCGTCGCTGTCGTCGATCGCCATCGGGCCGGACGAGGGCGCCCAGCCGATCCACGCCGACGACCAGCTCATCCCCGTCCCGAAGCCCCACCCGCCGGTCGTGTGCAACACGATGTGGGCACTCACCGACTTCACGGAGGCCAACGGCGCCACCCGTCTGGTCCCCGGCACCCACGTCCAGGACAACCCGGACTTCGGCGGCGACTACACGTCGGTCCCGGCCGAGATGGCCAGAGGCAGCGTGCTGGTGTGGCACGGCAGCCTGTGGCACGGCGGCGGGGCCAACGCGACCGGCGAGCGGCGGGTCGGCATGGCCTGCAACTACTGCGCCGGCTACATCCGCCAGCAGGAGAACCAGCAGCTCGGCATCCCCCGGGAGATCGCGGTCGGCTTCGACGACCGGCTGGCCCGCCTGTGCGGCTACGGCATCTACCAGGGCCTCATCGGTCACATCGACAAGCACGACCCCCTCGACCTGCTGCGGGGCGGGACCTCGGCCGGAATGGTCTGGGACGCGATCTGAGCCGGGTCAGCCGGCGGCCGCGGCGATCACCCGATCGGCCAGCTCCGGCCGGCACACCAGCAGGTCGGGCAGGTACGGGTCGGGCTGGTTGTAGACGAGCGGCGAGCCGTCGAGCCGGGACACGCGCAGGCCAGCGGCCGCGGCCACGGCCACCGGGGCCGCCGAGTCCCACTCGTACTGGCCCCCGCTGTGGGCGTAGACCTCGGCCTCGCCCAGCACCACCGCCATGGCCTTGGCCCCGGCCGAGCCCAGCGGGACCAGCTCGCCGCCCAGCGCCTCGGCGACCCGGGTCGCCTCCGCGGGCGGGCGGCTGCGGCTGACCAGGACCCGCGGCGGGCCGTCCCACGCGGGCGGGGACGGCGGCGGCGGATCGGTGGCGAGCGTCAGGTCCCGGCCCGGCAGCGCCACCGCGCCCGCCGCGGGCCGGCCTCCGATCACGAGCGCCACGTGGACCGCCCAGTCGGTGCGGGGCACCTCGCCGAACTCGCGGGTGCCGTCGAGGGGGTCGACGATCCACACCCGCTCGGCCGTCAGGCGGGCCGGGTCGGCACCGCCCTCCTCGGACAGCACGGCGTCGTCCGGGCGAACCTCGGCCAAACGGGCGACCAACAGCTCGTGCGCCCGGGCGTCGCCCTCGCGCCCCAGTGGCTTGCCGGAGATACCCTCTGCGGACAACTTGCCCCGCAGCTCGACCAGCAGCCGGCCGGCGTCCGTGGCGAGGCGGGCGGCGAGGGCGTGGTCATCGGGGGTGGCCGCAGGCATGCCGCTTGCTTACCAGAGTCGAATTGCTTACCCAATGGGTCGGATTTAGCCTGGAGCGCTCATGCCTGACACGTCCTACGAGTTGACGCACCTGGAGATGCTCGAGGCCGAGGCCGTCCACATCGTGCGCGAGGTCGCGGCGGAGTTCGAGCGCCCGGTCCTGCTGTTCTCGGGCGGCAAGGACTCGGCGGTGATGCTGCACGTCGCGGTCAAGGCGTTCGCGCCCGCCAGGCTGCCGTTCCCGGTCATGCACGTCGACACCGGCCACAACTTCACCGAGGTCATGGACTTCCGCGACCGCCGCGTCGCCGAGCTCGGCCTGCGGCTGGTGGTGGCCAGCGTGCAGGACGCCATCGACTCGGGCCTGGTGGCCGAGGAGACCGGACCCCGCGCCACGCGCAACCGGATCCAGACGGTCCCGCTGTTGGCGGCGATCGAGGAGAACCGGTTCGACGCCGTGTTCGGCGGCGCCCGCCGGGACGAGGAGAAGGCCCGGGCCAAGGAGCGGGTCTTCTCGTTCCGCGACGACTTCGGCCAGTGGGACCCCAAGAACCAGCGACCCGAGCTGTGGAACCTCTACAACGGCCGCCACCGCAAGGGCGAGCACATCCGGGTGTTCCCGCTGTCGAACTGGACCGAGCTCGACATCTGGCAGTACATCGCGGCCGAGCGCATCGAGCTGCCGACGATCTACTTCGCGCACCGCCGGCAGGTGTTCGAGCGGGACGGCATGTTGCTGGCCGACTCGCCGTGGGTCACCCGGCTGGAGGGCGAGGAGCTGGTCGAGCGGACCGTGCGCTTCCGGACCGTCGGCGACGCCACCTGCACCGGCGCCGTCGAGTCGGCGGCCGCCGACGTGACGTCCATCATCGAGGAGACGGCGGTGACCCGCATCACCGAGCGGGGCGCCACCCGGGCCGACGACCGGATCAGCGAGGCGGGCATGGAAGACCGCAAGCGCGAGGGGTACTTCTAGCGATGGAGATGCTGCGGTTCGCGACGGCGGGGTCCGTCGACGACGGCAAGTCGACCCTGATCGGGCGGTTGTTGTACGACTCGAAGGCGATCTTCGAGGACCAGCTCGAGTCGGTGGAGCGGACCAGCCGGGCGCGGGGTGACGCTTACACCGATCTGGCGCTGCTCACCGACGGCCTGCGGGCCGAGCGCGAGCAGGGCATCACGATCGACGTCGCCTACCGCTACTTCGCCACTCCCAAGCGGAAGTTCATCATCGCCGACACCCCCGGCCACATCCAGTACACGCGCAACATGGTCACCGGCGCCTCCACCGCCGACCTGGCGCTGGTGCTGGTGGACGCCCGCAAGGGCGTGCTGGAGCAGTCGCGGCGCCACGCGTTCCTGGCCTCGCTGCTCGGCATCCCGCACCTGGTGGTGTGCGTCAACAAGATGGACCTCGTCGACTGGTCGGCCGAGCGGTTCGAGGAGATCAAGGCCGACTTCCGCAGCTTCGCCATGAAGCTGGACGTGCACGACCTCACGTTCATCCCGCTGTCCGCGCTGCACGGCGACAACGTCGTCGAGCGGTCGGCGACGATGCCGTGGTACGAGGGGTCGTCGCTGCTGCACCACCTGGAGGAGGTGCACATCGCCAGCGACCGGAACCTGATCGACGCCCGGTTCCCGGTCCAGTACGTGATCCGGCCCCAGGACCAGACCAACCACGATCTCCACGACTACCGGGGCTACGCCGGCACGGTGGCGGGCGGCGTGTTCAAGCCGGGCGACGAGGTCGTGGTCCTGCCGTCGGGCCTGACCACGACGATCGCCGCGATCGACACCGCCAGCGGGCCGGCGTCCGAGGCGTTCTCGCCGATGGCGGTCACGATCCGGCTGTACGACGACGTCGACGTGTCCCGGGGCGACATGATCTGCCGGGTCCGCAACCGGCCCCACGTCGGCCAGGACATCGAGGCGATGGTGACGTGGCTCACGCCCGAGTCCGAGCTGCGGCCCGGGGCCAAGCTGGCGATCAAGCACACGACCCGCTGGGGCCGGGCGCTGGTCAAGGACCTGCAGTACCGGCTCGACATCAACACGCTGCACCGCGACGAGTCCGCCTCGTCGCTGACGCTCAACGAGATCGGGCGCGTGCGGCTGCGGACCACCGTGCCGCTGTTCTTCGACGAGTACCGGCGCAACCGGGCGACGGGCAGCTTCGTCCTGGTGGACGAGTCGACCAACAACACCGTCGCCGCCGGCATGATCCTCGGGCCGACGGACCTGGCGTGAGGGCGTGAGTAACAACGTCGTCTGGCACGGGGGCGCCGTCGCCCGCGCCGACCGCCCGACTCCGGGCGCCACGGTGTGGTTCACCGGCCTGTCCGGGTCCGGCAAGTCGACGGTGGCCGCCGAGGTCGAGCGGGCGCTGGTCGCCGCCGGCCGGCCTGCGTACCTGCTGGACGGCGACAACCTGCGCCACGGGCTCAACGCCGACCTCGGGTTCTCGGCCGCTGACCGCAGCGAGAACATCCGCCGGGTGGGGGAGGTGGCCCGCCTGTTCGCCGACGCCGGCGTCGTGGCGCTGGTCCCGGTGATCAGCCCCTACCGGGCCGACCGCGACCGGGCGCGGGCGATCCACGACGGGGTGGGCCTGCGGTTCGTCGAGGTGTTCGTCGACACGCCACTCGAGATCTGCGAGGCCCGGGACCCCAAGGGCCTGTACAAGCTGGCCCGCAAGGGCGAGATCACCGGGTTCACCGGCATCGACGACCCCTACGAGGCTCCGGCGTCGCCCGACCTCCGCCTGACCCCCGACGACGGCACCGCGTTCGACCAGGCCGCCCGCGTTCTCGCGCTTTTGGCCTAGTACCTGTCATCTCAGTGCGCTACAGTGCCACCCGATGGCGCTTGTAGCCCGCCACGACGTCACTGCCGAAGAGTTCTTCGCCATGACCTGGCTGCCTCCCACCGCGCAATTGATCGACGGCGAGGTCGTGGTCGTGAACTCCCCGAGCCTTCGGCACCAGCAGATCGCCGGCAGACTCTTCTACCGGCTGATGCAGTGGGTCGAGGCCGGGTCGGCTCGGGGCATGTGCGGGATACCGGTGGACGTACGCATCAACGACCACAACGTCTATGCGCCGGACCTGTGGTGGTTCCGGGACGGCAACGTGCCGGACATCGACGAGGTACGGCTGCCGTGGCTGCCGGACCTGGCCGTCGAGGTGCTGTCGCCCTCGACGCGCCGCTACGACCTCGGGGTCAAGTGCGAGCGGTACGAGCAGACCGGCGTGCCCGAGCTGTGGATAATCGACCCCGCGCCCCGGGCCACTGACCCGGCCCGCATCCTGCGACGCAGTGAGCCGAAGGCACCGACCTTCGACCTCGACCGGAGGCTGAGCCTTGACGGCGTGCTGACGTCGCCCCAGCTCAGCGGGTTCGCTCTCGGGCTGCGGGACCTGCTGGCCTAATCAGAGCGTGCGTTCGAGGATCAGCTCGTCGCGCATCGGGATGCCGTACCTGCCGGTCGTGGGGATGAGCGGCTTGGCCTTGCGGGCCTCGTCGAGGGCGGCCGGGCGGAGGCCGGCGAGGCGGTAGCCGTGGCGCTGGTAGAGGCGGAGGGCGTCGAGGTTGTCGTTGGTGGTGACCAGCCACTGGACCTCGGCCCCGGTGGCGCGGGCCGCGTCCGCGACGGCCTCGACCAGGGCGGCGGCGATGCCTCGGTTCCGGCGGTCCTCGGCGACCGCCAGGGCGGCGAGCTCCGACCGGTTGGCGCCGTCGGGGCCCGACCACATGCACAGGCCGACGAGGCGGCCGTCCTCCCAGGCGCCGACGCCGTCCAGGGCCAGGACGTCGACGCTGTGCCCGAGCCGCTGCTGGATGCGGCCCGCCATCAGCGCGGCCATCAGGTCCTCGGCCGCCGTGAGGTCGTCCGGAACGATCGGGCGGACGTCGATGCCGTCGGTGCGGTCAGCGGTCATCGGACCAGCGGCTTGTAGCGGATGCGGTGGGGCTGGTCGGCCTCGGCCCCCAGCTCCCTGTGCCGCCACGCCTCGTACTCGCTGAAGTTGCCCTCGAACCACCGCACCTGGCTGTCGCCCTCGAACGCCAAGATGTGGGTGGCGATGCGATCGAGGAACCAGCGGTCGTGGCTGATGACGACGGCGCAGCCGGGGAACGCCTCCAGCGCGTCCTCCAGCGCCCGCAGCGTGTCCACGTCGAGGTCGTTGGTCGGCTCGTCGAGCAGCAACAGGTTGCCACCCGTGCGGAGCATCTTGGCCAGGTGCACCCGGTTGCGCTCGCCGCCGGAGAGCACGCCGACCGGCTTCTGCTGGTCCGAGCCCCGGAAGTTGAACGACGCCACGTAGGCCCGGCCGTTGACCTCCCGGGTGCCGACCTTGAGGAGGTCCCGGCCTCCGGTGATCTCCTCGTACACGGTCTTGCCGGCGTCGAGGGCGTCCCGGGACTGGTCGACGTAGGCCAGCTCGACCGACGGACCGACCGTGATCGCGCCGCCGTCGGGCTCCTCGGCACCCGTCAGCATCCGGAACAGCGTGGTCTTGCCGGCACCGTTCGGGCCGATCACGCCGACGATGCCGGCCCGGGGCAGCGAGAACGACAGCTCGTCGATCAGCAGCCGGTCGCCGTAGCCCTTGGACAGATGATCGACGACGACGACCTGGTCGCCGAGGTGCGGCCCGGGCGGGATGTGGATCTGCAGCCGCTCCGGCCCCCGCTCGGCGGCCTCGGCCTCGGCCTGCAGCTTCTCGTACGCGGCGAGGCGGGCCTTGCCCTTGGCCTGGCGGGCCTTGGGCGCCATCCGCACCCACTCCAGCTCCCGCTCCAGCGTGCGCTTGCGGGCCGAGTCCGTCTTCTCCTCGGCCGCCAGGCGGGCCTGCTTCTGCTCGAGCCAGCCGGTGTAGTTGCCCTCGAAGGGGTAGCCCCGGCCCCGGTCCAGCTCCAGGATCCAGCCGGCCACGTTGTCGAGGAAGTAGCGGTCGTGGGTGATGGCGACGACGGTGCCGGCGTAGTCCCGCAGGAACCGCTCGAGCCACGCAACCGACTCGGCGTCGAGGTGGTTGGTGGGCTCGTCGAGCAGGAGCAGGTCGGGGCGGGACAGCAGCAGCCGGCACAGCGCCACCCGGCGCCGCTCGCCGCCCGACAGCGTGGTCACGTCGGCATCGCCCGGCGGCAGGCGCAGAGCGTCCATGGCGATGTCGGTGGTGCGCGACAGGTCCCAGGCGCCGGCGGCCTCGATCTTGGACTCGAGGTCCGCCTGGCGGGCGCCGAGCTTCTCGTAGTCGGCGTCGGGGTCGGCCCAGCCCGCCATGACCTCGTCGTAGTCGGCGAGGAGGGCGGCGACCTGGCCGACGCCCTCCATCACGTTGCCCTGGACGTCCTTGCCCGGGTCGAGCTGTGGCTCCTGTTCCAGCATCCCCACGCTGAAACCAGGCGTGAGCCGGGCATCGCCCGTGAAGCCGTCGTCCACGCCGGCCATGATCCGCAGCAGCGACGACTTGCCGGCTCCGTTGGCCCCCAGCACGCCGATCTTGGCCCCGGGGAAGAACGACAGCGAGATGTCCTTCAGGACCTCCTTGTCCGGCGGGTGGAACCGGCTCACCTTGCGCATGGTGAAGATGAACTGCGCACTCATGGTGGGGACCGTACCGGCTGCCCGGGCGGGGTCCGAAGCCGGACGGGGGAGTCGGCGGAGCTACGCGGCGCGGACCGAGACCAGGTCGCTCAGGTGGACGACCACGTCCTCGTCGTTGACCACGAACCATGCGCTGTCGCGGACGCAGGACAGCAGGGTGCCGCGCCACAGGGCCGACGGGGTGCGCACGATGACGAGGGCGCCGAGGAGCGGGCGCAGGACACGGGCCGAGACCGCTGGGCGGTCGCTCACGGGGTGGATGTCGGTGGGGGTGACGACGGACACACTCATTGGTCGCCTCCAGCGCATGCAGTTTCAGTCGGTCTACATCCGTAGAGACGGCCGATGGTGGATGCGTGCGTGACTCTTGGCACCTCGGGCGTACGCCCGCCGCGGTCGCGGTAACGACACGGAAACATCGGGGCAACACGGTGCCGCCAGCATGACCCGAGTGGCGCTGGAGGAGATGTCGGGGTTCCTGGTCGGGGTGACGGCCGACCGGCGCGCCGCCGAGCAGATCTCGATGCTCGAGCGCCGGGGGGCGACCGTGCTGCACGGGCCCGCCATCCGCACCCATCCCGTGGCCGTCGGCCGGGACCTGGCGGGGGCGCTCGACGCCGTCGTCGCCCGGCCGCCGGCGGTCACCGTGCTCAGCACCGGGATCGGCGTGCGGGGCTTCATCGAGGCGGCCGAGGCGCTGGGCCGGGCCGAGGCGCTGGTCGAGGCGCTGGCCGCGTCCCGGGTCTACGCCCGGGGACCCAAGGCCCACGGCGCGGCCGTGACCGCGGGCATCGCCGTGCACTGGAGCTCGCCGTCGGGCGTGTCGGACGAGATCCTCGCCGAGCTCGGCCGGTCCGGCATCGCCGGGGTCCGGGTCGCGGTGCAGCTCGACGGTGCCCGCCATCAGCCCCTGGCCGAGCGGCTGCGGGCCCTCGGGGCCGATGTCGTGGCCATCCCCTGGCACACCCGGACCAAGACCGGCCGGGTCGAGATCCTGGACGGCCTGGCACCGGCGGGCTGGGTCGAGATCGACCCGGCCGACGCCCGCCGCTACCAGGTCCACGGCGGCGACCTGGTCCGCCTGGTCTCGGAGCGGGGCGCGATCGACCGCATCCGGGTCCGGGTCACGCGCACCGTCCGGGAGGGCGAGGTCTTCGTCCCGTTCCACTTCGACGAGCAGTGCGCCAACCGGCTCACGATCAACGAGTTCGACCCGATCTCGCGGGAGCCGAACTACAAGCAGTGCGCGGTCCGGCTGGAGAAGGCGTCCTGACGCGGAGCGCGCGACGGGCGGCTACGGCTAGTGTCGACGGCGGGTGACAGCTGGGTACTCGGTCGAACCGGGCCGCGAGCCGGCCGCGGGATCTCGCGGCGGGGCGGCTGCGGGCGAGCGTCGTGCCTCCGGGCGGGACGATTGGTCCCGGCCGCTCCTGTGGGCGTGCCTCGCCGTCGCCGCCGCGGTCCGCGTGGCGCTGTACCTCGTGCACTACCGGGGGCGCCCGCTCGGGTTCAACGATGCGCCCTACTACAGCGTCCAGGCGACCCGCCTGGCCGACGGGATCTGGTTCACCGATCCCGCGACGGGCTTCCCGGTCGCAGAGCACGGCCCGCTGACGTCGCTGATCCTCGCCCCCGTGAGCTGGATGGGGGCCCCCGAGGACTGGCAGCGCCTCCTCACCGTCGTCACCGGTCTGGCGACCGTGGTCGTGCTGGGGCTCGTCGGGCGCCGGCTCGGGGGACCCGCGGTCGGCGTGGCCGCCGCCGGGCTGGCGGCCGTCTACCCCAACCTCTGGCTCAACGACGGCCTCGTCATGTCGGAGAGCGTGGCCGCGCTCGTCGTGTCCTTGTGGATGCTCGCCGGCTGCGCCTGGTACGGGCGGCGGTCACCGGGCCGGGCCCTGGCCTTCGGCGCGACGGCGGGTGCCGCGGCCCTGGCGCGCAGCGAACTCATCGTGCTCGCCGCCGCGACCGTTGCCGTGATCCTCGTGGTCGAGCGGCGCGCGGGGCGTCGCGCCGCATTGGCCGCCGCCGGCGGCGCGGCGCTCGTGCTCGCGCCGTGGGTCCTGCCGAACCTCGTGCGATTCGAGGAACCCGTCGTGCTGTCCACCAACGAAGGGACGACGCTGCGGGGAGCGAACTGCGACGAGACGTACTCCGGGCCGGCGCTCGGAAGCTGGGCGCTCCCGTGCATCGCGCAGCCGGAGATCGTCGCACTGGAGCCGTCCCAGCGCTCCGACCGGTGGCGGAGCGACGGGCTGCGCTATGCCCGCGAGCGCGCCGGGCGCCTGCCGGCGGTCCTCACCGCCCGGGTCGGCCGGGCGCTCGATATGTACGGGCTGGACTACCAGGTCGACGAGGACGTGCGCGACGGCCGGCCCCGCCAGGGCTCCTGGGCCGGCATCGCGGCGTTCTGGATCCTCGCTCCCCTGGCCGCGGCGGGGATCGCACGCGCGCGGGGCGTGGCGAGGTGGCTGCTCGTGGCGCCGGTCGTCACGGTCGCGATCAGCACCGTCGCCTTCTACGGCGGTCATCGCATCCGGTCCCCGGTCGAGCCCGTCGTCGTCCTCGCCGCCGCGCTCGCCGCGGGCCACGTGGTCGGGCCGTTGTTCGACCGCCGCCGAGACGAGCGGCGGGTCGTGGCGCGCCCTCAGACGGTGAACGAGGCCGCCACGCCGTAGGCGTCGAGGACGCCCAGGCGGTGGAAGCGGAACATCCACCGGTGGCGTTGGTCGAAGCACCCGTCGGCGTCCATGCCGCCCTCGGCGACCCAGCGGGGGTCGAAGGGACGGAAGCCCTCGGGCAGCGTCGCCACGTCCGAGGCTCCGTCGGCGAACCACTCGACCAGGCCGTCCCGCCCGCGGGGGGTCACGGCGTCCCGGACGTAGAGGGTGCTCCACTGGAGGCGCTCGCCGCCGCCCCACGTGGCGTGCCACAGGAGCGGGTCGAAGGCGATCACGTCACCCGGCTCGGTGGCCAGCACCTGGGCCGGCACGTCGGGCACGTCCACGTCGAGCGAGTACAGGTGGGCGAACGCGGCGTCGGGCAGGCGGTGGCTGGCGGGCAGGACCCGCAGCGCACCGGTGGCGCGGTCGAGCGGTTCCAGGTAGGCGACGAGCTTGACCGCCCGCACCAGGATCCCGGTGTCGTTGTGCCAGGGGGCGTGGTCCAGGTACAGCTTGCCCTGGGTGTCGGCGGGCGACGGCAGCACCGCACCGCCGACCAGCCGCTCCGCCAGGCCGACCAGCGCCCGGCCGTCGACGAGGTCCACCGTGCGGGGCGCCCACGGCCCGAGCAGGCACGCCTCGTGCACGGCCATGCCCCCGCCGGGCGGCGGGCGGCCGAGGCGGTCCTCGCCGTGGACCGCCAGCAGCGCGGCCCGCACCTCGCCGCCCAGGGCCGCGACGAGGTCGGGATCGAAGAAGCCGCGCAGGACGAGGTAGCCGAACGTGCGGTAGTGGTCGATGGTCGCGTCGCCGGTCAGGCCGTCGAACGGGTCGGGCGGCTCGTGGGCCAGCGTGGCCCGGGCGGTCAGCTCGGCGGCCAGTCCGGGGTGGGTGTGGCCGAGGGCGCCGGCGGCGCGATCGAGCAGCCGGCCGAGGCCGGTGGTGTCGGTGGTCGAGGGCATGAGCGAGGTTCCTCCTGTGACGGCCGTCTCGGTGGGACAGGCATCACGGGGGAGGCGCTCGGACCCTGCTCAGGCACGATCAACATCGACGCACGCCACCACGGTAGTACCGGGTCTGGCTGGGGGTTCGCGCCGGTACCATCGATGGACGTGGGTGACGAACCGCAACAGCAGGAGATGTCGACCGACACGGCGCTGGGACCCAACGCCTGGCTCGTCGACGAGATGTACGAGCAGTACCTCACCGATCCCGGGTCGGTGAGCGAGAGCTGGCGTGACTTCTTCGCCGACTACCGCCGCGACGCCGACCACCACGCCCCGCCGACGCCCGGCCAGCCGGCCACGGTCCCGGCTCCCGCGCCGTCCGCCGGCAACGGCGACACCACGGCCCGTGGTGGCACCGCCGCGCCCGGCGCGCCCGCCGCCAACGGCACCTCGGCGCCCGCCGCCCCGGCCCCCGCACCCGCCGCCACGGCCAAGGCCGAGGCCAAGGCCGAGGAGCCCGGCCAGCCCCTGCGGGGCGCGGCTGCCCGCATCGTCCAGAACATGGAAGCCAGCCTCGGCGTGCCCACCGCCACCAGCTTCCGTGACGTCCCGGCCAAGCTGCTCGAGGTCAACCGCCGGGTCATGAACGGCTACCTGGGCCGCACCCGGGGCGGCAAGGTCAGCTTCACCCACATCATCGGCTACGCGGTCGTCCGGGCCATCGCGGAGAAGGCCCCGGTCATGAGCTCCACGTTCGTGCGGGGCGACGACGACAAGCCCCGGGTCATCCGCCACGAGCACGTGGGCCTCGGCCTGGCCGTCGATTTGGAGAAGTCCGACGGCAGCCGCAGCCTCGTCGTCCCCGTCATCCGCGACGCCGACACGCTCGACTTCCGGGCCTTCTGGGGCACCTACGAGGAGATCATCCGCCGCACCCGGTCCAACAAGCTCACGGTCGACGACTTCGCCGGCGCCACGGTCACGCTGACCAACCCCGGCACCATCGGCACCACGCAGTCCGTGCCTCGGCTCATGCCCGGCCAGGGCACGATCGTGGGCGTCGGAGCCATCGACTACTCGGCCGAGTGGCGGGGCGCCGACCCAGAGCTGCTCGCCACGCTGGGCGCCTCCAAGGTCATCACCGTCACCTCGACCTACGACCACCGCATCATCCAGGGTGCCGAGTCGGGCCGGTTCCTCAATCGCGTCGAGGAGCTGCTCCTCGGGGCCGACGGCTTCTACGACGACGTCTTCCGCAGCCTGGGCGTGCCCTACGAGGCCATCCGCTGGCGCCGCGACGTCAACCCCATCGACCGCACGGAGTCGATGCTGGAGAAGCAGATGGCGGTGGCCACCCTCATCCGTGTGTACCGGGTGCGGGGCCACCTCATCGCCGACCTCGACCCGCTGCGGTGGAAGGAACCGCACATGGCGCCGGAGCTCGATCCGGCCACCTACGGGCTCACCATCTGGGACCTCGACCGCGAGTTCCTGACCGGCGGCCTCGGCGGCGAGGACCGCATGGTGCTGTCGGAGATCCTGCGGGTCCTGCGCGATGCCTATTGCCGCACGATCGGCATCGAGTACATGCACATCCAGGACCTGGACGAGCAGCACTGGATCCAGGAGCAGGTCGAGAGCCAGAGCCAGCAGCAGCTCGACACCGAGGACCAGCGCTACATCCTCGAGCGGCTCAACGCCGCCGAAGCGTTCGAGCGGTTCCTCGGCACGAAGTGGATCGGCCAGAAGCGCTTCGGCATCGAGGGCAGCGAGAGCCTGATCCCCATCCTCGACGCCATCCTCGAGGGCGCGGCCGACGAGCACCTGGCCGGCGTGGTCATGGGCATGCCTCACCGGGGCCGGCTCAACGTGCTGACCACCATCGTCGGCAAGAACTACGACCAGGTGTTCAAGGAGTTCGAGGGCACGCTCGACCCGACCGCGGTCCAGGGCTCGGGCGACGTCAAGTACCACCTCGGCCAGGTCGGCAAGTTCCAGAGCCGGGCCGGCCGCGAGATCGACGTCGAGCTGGCCGCCAACCCCAGCCACCTGGAGGCCGTCGACCCGGTCGTCGAGGGCATGGCCCGGGCCCAGCAGGACCAGATCAACGACCCCGAGGCGTTCTCCGTGCTGCCGATCCTCATGCACGGCGACGCCGCGTTCGCCGGCCAGGGCGTCGTGGCCGAGACGCTGAACATGAGCGACATCAAGGGCTACCGGGTGGGCGGCACCATCCACATCGTGGTGAACAACCAGATCGGGTTCACCACCACGCCCGAGGCCGCCCGGTCGGGCTTCTACTCGACCGACGCCGCCAAGATCGTCCAGGCGCCGATCTTCCACGTGAACGGCGACGACCCGGAGGCGTGCGTCCGGGTCGCCCGGCTGGCCTACGCCTACCGCCAGCGGTTCCACAAGGACGTGGTCATCGACCTGGTCAGCTACCGCCGCTACGGCCACAACGAGGGCGATGACCCGAGCTACACCCAGCCGCTGATGTACGCCAAGATCAACGACCGGCGCTCGGTACGCAAGCTGTTCACCGAGTCCCTGGTCAAGCGGGGCCAGCTGTCGCTGGACGAGGCCGAGCAGGCGCTCGACGACTACCAGAAGCGGCTCCAGCAGGCCCTCGACGAGACCCGCCAGTCGGCGCCGCCGGCCAACCAGAAGGCTGCCGAGCCGCCGCCGGCCGTGGGGGTGCTGCCCACGGTCGAGACCGGCGTCGACCGGGCCGTGCTCGACCGCATCTACGACACGCTGACCAACTGGCCCGAGGACTTCAACGTCCACCCCAAGCTGGCCAAGCAGTTCGAGGCCCGGGACAAGATGGTGCGCCAGGACGGCGAGGTCGATTGGGCCACCGCCGAGGCGCTGGCCTTCGGATCGCTGCTGCTGGATGGCACCGACATCCGGGTGGCCGGTCAGGACACGCGCCGCGGCACGTTCAGCCAGCGCCACTCGGTGCTGGTCGACCACACCAGCGGCCGGGAGTGGGCGCCTCTGGCCCACCTCGGGCCGGAGCAGGGCAAGTTCTGGATCTACGACTCGCTGTTGTCCGAGTACGCGGCGATGGGCTTCGAGTACGGCTACTCGGTGGCCAACAAGGACGCCCTCGTGGCCTGGGAGGCCCAGTTCGGCGACTTCGTCAACGGCGCCAGCACGATCATCGACCAGTTCCTGGTGGCCGCCGAGGACAAGTGGGACCAGACCTCGGGCCTGGTCATGCTGCTGCCCCACGGCTACGAGGGCCAGGGGCCGGAGCACAGCTCGGCCCGCATCGAGCGGTTCCTGACGCTGTGCGCCGAGGACAACATCCAGGTGGTCAACGCCACCACCTCCGCCCAGTACTTCCACCTCCTGCGCCGGCAGATGGTGCGGGAGGTGCGCAAGCCGCTGGTCGTGTTCACGCCGAAGTCGCTCCTGCGGGCCCGTCAGGCCCGCTCGCCGATCGAGGACCTGACCCACGGCTCGTTCCGGGAGGTCCTCGACGACCCCCGCGTCGCCGACCCCGCCGCGGTGCGCCGCATCGTGCTGTGCTCGGGCAAGGTCGGCCAGGAGGCTCTGGTGGAGCGGGACAAGCGGGGCGCGCCGGTGGCGGTGGTGCGGGTCGAGCAGCTCTACCCCTGGCCCTACGACCAGCTCGACGAGGTCGTGGCCCGCTATCCGGGCGCGAGCGAGATCGTGTGGCTCCAGGAGGAGCCGTCCAACATGGGCGCCTGGGCCTTCGCCCAGGACCGGCTGACCGAGCGGTTCGCGGGTACCCACACGGTGCTGCGGGTGAGCCGCTACGAGTCGGGCTCGCCGGCCACGGGGTCGCACACGATCCACGTCCAGGAGCAGGAGGCGATCCTGGACGCGGCGCTGTCGGTCGCCTGAGGCTGCGCCGGCCGTCGCGGCCGGTGACCAAGGTCACTAAGAGGTGCCTTCCCCCCTTACGCTGTAACGGCGATAATCGCCGTTATCACATCCGTGCCACCCGACCGAGGGGGTCCCATGGCGCTCGACCCGTACGCCGCGAATGCCGAGATCATCGGCCGCGACGACATCAACGACCTCGAGGCGATCCTCTCCGTCAGCAACACCGACGTGGACGAGGCGATCCACAGCGTCGAGGACAACGCCGACGCGATCTTCACCTGGGACTACGAGAAGGGCGCACGGCCGGCGCTCAACAAGCTGTACGAGAAGGCCAAGCACGCCCAGTGGAACGGCGAGACCGACCTCCCCTGGGACACGGACGTCGACCTGGTCAAGAACGCCGAACTCCAGCGCCTCCAGTTCGCCGACATGCGCGCCGACGTCACCGGGACCCCGCTCGAGAAGTTCACCGACGACGACTTCATCAACCTTTCCATCGAGATGGACAGCTGGACGCTGAGCCAGTTCATGCACGGCGAGCAGGGCGCCCTCATCTGCACCGCCAAGATCGTCGAGACCGTGCCGTGGATCGACGCCAAGTACTACGCGTCGACGCAGGTCATGGACGAGGCCCGCCACGTCGAGGTCTTCGCCAAGTACCTCCAGGAGAAGCAGAACGGCTTCTATCCGATCAACGCCCACCTGAAGCTGCTGCTCGACGACATCATCGCCGACAGCCGCTGGGACATGACCTACCTCGGGATGCAGATCATGGTCGAGGGCCTCGCCCTCGCCGCCTTCGGCTTCATGCAGCAGATGACGCCGGACCCGCTGCTCAAGCAGCTGCTCCGCTACGTGATGTCCGACGAGGCCCGCCACGTGGCGTTCGGCGTGCTGTCGCTGAAGGAGTACTACGGCGAGCTCAGCCACGCCGAGCTGCGGGAGCGCCAGGAGTTCGCGTTCGAGGCCGCCGTGCGGATGCGGGACCGCTTCCTCCAGCAGGAGGTGTGGGAGCGCATGGGCATCAAGCCGGTCGACATCCTGCCGGTCGTGCTGCAGGACCAGGGCCGGTCGATGTTCCAGCAGATGCTGTTCTCGAAGATCGTGCCCAACTGCAAGAAGCTCGGCCTGCTCGACGCCGGCGACGGCTGGTTGCGGGGCAAGTTCACCGACATGGGCGTCATCCAGTTCGAGGACTGGCAGGACACCGGCGAGGAGTACGAGTCGCTGCAGGCGACCGGCTGACGCACCGTCAGCCGAGGCGCGCCGCGACCTCCTCCAGCAGCGCGACCACGTCGTCCGACTGGGCGGCGGGGTCGGGCGCGTCCTCGCTCAGCAGGATGGCGTAACGCAGCACCACCGACGTGTCGCCCGTGCGGAACCCGGCGGTGGTGCCGCCGGTGCCGTCGCTCGGCACCACGAACGCGCCCTCGCCCGGCCCGTCGAGCGGCTCGGGCTCGCCGCCGAACAGCGACGGGTCGAGGGGCGCGCCGCCGACGTACACCGACAGCTCCAGCTGGTAGAGCGTGGGCGACTCGGCGTCGCCGACCTCGGCCTGCCACAGGCAGTTGCTGGCCACGGCGTCGTTGCCGGCCGTGCCCGGGACGAGCTGCGCGTCCTCGCCGAACAGGTCGGACACCTCGTCGGTCCTGAGCAGCTCGCAGGCCCGGCTGGTGGCGCCGTCGCCCTCGGTCCCGGTGCCGGTCCCGGTGTCGCCCGCGTCTGCCTCCTCCGCCGGGCTCCCGCCGGCGTCGTCCTCGTCGTCGCCACCCCCGCCGCAGCCGGCCGCCAGCACCGCGGCGGCCACCAGCGCGGCCAGGACGGCCCGCGCGCCCACCGGGTCAGCGGAGCGGGAAGCCCACGACGGCCTCCAGCTCGGATATGGCGGCGTCGGGGTCGCCGACCTTGATCGTGGTCATGCCCAGCGCCCGGGCCGGCTTGAGGTTGACGCCCAGGTCGTCGAGGAACGCGGCCTCCATGGGCTCGACCCCGAGCTCCTCGCAGACCAGGCGGTAGATGGCGGGGTCCGGCTTGCGGAGGCCGACCCGGCTGGACTCGACGACGACGTCGACGTGGTCGAGCAGCGCGGCCATGGGGCCGGTGCCACGTTCGCCCTCGGCCGGCGGCGCGCCGATCACGAAGTTGTTCGTGAGCATGGCGGTCTTGAGCCGCTCGTGGCAGCGGCGGAGTGCCTCGACCATCTGGGGCCGCAGCTGCCCGCCGAGCAGCGCCAGCACCGCCCGGCCGTCGACGGTGTGCCCGGCCTCCCGGGCCTCGGCCTCGAACAGGTCGGCGAACCCCGCCAGGTCGACCTCGCTGCGCTCCAGGCGGGCCCAGGCGTTGGTGTCGGGGTTGGTGGCGTTCAGCCGGCGCAGCAGGCCGTCGGGGAGGGCGTTGTCGGCCTCGTAACGGGCGAACGCATCGAACGGGCTGGTGAGGATCACCCCGCCGACGTCGAAGATGACGGCGCGGATCGGCATGGTCCGCCGAGACTAGGCGAGGAGGTCGCGGGCGACCGCTTCCCAGAGCTCCGTCGACAGGCGCAGCGACTCGACGTCGACCCGCTCGTCGTCGCCGTGGAACATGCGGCCGAACTCCTCGAAGGTCAGCTTCCGGCTGAACAGGCCGAAGCCGTAGGCGGTCGTTCCCAGGCGGCGGAAGAAGCGGGCGTCGGTGGCGCCCACGCTCAGCATCGGCACGATGTGGCTGCCGGCGTAGAAGGCCTGGCCGGCCCGGGACAGCGTGTCCCACAGCGGGGTGTCGAGCGGCGACTCGGTGGCCGGGTCGTCGTGGACCTCGATCATCGTGACCCGGTCGGCCAGGTCGCCCAGGGCCTCGTCGAGCATGGCCCGGACGTGAGGCAGCGTCTCGCCGGGCAGCGTGCGGATGTCGAGCTGGACGTCGACGGTGTCGGGGATGACGTTGGTCTTGGTGCCGCCGTGGACGACCGTGGGGGCGACGGTCGTGTGGGTGCAGGCGTGGAACTGGCGGGCCATGCCGGTGGGCAGGGTGGCCAGCGTGTCGAGGAACGTGTCGGGGTCGAGGAGCGGCCGAGACAGCTCCTCGGGCAGGCCCAGGCCGACGACGAAGCGCCGCCAGGCGTCGTGGATGCGCGTGGCGGGCCGGTAGTCGGACAGGCGCTGCACGACCTTGGCCGCCGTGACCAGGGCGTTGTCGGTGGCGTAGGGCTGGGAGGCGTGGCCGGGGGTGCCGGTGATGCGCAGCGTGCACCAGCACGAGCCCTTCTCGCCGACCAGCACCGGTAGCCGCACGGTGCCGTCGCCGGGGTCGATCGGGATGCCGCCGGACTCGGTGATCACGTAGTCGGCACCGACGGCGTCGGGCTCGGACCGGGTCAGGTGGTCGGCGCCCCAGGTCCCGAGGGCCTCCTCGTCGGCCACCGCCAGGTAGATCAGCGTCCCCTCGGGCCGGAAGCCCGACGCGGCCAGCCGGCGGGTGGCGACCGCCATGGACGCCGTGAGGTTGAGCATGTCGATGGCGCCGCGGCCCCACACCTCGCCGTCGACCAGCTCGCCGCCGAACGGGTCGTGGCGCCAGCGGTCGGCGTTGGCCGGCACGACGTCGGTGTGGCCCATCAGGAGCAGCGTCGGGGCATCGGGGTTCCGGCCCTCGATGCGGGCGACCAGGCTGGCCCGTCCGGGGACGGCCTCGTAGCGCATCACGTCGACCCCGGAGCCGTCGAAGTATCCTGCCAGGAGGTCCGCACTGCGGGTCTCGTTCCCGGATCCGCGCGTGCCGTCGTTGACGCAGGCGTTGCGGATCAGGTGTTGCAGCAGGTCTGTGACCTCGGCCGCCGAATCGGCCGTGGAGGTGGCCATCGCTGGCACCGTAGCGGCACGGTCCCCGGGAGTCGCCCGTCCATTTGGTTGAATGCAGCCCGAAATGAAGATCCGACACGTCATCGTCGACGGTTCCAACATCGCCACCGAGGGTCGCGACGCGCCCAGCCTCGCCCAACTGGACGAGGCGGTGTCCGCGTTCATCGAGGAGTACTCACCCGACTTCGTCACAGTCGTCGTCGACGCGACGTTCCCCAATCGCATCGACCGCAAGGAGCGCCAGACCTACGAGGACGCGGTCAACGCCAACGAGCTGATCACGCCACCGGCCGGCGCCATCGGCCGGGGCGACGCCTTCGTGCTCCAGATCGCCAGGCGGGCCGGGGCCGCGATCCTGTCCAACGACTCGTTCCAGGAGTTCCACGGCGAGTACCCGTGGCTGTTCGAGCGTGGGCGGCTCATCGGGGGCAAGCCGGTGCCGCACGTGGGCTGGGTGTTCATGGAGCGGGCGCCGGTGCGGGGGCCGACCAGCCGGCGGGCGGTGAGCGAGGCCCGCAAGGTCGCGAAGGCGGCCCAGAAGGTGGCGAAGGTGGCGTCCGAGGTGGTCGAGGTCGCCGGCGCCGCGGCGGCCGGCAACGGCTCGGACGAGGGGAGCGACGAGGCCGCGCCCAAGGCGGGTCGCAAGCGCCGCTCGACAAAGGTGGCGGCCACGCGGGCCGCGGCGGCGGTGGCGGAGGCCGCGGAGGAGGCTGTCGCGGCGGCGACGGAGGCGGCGGAGGCCGCGGCGGCGGCGAGCGACGGCGAGGCCGAGCCGGCGGCAGGCGCCAAGTCCGGTGGCCGAGTGGTCGAGCCGTACAACGAGGCGATGCCCTTCATCGACTTCGTCGGCGAGCACCCCGTGGGCAGCGAGGTCGAGGCCACGATCGAGCGGTTCAGCTCGCACGGGGCGTACGTGCTGGTGGGTCAGGCGCGGGCCTACGTCCCGCTGCGCAACCTGGCCGAGCCGGCCCCCCGCAGCGCCAAGGAGATGCTGCGCCTCGGCGAGACCCGCCGGTTCGTCGTGGTCGCCATCGACCCGCCGCGGCGGGGCATCGACCTGGCGGTCCCGGGCGTCGTGGAGGTCCCCACCGTCCCGGCCCCGAGGCTCGAGGACATGGACCTCGACATCGACACGACGGTCGCCGCCCTCCCCGAGGCGGGGACGGCGCCGGCGAAGCCGGCCCGCACATCCCGCGCCAAGAAGGCGGCCGCCAAGGCGGCGGAGCCGGCGGCGAGGCCCGGGGCGGAGCCGGCCAAGCCGCGCCGGTCGCGAGCGAAGAAGGCGGCCGAGTCGCCCGCCGAGGTCGCGGCCGCACCGGCGACGCCCCGCCGATCGCGGGCGAAGAAGGCGGCGGAGGCGCCCGCGGCGCCGGTCGACGAGGCCCCGGCGACGCCGCGCCGGTCGCGGGCGAAGAAGGCGGCCGAACCGGTCGCCGACCGCGCGCCGGTGCCCGAGCCCGAGGTCGAGCGGGCCACGGCCCGCCGATCGCGGGCGACGAAGGTAGCCGGACCGCTCGCCCGGACCGCGGCCGCGACCGGGACTCCGACCGAGCCGGAGCCGCCCGCCAAGGCCCGCCGGTCCCGGTCCAAGAAGGCCGCCGAGCCCGGGCCCGAGCCGGAGCCGGCCGAGCCCGCCCGCAAGGCGCGGGCCACGAAGGCGGACGCGCCGGCATCCGCGAAGCGGGCCCGCAAGGCCGCGGCTGCGCCCGACCTCGCGGACGTGTCCGGCAACGGCCCCGATCCCGCCAAGCGCCGCTCCCGCGCCAAGGCCGCCACCGAGGCCTGAGCGCGGCTCGGTCGTCGTCCGGCTCGGGCGGGCCGGGGGCGACGCCGGTCGCCGATCAGCGAGGCCGGCTCCCAGCCGGGGCGCCCGCCCGGGGTAGGTTGCGGTGCGGTGCGGATCGCCACGTGGAACGTCAACGCCCTGACGAACGACCGCATGGAGCGCGTCACCGGCTGGCTCGACATCGCCCAGCCCGACGTCGTGTGCCTGCAGGAGACCAAGTCGTCCGACGCCGCGTTCCCTGCGATGGAGCTCCTGGCCAAGGGCTACGACACCGTCCACCACGGCGAGGGCCGCTGGAACGGCGTGGCGATCCTCAGCCGGGTGGGGCTGGAGGACCCGGTGTCCGGCTTCGCCGACGGCGGTCCCGCCGACGACGAGGCCCGCCTGGTCACCGCCACCTGCGGCGGCGTCCGGGTGTCGTCGGTGTACGTGCCCAACGGCCGGGTCGTCGGCTCCGAGCACTGGGAGCACAAGCTGCGGTGGCTGGCGCGGCTCCGGGTCCACGTCGAGGCGGAGGCCGGCGCGGCCCCGGGACGGCCAGTGGCGCTGTGCGGCGACTTCAACGTGGCGCTCCACGACATCGACCTGTGGAGCCCGGCCGCCTTCGTCGGCGATACCCACGTCACGCCCGAGGAGCGGGCGGCCGTCGGGGAGCTGGAGGCCTGGGGCCTCCGTGACGCGTTCCGTGAGCAGTACCCCGGGGTCGAGGGCCTGTTCAGCTGGTGGGACTACCGGGCCGGCAACTTCCCCAAGCACCGGGGCATGCGCATCGACCTCGTGCTGCTGACCTCCGACCTGGCCGATCGGGTCACGTGGGCGCTGGTCGACCGCAACGGCCGCAAGGGCTCGAAACCGAGCGACCACGCCCCGCTGTTCGTCGACGTCGGCTAGACGTGCCCGTGAGAGTCCGCGCTGGTCGGCGCACCGGACGCGGCCGTCTGCTAGGACGACTCCCGTGCCCCTCACCGATCCCCCCGACGACGCGCCCGTGGACGCGCTGCCGCCCGAGGTCGTGACCCCCGCCTCCGAGGCCTGGCCCGAGTGGCTCCGCAAGGCCCAGGCCGACCCGCCCACGCCCCGCCGGGCTCAGCTCCACCGCACCGGCAACGCCCTCCGCGGGATCGTCGACCGCCTGCACGGCAGCCCGGCCCCGGCCGAGGAGCTGGACGCGGTCGCCAGCGAGCTCGAGCGTCTGGCCGACCGGCTCGAGGCTTTCCCCAAGCGGTCGGTGTACGAGGGCTTCGGCGAGGCGACCCTGGCGGGGCGGGAGCCGTTCGCATTCTTCGACCACAGCCCGATGCTCGGCCGGGCCAACCCCCTGGCCCCGCCGATCTCCCTGTGGGCGGACGGCGACGTGCTGTGGGCCGAGGCCCACTTCGGCTCGGCGTACGAGGGCCCGCCCGGCTGCGTGCACGGCGGCTACGTGGCAGCCGCGTTCGACGAGGTGCTGGGCTCGGCGCAGTCGCTGGGCGGCCGGCCGGGCATGACCGCCCGCCTCTGCATCGACTACCGCAGCCCGACCCCGCTGCACACCGACCTGAGGTTCGAGGCCCGGGTGACCCGCATGGAGGGCCGCAAGACCTTCACGCGGGGCACGCTCCACGCCGGCGACCGCCTGTGCGCGGAGGCGGAGGGCCTGTTCGTCGCGGTCGACATCTCCAAGGTGGCCGAGCTGCGGGCCCAGCGCGAGGCCGCGTTCGGCGACGACGACGGGGCTTGACGGCGCCGCTAGGGGGTCTCGCCGAGCGTGCTGCGCAGGCTCGCGATGCTGCCGGCCAGCAGCCCCCGGGCGCGCCAGGGGGACATGCCGAGGGTGGCCGCCACCTCGGACATCGTCATCGGCTCGGCGCCGGTCAGCCCGAACCGGGCGACGACGACCGCCCGCTCCGTGTCGGTGAGGCCGTCGAGGACGTGGGGGGAGACGGCGTGCAGGGCGACCAGGTCGTCGTCCGAGATCGCCCGGAGGTCGGCCGGTCCGCCGGCGTCACCGTCGACGTCCTCGTCCGGGTACGGCCATCCCCCCTCGTCGAGATAGAAGTCGAGTGGGTCGCCCATGGTCCGGTTGTCGCGCCCCGCCCGCGAGGCGTCAACCCCGCATCACCCTGCGTGGTCAGCAACGAAGCGGTCGACCAGGGCGACCTCGTCCGCCAGGTACTCCTTGAGGCCGGACACGATGGCTCGTTCGACGGCCCCGCCCACGATCAGCGCCCGCACCTTGAGCGACCCGGTCACGGTGCGGACGCTGCCGTTGGTGCGGTCGGTGATGACGCACGTCCCCGACGATTCGAGCCGGTCCGCATAGTGGTCGGGGGCCAGCCGGTAGCGGACCGTCCGCTTGGCCAGGTCGTGCTCGCTGTGCTCGACCCAGGTCAGCTTGTCGCGGTCGACGACGGCCGTGACCGCGGGGGACAGGTCGCCGATGAACCGGTAGCGCAGCTGGAGCCGCACGGTCGTGCCGTCGACGCGGTGGTCGAGGACCTCGGGCGTCGACAGCTTGGGCAACCCGACCAGGCGCTCGTACAGCTCGGGCGACGCGTAGGCCCGGGCGACGTCGTCGCCCCCGGCCGCGTACACCTGATCGATCATGAAGTCCATCGCTGCCCTTCAGCTGGCCTCCGGGCGGCCGTGGAGCGCGGCCAGCAGGCCGTCGCCCACCCGGGTCGCCACCAGCGTCCCCATCCCCGGGATCGCCACGAGGTCCTCCAGGGTGACGGGCATGCGGGCCGCGATGGCCTCGAGGAGGTGGTCGTCCAACAGAGCCTCGGGGTCGGCTCGCGCCGCCCGGGCCCGCTCGTCGCGCCAGGCGCGCAGGGCCGCCAGCGCCCCGGGCGGCGCCGGGGCGGGCGCGCTCGCCGCCAGGGTGGCCCGCTGCTCGGCCAGGTGGTGGCGCCAGTCGCCGCTCGGGCCGCCCTCGCCGGCCGGGCGCTCACGCTGGCGCTCGGCCAGGCCGGCGAGCCAGGGCGTGAGCCGGCGCTCGGTGGGCACGCCGCCGAAGCTGCGAGCCGCCGCCCAGCTGCAGCGCAGCTCGTCCTCCGCCCGGGTCATGGCCACGTACAGGAGGCGGGCCTCCTCCGCCCGCTGGGCGTTGGTGCGGGCGTGGGTGACGGGGACGAGCCCGTCCTCTAGCCCTGCGACGTGGACGGTCGGCCACTCCAGGCCCTTGGCCGCGTGGAACGTGGCCACCGTGACCGCGTCCCGGCGGGCATCGCCGGCCTCGGCCTGCAGCGTGGCCACCAGCCACGACACGAACCCGGCGGCGGAGGCCCGGGGATCGAGGCGCAGGTGGTCGTGCGCCAGCTGGACCACGACGGCCAGGTCGGCCGCCGCCTCGCCGTTGGCCTCGCCGGCGGCGACGACCAGGTCGGGCAGGCAGGCCGACAGCGCCGGCTCGCCCCGCCGCAGCAGGTCGAGGGCCTCGCGCACCTCCCGGCGGGCGAGCATGCCCTCCGCCCCCCTGACGTGGTGGGGGACGCCGGCCAGCCGCAGGGCGTCGGCGATGGCGGCGACCTGGGCGTGGGTCCGGACCAGTACGGCCTGCGCGGACCAGGCGTCGCGGGGCCCGCGGCGGTCGCGCACGGCCCGGGCGATGGCCCGGGCCTCGTCGTGCTCGCTGGCGTGGCGCTCGAGCCGGACGGCCGGGCCTTCGACCCGGGTGGCCACGACGGTCGGCTCGCCGGCGCCGGCCCGGGACAGCACGTCCGCGGCCGCGGCCAGGACCTGGGGCGTCGACCGGTAGTTGCCGCCGAGGGTGATCACCTCGGCGGGCGGGTACAGGCGCCGGAAGTCCCGGAGGTAGCCGGCGTCGGCGCCGTTCCAGCCGTAGATGGCCTGGTGCGGGTCGCCCACGACGCACAGGTCCCAGCTGTCGCCCCGCCACGCGTCGAGCAGCCGCAGCTGGAGGGCGTTGACGTCCTGGAACTCGTCGACGAACAGGTGTTGGAACCGCCAGCGCTGCGCGGCGGCGAACGCCGGCTCGGTCTCGACGAGGTGGCTGCACAGCCGCAGGAGGTCGTCGAAGTCGACCATGCGGGCCCGGCGCTTGTCGTCCTCGTAGGTGCGGTACAGCTCCGCGATGCGCGCGGCGGGGGCCGGGGTGCGGCGGCGGGCCGCGGCCGCCGCCTCGGCGTAGCCGTCGGGACCGACCAGGCGGGCCTTGGCCCACTCGATCTCCCCCGCCAGCTGGGCGACGCTCACCGGGGTCCCGGACACGACCCCCGACAGCACGGGCACCTTGCGGGCGAGCAGTCCGGGTGCGGCCCGGCCCTGGTCGGCCCACCACGATCGCAGCTGGGCGTAGGCCACGCCGTGGAACGTCCCGGCCGCCACCCCCGAGCGGAGGCCCAGGGCCGCGAGCCGGTCCCGCAGCTCGCCGGCGGCCTTGCGGGTGAAGGTCAGCGCCAGGACGTGGCTGGCGTCCGCGTCACCGGCCTCGACCCGCCAGGCGATGCGCCGGGTGAGCACCCGGGTCTTGCCGGACCCGGCGGGGGCGAGGATGGCGAGGGGGCGCGCCGGGGACGTGACCGCCCGGCGCTGGGCGTCGTCGAGGTCGTCGAGGAGCGGCGTAGCCAACGTGGCAGACGGTAGTCACCTGCACAGAGGCTGCGCCGACAGGCGCAGCCGGGGCCCAGCGGCCCGGCGCCGAAGGCGCCAAGAGCGGAGGTACAGCGTCGTTTGACCTTCGGCGGCGAAGCCGCCGAATCCGCAGCGGGCGCACCTGTCCGCCGGACCCTCGTAGCATCCTGGCGGTGATCGAGGTGCCCGCGGAACGGTTCGAGGAGCTGGTGGGCACCGCGCTCGACGGCATCCCCGACGAGCTGGCCCAGCTCATCGACAACGTGGTCGTCGTGGTCGAGGACGGCGTGTGGGGCGGCGGCCTGCTGGGCCGCTACCAGGGCGTGCCGCTCACGGAGCGAGGCGCCTGGTACGGCGCAGGGGGGCTGACCATGCCCGACCGCATCACGATCTTCCGCCTGCCGATCTGCAGCCTGTGCTCGAGCGAGGCCGAGGTGGTCGAGCAGGTCAAGGTCACGGTGGTCCACGAGGTGGCCCACCACTTCGGCATCAGCGACCGCCGGCTCACCCAGCTGGGCTGGGGCTAGCCGGCGCCGTCGCCCGGGGGGATCGCCGTCGTGGCGCCGGGGGCGAGCTCGCCGTCGAGCAGCTTGCGCTCGACGTCCGGGGGGAACGGCTTGCCGAGCAGCGGCTCGTGCTGCTGGCGCGACCGGAACAGGTTGGCGATGTAGTTCATGCGGTCGTCGTAGCTGGCCCAGTTGCGGACCCGCCGGTCGTCGTCCTGCGGTCCGGCCACGTCGTAGCGGGTGAGCAGCGCCTGCACCAGCGGCGTGGTGACGGCCTGGAGGTCCTCGGGGAACAGCGGGGCGCCGGCGGGCGGCGGGAGCGGCTTGCCGAGCACCAGCTTCTCGCCCGGCAGCTTGAGCACCATGTGGGGCGACACCGCCCGGGCGTAGGCCCAGGTCGGCCACTGCCGCCACGACCGCTCCGCGTCGAAGCGCCGGGTCACCAGCCGCCGCATGGCGTGGTTGCTGAACAGGGCCAGCGAGCAGGACACGTAGCCCTGCACCCGCCGCTGTTCGTACGCACCGATCAGCAGGTTGCCGGCCAGCACCCGCTCGGCCCGCAGCTTGGGGTCGGTGGTGAACAGCGCCTCGTAGTACTGGCGCAGGCCGAGACCCAGCTCCTCGGGTGCCGGGCTCTCGGTGAGCATCCAGCTGGGGTCGAGCCGCCCCTGCCGGGCGAGCTCGGCCTCCATCGCCCGCCAGTAGTCGTCCCAGGCGGCCTCGTCCGGGCTCTCGCCGCCCGCGTCCCCGAAGGCATCGAGGAACTGGCCGAACGCGGTCCCGATCTCCAGGAACACGAAGCGGTTGCCGGCGGCCAGCGCCCGGTAGGTGGCGCCGTTGTCCCGCTTCATCGCCCATTTCAGGAGGCTGCGCCGGACGCCGCCGACGAACGCGGGCATCCACCACGGCGGGTCGTCCATCGGGTCGGGCTCGGGGTCCCGCTCGATCCAGCCGCCGATCGTCTTCGACGACCAGGTCGAGAACGTGCACCAGTTGGCCTGGCGCTGCCCACCCCGGGCCAGGAGCTTGGCGAGGCGGACCGACAGGTCACCGTAGGCCAGGGTGATCCGGCGGTTGCGGAGCTGCATGGCCTCCACCGGCTCGACCAGCGGGAAGCCGCGGCTGGCGATGATGCGGACCTCGTCCGCCGAGATGGGCAGGTCGACCGGCTCGGCCGCGGCGGCCAGGGCCTCCGCCGGCGAGATCTGCGGCAGGGTCTTCCCGGCCTCGCGCACGGCCTCGCCGACGCCGGAGACGGGACCGATCACGACGCGATCTCCTCGTCCGTGCCGGCTGGCGGATGGCCGGTGAGCAGGGCGGCGCCCGGGCCGCGGCCGGCGGGCGCAGGGGCGGCCCGCGTCGCCCGGGCCACGACCCGCCGCCGGCGCCTCCGCCGGCGGGCCGCAGAGCTGTGGATCGCCTTCGCCCGGGCGGTGGCGGCGTCGAGCCGGAACGCGGGGCGCTCGCCGTCGAGCGCGGCGTCCACGAACATGCGGATCATCGCCCGACCCAGCAGGTCGCCGGGCGCCTCGCACAGCCGCCGCCCGCCGGGGACCCTTCCGATCCGCGGGCCCACGGTCCGCAGGCTGCGCAGCGCGGGCGACCACCACGCGGCCCGGGGGACGCCGAGCAGGTCGGCCACGCGGGGCCCGGACATGTGCCGCACCATCGTGCGGGGCAGCTTGCGCAGGCCCCAGGGCATGGCCAGCTCCATCTGGGTCAGCAGGACGCACGTCAGCCGCTCGCCGGCGACGCTGCGCCCGTGCTGGCGGCGGTAGATGACGTCGGCCACGGCTTGGGCCTCCGCCCGGTCGGCAGGCAGAAGCGTGGGGTCGATGCCGAGCTGGGCGCCGACCACGCACCACACATGGACGTAGCCTTCCGCGCCCGCGGGGTCGTAGGGGATCCCCAATCTGTCGAGGGCGTCCAGCACGGACACGGTGAAGGTCAGCAGCGTGCCGAGCAGGTCCTCCTGGTTGATCGGGTGCCCCCAGTCGCTGCACCAGCGGGTGGGCACCGACTCGTCGCACGTGTGGGTGACCTGGGGGCTGGTGAGGATGGCGTCGCGCACCACGGCGTGGAGCAGCCGGACGCCCCGCACGGTCAGGTGCCCCTGGCCGCCGGGCTCCAGCGTGGCGGGCGACCGGGGCCCGGGGTCCATGATGTCGACCAGCATCTGGGCCGTCTCGGCCACCCGCCGGCCCATGTCCCCGCTGGCAAGGTCGGAGGTGAGGGCCAGGACCTGGACGCCCTTGGCGCCGGCGTAGCCGGTGGGCAGCGAGGCGCAGAACAGCGCGGTGCAGATCGGCAGGGTCCAGCACTCGAAGAACTCCTGGCCCGCGCGGAGCTTGGCCTCGTCGGCCCAGTCGGGCAGCGGCGGCCCGCCGAACATCCAGGAGCCCAGCTCGTCGTCGGTCGAGAGCCGATCGGGGTGCACGAGCCGGTCGAGCACGAGGCGCACGATGTCGCGCTCGTCGAGGTCCTCGTGGCCCTCCCGCAGGGCCGCGGCCAGGCCGTCGGCCTCGGGGTCGCCGATCTGGCGGAGCTGGTCGAGTCGGTCGTCGTCAGGCGGGTCCGGGCTCACCCGCGAGCTCCTTGACCATGATCGACGAGTAGACGACGAGGTCGGCCGGGGTCATCGCGGACCCGGCCCGGCGGGCGGCCACGTAGCGGTCGCGGTCGAGCCGCTCGGCCACGGTGGCGTCGATGAGCGCGCAGCTCGGGGTGGACCGCCACGGCGAGCGGGCCACGGCCGCGCAGATGGTGGCCGCCACCTCGTAGGCGCCGAGGGCGACGAGGGGGTCCAGCATGCTGATCACGGTCAGCATCTGCTCGGTGACGTTGCCCGCCGCCGCGAACCGGCCCGCGATGGCGCGCAGCGACTCCAGAGCGGCGGCGTGGCCGCCGGCCCGGGCGTTGAGCTCCTCGATGGCTCGCAGGGCCTGCTGGGCCACGATCGAGTTCTGGACGGCCGACGCCACCGCCAGCGCCTCGTGCAGCTCGTCGGCGGCCGTCGCGGCGTCGTCGCCCATGACGACCCGGGCATGGGTCAGCAGCGCCATCGACCGCAGCGTCGGGTTGTTGCGTTGGGCGGCGATGTCGAGCAGCGCCTCGGCCGGCGCGCGCCCCTGTTCCGGGAACCCCGCCATCGTGTAGATCAGGCCGCGGTCGAAGTTGGCCAGCGCCGCGGCCAGGGGGTCGCCGGTGGCCGCGCTGTGGGCTTCCATGATCTTGAGGTGGTGCTCCCACTTGTCCACGTTCTGCTCGCTCGCGACCAGGAAGGACAGCGTGTTGTGAGCGATCCACCAGGGCCCGTCGGTCGGCTCAGCGGCCACGTCCACCGCCTCGGTGCAGTACCGGTGGGCGTCCTCCACCCGCCCCTCGACCCCGGCGGTGATGCCCGCGACGGCCAGGGCGACCGCCCGTAGCGGCTCGTCCCGGGCGCCGTCGTGGACCACCAGGGTCTCGGCCCAGCGGCCGATCTCGCGCTGCTCCCGCATCAGCAGCTCGTCCACCAGCGCGGTCATGAGGCGTAGGGCGTCGCGGATGCGACCTGAGCCCACCAACCACTCGTACGCCGCCCGCAGGTTGGCCGACTCTGCCCGCAGGCCCGCCACCCACGCCGCCTCCAGGGGACCGCGGCGGTGGGGCACCGCCTCCTCGGCCAGCTCCAGGAAGTACGTGGCGTGGCGGTCGGCTACCGGCGCCGCCAGGCCGTCCTCGGCCAGGTGGTCGCCGGCGTAGGCCCGCATCGTGCTGAGCATGTCGTAGCGGGCCGAGCCTTCCGGCGGCAGGTCGATGCGGACCATCGACTGATCCACCAGCTCGGCCATCAGCGGGGCGACGGCGACCTCGTCGATGCCGGCGGCGGGGGCGATGTGCTCTGCCGTGTCCAGCGTCCAGCCGCCGCGGAACACCGACAGAGCGGCGAACAGGGTGCGGGCCTCGTCGCTGAGCAGCTGGAACGACCAGTCGACGGTGGTCCACAGCGTGCGGTGGCGGGCCGGGGCCCCGGCGGGGGCGGGGGCCAGCAGGTCGAACCGCCGGACGAGCCGGTTGGCCACGGCCGACGGCGACATGGTCGCCAGCCGCGGCGCCGCCAGCTCGATGGCGAGGGGCACGCCGTCCAGCCGCACCACGATGTCGCCGAGCGCCGGCTGCTCGGGGGTGACGCGGGCGCCGGCGGCGCGGGCGCGGTCGACCAGCAGCTGGACGGCGGGGGCGGGCGCGTCCGCCTCGTCCGCCATCTGGCCGGGGAGGCGCAGCGGGTCGAGCGGCAGCACCTGCTCGCCGAGGACCCGCAGCGGCGCCCGGCTGGTGGCGATGACCCGGACCTCGGCGCCGGCCTGGAGCATGTCGCCGACCAGGCTCGCCACCTCGGGCCGCAGGGTCTCGCAGTTGTCCACGACCAGCAGGAGCCGGGCGCCCGGCATGGCGGCGAGCACCGCCCGCCGGGCGTCGCCGCCGCCGGTGGCGATCCGCAGCGAGCCGGCCAGGTGCTCGGCCAGGCCGTCGGCGTCCCGCGCCGAGGACACGTCGCAGAACCACACGCCGTCCGGGTAGTCGGCCAGGCCGGCCCGGCGGGCGACCTCGAGGGCCAGGCGGGTCTTGCCCAGGCCGCCCTCGCCGGTCACGGTCACCAGCTGGTGGGCTCGGAGTAGCTGGGACACCCGCTCGCACTCGTCCGGCCGGCCGACGAAGCTCGTGGCCGGGCGGGGGAGCGCGCCGGTGTGGGGCCGCCCCGATCGCAGTGGCGGGAAGCCGGCGGTCAGCTCCGGGTGCCGCAGCTGGTAGACCCGCTCGGCCCGGGCGAAGCCCTCGAACAGCCAGGTGCCCACGTCCACCAGGTCGGTGCCCGGCGGCGCCGAGTCGACCACCAGCTCGCGGGTGGCCGCCGACACCAGGACCTGCCCGCCGTGAGCCGCGTCCCGCAGCCGGGCCACGCGGTTCACGGTGGAGCCGAAGTAGTTGCCCTCACGCTGCTCGGCGTCGCCGGTGTGCACGGCCACCCGCACGCCGAGCGGGTCGTGGCCCGCCCAGGTCTGGCGGCCCAGCCGCAGCTGCGCGTCGAGGGCCGCGGCCACCGCGTCCGATGCGACCGCGAACACGGCGCAGAACCCGTCTCCCGGATGGCCGAACACGTGGCCGCGGTGGGACTCGATGGCGTCACGGACCAGGGCGTCGTGGGCCCGGAGGGCGACGCCCATCGCCTCGGGGTCGCGATCCCAGCGGGCCGTCGAGTGCTCGACATCCGTGAACAGGAACGTGGCCAGCGCGCTGGCCGGCGGCGCCGGCACGGGCGGTGCGCCCTGCCAGTCGAGCGTCGGGTCCTGCTCGAGGATGGCCCGCTCCAGGCCGACCAGCTCGGCGCAGGGGGTGATGCCGAGCTGTTCGGCCAGGATGTGGCGCACCCGCTCGTAGGCCCGCAGCGCCTCGGCCTGGCGGCCCGACCGGTACAGCGCCCGCATGAGCTGGCCCCACAGCCACTCCCGGAGCGGCTCGCGCTCGACCAGGTCCTGCAGCTCGCCGACGAGAGCCCGGTGCTGGCCGAGGGCGAGGCGAGCCTCGATGCTGCACTCGACCGTGGCCCACCGCTCCTCCTCGAGCTGGTTGGCCCGGGGCCCGGCGAAGTCCTGGTCGGCGAACTCGGGCAGCGCGGCGTCGCCCCGCCAGCAGGCCAGCGCGTCGGCCGCGGCGTCCGCAGCCTCGGACCACCCGCCGGCGTCCAGCGCGGCGCGGGCCCGGCGGGCCGCGTCCTCGAACGCGAGGGCGTCGAGCTCGGCGGTGGCCACCCGCAGCGCGTAGCCGGTCCCGGGGACCAGCTCGACGCGGTCGCGCCCGAGCGCGCTCCGCAGCCGCGACACCTGGGTCTGGAGGTTGTTCGCGGCGTCGGTCGGGGGGCCGGCGGGCCACAGGGCGGCGATCAGTGCGTCGCTGGGGACGACCTCGTCCGCCCGCACGGCGAGCGCGGCGAGCAGGGTGCGGCTCCTGGGTCCGCCGACCCGTCGTGTCGCTTCCCCCTCGCTCACCTCGAGGGGCCCGAGAATGCCGATCCTCACGGCGCCGCACCTCCCAGCCCCACCTCGGAGCCTAGGCGCCGATCGCACGCGTCTGTTGCACGGAAGCCGCGAGAGTGCCCACCGATAGTGGGCGACGGCAGCGGGGGGTGGTGTCACGCGGCGTCGAGGACCCGCTCGATCTCGCCGTCGTCCTCGTGGCGGGCCAGCCAGCGCTGGCAGGGGAACGTCCACTCGACACCCCGGTCCTCGTCCCGCACGACCAGCCGGTCGAGGAACCAGCTGGGGGCGATGCCGGTGTTGTCGTGGCGGACGTGGACGCGGGTGACCTCGCCGAGGTCGGGGAGGTGCACCGTGACGGTGTCCACCCCGGTGAGGCCGAACCGGCCGTCCCCGTTGCTCCCGTGTCCCACGGGCAGCTCGGCGCTGGACGCCCGGGTCCCGTAGAGGGTCGCGAAGACGTTGGCGTCCGTCGCCGCCGCCGCACCGGTGCGTGCCTGCCCGGTGTAGACGTCGATCCGGTACCTCGGCATCGTCTTGCTGTCCTCTCGTGAACCCCTCGCGAACCCCGTGGTGGAGCGTGGTGGCGCGGGCCGGCCCGCCGCCACAGGGAACGGGGGCCGACCCGCCGCCGCCGGGGGACGGGCCGGCCCGTTCCGCCGTAGGTGAGCCGGCGAACCGACTCACCCACGGGCCGGCCCGCAACCTCGGGTCCGGAAGGGTTCCGGTCCCGAGGCTGAGGGCGTGAACCACGCTCTCGCCGTGAGGTTGACAGACCGAGCTTTCAGGGAACGCACAGCCAGCGCACAGCTTTCGCGGGCGGCCGGATGGCGACTCCGTGATCCGGCGTGGGGTTACGCTTGCGCAGTGCCGTTCCCTCGGAAGCTGCTCAACGAGTCCGAGGACATCGTTCTCGACCTCCACCCCCACTGGTGGTTCTTCGCCCCGCCGCTGTTCGCCCTGGTCGCGTCGATCATCGTGGGGCTGTGGGCGTTCACGACCACGGACGCCGCCGCGCTCCAGGTGCCCCTCGGCATCGCCATCCTGTTCTTCCTCGGCTGGTTCGGCTGGCGCTACCTGCGCTGGATCACGACCAACTTCGTCGTCACCACCGACCGGCTGATCTACCGCCACGGGGTGCTGTCCAAGCACGGCATCGAGATCCCCCTCGACCGGGTCAACACGGTGTTCTTCCGGCAGTCGGTGTTCGAGCGGCTCGTGGGCTCGGGCGACCTGGTGATCGAGTCCGCGGGCGAGATGGGCCGCCAGCACTTCTCCAACGTGCGGCACCCCTCCGCGGTGCAGAACGAGATCTACCGGCAGATCGAGGCGAACGAGAACCGCAAGTTCGACCGGGTCGGGGCGTCGGCCGCCGCCGGCGGCCACGGCTCGGGCGGCTCGATCCCCGAGCAGATCCGCGAGCTCGACGAGCTGCGCAAGCAGGGCCTCCTCAGCGACCAGGAGTTCGCCCTCAAGAAGCAGCAGCTCCTCGACCGCATGTGACGGCGCGCCAGCCCCGCGTCGTGAGCCTCGTCCCGTCGGTGACGGAGACGCTGCTCGCCTGGGGGGTCACGCCGGTCGCGTGCACCCGGTTCTGCGAGCAGCCCGACCTGGTTCATGTCGGCGGGACCAAGGATCCCGACGTCCCCGCCATCGCCGGCCTGGCGCCGGACCTGGTGGTGATGTGCGTCGAGGAGAACCGGCGGGAGGACGCCGAGGCGCTGTCGGACGCCGGGCTCGTGACGGCGTCGCTGTCGGTGGACTCGGTCGCCGACGTCGCGCCCGCGCTGCGGATGCTGGCGGGCCTGGTGGGCGTCGCCCCCGGGGTCGTCGAGGACGTCGCGGCGGGCGACGCACCACCCGGCGCGGCCCGGGCGTTCGTGCCGATCTGGAAGCGGCCGTGGATGACGATGTCGGGCGGGACGTACGGGTCGTCGCTGCTGGCGGCGGCCGGGGTGGCCAACGTTTTCGCCGGCGCTCGGGACCGCTACCCGACGGTGACGCTGGAGGAGGCCCGGGAGCGGCGGCCCGACGTGGTCCTCGCCCCGAGCGAGCCGTACCCGTTCGCCGAGCGCCACGTCCCGCTGCTGGAGGAGATCGCCCCTGTCGTCCTCGTCGACGGCCAGGACCTGTTCTGGTGGGGCGCCCGCACCCCGGCGGCCCTGGCGCGCCTGCGCGAGGCCCTCGCGGGGCTGGGCTGACCGCTCTGGCGTTCGTGCCGGTTGCCGACACGAACGAACGCCAGAGTCAGGTCGACAGGAGCGCCGCCCCCCGGGCCGGGCGGCCCCGCCATACGACCGGACCGTTGATCCGGGTCTTGGGCTTGCACAGCGCCACCACGCAGCCGCCGAACCCCGCGCCGGTGACCCGGGCTCCGTACACGCCGGGGACGCCCCGCACCGTCCCGACGAGCTGGTCGAGCATCGGGGTCGACACCTCGAAGTCGTCCCGCAGGCTGGCGTGGCTGGCCACCAGCAGCTCGCCGGCGTAGGCCAGCTGGTCCTTGGCCAGCGCGCTGGCCAGAGCGTCGACCCGCCGGTTCTCCGTCGTCACGTGGCGGGCGCGCCGGCGCAGCACCGGATCCTCGATGGCCTCGACGTCGACCGGTGACGCGTCCCGCAGCCGCCCGACGATCTGCTCGGCGGCCTCGCACTGGGCCCGGCGCTCGGCGTACGCCGACCCGGTCAGCTCCCGGTGCTCGCCCGAGTGCAGCACGACGATCTCGGCGTCCGCGGGAAACGGGATGTGGTCGAGGGTCAGGCTGTCGCAGTCGATGCGCAGCACCGAGCCCTCGACCGCGGCCAGCGACACCAGCTGGTCCATGATCCCGACCGGCACGCCGGTGGCCCGCTGCTCGGCCCGCTGGCAGGCCTCCGCGACCGCCCGCGGGTCGTCCAGGTCGGCGCCGAGGGCCGTGGCCACCACCACCTGCAGCGCGGCGGACGAGGCCAGCCCGCTGCCGGCCGGCAGCGTCGACTGCACCATGCCGACCAGGCCGTCGTCGGGGTCGATCTCGTCGACGACCGCAGCCACGTAGCGGGCCCACGGCGGCTCGACCGCCATAGGGTCCTCGACCCCGCCGAGCGGGATCTCGGCCACGCCCTCGAACCGGTCGGAGCCCAGCATCACCCAGTTGCCGCCCCGGTCGCCGGTGACCTCGGTGCCGAGGCCGATGGCCATGGGCAACACCAGGCCGCCCATGTAGTCGGTGTGGTCGCCGATCAGGTTGACCCGACCGGGCGCAAACGCGCGCAGTCCCACCTCACGCTCCTCGCAGTGCTGCCGCGGCGTCCTCGGGGACGACCGGGTTGACGAACTCGCCGCTCCCCAGCTCGGCGGCGGCCACGTAGCGTTGCACGCCCGGCGACCGCAGGGGGGAGACCACGTGCGCGTGCAGGTGCGCCTCGGGCCAGTGGCCGCCGTCGGTCGGGCGCTGGTGGATCCAGAGCATGTAGGGGAGCGGGATGTCGAACAGCCGGTCGAGCCGGCCGAGCATGTCGACGAGCAGGTCGGCCAGGCCGTCGCGCTGCGGGCCGTCGAGCGCCGGCAGGTCCGGCCGGTGGACGTCCGGCGCCAGCAGCAGGGCGTAGGGGTAGGCGCTAGCGGCCGGGACCCACGCCCGCCACCCGGTCGCCTCGGCGACCGTCAGCGCCGGGTCGGGCTGGGGGCACAGGGCGCACTCGCCCCGCGACGCCCGGCGTAGCTCGGCCAGCGGGGCGTCGGGCACGTGGTCGTAGGCGTAGATCTGGCCGTGGGGGTGCGAGATCGTGGCCCCGACCTCCTCGCCCCGGTTCTCGAACACGAGCACGTAGGCGACGTCGGGCCGGGACCCGAGCGCCTCGGTCCGCTCCGCCCACAGGTCGACCACCCGGCGGGCGGGCAGGCCGGCCAGGTCGGCGAAGGTGAGGTCGTGCTCCGGGGTGTAGAGGACGACCTCACAGCGCCCGTCCGGGTACGACGGCCAGCGGTTGGGGAACGCCAGGACGTCGTAGGGCTCGGGGGCCTCGAGGCCCCCGACGCAGAACGGGCACGATGCGGCCGGCCGGTTGGGCCGGTGCTGGCGCGACCCGGCCATCACGGTGGTGGCGCCGGTAAGGTCGTCGATGCGGGCGTCGGACATGGGCGGCTCGGGCGTACGTGCGTGGCGGTGTTGGCGGGGCGGGACGGGTCAGCGCAGGGCGGCCACCGCGGCCCCCGCCCGCTCCAGGGCGCCCGGGTCCCACGGCGCCCGCAGTGCCACGTTGACCACGTCGGCGCCGGCCGCAACGTAGCGGCCCAGCGCGTCGGTGGTGTGCGCCACGCTGGTCGCCACGATCGACCCCGGCCGCACGACCTCGGCCCGGGGGCCGAACTGGGCCGCCAGCGAGGCGTCGTCGTCGGCCACGGCCACGTTGATCCCGAGCCGGACCTCGCCCGGGTCGCGGCCGACGGCGTCGCAGTGGCGGGCCAGCGCCTCTCGCTTGCCGGAGAGTGCCTCGGGCGGCAGGAACGGCAGGTTCCAGCCGTCGGCCGACCGGGCGACGCAGGCCGCGGTCCGCCGCTCGCCGGCACCGCCGATCCACACCGGCAGGGCGGCCTGCACCGGCCGGGGCTCGAGGTGGGCGTCCCGCATCCTCACGTGGGCGCCGCCGATCGTGGCGACGCCGTCGTGCAGAAGGGCCCGCATGGCGGCCGCCGCCTCGTCGAGCAGGTCGAACCGCTCGGCCAGCGGCGGGAACGGGATGCCGAACGCCACGTACTCGGCCTCGGCCCAGCCGGCGCCCAGCCCGATCTCCGCCCTCCCGCCGGAGAGGTGGTCGATCGTGGCGGCGGCCTTGGCGAGGACGGCCGGGTGCCGGTAGCCGGCGCTGTAGACGAGGCAGCCGCAGCGCACTCGGGACGTGTGGCAGGCCAGCGCAGCGTGCAGCGAGACCGCCTCGTGGCAGTCGTAGCTGCGCAGGTCCGAGGAGTAGAAGTGGTCCCACACCGAGACACTGTCGAAGCCCAGCTCCTCGGCGTCGCGCCACATGCGGAGCAGTTCGGCCACGGTCGTGTCCTGGGCCCCGGTGTGCACGCCGAACGTCGTCATCCCCGCCACCCTACGGGGCCGCGAGCCGCTTGACCGGCCGGTCAAGACCGTGAACGATGGCCGCATGCCGCACGCCGAGGCCAACGGGATCCGGATCTACTACGAGGAGTCCGGCGACCCCGGAGCCCCGCCGCTGCTGCTGATCATGGGCCTGGGCGGCCAGCTCGTCCACTGGCCGCCGGAGCTGGTGGCCGGCCTCGCCGCCCGGGGCTTCCGGGTGATCACGTTCGACAACCGCGACGTC